>Ga0326512_10000664_pt1 | contig 29223 bp, 45 predicted proteins | sample 1_2617_0518_D_FD_203652 | JGI IMG/M metagenome (GOLD analysis project Ga0326512, IMG submission 203652) | Bovine rumen microbial communities from UC Davis, California, United States - 1_2617_0518 | ecosystem: Host-associated > Mammals > Digestive system > Stomach > Rumen | place: USA...
GTGTCCTGTGGGTCAGGGCCCGGATAAAAAGAGGGGGCGGGGTCCGCGCGGTTTCGCCAATACGTTTCTTGTCGAATGTCAGTTCGGGAGAGTAATCCCGCGACGCTTCGCGGTCCTCCGGAGCAGTGCCATGCCCTTCGGCGTCAGCTCGTGCGTGGTCCGGTCGTGCATCTCGTTGTGTACCGGCCCCGCCAGGCTGATCAGATTCCAGTCGCACCATTCATATTCCGGATAGTGCTCTCGCGGAAAAATGTGGTGAACAGTGTCGGCCTGGATGATCCGGCCGTAGCGCTTCGATTCCTGGCATTGATATTTGTCGCGGCGAAGGATGGCCGCGCGTTTGCGCTTCCAGCGCTGCGACTCGTAGAATTTCATGGCAAATTAAAAGCAGGTCATCTCTGACCTGCTTCTCATGAAGGTAATGTTGCGGTATGGCTCCGATCTCCCGATCCTCACTAATCGCATTTTATGTTAACTCTCTAGGACATGGAAGGACATGATCCGGAAGGTCGAAGGCCTCAATGGCCTGCTTCCGGAGCCGAACCACATGGCGGTAGCTGTATGACATGGCCACGCAGATCTCCTCGATGCTCTTGCCCATAACGAAGTAATAGCGGAGCACGCAGCGCTGCGCCTCGGTCAGCCGCGGAGCTGCTTCGATGGCATCGGTCACCTCGCGCTGGATCTCGATCCGGAGGCTGAGCTGCTCCCGGATCCGACGATAGAGCTCGTCATATCTGGCGGCGAATCCGGAGAGATCAGCGTCGCCCGCTGCCCCGTGCGGCATCCCGTCGATCCTGGTCGACGGCAGGATCGCATCGGCCTCCAGCTGGTTAATCTCGGCGACCAGCTCAGCCTCGGCGCGCCTGGCATCGCGGAGGCGATAGAGCCACGCTCTTTTACCTCTCGCAGTCGTCTGCCTGTCCTCTTCCTGCCTCGCCTCCCGGAGCGCCTTAGCTCCGGACATCCATCGCGTTTCCATTGTCATCTCCTGCTCAGCCCCTCCACGATTCTCCGCTCCTGTGGTGATAGCTGCCATCTTGTCGCTGCCGCTCGCTCCGCTGCCGCTCGCTCCGCTGCCGCTCGCTCCGCTGCCGCTCGCTCGCTTGCTTTCTGCTCGGATAGTAAATATCCCCCCCGAATATAGATTTGCCTGCCGCCCTCTGGGCGTCGAGTGTCCGGATGAAATAACATTCGTCGAAGGGGATATCGATCCGGACGCCGTGCTTCGCCAGGTATCCGATTGTCGCCGGAGTGATCACTTCATCCGGATAGCTGTACTTTGGGAGCTGCGGCGCCTTCTTCGTCCTCTGTTCCTCTCTGTCTGCCTCTTCGATGATGGCGCCCAGCTCCGGGCAGCCTCGGATCTCGAAGTGCTCGTCGAGGTTCGTCAGGAAGGCCGTGTCGACCACGGCCCCATTCTCGTAAGTTATCGACGAGGCGGTGATGATGTGGGTGACTCCTCTCCCGCAGCTGAAGTTTGTCAGATATGGCGAGAAAAGGAAGAACCGGACGCCGGCCGCCTGGTAATCCTTGCAGATCCGGGAGACGATCGAAAACGGAGGATTGTCAACCACGACCCAGCCCTCCGGATAGCTTTCGTTCTGGTAGTCCCCGCCCGGCCAGAATGGCCGGATGACCTTCTCCGGATCTATCCCATATTCCTGAACGACCCAGCCCAGGATCGCGTCATAGACGCGCGCCGGTGTATAGTAGTCGTCCGTCGTCTTCTTCGGTTTGAATTTATCGACGAACGCCTGAAACTCAGGATTAACGTCGCCCAGTGTCATCTGTCCGTCAAGTCTCACTGTTTCACTGCTCCTCTAAATATCACAACCATGGACGGAAAAGGCGCTCCGTTCTTGCTGTCGCCAAACTTCAGCCGCCCCCTGATAAATCGTATTTCGGCCCTGTGTTGTATAAAATTGTGAAAATATCGCGTGTCCGTTCTGGCTGGGATCAGCATAACGACGACCGTGTTGTCCTTGTGCCCTTCATAAAAAGCTTTTTCGACCCATTCCGATATATGCGAGTATGGCGGATTGCAAAACACCTTGCACCCCCCCCATGTTTTAGTCAGCCCGTCGTCATCTTTTCCGAACCATCTTTCACACTTGTGGTTTTTTTCTGTGGCGCACGGGTCCAGATCGAAGCTAAACTCCTCGTCTAACTTCTCAAAAACGTCCTGCGGCGTAGCCCATTCGTCGCTCTTGGAACTGAACAGCACATCTTTTTTCATTCCGCTCTCGCCGACTCCTTTGCTGTCATGTAACACTTCCCTTGCGCCGTTCCACAGGCACATCCTGTTTTTCTGCACTCCGGATTCTTTTCCGGGTCGCATTCGTAGAGCATCGTTCCGTCCGACGCTCTCAGTACGCCGGTCAGGATGTAATCCGGCGTGGTTGCTAGCGACCGCGCCATCCTGATGATTAAGTGCGCCCTTGGTATCCTCTGGCCAGACAGATATCTGGAGACGGTTGCCTCTGTCACTCCGATCTCGGCCGCCAGATCCTTCTGCTTCATCCCGTTCGCCCGGAGCAGGCCCCTCAGTCTCCTCGCGATCGCTTCGATCATTCTTTCCGCCTTTCTGCCTTGTAGCAATACCCGTCCTCTGCGGTTTGCATCGTGCCGAACTTACTCCACTTCTCGCAGTAGTACGGATGGTAATATTCGCAGTCTTTACACCGTATGATTTCCGGCTGTGCGGATGCTTTCACAAACTTCACTTCTTTGCCGTGTTTCGTGTAAAAAGTAATCTCATTCGTGTGTTCAAAATCGACATCGGTTATAGCATCCCACTGTTCCTCTGTGATCGGGCTATTCAGTGTAAGTGTCATTTCATCCATCACTGTTCTCCTCATAATCCCTGCAGAATCTGCAGCCGCTCATGCCTTCCCTCCGATCTGACCCCGGAGCAGCTGCGCGACGACCTTCCGCTTGAATCCGTCAGAGAGCTCCAGCGTCCAGATGTGCACGTATCCGCACCGCGGGCAGTGCTCTAGATATTTAAAGTTCTCGATCAGGATCTCGTCGGCATAGTCTCCCGTGCGGTTCTTCTTCCGGCAGTGCGGACAGACCCAGCTCTTCGGCATGGTCTCGTCGACCAGGCGCGTCTCGTCAATGCTTTGCATGTCTTACCTTCGCCTCCTTGACGCTGCGGGCCTCGTCGAATGTGATAAATCTCAAACTCATTGTGATCTCCCTTAGCTTGTTAGTTAACTAATTAGCTAATCCGTTGACAGAATTAGCTTCCGCCCATAGTGGGCAGTTGATCCGCACGTCCTCGCCCCATGCCGGCAGCCAGCCGCAGTCCGGACCGCGGCCGCAGTTGTTGCAGTTTCCCAGCTCTGTCATGATCCGGTCGAACTCCTCCGCGTCCTTGATGATCCTGTCGACCTCGTCGGGCGTAAGCTCCCGCACGTGCAGCTTCGTGCCCTTCCGGTTGCTGTCGATTTTAAAAATCATATATCGCGGCAGCTTCATGACGACCTCCCCGCCGAGAGCAGTATCTTCTCGAGATCGTCGGCGTCATACCGTCGTTGCTGGAAGGCTCCGAAGGTGCCTGTCGGCGACCGCCTGGGCGTGGATCTGCCGCGGCGTTCTCCTTCCTGGGCGATCCATAGCCGGAGTAGCGCCGTCCAGTCCTCGGCGGCCTTGTCTCCGATCTTCCAGCCGCGTCCGTCGTTGTACGCGATGAACCGGGCCGCATCGACTCCCCGGATGCCGCTCTGGGAGCAGTAGCGCTCTACCTCCTCGACTGTCGGGCGGATCGTGGTGGTCGTGGTCTCGCGCGCGGGCGCGCTAAGACTACTATGATCTGCCTTTTTTAATTCCTTACCTTTCCTTACCTTAGGTTTTTCAGTTTCAGAAACCGGGGTTTTTTCTTCCGAATAACCGGGGTTTTCTTCCAGATCCGCGGGCGAGGAGGTCTCTTTCTTCGGGCGGCCTCCCTTCCTACCGTTTTCCCAGTCCTTCCGGCCTGACTCGATCGCCGGCAGGATCCCGATCAGCAGCGCCTTCCCGATGTCACATATCCCATCCAGGTCCGGAACTGTTCCGTCAAGGGCATAATTTGCGATTGCCTCATAGACGGCCAGACGATCCGCCGGGTCTTTCATGACGTTGATGGCGTCGCGCCAGTTTTTAAAAAAATAGAATCCTTCTCTGCTGTCGCTCATCGTTTCCTCCCTTTTGTCTTTCGATTGTCTTCCCACTCGCTCGGATCCGTGACCTCCTCGATGTCCAGGATGACCCCATAGTCATCCGCCAGGGCGAAGCGGTCGGTGAATCCGATCACGTGCTTTCTGTTGTCGTCGGGCAGCTTCCCGAGCCTCACGAGGGCATCGAGAATAAATTTTTTCGCGAAGGCGATGTTATCGTAGTCCCTCCGCCGGTTGGCCTCGCACCAGGTGAAGGTGATCCTGACCGGGTTCGTCAGCTCCGGCAGAACCTCGAGGTAGTAGGCCAGGCGTCTCTGATAGGCCTGTTTCATGCTGTTGCCGGCCAGGCGGCTCCGGTTCAGCTCCCGGACCCAGTCATTGAGGCCCGGGAGCTTGATCGGGATCTCCACATGCGCGATCATCAGAAGGGAAGCTCCTCGTCGATGCCGTCCGGCACGTTGATGAAGCCGTCATCCCTCGGCGGCTGCTGGTATGCCTGCCGCTGCCCCGCGGGCCTTCCCTGGGACCGCTGCCCCTGCTGCTGATACTGGCCGCCCTGGGCCTGCCGTTCCGGAGCTGCTCCCTGCCCTCCGTCGCTCACGGAGTCACAGAAGTCGATCCGGTCAGCGATAATCTGCGTCACGGTCACGGTCTGGCCGTCCCTGTTCTTATAGGTGTTCCGCTGCAGGTGGCCGGTCACTCCGACGCGGCGCCCTTTGGCCAGATATCTCTCGATCGTCTCGGCGGTCTTCCCGAAGGCCGTGATGTCAAACCAGTCCGTGACGTTCTGCCGGCCGTCCCACCTGTCGATCGCGATGGAGAACCGCGCGACCGCTGTCGGGTTCTCTCCCTGGGAGTATCTTACCTCGGGATCCTTCCCGAGCCTGCCGATGCCGCACCATATATTCATGCCCTGCCCTCCAAATTTGATTTAAAACGGCTTATGTGTTATAATCTTTTTGTGATATCCAGAAAGTGACAGACCTCATAACGTTATCTTTTCTAGATTCTTCCCTTACGATAGAGCAGCATTCTTAACGGCGGATGCTGCTCTTTCTCTTTGCCCGCCAGGCGTCGACCACTTTCCGCGCCGGCGAGTTGGCATACCAAAAATTAAAAAGCAGGAAGCACCAGACCGTCCAGATCGCCCCGACGGCTCGGCCAGGATCCTCCAGCTGCGCCACGGCATAGCACGCAAGGCTGAGGACCGCGATCGTTCCCCCAATAAAAAAGCCGAGCAGCGCGCCGTCCCTGGCCGCTTTCAGCTTTACTTTACCAATCTTCGATACTGACGTCTTTTTTGTGATGATTCCTTGCATTTTTCTCTCTCCTCCCTGGCTTTCCGCCTCAATGATAAGATGATCTTGACCGGATCGGCTCCGCAATAGAGCACGGCCGGCGATTCGAAATACCAGGACTCTATGCTCTCGGGCATGTCGTCCGGGTCCACGGCTCTGCGCTGGTAGTGCTCGATGCCTGCCAGCGCGCGGACATAGACGTCCGCTGTGTCTCTTAGGAGGCGCTCGCACAAAAGCATGAGGCCGTCCTCGTTGATTGTGTCGGCCGTCAGCCGTCTCGTGAGATCCGGCGGCGGTCTGTGCTCATTCTGCTCCGGGGTCTCCTCCCAGAGCCTCCGATGCAGGTCCATCTGTTTCTTCCCTCCAATCTGCCCTGTTCCGCTGCCCGATCGGCACGATCGCCAGGCGATAGCCAAGTGCGAGCAGGATCCTCTCGGCCGTTCGGATGTTGCAGGTCTTCGCGTCCTCGTGGTGCATCCTCGACAGGATGGTCGCCGGGATCCGCGCGGCCCTGGCCACGGCATCGGCCTGCCTGTGGTGTGCGAGCGTCCTGGATATCTTCCGCAGGGCCTCCATGGCGCTCGGTTCTGTGGCCGCGATGTTGGCCACCTCATCCTCCCATCTCATGCCTCGCCTCCGTCGTCCTTATCGTCTGGCCACTCGGAGATCAGGACGGCCCCGACGACCAGGGCGATCGCTCCGCCGATGATGACGATCCCGAACATGATGACCATCATCAAGACATCCTCAAGCATGTTTTTGCCTCCTCATCTGCCTGGCCGTGTCCGGCCTCTGCGATGGCATCCGGAGCCACGCGGAAGTCTTCCCGCCCGACGCGCACGGTTGTGTAATAATCCTCGATCCTCGAGATCCTGCCCGTGAGGACCTGCTCCGCCATCGGACCGCCCACGCGGATGTGGACCCTCTGCCCGATGTAGCGCTTAAAGATCACCCGCTGCCCCGACTCTGGCATCAGGTCGAAGAGGCTCATCTGCTCCATGTCAATCCTCCCATCCTTCGCCGATCACGAGGACCGGCTGACTGCTGTACTGCCTGCAGATCGTCTCCGTCACGGTCAGCCGCAGCTCCGTGCTATAGACCTGGTCGAGCACGGCCACCACCTGGGCGGACCGGTCAAACTGCCGCAGGTATTCGATCAGTTCCTCCGCGGTCATCGTTCCCTCCCTCTGTGAGGCCGGCGATGTATCGGTCGAGTGCTTCGGAGTTATATCTGACCGCGCGGCCGAAGTGCACCACGGCGCCGGCGGCCTTGGCCACCTCCCGCGTCTTCGTTCGGCCCAGTCTGAGATATTCCTGGGCTTCGATCTCTCTCAGGATCATCCCGTCCTCCCTTCTCTTTGCTCCTCCGGGCTCACACCCGGAACATCTTCTCGAGGTTCTCGGTGCTGTCGTCGGCCAGCTCCACGCCGATCAGCCGCCAGCGCTCCAGATATGGGTCGCTCTGCAGCCGGCTGGCCATCATCTCGTCGATCTTTCGCTCGACCTCCGGCAGCGGCCCCGCCTCGACTGTCATCATGTCGACGGAGATCATCCCGTCGACTTCCTGGACGGCGACTGTACATCGCCACTCGTATGTTCTGCGCATTCGTCGCTCCTTCCTGTCGCCAGCGCGATCCCCTGGGCGATCCCGAGGAGGCGCTCCCGCTGGAGCTCCCCAAGCCTCGGGAGCTGGTCCTCGAGGATCTTCACGGCGTCCTGGTTGTTTAAAATGTCGACCATGTTCCTCCTCTTCTGCTTTTTCATCCGGCCATCGCCGGGAGTTTCTGCCCTTTCGGGCGAGTGGCGGGAGAAGGATTCGAACCTTCGACCTCGAGGTTATGGGCCTCGCGAGCTGACCTGACTGCTCTATCCCGCTGCAGGCCGGAGTTCTCACTACTTTGACGCCTTCCGAACCCCCGGCTTAATGTCTGGCTCCAAGTGATCTCGTTCACGGCGAAACGCAAGACCGTTATAGCAAGGTCTCTTTATCCCTCTGCGGCTCTTCAACCCGCCGACGGTTTACCACTCTGTGCCGGTTTCAATTCCCGCGCTTGGTTCAATCCCGTAAGCTGCGGGCGGGTATTCGGAACGGCAGGATTCGAACCTACATCGACGAGGAGAGATCGAAGAACCTCGTTCGCTCTTCCTGCTGGGCGTTGTTGAGCTACGTTCCGATATGCACCGTATCCCCAAAGGTGCGTCCTACTTCCGCATTGCCAGACCGCTGCGTTTTCAGGTTTCTCACTCGTCTGGTTTTCTGGTTACCAGCAGGAGGAGGATTCGTTTACAATGCCGTATGCAGCTTTCGTTTTAAAGCATTGGCTTCGTATTTGAGCCACGGTTTTCTACCGACACACCTATAGGCATTGCTTCAGGCCACTGCGTCCCCTCTGGTTTATCGTGGGAAGATACCACGGCAGGTGACGGGAGGACTCGAACCTCCGGCCCCGCTTTGGGCCATCGTCCAAACGTCGTCACCATGCGGGAGCAGCTGCACGTTCACCTGGTGCTTCTTCAGCGAGCCCGTCGGCGGTTGCCAACAGAACCTTATTAAATTCCAGCTGCTCCCTATTAAGTTGATAGTAGATTGGTGGTGGTAAATGAGAATCAGATCTTATCCGGGCGATCCCTCCTCTCTATATGGTGATATATGATCATGTCGACCGCTGCCAGAGCGGCCAGACTGGCGACCGTCCACACTGCGACCGTGGAAACTGTGGAGATAATTAAGCTCATACCGTAGCCACCTCCAAAAGCTCGCTGATCGCGTCCTCGAGATAGTTGATAGCATCGCGGAGGGTGTCGATGTCCTTCTCTGCCTGCAGGCCTGTGAATCCTTCGCGGGTTTCATCGTCCATTTCTTCCAGATCGGCGTCCTCGCGATCCAGGACGTCGTTCATGATGTCGAGCGCGTCGTCCATGTGGCTCCATGCCGCCCGGAGTTTCGCTCTTCTCTGGTCCGTCATTGGCCGGCCTCCTTCGCTGCCGCCTCACACCGGCGGGCTTCTTCTTCTTCTTCGAAGGGCTCCGGGTCGCCGATCCCGATGGCGAAAACTGGATGATCACAGCCCGTGATCAGATTAAACTCTTTCGTGTCGAAGATCTGCCTCGCGGCGATATCTGCGACCAGGCAGCCGATCTGCATGCAATCAGGATCGAAGCCCTGCAGGTACTCAATTAAGTCCTTAACTCGCATCCCGGCCTCCTCAGACGATCGCGTCGGCGTCGATCACGATGCCGCGCTTTGCCGCTTCTCCCTTGATCTCTTTTTCCAGAGCCTCGATCTCGGCTTCTGCTTTTCTCAGCACCTCGTCGGCATCGCCGAAGCAGGCTTCGAAAAGCAGGATCCAGGTTTCCTTTTTCCAGTTCCCGAAGTCGTCCCCCATGCCGTCGCGGATGTTTGGCCCGAGCTGAATGATCGCCTCCGCGAGCAGGCGGAGGCAGAGGCGAGGGTCGCCGGTCATCTTTATGGCTGCGGCCCCCTCACTTGATGCCAGCTCAACGTCCGCCTTCATGTTTTCGTTCTGCCCCGGAAACGGGCGCGTCTTTAAGCTGCTCATGCTGTAGCCACCTCCCTGATGTTCTCGAAGTGTCCCGCGGTGCTGTAGGCCCATTCGATGGTGCCATCCTCGTTTCTCTCCGGATAGTGGGCGATCAGCGTCCAGCCGGTCGCGATGTTCTGCAGCAGGGCCTTGTCGGGCTCTGCGCTCAGGCAGCGGTAGGCGCTGCCGCTGGGCAGGTAGTAGATGACGCCAGGCGTCGGTGTGAAGTAGTTCCTCATTTGTGATATCCTCCCTGTGTGATGGCCTAATTTGTTTCATCGAAAACATCTTAATACACGGCGAAAACAAAGTCAATAAAAATGTTTTCGCTGAATACCTTTTCGGTTGTGTGGGGCCATAAATGTGTGCTATAGTGGCTTTTAGGAGGTATCAGAATGACCATTAATGAACGAATAAGAGATCTGCGGCGGGACGGGCTGGGACTGACCCTCGAGGAATTTGGCGCCAGGGTCGGAGTATCGCGCGCGGCCATGTCGAACATCGAAAACGGTGCCAGAAGTGTGACCGATCAGATGTTCATTTCTATCTGTCGTGAATTTAACGTCCGCCCGGAGTGGCTCCGCGACGGCAGCGGCGAGATGTTCCACGCCATGACCAAGGACGAGCAGATCGCGGCCTTCGTGGCCCGGACCCTGGGAGACGAGTCCGCGGAGTTTCAGCGGGCTTTTTTGTCTGTGCTGGCCACCTTCGGGCCTCACGAGTGGGATCTCCTCGCCCAGGCGGCCGTCCAGCTCGCGGCAGCGGCTCCGGAAGAAAAGAGGCCGGAATGATCTCCGGCCCTTCGTTTCCGTTTTTCGCGAAAATGCACAAACTAACGCGTTTTTTGTAATTTAAACGCAGAAAATGCACGTTTTAACGCGTTTTTTGTAATTAAAACGCAGAAAATGCGCATTTAGAGATTTTTACTCGGTTTACTCGAGTAAATGAAGAATGAAGTAGTAGACCAGGCGAAGCTGCCTGTCGTTACACTGATTTAATAGCCGTTTGATGACGTTTAGCATGGGATTCCCTCCGTTTCGTGCGATTTGGTGCGGTGCACCGTCGATAGTTCCGGAGGTTTATTTTAGTTTGGGAGGATGCGATGGGAAGAAAAAAGGCTTTAGGAGCTGGATATCGGCAGCGGTCGGACGGCCGCATTGAATACCGTTGGACGGATGTGACCGGGCAGCGGCGGAGCATCTGCGCGCGGACGCTGGAGGAGTGCGAGGAGAAGGTCCGCAGAAAGCAGGCCGATCTGGAGGCCGGGATCCTCTCCGGCCGGTGCACCTTCGCGGCCCTCTGCGACCAGTACCGGAACATGAAGCGGGCAGAGGTCAAGGCCTCCACCTTCTCCCGCTATGAGGCTCTGGAGCGGACGCCCCGGAAGATCATCGGGAGGATGGAGGTCGCGAAGATCACGCCGCTCACCATCGACGCCCTCGCCGCGGAGGTCCGGGAGCTGCACACCCAGGCGAGGGCCGAGGTGATCATGGGCCACGTCCGGGGCATCCTGGACTATGCCGTGAGCATCCGGCTGATCCAGCACAGTCCGGCGGAGCATCTGGCCGCCAGAAGAAAAAAGAAGGAAGAAGACCCGAGCCCGATCACGAAGACGACGCACCGCGCCCTGACGGATGCGGAGCTTGCCAGATTCTTCGGAGCTGCCCGCGATACATTTTATTATAACTTTTTTCGGTTTATGCTCGCGACCGGATGCCGCGCAGGCGAGGCCGCGGCCCTGACCGCTGCCGACGTCGACACTGCCTCCGACACGATCCGGATCTCGAAGACCGTCGCGGTCGGCGAGAAAAATGAGGCTTACATCGAGGGCAGCCCGAAGAACGGGCACGCCCGAACCATCGGGATGTCGGAGGATGCCCGGCGGGTCCTCGCCGATCAGGCGGCTTTCGTCGCCGGCTTCTTTGGCAAGTCGAAGCCGATCCGGCTCTTCCCAAGCACCCGCGGCGAGCTCCTGACGGCCTGCATCGTCAATTCGTGCATCCGGAACCTGTGCAAAAAGGCCGGGATCCGCACCTTCTCCTCCCACGCCTTCCGTCACACCTTCGCCACCCGTGCGGTCGAGTGCGGGATGCTGCCCCACGAGCTCCAGAAGCACCTCGGCCACACCTCGATCGAGCTCACGATGAACCTCTACTATCACCATTCTGACGAAGCGGCAGCCGCTGCCGCGGCGAAGGTCAGGGTCCCGGTTTAACGACTGCCCCCGGAGCCGCCCCCAAACATGCCCCCAAAAAACCGCCGGAATCCGGCTCCAATCGCGGAGCAGGCCGGCGGTTTTTTTGATGCTAATTATTCAAAATTCTCAGTAAATACGGGCCTTCCGGATGGATGTCGGCGAACAGCCGCGGCCATGCGCGTCCTTCGTGTTCAACTCTTTTCACATTTTGTCCATCCTGGCCACGGATGCAGTATTTACGGGCGCCTTTTGGCCGTCTGCCAGGATCTGCCCCCAATACTGCCCCCAAAAAGGTCGGGATATTCTCCGGCCTTATTATAGTACCACATTCTCGGCTTTTTTGGCATAAAAAAAGACGGCCACGATGGGCCGCCTATAGCATCATTATAGCATTAGTCAGAGACCGGCAGGCCGAGCAGCTTCGCCCAGGTGACCGGTCCGCAGATCGCGTCTGTGGCCAGACCCTGCCGCCGCTGGAATTGGAGCAGGGCAAAGACGGAATTGTCTCCGATGTGGCCGTCGAGGCTCAGCTGCTTCCCGTCGGCACCGACATACTCGCGGGCCCGGAGGAGCATCTGCATCAGGCGGGCGCTGTCGCCCTTGGATCCTCTTTTGACTGTTTCAACGCTGAACATGATTTCACCTCCTCCGGAGCTGCCGGACCGCTCCCCGTCTGTCAGGTTGGTGGCCGTGTGGTGGCCGTCATAAAGCAGGATATCGCCGCGCTTTAAAAAGTCGGGGCTTGTCAGATATTTGTCATCGGTCAGGACCGAGAACCCCGCCGCCCGGAACCTCTGCCTCATGTTCCCGGTGTAGGTGTCCGGATCCAGTGCGGCCAGCTCCCCGCGGCCCGTCTGATGGCCGGCGGCAATGACGTTCGCGGTCACGCCTGCGGAGCAGTCCGCGGCGCACGGGACCGTTACCTGGGACGGGTCCCAGTCGGAGGCCTTCAGGTGTTCGTAGTAGCTGAGTCGGTCGTCCTGGTTGTAGCCGATCAGGTCGTTCCGGGCCGCCTTCTCGGCGTTCCGGGCGATTGCCTCGCGGACCTCCGCGACCGGATGCCGGAGGACGCAGCTCCACGGGCGGTTATACCATGGCTGAATCGTCCACTCCCCGCCGGTCTGGTCGCCGGCTTGTCCGCCCGAATATCTGCCGTTTTCATCATGGCCAGAATTTGAGATCATACTCCCCACCTCCGCGTATTTTTCGATCCACTCCACGCACTTGTCGTGCCTCGATGCATACCTGGCCGACCCGACCCGGTTGGAATATCCTCGGGCGTCTTCCCGCAGCGCGGCGCGGATCCGCGCCGCGCTGTAGTCTCCCGCGCATAAATCGAAGACCCTGGCCGCCGCATTTTTGCCGCCCAGGTGCCGGATCTCGCACCAGAGCATGATCGCCCTCTGGTCCAGCGTGTAGGTCTCTGCCTCTTTAATGTAGGCGGCCATCTGAGAATCGAAGAGGGCGTCCTGTGCTGCCTTGCCGGCTTCGGACGTGATCAGGGCGATCAGCACGGCCTTCTGCTCCGCCGTCGGGTTCCACTTCTCGGTCACCCAGTCACAGTTGAGCATGCCCGAGATCGGCGGGCTGCAGGTGTCGAGGCGCGTGGCCTCGTCGGGATCCGCGGCGAAGATCCGGCGGACCAGCTCCATGGCCTCGTGTCCGTAACACTGGGCCCAGCCGAGGGTGACCGTGTGCTCCCCCGGACTGTTGGTGTATGGGCCGGCATAGTCGCCGTAGTTCCGGCGGCCGTAGATCTGGCCACCCGACTCGACGCCTCCGATGATGTTCCGGAGGACTGTGAGATTCTCACTGCTCAGCATGATCTTCCTCCGGAGCTGCGGCCGGAATCTGCTCCGCAGCGCTCTCCGAGGCTGACGTCAGCAGGTCGACGGCTCTGGTGATCACCTTGGGCATCGGGATGCCCATGAGGCCCGCGTTCTCGAGGATCGAGATCGCCTCGTTGGCGATGTAGCCGATGCAGACCGCGTCACGGATAAAGGTGAGGCCGGTCACGATATCCAGGCGAGCGGCCACCAGGACGACGGCCAGAACCATGCCCTTCCGACAGAGCCCCTTCCAGCCGGCCCGGCTCTCCAGCCTTCCGCCTGGCGTCTTCGAGGATCTGTGGAAGACGCCGGCGACGATCAGACCGCTGACGTAGTCGATAGCCATAAAAATCACTAATGTCTTGATAGATGCATCCCACCCTCCCAGGGCCGCGGCGATCGCTCCACCGATCGCCCCTAGAAAAGTGCACAGAGATGTCTTCATTCCTTCCGGCCTCCGTATTTTTCCAATGAAAAGGGCGGCCGAAGCCGCCCGTGCTGCTGTTTTGCCTTTCTCATGGCCTCCGCAGAGGCCGAGCTTTCACTGGCTATCCTTAGATACCAGAGGGCGGTTGCAAGTTTCCTTGAATTGAGGGGGACGGCAGGATTCGAACCTGCGACACAATCTCCTCTAGCCAGCTGAGTTACGTCCCCCAAATTCAGCTGTTTTAAAGTTCTCTTATAAGCAATACAATAATGCGCTAATTTGCTCTCAGTATGCTATTGTACGGCAAAGATGCCGCCCCGGTTTTTAGTGCGTTGGCTATAGCTTTAGCTATTGACTGGTTTCCAACTGCGCTAGGATGATAGCCGTCTGAATCTGTTAATCCAGATTCACCCAGTGCATACTCTACATTATTTAAATATAAACATCCAAGCGTCACACATTTTTGATAGGTAGGCAGTACGACATTAACCAGTGCTTCCCTTTTTGCTTGCCATTCAGGGATAGCGCCCTCGCCGTCACCTGCTTTGTTATATGCTATAAACCCAACATGCACGGAAGCCCCCGGCCATTTAGTTAATGCTTTATTTTTGCATGTGGTTATCCCGCTTATTATGGTCTGCTCCGTACTTGTGTTATCGTTATAGCCGCCACATATAACCACATCTGTATAGCCGTCCCCGGTAGCCGTGTCTATTAAATTAGCAAAGCCGCCGTTTGCGAAACCCTGTCCGCCGCTATAAACAGATGTGTATTCTTCGGTACTGAGTCCCATATATTGCGCGGCATAGCTACACCATCCCGGATTTGTGCCGTCGTGCGAATAGCCCTCTGCATAGCTATCACCAACAAAAAGATATTTCTTTTTGATAAGCGGCATTAATTCATTGTTTACTTCTGCTTGCGTTTTTGTCGGTACCCTTCCAGATTCAGCCGATTGATAAAAAACGCCTTGTGTTATCCCGACCTCCATATGGGTCATATTTACTATAAAATAAGCAGTCCCCGAAGGTATAGACAATTCTACTTTATTAAACTCACTGCTTGCATATCCGTAGTCGCTTCTCAGTAGTGTCCCGGTTGCATCATAAAAAACAGCAACTGGATACGTCGCCCCCCAACTAACGCCAGATACATAAATTCTGTCGCTGTTTGGCAGTGTGACATACCGCGCGTGTTTATAATCTGAGCCGCTTGTTACCGTTCCTGTATTTTTCCAAGCGCCTTCTGAAACCACGCCATCAAGGGATATCAGAGCGCCCAAAGACTCCCCATTGATTAGCCCCCTAACGGCCGGGGCTATGGGCCTGTTTGTGTCTGAACAACCGTTGACAATCGCATAAGATGCGGACGCGGGAACATTAACTTCTGTGTTTAATATGCCCCATGCCACTGATCTGAAAACTCTAGATATAAAATTTCCAGAAGCATCATAAAAAGTACAAAGTGGATATGTCGCCCCGTCTTTTCCGCGCCCATCAACATATATTTTTGAGTATGCAGATATGCCGTTGAACCTAGAATAAAGATATCCTGATGCCGTTTCTCCCGCTCCAGTTTCGGCGTTCCACGCCTGCCCTGACACAGTCGAAGCAGGCGTTAAAGTATCCGTAATTTCAGAATAAGGTTTCGGCGGATCTGTTACAATCTCATATTCAGCTATGACATTCTCTGAATATACCGTTGCTTCTGCAATTCCGATGTTTTGACGCGCGGTGGCTTTTTCCTCTTCAGTTTTTTCTTGCACTATGTCGTATCTGACGGTGTTGCCGTTAATATCATCCTTTAAATCAGCTAGCTCATCGCCGACGACCTTGGCATCTGCCGGAGCATCGGAGACGGTCAGGGTCTTGTCGGTCGGGATCGTGACGGCCGCGATCGCGTCGCCGGTGGCCTTGGCGTCGGCAGCCTTGCCGGCGACGCTGAGGGTCGTGTCCGTGCTGACCGCGGTGGCATTGTAGACGCCTCCGGATGTCCAGGCGCTGCCGCTCCAGTAGTACCAGTTTCCGGAGGTGTATCCGGATTCGGATCCCGTATAGACATAGACGCGGGTCTTGTCGGTCATCTCGGCCACGGTCGAGGCGACCAGCGGCGAGCCGTAGAAGGCGCCATCCTTCGCGGCCTCTGCATAGGCGGCCGCCTGGGCGACCAATCCCTCGAGCTGGCTGTCGGAGGGCACGGCTCCGGCCGCGACGGTGTCGGCGTCGATCACAAACCGGATCCGGGCGGTCATGACCGTCTGGCCGCCGTTGACGATGACGATCTTCGCCGGCCACTCTCCGGCCACGGCCGTCAGTTGGATGTCCTCGTTAAAAGTGACAGTATTCCCGCTGATCGTGCCGGCCTTGCTGTAGACCACGCCGTCGGGCTTGGTGCCGGACATGGTGGCCGTGCTGCCGCTCGGGATCTCGCCGCCGGTGACGGCAAAATAAAGCCGGCGGCCGTTTTCGTTTTGGCTCAGCCGGACATAGGTCGGGATCCCGACCGGTGCGATATTAACGACCAGATAGACGTCGTCAATGTATGCCATGATGCTCTCCTCCTTTAAGTCATTAAATAATCACCTGTAAGGCTGTCCCGCCTCCAGATGGCTGACGCGTGCCTCCAGCTCCTCGATCATCGCTCTCTGATCCTGGATCAGCGCGAGCAGGCCGGGGATGATCCTCCGCTCGTCCCAGGACTCTACCTTGCCGTCCTTATGGATCGCCGCGGCCGGATAGACCGCCTCGACATCCTCGGCGATAAAGCCGGGGAGCAGCTGCCCGTCCATGTCTGCGTATTGGAGCGGGGCGTCGTCCTTATAGCGGTATTGGACGACTGGAAGATCGTAGAGCCTGGTCGGATCCAGCTCCTCCGCCTCCAGCGGCTCGATGTCTCGCTTATATCTCTTGGAGCTCGTCGACTCCAGGGCGACCTTCGCCCCGTTCGAGTAGAGCTCTCCTCGGTAGAAAGAGATAAAACCGCTCGAATTGACCGCGAAACTCGTATCGTTCGAGAATTGCAAAAAATAATAACCGTTCTCGAATCCGAACCGGAGCCGCGCGCAGTTTGTCGGCGTTGAGGCGCTCCGGATCTTGTGCTCGTAGACCTCACCGTGGCGCATCGTATGGACATATCTAACGCTGCTGTCATTGGAGGCCGTGAAGTCGACCATGTCGTCGTAGTCAGAATTATCGAAGCCCTTCCGGGTCGACACTCTCCGCCGGCTGCCGACGGGCGTTATACTGTAATGGATCTGCCCGGTTTCGGGGACGATCTGGAGTCCGTAAGCCGTGCGGTCGATCCACCGGCCCTCTGTACTGTTGTATTGCGCGAAGACGATCTGACCGATCCGCGTGATGACCCCGTTGTTTGCCATTGTTACGTCCCCCGTGAGGCTTAGGTCTCCCGTGATCAGGTTCCACCAGTTCGTCCCGCCGACATCCGAGAGGAGCCCGGCCCGGATGATGTCCGCGTTCATGGTCCCCGCCGTGATCAGATTGGCGTTTATGGCGCCGGAGGTGATGAAGTCCGCGACGAAGTGGCCGTCGATCGTCCAGGCGCTGGTGAATGGGCCCTGATAGCCTGTTGAGCTGAAACCGATCCCGTTTTTATTCATTCGGATGACGTGCACGGCTGTGGCCGGGTCCGCGGTGTCCATGATCAGGATCTCCTCGGGCTCTCCGTCGGCGTTTCTGCCGATCACGACATGGCCGCCGAGGCCGCCGGCGATCAGATCCGTGGCGTGGTCGATGGCTTCCTGGATGTATGACTTCGATGGCATCGTCTTCAGTTCCGCCTCGATCTGGGCCATCAGGTCGGCGTTTTTCGCGTTGATTGTGTCGGCGAGGGTGGTCTTTGCCTCGCCGAGCTCCATGGAATCATAGCGCTCGAGCAGGACGTTATAGACCGTTTTGATAACCTTCGCGGTCACGTCCTCGATACCCAGGGCCGGAGCCGTGACGTGCACGGTGTCGCAGAGGTAAACCCTCTGCAGGGCGGCCACTGAGGAATACTCCGGAGTCTGCCAGAGCTGTGTGAAGTCGATTTTATAATTAATTTTGACCCGCCAGGGCTTCGCGGCGTTGATCTTCGCCTGGGCGGCGGCGGTCAGCTCCGCGACGGTCGGGGCCGCCTCGAAGGCGTCCGACATGTCCAGGGTGACCGTTCTGGCTGTCGTCCTGGCGTCGCTGGTGACGACCGGCGTATAGACGCAGGTGCCCGTCTGGGGGTCCTCCCAGTATGCCACCACGCTGTCGTAGCGCGTGCCGCCGCTCTTCTCCTCGGTGAGATCTGTCAGGTTTGAGCCGTAGCGGATCCAGACGTCGCGATCCTCGCCGCGGGCGGCGTAGAGCTTGACGTCGAACCAATCGAAGAGATATTCCCCGGTCCCGAAGCAGTCCAGGACGCTCCCACGGGATCCTCCGAGCAGCTCCCGGACGGCGGTCGGGTGGGTGACGGTCATCGTCCCGCTGCTCGCCTTGTCCGTCCAGAAGGTAAAAGGCTGCCGGTTGATCGTCTGGGACTGCAGCATGCCCATGGCATCCACTGCCGAGGCCGCCGTGAAGGGCTGGGCGATGATGTGGTTAAGCAGATAGCTCAGATGTCGGGCCTTGACGGTCACCACGCCGTCGATCGGTTTGCTGACATCGTAGACCTCGAAGGGCTGCACGTCGTGGGCGTCGTCATGGATGACGGCGATGTAGTTCCCGATCTGGATGTCCTCGAAGAGCTCGCCCGTGACCGGGTAGGTCATGGCCAGCTCATAGGGACCATTTCTCTCCTCCGAAACCGTGCAACTGATGGCGTCCGGGAGCCTGCCGCGGCCATTGGACAGGGCCGCGCTCTTCCCCTGCGCGACGTGCAGGGCTGTGTAAAGGATAGGGATCATAATTCAAACCACCTTGGGATGATCGTGCCGGACCCGCCTGAGATCCGGATCGTGTTGTCGCCGGGCTGCAGGCCCGGGAAGTCATAGCCGCCTGTGAGGCTGACGTCGCCGTTCGCCGGATAGATCTCGCCGGAGCTGATCCTGTAGCAGTTCCCCGTTTCGCAGTCAATCCGGCGGGTGTAGCCGTCGCCGCTGAAGGCGATCGTGACGCCGCCCATCTGGATCCTGACCGTGCCGCTCGCCGCGGATGCCAGGATGACCGGCTTCGCCTCGAATCTGGTCGGGTTGCTCAGGTTCATCCCATCGACCAGCGGGATCTCACGCTCGCCCTCGATCAGATAGCGCTGGGGCTTGGCCTCGAAGGTCAGGTCGAAGCTGCCGGCTTTCAGGTTGGCGATCATCTCCGGCTCGAAGGGCCCGCGATAGAGGGCCATCCGGAACTCCTCCGGGTGATAGCTGTCCTGCAGGCGGCAATATCCGAATTTACTGAGGAGCATATTCCGGAAGGCCTTCAGGTTGTCCTTCGTAATGGAATAAATAAAGGCCGGATAAGTGATCACCGCGTTCTCGAATCGCTTTTCGAGCCCCACGATGTCACCGTTCCGGCCCGGCACCTGCAGCATATTATAGGCGCGGGCCGGGGCGCTGAATGTCCCCGATCCGCTGATATAGACGCCGAAGTCCCGGCTGTCTTCTCCGTCGAATGTTAAATAGTGTCTCATGCGAGCGCCGCGGCCTCCTTCTGCTCTTCCCAGGCTACAAACTGCGCCTGAATCTGCTCCGCCAGGGCGCGGATGTTCATGCCTGGGGTTGCGTAAATGTTAAAGACTGGGCTGTAAGTCGCTCCGGATCCGGCGAGGGCCCGCAGCTTCCTCTCGCTCAGGACGACCTCCGCTCCAGCTCCGTCGCCGAAGCCCTTGAGGCCGGCCGCCGTCTGCAGCACCGTCGGCCGCGTGAACATGATCGGCTGATCATAGGCTTTTTTGTACCACGAAACGGCCAGATGAGGCACGGAAGGCGGGGCGAGCGAAAACTCTCCCTCGATGCTGAAGTGCGGGAGGTTGATGTGCGGCAGGGACCAAGAAAAATTAAAGAATCCCTTAATCCTCTCGACCGCGTTCCTGACCGTCTCCTTCGCGCTCTCGATCTTATCGGTGATCGCCGTCCTGATGCTGTCGAAGACGTTGGTCGCCTTCTGTTTGATAGCGTCGAACTTCTCGGAGACGGATGTCTTCATTTCCTGGAACTTGTTCGTCACGCCGTCCTTGATGCCGGTCACCGTGTCGGAGATCTTCTGCTTGATGGCGTTAAACTTCTCCGTGACGGCCGTCTTCACGTTTTCGACAGTCTCGGTGATCTTCGTCCGGATCTCCTCGAATTTGGTCGACACTGCCGTCTTGACGTTCTCGACCGTCGTGGTGATCGTCGTCTTGATGTTCTCCCAGACCTCGCGCATCTTTTCAAAAAGTGCCTGCGCGCCGGCCTTAATCTCGTCCCAGTGTTTGGTGATCAGGACGACCGCCGCGATGATCCCCGCGACGATGGCCCCGCCGATCAGGAAGGGCGCGGCCGCGGTCGCCAGCGCAGTGATCGCCGGGACCAGTCCGCCGGCTGCCGTGATGGCTCCGGAGATAGCCCCGATTGTGCTGGTGATGGTGCCGACCGCCGTGATCAGGTTTCCGACTCCTACCAGGATCGGCCCGATGGACGCCGCGACCAGGGCGAAGGTGATGATCGCCTGCTGCTGGTCGGTGTCGAGGCTTCCCCACTTTTCGGATAGGTCCTTCACGACATCCCGGAGGCCTCCGAGGGTCTTCTCGAGGAGAGGCCCGGAAGAATCCACGATGTCGGCCCCGATAGTCTTCAGAGTGTTCATGGTGGTGGTCAGGCTGTCGAGCGGATCCTGGACTTCTGTGTAGGTGTTCGAGACGCTGTCGCCCCAGTTCGTGACGGAGTTCGCGGCCTCGTCGAAGGACAGCTTCCCATCCCGGACCGCTGTCGCGATGGCCGGGCCGGCCTTGTTGCCGAAGAGCTCCATGGCCGCCTGGGCGGCCTCGGTGTCGGTCTTAGCTCCGGCGAGGGACTTCTGCAGATCCGCCATCGCCTCGTCCATGGTCTTCCCGTCCTTCGTCGCGTTCTGGAGGGCTTTTTTGAGGCCGCCCATGACCGCGCTGGAGTCGAGACCGTTCTTGTTGAGGTTGGCGAGCAGGCCGGCGGAATCATTGATCCCGAAACCCATCTCCTGCAGGGCGACCGCGTTGGTGGTTAGATCGGCGGCCAGCTGTGTGACGGATGTGCCCGTGTCCTGGCCGGCCTTGTTGAGGATATCCAGGACATCCGACGCGCTCTCCGTCTCCACGCCGAAGGCCGCCATGGCCGCCTGGACGCTATCGACGGACTGGGTGACGTCCGTCCCGTTCAGCTCGGCAAATTTGACGAACTGCGTCGAGAGATCCTCGAGCTCCTGCCCGGTCAGGCCGAAGCGGGTGTTGACCTCGCCAACGGCATCCGCGGCCGACTGGAAGCTGGTCGGGATGGTGGTGGCGATGCTCTTCGCCCGCTCCTGCATGTCGGCCAGGGCCTCGCCGGTCGCGCCCGTCTTGGTCGTGACAGTGTCGAGCGCCTCGTCGACCTCTGTCCAGGCCGCCACGGAGGCGGCCCCGACGGCTGCGATCGGAGCGGTCACGTTCTTGGTCAGGCCGGCGCCGACGTCGGAGATCTTGCCGCCGACCTCCTTCATTTTCTCGCCGGTCTGCTTCAGCTGCTGGGCCGCGACGGATCCAAATTCTTTATATTCGTCTTCGAGGCTTTCCAGCTTCTTCTCGGTCTCGGCGATCTCACGGGCGAGGGCCTTCTGCTCCTCGGTCGGCTTGTCTCCATTTGCCTCGGCGAGCTGTTTCAAGGCGTCCCGCTCGATGTCGAGCTTTTTCTTTGTCTGGTCGATCGCGTCGGTCAGATAGCCCTGTTTCTGCCGGAGCAACTCGACATTTCCGGGATCCAGCTTTAGGAGCTTGTTGACATCCTTCAGGCTGCTCTGTGTGGTCCGGAGATCCTTGTCGACTCCGGAGAGGGCCTTCGATAGTTTGGTGGTGTCCCCGCCGATCTCGATCGTGATGCCCTTTATTCTGTTAGACGGCATTGGTCACCTCCTAGAATCTATCAAAGTCGTCCTGAGTGGCTACAGGCTGCCACGTCTCGTTGTCGTTCCCCTGCTCTACCAGCATGTCGATCACCATGCCCTCGCTGATCTGCTCCAGATCCTCCAGGCGGAGGCCCATCTGCAGACAGCGGAGATAGTAAAGGGCCGCCGTCATCGGCCTGTCGGTTGGGCGGCCTGCTCTTTTGGGGTTGACTCTCTCGCCTGGTTACCCTGATAGACGTCGGCGATGTCGTCGACGGCGTTGATCAGGTCGTTCACTTCAAAGCCTTCGAGCCAGGCGAAGAAATCCTCTTCCCGGATCTTCGACATGTCGGCTTGCTCGGCCTGCTTCGCCATCACGAAGCCGACCTTTTCAAAAAACTCGATTCTCTGTTCCGTCGTGATCGTTCCATCCGTGACGGTCTTGTAGTAGCCCTCGCGGAAGATCTGATTGTATCGGATCGGGGTGGCAGCGTTCGCCGCCATGGGGACGTCGACGCCGCCGATCTTAACCACACCGTAACTCATGCATGTCCCTCCGTCACGGATTGGTCGCCGCGGCCGCCGGGAGAACGACCGAGGTGAACCAGTCTTCGTATTTAGCGCCGCCGGCTTCCGTCGTGCCCTTGACGACGTTCTTGTCAAGCGCCTCGATGTAGATCGAGGTCGCGGTGATCGCGGAGCTCTCGGTCTGCGGCGTCACCTTGGCCTCCTTGGTCGCTCCGGTCGTGGACGGGCGGGCGGCCGTGCAGTTATAAAAGACATGTCTCCTGGCCTTCTTGTCGCCCTCGAACTGAAAGAGCAAAGCGAAGTGCTTCGCCTCCGCGTCCTGATCCTCATAGAGGACGCCGTTCGCGTCTTCGAGCTCGCCGAAGACGTCCTTCCGGAAGCTATCCGGGAAGAGGGCCATCTCAAGGGTACCAGAATAGCCCGTATTTCCCGGGTCGACCCAATACTCGATATTGTCCGCATAAAAAGGCGTGCGGTCGCCTTCCGGATCCAGCGTCAGCGAGACGGCTCCGGGGACGGGCACGGGCGTGCCGTAGGTCGCCGATCCGTCGGCTGCGATGGTGGCCGGTGCGTAATGAACATTTTTAAGACCAAAGCGGATTTTATTGTCCGTTCCTGCCATGTCGTTATTCCTCCGTCAGCACAAAACTTGTGCTGTATGTAATGTCATACATTCGTTCTGTTTCGATCCACGCCTCTGCCTTGTCGTAGACCAGGCCGTGGTCGGTGAGCAGCTGCTCGACCTCCGCCTCGAGCGCGAAGTCTTTGTTGTCCGTGCAGAGGTCGATCACCAGCTCCGGAATTTTTGCGTAATTGCTGTTATCGGCGGCCAGGTCAAACCGATCCGGATAGTAAAAAGTCACGAAGGGAGGCTCGACGTCCGTCTGGTCAAACTGATAGTAAGCCGTTGGGATGTCCAGCTGCTCCATCATGGCCGCGATGTCCTGCGTCGTCATTTGCTCACCGCCTCCTCGATCTTCTTCTCAAACTCCTCGACCAGCTGCTCCTCGACGGGTGCGATGTGCTCAACGCCAGGCCACCGTTTGCCATTCCGGAGCATGTGCCCCTTCTCGAGCAGGTGCGGCAGCCCGGGCATCCGGCTGTAGATGATGCCGGTCGTCGTGGTTCTGTTCTTTTCCGTCCGCTGGGTCCATGACTTGGAATAGGGCCCGGCGCCGAACTTTGCCGCGGACGCCTGGCGGAGCGCCTTCACTCCTTCCTTCGCCACCTGCTCGGTGGCCTCGCCGACCTCTTCGATGATTCCATCGCCGTATTCTTCGAGGATCTTGCTGATCGTCGCGGCCAGCTTGTCGGCTGGCGTGCTACTTGCCATTCGTGCCGCCCTCCCTTCGGAGATAAAGCTCGATGTAGTCGCTCCCCTCCGGAAGATATGTGCGATACACCGCATAGCCCTTGCCGCGGTACCGTGCGACCGTCTCGCCGCTATAGTCCACGCGGGCGACGCGTGCCATAAATTCCGGATTAAGGCCGGCGCGTCCGGCGTCGAAGAACTCCGCGCGGGTGATACTCTGGCGATCGCAGAAAACATCCCGCTCTTCCTTCTTCGCTTGGATCACACCGTTCTTGTCCCGTGTCCCCGGGATTGTAGTGATTAACGTCAGGACGTCATCCATCTCTTACACCTTCTCCGAAAAAAGTCGATTGTTGAGGATGTACCGCAGCATGCGCGGCATTCCCTCCATCGTGTCCCGCCTCCGCCACATCCAGGCGGCATACATGACGAGGATCTGCTGATCCCCGATCTCCTCCGGATTAAGTGTGATTCCCTCTGTCTCGATCTGGACCGCGGCCGCCCGGATCATAGCGGTCAGCCGCGGATCGTAAGCCCCGGCAGTGATGCCGAGGTCGACCTTTAAGAGGTCGAGGATGGTGCTTGCCTGCTCCTCGGTCGGGATCACGCGTTAGCCGTGTCCGGCGCGAAGGTCATGGCGGCGGTCGGGGTCGTGCCCTTGATGCCGATAGCGACGAACGCCTCAGCGATCTCCGGCGTGCCGTCGTAGCGGGCGGTTCCCTTAAGGACGGTCTGATCCTGAATAAATCTCACATGCTCAGACTGAGCAAATTTTTCACCGGCGCGCTCGGCCAGCAGATAGAGATCGAAATAGCCGCCGATGATGACATTGTCCGGAATAAAACTCAGGACTTCGATGTCTCCGCCGATGACAGGCATGACCCCATTGACGCCGGCCACGATAGCGCCGGACGCATTGACTGCGGTCGCCTGGGCGATCAGCTCTGTGTAGGTAGCCTCGTTCATGACCCAGGTCTTCGCGCCGCGGCTGTATTTGCCTTTCGCGGCTCCGGAACCGGTGATGATATTCTGGAAGAGCTTGACGCCTTCGGAATTGGCCGCAGTGATGCTCTTAATGTTGGAGGTGTGCAGGTCTGCCCAAGGTCTGGCCGTGGCCGGATAATCATCCGGCGCCGCGGTCTGTGCCAGACGGGTCACGACACCGAGCGGCATCTTCGTGCCGGTTCCGTACAGGATCGCCTTATCAAGGGCGAGGCCGATTGCCTGGCCGAGGGCATCGAGCAGGTATGCTGCGAGGTCGATGTCGGAGTCCTCCAGGATTGCGTTGCAAACAGCGAAATATCCGCCGATTTTATTGCAGCCGACCTCAACATCGTTAAAGGTGAGGTCGAGCTCGTTGAGCACCTTGCAGCACTCCGTCCAGACGGCTTCCGGAACAGTGCCGGAGATGACCAGACGGCCCTCGCCGCCCAGGGCGCGGACGTCGCAATGCTTATAAAGTTTGGAATATTCCAGGACATTCTCCCGGAGCAGGCCCAGCATCACGCGCGGGATGGTCAGGCCGGCGTTGTTGAGCGCTCTGTGCTCCTCCATGTGGGCGCGGATCTCGGCCAGGTAGGCCTTGACATCTTCACGGGCCACGAAGGCCGCGCGCTGCTCGGGGGTCATGTTTCTGAATGCTTTCTGCATGGTGAGATTCTCCTCTCTGGTGGTGATGTTTTCAGCCGGCGCGGCTTCTCTTCCCTGCGGCTCCGGCGTTGTGTCCTGTTCGGCCTCCTCGGCCTCAAGCTGATCTTCGAGCTCGCCGATCTCGCGCTCCAGCTGGCCCTTCGCTTCTGCGTGGGCACTGAGTTCTGCCTCAAGGGCGTCGGCGGACTCTTCGACGGCGGTCATGTCTTCCTCCGTCTCGGCCTCTTCGGCTGCGGCGGCGATCTCCGCCTCTCTCTTTTCAAAATCGGCATCCTTTGCCCGGAGGGCGTCCAGGGCCTTCTGCTTCTGGTCGATCTTCCTCCGGAGGATCAGGGCTTTCAGTGCTGCCATGATTTCATCCTCTCTTTCAGTGCTGCCCGACGCTGCTCGAGCCTGGCCGCGATAAAGTCGGCCCGCTCCTGCGAGCGTGCGGTGATGTTTGTCTCTTCATACGCCGGGAAAGTGCACGCGCTGACCTCGAACAGCTTCACGTCTTCGATCGTGAAGTGAACCGTCCCGTCCTCTCGGTAGTCCGTGGACTGCTTCAGGATGTTGAACCCTATGCTGCACCCGTCGACATCTCCACGCTGGACGCGGCTGTAGAGGTTCATCGCGTCGGCATCGTTCGGATTGATGACGACGGAGCCCCACAGGCCGCGCTCATCTGCGCGGAGCTCGAGCGTGTGCGCCTTGGTCCTTCCCAGCACGAGCGTAGTGTCGTGATTTACCAACGCACGAATATCATCAGAGATAGAGCTGTCGAAGGCGCCGGGCGCGATGCTCTCCGTCATTCCATCCCAGATTTCATAAATTGAGTTAAAAACGGCGAAATATCCCTCGATCCGTTTCTCGCCGTTGTCGGCCTCCCGGATCTGCATCTCTGTCGGGATGGGCCGCAGCGTTCTCATCTGCATGTCTGCCATGTCTTAACCTCCTATTAGCTTCGCCTGGTCGCCGATCCGGTCGGCCGGGATGTAGTTCTCGAGGATCCGGAGCTCGTCCAGCCCGTCGAGCGGTGCCATGCCGATCCGGTCGCGGACCTCGTTCCCTGTCACGATTCCCTTGTCGGCGAGGCCGGCGAAAACGGTGTAAAGGGTGTTGAGATCCCAATCCATGAGCGACAGGGTGTTGAATTTGACGTACCAATTCGGCGAGATGATCAACTTCCGGGTCATCTCCTGCTGGATGCCTGTCACGATCGTCCGGACTGTCGTCTGTATAAACGAGTTCCAGGCGTCCTGGCTGTAGTCCCCGACGCCCAGCAGGAAAGGCGGGACGCCGATGATCGCGGCGACCATGCGTTTGTCGAGCTGCACGGTGTCATTGATCGCAAGGTCTGCCAGGCTGAGCGGCCGGACCTGCTCCACGCTGAACTGCTCCGACGGGATCATCCAGGGCTCACCCGCTTCCGCGCTCTCGATGTATTGCTGCAGCAGCTTCCTCCGGCCCTCCGGGCTTGCGAAGTCATCGGTGAGGCCGTCGACCTTGACGATGATCGAGGGTTTCCACTTTGATGCCATGAAGCCGCGCTCCGTCTCAGCGGCCTGCCGCAGGTTGTGAGCCAGGTCGCGGAGGCTGACCTGCATCCCTCGTCCCTTCCACAGATAAAGCTCATCCGGGTTGTGCACGAAGTGCAGCACAGAGTCCGGCCGGTGGGCCTTGCCGTCGATCAGGACTGCGTAATCGCGATAGCTCCCGGAGTCCGGCACGAAGCTGACCCGGGAGGCCGCGATCGGCTCGAGGCTCTGCAGATAACCTTTGTAGGTGTGCGGCACGACGATCGAATTGCCGCCGCCGTAGAGGAGGAGGTTCATGACGATTGCCTCCATCCAGGCCTTCCTGGTCATGGTCGGCATCGGCTCGATGTCGATGGCACGGCTGAGCTCGTTCACGATCCGGATGTCTCCCCTGTCGGTGTTCGACATGATATAGATCGTCATGCTGCCGATGATCTCGGCCACGCGCCGGCAGGCGGTCATGATCTCCGGACACTTGTCCAGCGACGTGTAGCCGCTGACGCACAGGGTCTGATAGGCCTCATCGCTCAGCAGGTAGGCCACCTTGCTCGTCGGCGTGGTGTCGCTTCTGATTTGCTTTTTTCTTTTTCTGCTCATATCACTCCCCAAACCATGCGCGGGCCTTGTCGCGCTTCTCTCCGTCCTCGATCGCCCGGACGCAGGCGAAGACGGAGGCATCGAAGAGGTCGATGCGCATATTCGGCTGGACCTTTTCGTACTGGATCATGTCGTCCTGCTTCTCCATCGCTGATACGTTCGAGACGCAATATTCATAAGCCTCAGAGTGCAGATAGTAGAGGCGGCCATCCTTGGCCGCCTTCTCGATCTTTCTGAAGCCTTTAGACTTTTTTATGTAGAGCTGCGGCTGGTCGACGATCCGGAAGTGCTTCGCCTGCATCAGCGGGATGTACTCCTCGCCGGCAAATTTGGGATCGTGCCCGACCTGTTTGATCTTGAATCCGCGGTCGCGCATCTCACAGAACCAGCTCACGACGTCGGAATAGTTGACCGTCGGAGAATTGCACAGCGTCAGCCAGCCATCGTCCGCCCAGCCGAAGAGTGGGATGTTATCCTCTTCCGCTTTATGGACGGCGGCGGTCACCGGAAAAAATCCGTGTGTGATGATGATCTCCGTGTCGCCATATTGGCCATAGAGCGCCGCGGCGGTCAGGTCGTGGACGCGGGACAGGTCCGCGCCTCCATACCAGGCGACCGGCAGCTTCGCCAGCTCCTCGAGGCTCCAGTCATAGCGGGCGTCGGATGCCCGGAACTCCTCAATATCAAAGTAGGCCTTCATGGCCGCCGTGTAGATGTTGAGCGATCGGCTCAGGAAGTCCTTCCTCTGCTGCGGATCGTTCTGGGCCTGCCGCGCTTCCTGCATCATGTCCGCCGGGCGGATCGTGACGCCATAATTCGGGTTGGCCTTCTGGTGCTGAATCGGGTCGAGATAGTCGACGTCCCCGTTCTCACCCTGGTCTGCGCGGGCCACGAAGGAAAAAAGACTGTCGTCCTGCACGATCCCGGCGGCCACCTTGACGGCGTACTCCATCCGGCCATGGCCGAAGCTGTTGATATTGTCGCCGGCTGTAGTGATGCCGATCATCAATTTGTTTGTGTAGGACTTCATTGCCTCTTTAAATCTGTTATACTGTGCCGGCTTTTTATAGGCGGCCACCTCGTCGGCGATGGCGAAGTTACAGTTGAAAGAATCCTGCGCGTCCGGATTAGATGCCATGATCTGGATCTCGATGGTCCCGTCCGGCCTGCCGTCCTTCGTGAAGGTGTACTTGATCGAGTGCTCGAAGCTGTTATCGTGAACCTCGAAGTCGTCGATGATTCCCTTGTAGCGGAGGGCAAAGGTCATAAAATTAAAGCTCTCGAGCGCCTGCTTCAGCGCGGCGGCCACGACGTAGACGGTGGAGCCTGCGCGCCGCTGGATGATCGAGACCGCGAAGGCGAGGCCGGCGATAAAAGAGGTCTTTCCGTTCTTCCGGCCGAGCATGATAAAGGCCTCTTTATAGCGGCGCTCCTCGGTGCCCCGATACCAGAACCCCAGCAGGTTGTAGATGATGAAGATCTCCCAGGGCTCCAGCAGGAAGGGTTTCCCAAGGAGCGGCGTCCCGTCGAGGGCTTCGCCCTTGCGGTGGACGAAGATGCCCTCGATGATGCTGCAGGCGGCGTCCGCCTGGGCCGTCCTGAAGTCCAGATCCTCCCGATCGAGGTCGGCTTTAAATCTTTTGCACGCGTTCACGATGTCGGCACCGGCCACGACATCCCCGCGGATGACGTCGTCCGCATATTTAACCGCGACGTCCTTATACTGTTTCTTTTTCAAATCCCGAGACCGGCGAGCACGTCCCCGAAGCTCTGCCGGCCTTCCTCCTTCATGGCGTCGGCCTTCAGCTTCTTCAGCCCCGCCGGTGTCAGGCCGAGATCCCGCCAGTATGAGAGGGCCAGCGTGTCGCAGTCCATCAGGACGACCAATGCCGGATTCTTCACCTTATTGGTCGCGCCGGCCTTGTTTGTGTACTCGACGACCGTCTGGCCGCCGCTCTCCTCGAAGAGCTGCTTCGCGTTGTCCCGCTCCTCCATGAGATTCGCCAGGGTGTCGATCACACTGATGAAACATTCGCGGTATGTGCCGGCCTCTTCACAGGCTTTTATGATCCTTTTCTTCCAAGTGGCCGCCTTCAAGGCCCGATCACCTCCCGCGGGGTCCCCTTTCCCCGGAATTTGGCCGCGCGTATAAAGACC
>Ga0326512_10000665_pt1 | contig 29208 bp, 47 predicted proteins | sample 1_2617_0518_D_FD_203652 | JGI IMG/M metagenome (GOLD analysis project Ga0326512, IMG submission 203652) | Bovine rumen microbial communities from UC Davis, California, United States - 1_2617_0518 | ecosystem: Host-associated > Mammals > Digestive system > Stomach > Rumen | place: USA...
AAAATTTTGAGCTGATTGAGGCAATAACTCATTTTAGATATGTTGAAATTTATAAAGGCACTCATGGGTATAAATATCATTATAAGCATATTAAAGAAGAAATAGCAGATAATCTAGTTTTACTAAGTCAATTCATTTTATATTATAATATCAATTTAGATGATATTGAAGAAATTTTTAAACAAAAAGTAGAAAGGCAATTGGAAAGGATAAAAAAAGACAAAAAATAGTCTTTTTTTATTAAAAAAAACTGCTACTTTTTAAAAAAAACCGTAATAATTCATTAGGAGGACTAATGGAAGAATTTGAAATAAAAAATAATAAATATGAAATTATTAAAAAAAGTTTAGATAACTACACTTTAAAATATAAAGACAAAGAAATAAATTTTAAAAGTGATGTGGAAATCACAGAAAAACTTCAAGGTGGAAACAAAGTAGGACGTTTAAAACTAATAGCAGATTTGAAAAAAGATGGTTTAACCGTTAACGATTTAGTTGTAGAAAAAAAAGTAAACGGTAAAACATACCGTGACCTTTCAAATAGAACATTTTTAGAGCAAGGATATATAAACGATGCTATTTCAGAAATATTTGATAAAATTTGCAAAGAAAAACTAGGAATAGGATTATCTGATTTAATAATGGATATTGGTTTAAATGAAAATGAAATAGAAATATTTTCTGAAGAATTAGGCAATGCGTTGATAGGTAAAACTCCCAGATGATGGAGAAAAGAAAAAAGGTATAAATAGAACGTATATTTGCTTTGCTTACAAAGAAGACTTAGAACAAATGTATGCTTTTTATTGTTCAAGATATGAAAATATTAGTTATGAACAATTTTTAAATTTGGGAATAGAAGAATTTAGAATGAAATTAAAAAGCATTCCAGAAAGTGAACCTTTAAGCAAGATAATAAAGTCAAGATTAATAAATATAAATAAAATAAAAGATAAAGAAGAACGCCAATATTGGCGTAATTTAAAAAAAGCAAACAAAATACCAGACATTTACATTTCAAATGAAGAATTAGACGAAATTTTAAAAGAAAAATATAGTAATAACAAAAACACTGGAGGGATATTATGAAAAAAGAAAATTTAGAAGAATATATGAATAAAATAAATTTTGAAATAGGACATAATTTAGCTGAATATACTGATTTAGAAAAAGGTATTATATATCCTGTTACACTACCTCATTTAATGCCTAATTTAGATTATATTGAAGCAACAGATGATGAATTAAAAAGGCTAGAATTTGATTTAAAAATAGAAAAAGGAATGACATTTACAAAAACAAAAATTACTAGACCTTATCCAAAATATGAGGATACAAAAAAAGAAGAAGATAAAAATATTCTTATTGATAAAGAATACAATGTAAATAAAATATGGAACGTTACCAATGCATTAAATTTATCTAGAACATTTAACAATAAAAAAGATGCAATAGATTTTTATTTAAAAACTAGAGAAAATATAATTTCTCACATGGAGAAATAATGAAAAGAAAAATAATATTCTATTTTAAAAATATTAATTCTATTGGTGGTGTAGAATCCTTCTTTTATTACCTTAGTAAAAAATATAACAATTTTACCATTTTATATGGTGGAGAAGACTCTTGGCGTATTAAAAGAATGTTGCAGGTAAAGAGGTTAAATGAATACGTAGAAGCAGTCCATTACAACGGTGAAGACATTGAGTGTGATAAATTCTTTTGTAATTATGATCCAAATATCTTAAACAAAGTAAAAGCAAAAGAAAAGATATTAATTATTCATACTCTTTATAAAAAAAGAAATCTGAGAATACCATATCTAGATAAGTTTGATAAATTTATAGGTGTTTCAAAAACAGTATGTAAAGATTTTAAAGAATGGACAGGAAAAGATATTGAATTAATATATAACCCTATAACACTTGAAAAGCCTGAAAAAGTTTTATTCCTATTAAGTACAACAAGACTTACAAAAGAAAAAGGCAAAGATAGAATGCTGCAACTTGCAAAAATTTTAGATGAAAATAATATCCCATTTGTATGGTTAGTATTTACAGACAATAAAAAAGAGATTAAACATCCTAACATAATTTTTATGGAACCAAAATTAGATATAACAAATTATATATCAAAAGCTGATTATCTAGTTCAATTATCTGATAATGTTGAAGGATATTGCTACACAGTAGTAGAAAGTTTAATATTAGGTACACCTGTTATAACAACAAAATGTGATGTATTTAAAGAAATAGGTATTAAAGATGGTATAAATGGATTCTTATTAAATTTTGATATGAAAAACGCACCAATAGACAAGATATACAAAGGATTAAAAAAGTTTGAATACGAACCACCAAAAAGTGAGTGGGACAAATACCTAGACAATAATTCAAAATACAATCCTAACAAAAAGAGAATAGTAAAACCTATAAGAACATATTACGATATGGAACTAGAAAAAAATATAAAAAAGAACGATGAACCTTTTGAAGTAACACAAAAAAGAGCCAATTTCTTAGTAACAGATTTAAAGACAGTTGTTTACGATGAGGGTAAATAATGAAATTAACAGTAATAATACCAGTTTACAATCAAGAAAGATTAGTAATAAGAGCTCTTAAAAGTATTCCAACTATTGATGATATAGAAACTATTGTAATAGATGATAAATCAACCGATAGAACATACAGAAATGTACTTAAATATATCCATGATAATGATAGAAAAAATATACTACTTTTACAAAACGAAAAAAATCTAGGCGTAGGTTTAACAATAAACAAAGGATTAGATAATGCCAACGGTGAATATATAGTTTTATTAGGTAGTGATGACTACTTCTATACAGATAAATTAAAAGAAGCATATAAACAATTAGATGGAACAGATTTAATATATTTCGATCTAAAAGTAAATTCAGGGGATATATGGAAAGTAAACAAAGAAACAAAAAATATATTTGTTGGAAGCGTAAAATTTATGAAAAAAGATTTTATAAAAGATACTAGAAATGAAAATTTAAGAGTTTTTGAGGATTTGTATTTTTATCGAGAATTAATGAAAAAAAATCCTACAGAAAAATTCTTAGGTTATGTAGTAAAACATTACAACCATCCTAGAAAAGGTAGTTTAATAAATCAAGCACAAAGGAAGTGATTAAAATGGCTTGCAAAAGAGGTAAAAAGAAAAGATAAACACTACTTTATAGGTAGTGTACTAATGATATATATGGAAGCGTGTTGGAGGCTCAAAAGAGGTCAATATGTAACTGAAAAATAAAAAGATTCCAACTTAGGTTGTATATTGACGTCTTGGGTTTATATCATCAATACAGTATTTATAAAAGATATTAAAAGAGGTGATAAAAATGGCAGGTAAAGAAGGAGCACCATATAAAAATACTAATGCTCTAAAATACAAAACAAAAAAAGCATTAAAACAAGGTATAGATGATTATTTTAAAAACTGTGATGATAGAGAAAGACCCTATACTATGAGTGGACTTGCTCTACATCTAGGTATAGATAGAAACACTCTTATAAACTATGGAAAAAATGAGTTGTTTTATGCTCTTGTAAAAGAAGCTAAGGATAGAGTACAAGCAAGTATAGAAGAAAACGCCTTTGCAGGTAAGTATAATTCTACATTTTCAATATTTAATTTAAAAGCAAATTATGGTTGGAATGACAGTCCAAAAGATGAAGAAAAGAAAGAAACACCTGTTGTAGAGGTTAGAGTAGTAGATAATAGCAATTTAGAAAAAGTATTGTATGAGGAAAATGAAAAAGATTAATTTTAAAGATTTAAATAAAAGGAATGATTATTCATTATTCCAGTTTCTAGAAAGAGGTTTAAACATGGAATTTATAAAAATAGGCAAAAATTATATGATAAAAGATAGTAATGGAAGGATAGTGTCAGAAAAAGAAAAATTACAATTAGAAAATAACGAATTAATATTAAATGATATTAAATCCAATAATTGTCAAGAAAAGACAACAAAAAAAGTATCTAAAAATAAAAAAAGAATAAAAGAACTAGAAAAAGATGATAATACAGAGGTAACAGATGATATTATCAAAGAAACAGATACAACTAAGGAATGATATATTAAATCCTTATATACCAAATATAAGCGTGCTAGGTAGTACTCAATCAGGAAAAACCTATGATATAGCAGGAGCTTTAATAGAATACGCAAATGTTTTAAATGAATATGAAAAAGAGCGACGCAATAATAAAGATTACATTCCTAGGGAGTACTCAGGAGCTATTATAGGATGGACAACAGATACAGTAAAATCTAACATAGTTGATAATTTAGAAAATATTTTAACTAAAGAATATAATTTTAAAAACGGCAAAGAGTATGAACTTAAGTTTGGACAGCAAGATAAGTATTTAAAGATTTATAATGTAAAGTTTTATTTCTTTGGTTTTAACAATAAATTATCATTTAACAGGATACTAGGTAAACCATTAATATTCTGCTGGGTAGATGAAGCAGCAAGAATTTACTCATCTTCTCCAGTATTACAAGAAAGCTTTGATGAAATTCCAGGTCGTATGATGAGTTATGCAGGGCATCCTTATTATAAAAGAATAGATTCGTTCAACGTTGAAGGTAATGAAAATAATCCTTATAAGATAGAATATATAGACAATAAACCAGACTGGAAAAAATATGTATTTTTTCCTTATGATAATCCAATACTAGATACTGAAGAAAAGATAAGAAAAGTAATAGAGATATTCCCTAAAGGCTCTTTAAGAGACCAAAAAGTATACAATAAGTGGGTAATAGCAGAGGGTAGGGTATTCCCTATAATAAACAAATTAGACAGTCTAGAAGGCTTTATTATACGCGAAATAGGTATAGGTATAGACTATGGTTCAGTTAATCCTACAGCATTTGTACCAATAGCACTTGCATATCATACACAAACAAGAAAATGGGTACTTATTAGACTAGGAATATACTACCATGCACCTGAAAAAGAAAAAGACAATCCAACAACGGAATATTATTCAGCACAGTTGAGATTATTCTTGATTTATTTAAAAGATAAATATCCTAACATTCCAATAACAGATATAGTATTAGATAGTGAAGCGGCTCACTTTCACAATAGGCTAATAGCAGATAATATTAAACATTCGTTATCAAAAAAAGGTGCTGGTTCAGTTGACAGGGATAACCAGTATATGCAGTCTTTATTTTATAAAGGTTATTTATACATTTATGAAGAAAAGTCTATTCGATATTTCACAAATGATGGATATTATCAAGAAAGTGAAAAAGATGAAGGATTAATAGAAATTGAAGGATATAGATACGACAAAGTAAAATCTTTAAAAGAAGGTACTAACTGTTATGTAAAAGAAAATGACCACTCTAGGGACGCATTAGCATATATTATAGCTAAGTTTAAAGCTACGGGAAGGAGCCCGATAGTGTGATTATAAAATGCAAAAAAACAAAAAGGTTTTTATTAGATATAGATATAGAAGACTATTTATCTAATTTAGAGAATCTAGGCATATCTCAAGAAATACCTTTAAAGATTATAATACCTTGTAGGCTATGCAAGAAAAAAGAAATATATCATATTTATAAAAATAGATATGAATTTATAGAAAATTTAAGTGTAAAGCCTACAAAAAAACAAATAAAAACGTAATAATTGTAATAGAATTGAAGTGCAATTTTTTGGACACAAAATGTGTCGCAGCCTTTAAGCACATATCTAGAAAGGATATGTGTTTTTTATGTTTAAAAAGAAAAATTGGACTGTGTATTTATTCTACAACGGAATAAAGATAAAAAAAATAAAAGTAGATGATTATAAAGAACTAGAGGATATATACGTAGTAGTTTATGGACATAAAAAGATATTTGGAAAAAATATAGCAGGTTTAGTGCTTGAAATAACAAAACTTTTAAAAACAGATGAAAAAAACAAAAAAATATATTTTGGAACAGTTTTAAAGAAAGGAGTTGACTTATAATGCAAGGCAGAATAAGAGAATTTAATCCATTACAATCACCATTTATAAAGATTAAAACAAAAGTAGTTTATCCAGGCATGACAAACGGAATGCCAAACATAAAAGAAGAATATAAGCATGTGGTAGCTCCTAGTGCAAAAAAAATAGCTACATATATTAGAAATCAAATATTTGGTAGTGACTTGCTTACACAGGTTGAAAACCTCGATATAAATTGGTTAATGCCTACTCTAGGACAGGCATTAGAAGAAAGCGTATATTGCAAAGAAGCTTTTATATATATCCATAAATTTAGAAATAAAGTATATCTAGAAGTGTTAAGAAAAAACCAAATTCATGATCTAGTACAAAAATACGATATGCTAGAAAGTTTAAAAATAATAGAAGACTTTGAAGATGAAGAAAACGACTACTATCTAGAGAGAGAAATAGAACAAAAGGAAAATGGTACGGCAATTATAGAATTTAAAGCTTTTGAAAAAGAAAAAAAGGCAAAAGAATATATACCAATGCCTTTGTGGAAGTTTAACAAGATAATGAAAACTGATTATAAAGAAATTTATAACTTACCATATCATCCAGTAATTAACATAGACATAGGGCAAGACTTTTTCAAAGATAGTGAAAAATTTATAAATGAAGAAATGAATATATTTAACACTTTTGCTGAAGAGATAGACAAAACCAAAACAAGAATAGTAACAAGTCAGCATTATCAAAGTGGAGATATAACCTCTAGCTGGCAACCTACATCAAACATGTATGAAGTTAAAAATATTAAATTAAACAATATTCAAGATTATTTCACTTTGGTACCAGGTGATGAAGAACATCAAATATTTGAGTTTTTACAAGGTGATATAAGAACAAAAGATTATATAGATAGTTTTAAATTCTGTGATTATCAAATCATACAAATGGCAAATTTAAGCCCAGCATCGTTTGGTTATGAAAAAGATAGCTACCAAAATGTGGCAAGCGTAGATTTAAACGCTAACCTTACAGAAATGACAATAGAAACAATTAAAAGGCAACTAGAACCACAAATCAATAATTTAATGGAAAACATTGTTAAGCTACAAAAAAATCAAAGAATAACAATTAATGAGATACCAGCAGAGTTAGAGTGGGATTATGGTTCTAATGAACGCTTTGATGATATGAAAAAGATTGAAGTATTAAGCAGGATCCAAAAAACAGCTAGTGTACCTTATAGCGTACGTTCTAAGATTATCACACCAATTTTAAATAAATTAATTGATGAGCCTTTAGAAAATGAAACGTTAACAGAGGAATACAAAAAAGAGCGTGAAGAAATCAAAGTAGAATTTGGGGAAATCTAATGTATGAAGCGTTTGAAATTGAAGAGTTTATCAGAGATGAAGTCCAATATTCAAAACAATATTACATAAGAAAAATGGCACAAACAAAACAGTTGTTCTTTGAATATTTAAAAAACAATAAAACACCTGAAGAGTTCAATAAAGAAGTAGATAAAATATGGGGCAAGATAAACCATAATTTTATGGATAAAAAGCTAGAAGAACTTCAAGAAATGGTAAGTAATAAAGAATTTAAAGATTATGAAAAATACTCTAATGCTGAATTTTCAAAAGTTGCTGAAATGACATTTAAAGGCAGGCAAGAACAAGTATTTACTTATGAAGAGATTTACAAAATAAATCCTGAGCAAGAATTTATTAAGAATGAAATTAAATATTTAAACGATAGAAAGAGAATATATAATTCTAGTTTTAATTCTTTAAGTGGTGAAGATGATGAATACCAAAAAGAATATTTAAGTGATTTAGTAGAAAGTTATAACAAGTATGATGCAACAATACCTTATTTTAACGCCGATGGAACGTTAAAATGTTACAACACTGTAGCTACATATAACTCAATGCTGTACAACGTAAATTTAACCAAAACGGCATGGAATAGAACGTATTACGACAGTATCTTACTAGATAATGATAAATGGATTATATATCCTCATATGTATTCTTGTCCAACGTGTGCAATACATCAAGGAAAAATATATACAACAAAGGAAAGAGAAAATGCTATTTATGACGGTGTAGGACATCCAAATTGTAAATGTGTTTGGTACCTATACTGGGGAAAAGAACAGCTAGAGGATGTAAAAAGGTATGACAGTCCAGAATGGAAAGAAGCATATCAATTAAGACAAAAGATACAATCTTTAAACCTAGAACGGTATAGATTGAAGAAAGATAGACAACTTTATAAAGATTTAGGAAATCAAGAAAAAGCTGATAAAACACTTCAGAAAATACAAGTGTTAAACAAAAAAATTAAAGAACTTAAGGAAGGCTTACCAACTAATCCAGAAAAAGTAATGCAATCTTTAAGCACTAGACAAAGATAATTTATAGACCAGTCTTGAATGTCTTTAAACTTTAAGAAAAAGGTTAACCAAAAAAGCACTTCTCAAATTCTAGATAGAGAGGAGAAAAGGAAATGAATATTGATATTACTAAATATCAAAAAAACAAGGATATTGAATTATCTAACGATGATATCAATATTGACAAAATGATTAAAGACATAAGGAAAGGGTATGTATTAGGTGAAGAAGTTGACAATGCCAGAAATGAAGCTATCAAAGAAAGCACTTCAAAATATACAGAATTAGAAACAAAATACAACAATCTTGAAAAAAGCTACAATGATGTTCAAGCAAAGATGGTTGAAAAGACTAATACTATTAACGATTTAAATTTAAAAATTGGTATGAATGATTTAGGTTTTGATAAATCTAAATTTGATAAAATTTCTAGTCTCAGAAAATCAGTATATGCTGAAGAACAAGATGATTTAAAAGCATTAGAAAAGATTAAGGAAGATTTTGGAGCTTCACTAATTGAGGTTAAAGAACAACCAAAACAAGAAATACCAGAAGAAACAAACTTTAATACAACACCTAAAACAGAAACCCAAATCAAAATTACAAGAAAAACAAAAATAAGTGATTTATTAAAAAGATAAGAAAGGAAATGATAAATAATGAATTACACTGAAGTAAACCTAGATTTACAAGGTACAGCACAAAGAATTTACTATTCTTTATTATACCGTTCAACTTTCTATAAATTCTTAAATGAAAGTTATATCGGAACTTTAAGAAATACTGGTGTACCAATGATTGAGGTACTAAAATCAAAAAACATCACTGCAAATGTTAGAGCAACAAAAGAAATAGCTAACAGATTAAATCCTGCATTAATGGAATATGAAAGCGTTAAAGTTGATTTAACTGAACTACCTTTAGACTATTCTATTAGAATCCCATTGCTAGTAGCAGGTTCAGACATTACTAACACACTTGAAGATGCTATGGAAAAGAAAGACCAAGCTGTTGCTTTAGCAGTAGATACTTATGGATTTGGAGTACTTGCTGACCAAGTAACAGAAGAGGCTATTTGGAATCCAGCTACTCAAGAAGAGTATGTTACAACTATTAATGGACTAAGAGCTAGATTATTCAATAATAACGTATTTGATGATTACAGAATGGGTCTTAGTGCAACAGAATATGCTAACTATGTTTCAGCTATTACAAGCGTACTTAAATACGAAACAATGGCAGGCGTTGAGGGTGTAGACCGTGGAACTATTGCAGTTGCATATGGTGTTGGAGCATTCCCAATAAATGATGAAATGCTAGATGGTGTAAAAGGATATTTCTACAACCCAATCGCTGTTGTAGGAGATGCATTCTTTGACACATTCTCACAATTCAATTCACCTCAAGGCTATCCAGGATATTTCGTTCTTGAAGGAAATATGATGTTTGGAGCTAAAGTAATTGAACCAAACGCAATTATAGCATTAAAAGAAACTATTAGTGGATAGTAGAAAGGAGGTCTATTATGACTTTCTTTACAATAGAAGAATTTAATAACAAATACAATATAAATTTGTCACAAGATGATGCATGGAAAATAGAAGCAGTATCAGAAATGATTTACAATCAAGTAGGTTTAAAATACCGTGATAATTCTTGGAATAATATCACGGTTCCTACTGCTATTAAAAACGCTTCTATGGAACAACTTAGATTTATGTATGAATATGATATACCATTAATTGATTATAAAGGCAAGGTAGAAGCTGGAGACATGAAAAACGAGCTTAAAAGCGATTATTCAACTTTAGCTCTACGAATGCTTGGAAATGCTGGTTATTTATTCCGTGGAAATCCACTAAATCAAAACATGAGCATGTCTTTCCCGTTTGGTGATTAATTATGTTTAATGTTAATGGAATGCCTGCTATTCTTATTCAAAATAATAGAAATACTAGTTCTTATTATGATGATCAAGATAAAAGGCAAGTGAATATAGTTGCTTGTCCTTATAACTCAGACATAACTGTTAAATTTGGTACTTATACAGTACCAGAAGCAGAAGGGTATTTTATCCTTAAAAACTGTGTTGATGTTAAAGAAGGTGACCAACTAAAGATTGGAGATAGAACATTTTCTATTTTAAAAGTAAAAGATAACTGGATTTGGAATAAAATAGCTAATTTTACGGTGGCGGTAAAATGAGCAAAATAAAAGTAGAAGTTGAAATGTTAAAAGATTTACCTATTAAAGAATTGGACAGATATATAGACTATACAGTTTATAACATAGCTAGAATAACACTAGACTACACAGCACCTCATATACCGTACTTAAGTGGAGATATGGAGCATGCTATTGCTAGTTATGGTGTTAGAGGTTCTAACAAAGAATACACATTAGGAGACAATACCACAGACTATTCTTTGTATGTTTGGAATTATCCTCAAAGTAGTACTAATTGGACTAATCCACGTTCTTATTCTAAATGGTTCATAACTGAATTTAAAAACAGAAAAGAATTAATAGTACAAAACGCAGTAAACAACGCTAAGAGGGGGATAGGATTGTAATGACTTTAGATGATATTAAAAACAAAAATTTAGTTCTATGCGAATACATACAAACACTCTTTGAAGATTATAAAGTAAAAGCTGAATTTTCTACTAATGATAATGACATAAAAGTTATTACAGTTCAAGAGGACACTGGTCAAAAGACAGTATTCTTTGGCAATGTTGCACCATTAAACAATTATTACAATATTGAAATTTTTGGAGACAATATTCAAGAACAAAAAAATGTTAGTGTTCTTATAGGTAATTTAATAGGTAATCACATTTTAACAGATTTTAACAATCAAAAATGGCAAATAATATTTATGCAAGTATCTAATCCTAGAGCTATACAATACATGGATATAAGAAGAGTATCTTATAGTCTCACATTAAAATGCATTATTAACAGAGTGGCATAGAAAGGATTAAAGATGGAACATTTCATGAATGAAAGAGATTTCATAAGAAATCTTAAAGTAAATACTGGAACAACAGAAAGCCCTGAGTTTACAACAGTATGCACAGCAAGTGAAATAAATTTAAACACTGACCTTGAAATCAAAGATTTTTATACATATTGTGATGCATTAAAAAGAAAGATAACTACAGGTGCAGAAATGAGTTTAGAAGCCGATATTAAAGTGGATGCTAATAATGATGCTATTGTTGCTTTGCTAGATAGAGTTCACACTTTAATTAGTGAAGGAACTATATCACAATTCAATAATCTACTAATTCAATTTGACTTATTTAGTGGTATAAATAATTCTGTTTTAGAATATACCACTTATCAAATAAATACTAATTTAGAAGTTTCTGACTTAGGTGGACCAGCAGAGGATGAAGCAGCATTTACTGCAACATTTAATTTTAATGGAAAAGGAACTGTTGTTACAAGTTCTTAATAAAAACCTTCAAGGTGGGGTGGAAAACCTCACCTTATTTTTTTAGAAAGGAGTTAATAATATGAATGGAGCTACAGTCTTAACTAAATTTATAGCTGATACTAAAGACTTTGATAAAAAAACGCAAAATGTATCAAAAAGCTTAGGCTCTTTAACAGGCTCTTTTGTAAAAGGCTCTTTAATCGCTGGTGGATTATCTAAAGCTATGGGCCTTGTATCAAACAATATGGATAAAGCAATAGATAGATTTGATACTTTAAATAATTTCCCAAAAGTAATGAAAAACCTAGGACAGTCTACTGAAGACAGTCAGAAAGCTATTGATAAAATGGCAGAAAAATTAAGTGGACTCCCAACAACATTGCAAGATGGAACTCTAGCAGTACAACGTTTCACTTCTAAAAACGGTGATGTTAAAAAGTCAGCTGATTTGTTTTTAGCAGTAAACAACGCTATTTTAGCTGGTGGAGCACCTACAGGAAATCAAGCAGCAGCTTTAGAACAACTTACGCAAGCGTATTCACGTGGTAAATTTGAGTTACAAGAATGGAAAAGTTTGCAAATAGCAATGCCAGCACAATTAAAACAAGTAGCAAATGCTATGGGATATGTATCTGATAGTGATTTATATGAAGCTTTAAAAAATGATGATATAGCTATGGATGATTTCATGAACACTATAATGAAATTAAACTCTGAAGGTGCAAACGGTCTTGCTAGTTTTGAAGAACAAGCAAGAGGATCAACCACAGGCATTAGAACAGCATTAACCAATCTAAACACAAGAGTTGCAACAGGATTAGCAGAAATGCTAAAAAGCGTAAATAAAGGTTTGTCAAAGGCAGGTTTAGGAAATATAGCACAGGTAGCTGACAAAGTAGGAACGAGTATTAAAAATGCTTTAATTAGTGCAGCTCCTTATATTACGAAATTTACGATTTTACTAGGAAATATGTTCAATTTTATAAGTGAACATAAAACGCTTTTTAAATCTTTAGCAACAGCTGTATTAGTTTTTGTTGCAAGTTTAAAAACTATTACCGTTGCTATTAGTGCTTTAAGAGGTGTTATTGCTATAGTTACAACATTTATAAAAATACTTAATGTTTTAAAATCTGTTATAACAGCTGTAAAAGTAGCTTATATAATTTTAAGAACAGTAATGCTTTTAAATCCTTTTGCAGTAGCAATAACGGCAATCGTTGCTTTAGTGGCTGGTTTAGTTTTACTCTATAAAAAATGTGATTGGTTTAGAAATCTTGTTAATGGGATATTTGAGTGGATAATTAACTTTTTCAAAAACAACTGGAAAAACATACTATTATTCTTAATAAATCCATTTGCTGGTGCATTTAGTTACTTATATAATCACTGCACTTCATTTAGAAATTTTGTAAACAATTTTGTTACTACAATAGTAAATTGGTTTAAGTCTATACCATCAAAATTATCAAGCGTGGCAAGAGGTATAGTAAATGCTTTCTTATACGTACCAAAACAAATGTATAACATAGGAAAACAAATTGTACAAGGACTTGTAAACGGTGTTAAAAATGCAAAACAGATGGCAATAAATTCCGTTAGAAATTTAGGCTCTACTATTTTAAAGGGAATTAGAAAAGTTTTAGGTGTTCACAGCCCATCGACAGAGTTTGCATTAGTAGGAAAATTTAGTGTTTTAGGATTTACTGAACAGTTAGACAAAATGAAAAGTAAACTCCAAGAGCAAGTTAACGACACTTTTGGTATATCACCACAGCTTGCCACTACAAATAGTTTACATTATTCACCTAATATAATCGTAAACAACACTATTAATCAGACTCAAGACCCGCTCGGCAGGATGGTAAATCAAGTAAAAACATATTCAGGTGGAGCAAGAAACGACTACAATTATGGACAAGGAGTAGCCTAACATGATTAAAATATATATAGATAATATTGAAGTTTATTGCGATAAAAATTTCACTATAGAAAATGAGATGCTTAATATACCAAACGTAATTTTAGATAATGTTTATCCTGCAAGTTGGGAAGTGGATCAAGATTATGTATCTAGATTTTATTATCCACCAGATTATGCAAAAGTAAAAATATATGATAATGAAAATTTGATATTCTGTGGTGTTGTTAAAAATACTGGAACTATAAGTTTAAATCCTAGAGACCCTCATTACTGTTCGATAGAAGTACTAGACTTTAAAACGTTTTTATCAGAGGGTGAAACACTAGATTTTGTAATTGCTAATAAAACCATTCAAGAAGCTCTTGAACAAGTAACAAGTGTTATCGAAAAATACGGTTTCACTTTGGGAGATGTAAATATATTAAACCCTAATGAAATAATAGGCGCTTATTCTACCAAAGATAAAACAGCGTATGATGTTTATCAATATATTGCTGATATAACTAACTCAAGATGGACAACTAAAATGATTGATGAAAATACGGTTCAAGTAAATTTCTATGACCCCACGCTTATGAATGAAGGATTAGAAATTGAATACACAAAGGAATTTTTTGAAGATAACAATATAAACGATATAAATTTTAATTATGGAACTTATGACTACAGAAATAAACAAGTAATGCTTTCAAGTGAAGTATATTCAAGTATTTCACAACAAGAGGTAATGGTTGCTAATGGATATCAAACACAATTTAATACAGAACAAAAAATAGGTTTAGTTAATTCTATTACAGTTAATGGAACTGAAAGAAGCTTTACAACAAAAGATAATAAAGAATTGGGATATACTGCAGATTTTTACTATTCACCAGGAGAAAATTACTTTGAATCTAACGATTTACAAAGCGCAGGTTCGATAATAAACATTAGTTATCAATCTGTAGTAGAAGGACGCCAAGTAATTATTAATCCAAACGAAATTAATAGAATAAATGCTTCTACAGGTAGATATGGAGTAGTGGCAAGATACGAAAATAGAAATGATGCTACTACAAGTGGTGAACTTCAAAAAATTGGAGAAAGTTATATCAAGTTTAAGGGCGTACCTGAAATTTTACTTAATGTATCTAGTACAAACGATTTGTGGGAAGTAGGAGAAACCGTAAGCTTTACAAATGCGCCACTAAATGAATTAGAAACTAATTATATGGTTAAGAAAAAAACAATAAATTACATAGCTACTCAAAGTACCATATTTTATTCTTATGAATTAACTTCATCATATAACAGTGAAACACAAATAAATTATTTTGATAATCAAAGAAACAAAGCAAATGGAAATATTGGAGCTGGGGAGTACATTTCTAGAAACTACGATATTGAATCAACTGCAAATATCATCTTTTACGACACTTCAGTTGAAGAAATAACAGTTGTAGGAGATAACGTACTTAACGCACCATTAAACGCTCCATTTGTACAGTAGGAGGGATATTATGACAGAGGATTATAAAGAAAAATTATTAGATTATATAACAGGTGATACAACTCCTACATCACCAACAACAGATGAGATATTTAAAGAACAGAATAATATATCTCGTTCATATTGGAATAATTATTTGCCAGCATCATGGAACAATTTTAGATATGAAGGAATGGTAGCACCAAACGAATTAACATCAAATTTGACAGTTCTTTATGGGGGATATTTAGATACTAACAATAATTCTTATGGAATTATTACACTAGTTGATGAGAATTTTAAACCTGTTAAAAGTATTTTTGAATATTCAAGTGGGACACCTCTAAGATATATACAATACATGAAACAAGCTGAAGATGGGACGTTTTATTTTGTTGATGATGTTGTTTTTACATATTCTCAAGCACAGCAATCAAGAACCAGTCAAAAACGTTTTGTAATGACAAATAATTTTACATTAATAAATCAATTAACAAACGATTATCAAATAAATTTAAGAACTAGCTACATATTCGGGTCTGAATATCAAAATTTTTATTGTAAAAATATGTATAAAGACCCTAATTCGGCACATTACATCTTTTTTGGAGATGGTGCTAACGATACAAATTATAATTTTACACTTTTAAAAATAATCGATTTAAAGGTCAATGTAGGCTCGGCTAACGAGTGGAATCTGTTTGCTGATAGAGGCAACAGAATATTTGGAAGTGCAATAGCATTATTTGATAGTGAATCAAATGTCCAATATAGATGCTTAGTAACTGATAATTTAACCAGCAACAACGATTTAATTTGCTATTCAAAAACATACACAGGAAGTCCAACATCAAACGTTATTATAAGCTTTAATGATTATAAACCTTATATAGACGATAGTTATTTTAAAAAACAAAGTGTGTTTTTAACTTATGATGAGGTATATTTTGTTCAAAATAATCAACGCTGGGGAATAGCTGGAGTTGCAAAACCAAAGTATATAGGATTATATAAATATAATTTTGCAAATTCTAATTTAGCAACAATTTTTGAAAAATATTTGGGAGATTATGACTATTGTAATCTAGCAGCAATGTATATTGATAAATGCAATACAGATTTGTATTTAGAATATAACGATAATATTAATACAATAAATAATCAAATATGTGCCGATTATTATTTTCAAAGATTAGTAAATGATGAATGGGATCCAATTTTGATTAGTGAACAAAAATATTTTGCATATTATCTTAGAACTTTATTTATAAAAAGCAATTTCAATTTATTATCTATATTCTTATATCAAACCAACCCAAGAGAATGGGACGGTTCAAATTGGTTCACATATCAAATAAAAGAAAATTATAACGTTTTAAATTATAATGGGGAACCATACACATACTATAATTCATTAATTCCAAAACAAGGGGAAGTATATTCAAATAATAAATTAGTCTTTGCTAGAAATCTATACAATAAAACTATTAATAACAATACTACAGTATCAACTATTCAAATACCAAATTCGTATCTAAACAGCATTGATTTAAATACAAAAACACTCATTTCAGAAACTAATAATGTTTTGATTAATGATACTAATATAATTCAAAAAAATATTTATGAAATTTTGTTTTTAAACTATATCAACACCATAAATGTTTTAGAAGAAGATACAAACACTTTATATCCTGAAGCAAGTTCATACGTAAATGAAAATATAAATGTTGGTACACAAACAAATATGGATACAACTTTTATATCAAAAATTAGACTCAATTATATGGATAATACATCAGAAATTAAAAACATTTTTTGGACTGATATAGATAGCACACATAAAAAAACAGAATTTTCTGTTTACTTAAATAAAACTTTATCTAATATTGAATTTATAAGCAACGATGAATTACATGTTTATATAAAAAGAGATATGACAAGTTTTGAAATGGAAACAGGGAATATATATACAATAACTCAATTTTTAAGAATAGAATAGGAGGCTTTTTATGGCAAAAATAACTTATAACGATAAATCATTTTTAAATCAGAATCCTAGTATTGCTGATGAAAATAAAGTAAATGATACAGATTTAAACGAAATTAAAAATGTTGTAAATACAAATGATGATAATTATACAGGTGCATTAAACAATTTAGCAGGTGATGTATTATGGACTAATCCAAACCCAAATGCAGTCTTTGGTAACACCACAATTACAATTTCAAACAAAAATGATTATGTATATTTTGAAGTTTTCGCTAAAAACTATTACCTTGACGGGTATAAAAATTCATTGTATGCAAAATTCGAAAATGGATATAATGGATATTTAACAGAAATTGATACGGAAGGAAGTCTAATAACTAGACGTGTAATAAACACTAGTAATGGGTTTACGTTTGATAATGCATATTATAAACGTTATAATTCAACATCTCTTGCAACAACAGATAATAATCGTGCTATTCCGTTAAAAGTTATAGGATATAAAACTAATGCAATTAGTTAGAAAGGGGTAAAAAATGGAAGAAATTATAAAAGAAATTCATTTTACAAATATTTTGTGGACATTCTTTTTGCCACTAATTTTGATGATACTAGATATAATAACAGGATACTATAACGCTTGGAAAAATAAAGAAGTATCAAGCAAAAAATTGAGGGAAGGACTCGGGAAAAAATGCGGTGAATTGGCATATTTAATCCTAGGGATTGCGTTTAAATATGCTATTGGAAGTTATATGATAATCTATTTTATTAGCGTTTATATCTGTTTTATGGAAATCATATCACTTACTGAAAATTGTTCAAAATTAGGTGTTCCTGTTCCAAGCTTTATAAAAAATCAACTAAAGGAATACAACGAAATTATTAATAAAGAAGGTGATAAAAATGAGCAAGAGAAGTGAATTTGTAAATATTGCTAAAAGTCAAATTGGCGTTAAAGAAACAGGAACAAACAACGTAAAATATAATACATGGTACTATGGGCGCCCAGTAAATGGGCGTGCTGGTACTAGTGAATACGCATGGTGCGTGACTTTTGAGTGTTGGTGTGCTAATCAAGTTGGAATTTTAGGGAGCTTAATTCCTAAGTGCAATAATGTAGGAACTTTACGTGACTGGTATAAGAATAAAGGACTTTACCACCTAAGAGGCGCATATACCCCTCAAAAAGGTGATTTAATCATATTTAAGAACGCTTCCCATACTGGAATAGTAGAAAAGATTTTAAATAGCCGTGTGTGGACGATAGAGGGTAATTCTAAAGACAAGGTATCTAACAATACATATTTAAAAACAGATAGCTACATTCAAGGATATTGTCAAGTAAAATTTAACGATAATCAAGGAAATACAGGTAACGCCACTAAAAGTAGCATTAAAGAAATTCAAGCTATGATAAAATCAAAATACAATTTTAATTTCTATGTTGATGGTATATACGGTTCTGAAACAAAAAAAATGCTTATAAAAGCATTACAAACGGAATTAAATAAACAATACAATGCTAATTTAAATGTTGATGGTGTATTTGGTGCAAAAACAAAAAATAAATGTCCAGTTGTAAAAAGTGGTGCAAAAGGCAATATTACATTGTTAATACAATGTAAATTAGTGTGTCTAGGTTACAATATTTCGACAGATAGTGTATATGGAAATCAAACACAAAATGCTATAATACAATTTCAAAAAACAAAGGGTTTATTAGCTGATGGAATTTGTGGTAAAAACACATTTGAAAAATTGTTTAAATAAAGTTTAAAAATATATAAAATTATGTTATAATTAAACCGTAATAGATATATAGTTTATGTGAAGTAGAACGACACGTTCCTTGCTTATAGCAATAAGCAATAAAGGAAACACTCGACAGGGGACTGTAAGGAAATGGTGCAAGTCCATTTATATCTATTTAAAAAGAGATTAGCAAACGCTAGTCTCTTTTTTTATCTAGATATATTGTATTTTTTATCTAATTCATAACAGAATGTCAATATTTTTTTTGAAAATAAGCTATAACTTTTTTAAAAAAGCGATATAATAAAGTGGGCATTCCCCTATAGACAAAATGACGGCCATGATGATTGATACTGTTTTTTATGTTCTATATTATCATAGTAAAAAGGCTAGTATTATACTAGTCTCTTTTTTAATTTATAAATAATTTCTGCCAATTAATTTTATAAATTCTTCTCTAGTTTTATTTTTTTCAAATTCTCTCTGAAACAATTTTTTATAATATAGACTAAATTTTCTATCATTATGAAATCGTTCGTGGCAAAAATGACACAAAGGAACTATAAATCCGTTTAGCATTGATACTTGCCTGTTTTTACCTTCGAAAACTTCATTAAGTTCTACACCCTCATAAGAGCCACAATAAGCACATTTTTTTAAGTCATGATAAATTATACTAAAACGTTTATTTTGTCTCTTATTTTGCTTTTTAGATACTTTCTTGATAGGATTATGTTGTTTAGTTTTTAACTTTTCTATTTTTTTATTATATAATTCTTTATATTGTTTTGATATTTCTTCTTTGCATTCGCTACAGTATATATTTTTTTCTATTTTAAATTTTGAACAATATCCATATATTTTATTATTCTTTTTTCTTATTTTTAAATATTTGCATTTCATAAACTTTGTACCGTGTTTGTACCGTGATATTATACAAATAATGCAAATAATGCAAATATAAAGAACAAAAACCCACTAAAAAAGCCTGTTTTCACGGGCTTTTGCTTTACTAAATGGTGTTCGCGGAGAACACATAAAAAGCCCTGTAAAACCTTTAATTTACGTTATTTGATTATTTTGTACCGTTATTTGTACCGTGATTAGTAAAAAACATCAGTACTTTTTGCCATCTCCTTCCTTAACTTTTCACTTAAATGCCCATAGACATTTGATGTAGTTCTTATATCATTGTGACCTATATTTTTTGATATAGCGTAAATTTCATATCCTAAATTCATCATGCTGGTAACATAAGAATGTCTTAAATCATACATTCTTATTTTAGGAACACCTGCTTTTTCTATAAACTCATTAAAATATTTTCTTAAAAGAGTATCACTATATATTTTATTGTTTTTATAATTTATGAATAAGAAACTATCATCACTAATATTATATTTGTCTTTTAAATAACTTTTATAATCTAGTAATTCATTTAACAATTTATCAGATATATTTATTATTCTTTTTGAATACACGTTTTTTGTATCTTTAATTAAATCTTTGTTATTTGGATCATATTCTATTGAATGAGCTATTTTTATTGTTTTATAATCTATATCTATGTCTTTAAAGTTTAACGCTCTTAATTCACCAATTCTAAGCCCTGTATTAAATCCTAAAAGGATTAATATCTTTATTATATATGACTTTTCTTTTTGCAAATTATTTTTAATGTTAGTATTTAAGTAGTCTAATATCTTTTTTAATTGTTCAGGTGTCCAGTATTTCATCTCTTTTTTATCAATTTTAAAATACTCTATACTAATTAATGGATTAAGCAAGATTATTTCTTTTTTAATACACCAATTAAAGAAAGCTCTTAATTCTTTTAATAAAATATTCTTTTGTAAATTAGTAGTTTGAATATTATTAATAAATTGAACAATATCGCTTTTCAATATTTTAGAGACTTTTAAATCATCAAAATACCTTTTAAAATGTGCTTTGTACAACTTTTCTTTTTTATGATATGTGTTATATGTTAATTTTTTCTTGCAATCCTCAATATATAATAAATAAAGTTTTTCAAAATTATCTTTATTATTTATTTGTTGTGTTTTAACAATTCTGTTAGATTTATTATCCCTTATATCTTTAGCAAGGTTTATATCATATATCTTATTATTATTCTTGTCTTTTGATATGGTTGTATCAGGATTTGATATTCTAATTATATAATTGCCGTTTTTAATATTTTTATATATATTTTGATACCGTGTGTTTTTATATCTTTTTTTATCCATTTTTTAAAACCTCCCTTGTTTTTTTTAAATTATTTTAGTATAATTATTAATGTAAAATGACACACAAAAAAGATTTTTATTTTTTCTATAGCTTTTTTAGTTTATTTTACATTTTTGCACGTGTTCTAGCACGTGTTTTTTTTATATTTCTATTTGTTTTCCATTTTTATTCTGTAAGATGTTAGTATCATAATCATAAGAAACATTATCACCAGATTGTTGATTGTATTTTTTTATTAATCTTGCAAGTCTTCCTTGAAGTCCGCCTTTTGAAGTGTCTAATTTATATCCTATCCTTAAAGCATTGATGCACACCAATATTCCTTTTTGGTATTCTTTTTCTTTTTCATAAATTTTTGCTAAGGTTGAAAAACTGGGATATGTTCCGATAAAAGGTTCATCTTTATAACCATAAGAAAAATGGATTTTTTTTAAATATTCAATGTAATCTTTACTTAATGAAATATCTTTTTTACATAGTTCTTTGCATTTTTCTGTATATTTATTTTTGATAGATGGTTGATTAATCGCTATTGAATAAACTTGTTGTATTTCATTCATTAAATTAAAATGATTATTTATTATATATTCATATTCTTTTTGTAAGCTTTCTCTAAATTCAAACTGTTCTTCATACATTAAATTATGCTGAGTGTTTAAAAAACTTTGTTTTTCTTTTTTGCCTTTAAATAAATTAAAAACCATATTAATTATCCCCTTTCTTTTTTTCTTTTATTGATCATAAAAACTATGTGTTCTTTGTCATCATCTGTTAATAAATGTTTATTGGCTTCATAGAATAAATTGAAATCATTTTCTTGGTTTTTTGCTTCATAAGATAAATTTACATTAATTAATTTTTCTAATGGAATATCGAAAAAATCAGCTATTTTTAATACATCTAACATAATCGGAGAACGTTGACCTAACTCCCATTTTCCGATTGTAGAATAATCTTTATCTAATTTTTTTGCTAATTGTGTTTGAGTCAACTTTCTTTTTAATCTTAGATATTTTAAATTAGCTGAAAAATAGTTTTCCATAATCACTCCTTTCTATAAAAATTATACCACAAAAAATGTGTATTATCAAAAAAAATAAGACAAATTGAAAAAAAACACTTGACATTTGACAAATTGTCTTATATAATGGAGTTGGATAGGAGGGAAAGATTGAAAACTAGTAAAATTTTAAAAAGCCTTAGAGCTAAAAGATTATTAACACAAGATGATATAGCGTTAAAACTTGGAATTACTAGACAAACGTACAATGCTTACGAAAACAATCCTTTAAAATGTGATTTAAATACATTAATTCAACTTGTTTCAACTTTAAAGGCTAATGATTTAGAATATCAAGAATTTTTTAATGCTATAGAACAAGACTTTATGTCTTATATTAAAAAGGAGAATTAAAAATGAAAATTAAAAAAGCTATAGAAAAAATAAAAATCGAAAAAATGATAAAAACAAAACAATACATAATTATAAATTCAGGAAATGACTTAATAGGTCTAATGCATAGAAAGACAAACAAAATATATAAACCAAAATTTAAATTATATGTGGAGGTTTAAAGATGAAAAACAAAGAAAGACTAACAATCATTATAGGATTAGCTTTTACGCTAATATGTATGCTTTGTTTAGAAATGAATTTTAAAAAAGCAGTTAATGATTGTTCAAAAAAACATGATGCACAGTGGTGTATTAATGAATTATCAAAATAGGGGGATATATGGAAAAAGAAGTATATTTTGTAAAAGATTTACAAAAGATTTTAGGAAAAGATTATAACTATTGTTATAGATTAATTAAAAAATTACAAAAAGAATTATATCGAGAAAATCCGAATTATAAATCGGAAATAGGCACACTAATTCCTAAATGGTACTTTGAAAAGACCGTTTTAGGTAAATAGAAATAATATTCACGTACGGAGTGATAATCAGATTAAAACCCACTCCATTCACTAATTAGATTCAACTTTTTTCAATAACCATTCTAACAATAATCTGGTTATCATTCTGTACGTGAAAAAAGGAGAAAAATTTAAAAATGAAAAAGAATAAAAGGAATAAAAAGGGAAAAGGAAGGTTTTTGGTCAAAATAATAAAATTTATAATATTCGTATTTGTTGGAACTATTTATTTTATATATTTTATATTTAAAAATTTGCATACTTTTATAGGAAAAGGATTTATGAATTTGCCTAGGTTCACAAAAGTAGCAACAATTTATACTTTAATATTTTGTGCAGGATTTGGTTTAGTAATCCCATACTTCACAAATGATAAAGTAGAAAATGCAGTAATTCAGACTACTAAAATATTTCATATTAAAAAACTTGAAATAGAAACTGTAAAAGCTAAAACAAAACTAAGAAAATCAGATTTAGTTTGTAAAAAATATTCTGATATAGAATGTAAGATATTTAAAACAGCTAAAAAGCATGGTTTAAGCACAAATCAAGGCTATATGCTAATGGCTATTAGTAAGCATGAAACAGGAAACTGGTCATCATCAATTTTTAAAAATTACTACAATATGGGTGGAATTATAGGTTCGCACGGATTTAGACAATATAGTTCATTAGATGAAGGAATAGAGGATTTCGTAAATTTATTAGATAAATATTATATAAATAACGGCAGAAATACTATTGAGTTGATAGGTGCTAAGTATTGCCCAGTTGGAGCCAGCAATGACCCAACAGGATTAAACCAGCATTGGGTACCACAAGTAACTAAATATTATAACGAATATACAAAATAGAAAGGATATTAATATGAAGGAAAAATTTGAATTTTATAGAACATATTATGAATTAATTAACACATTAGATGAAAAAGAACGTGGCAAGGTTATACTAGCAATATTTAATTATGGTTTTAAAAAAGAAGAACCTATTCTAAATGGTAAAAGTCAAAAAATTTTTAATCAAATAAAAGACATGATTGATAATCCAAAAAAATATAATTTAGGTTTAAGTTAGGTTTTTAAAATATGAAAAATTTTACAATTTATTTTGAAATGATTAAACTAATAAGACACATTGAACCAATAGAAAAAAGAGATGCTTTTTTAGGAAAAATAATTGACTTTTATTTCTTTGATAAAAAACCTAATTTTGAACCAGAAAGTTTAGAAGAGGATATTTGGGAAAATATTTCAAAGCCCATTATTTCTTACAAAAGCAAGGTTGCAAACGGTCAAAAAGGTGGTAGACCAAAGAAAGAAAAAGAAACCGAAACCAAAACCGAAACTAAAACCGAAATAATAACCGAAACCAAAACCGAAAAAGAAAGCAAAACAAAAAGCAAAAGCAAAACAACAACTAATGTTGTTAATGTTAATGTATATGTTAATAAAATACTAAATGAATATAAAAATATCAAAGACAATGATTTGATGAAAAATAAAATAAATGATTGGTTAGAATACAAAAAGCAGAGAAAAGATTCTTATACTGAAAAAGGTCTTAAGTCTTTACTTTCTAGAATTGACAACTTGCTAAACGATTATGAAGAACAAGAAATAATTGAACTAATTGATAATTCAATTGTAAATAACTGGAAGGGTATAATCTGGGATAATTTAAAAACCAAAAACAAAAAAACTAAAGAGCCTTCGTGGTTTAAAGATAAAACTGAAACTGAAGAAATGACAAAAGAAGAACAAGAAGAAATGGAAAATATTTTAAAAGAATTTGGAGGATAAAATGCAAAAAATTGTGACATATGAAAATTTAAAAGAAGTAAATAAAACAATAAAAACTACTGATATAAAAGGCAAAAAATATGCTGAGGTAAACCAAAGAATAAAAGCATTTAGGATGCTTTATCCTGAGGGAATTATAAAAACCGAAATGCTTCAAAATGAAAATGGTGTGTGTGTATTTATTGCAAAAGTTTATACAGATGAACAAAGATTATTAGCTACTGGTACAGCCTACGAAAAAGAAAATAGTTCTTTTATAAACAAAACTAGCTACATTGAAAATTGTGAAACCAGTGCGGTTGGAAGAGCTCTAGGAATTGCAGGGTTTGGAATAGATACATCAATTGCTAGTGCCGATGAAGTACAAAATGCCATTCAAAATCAAGAAGTAACTCAAGAAGAAGCAGATAATTATAAATTAACTTTTGGTAAATACAAAGATAAAACATTAAAAGAAATACAAAAAGAAGACAACGAATACATAGAATGGCTTTTAGGAAATTCTAAAGATGAAAGAATGATAAGATTAATCGAATTAGCAACTGGAATAAAAAAAATGCCTGAAGCTGAGCTTCAAGAAAAATTAAACTTAATTAACGAGTTAAATATCTTACTAGATACCAAAAATGTAGATAGAGAAAAATTATATAAACACTACAAAGTAAAAACTAACAAGGATTTAACCATAGCACAATTAAAAGATGCAATAGAAAGACTAAAAGAGAGGGGATAAGATGGAACACATCTACATAGATTTAAGGGAATTTAGCAAATGGGTTCAAGAACAATTCCCGAACAAAGATTTAATTTCACTTGAAGAATTAATGGTGGATTATGAAGACTTAATGGATGAGGTAGATAATTTAAAAGAAAAAATAAAAGATTTAGAAAAAGATATCGAAGATAATTACGAACCAGTTCCAATAGAAAAACAAATATTTTAGGAGGGATAAAATGAACGAATATATTTTAATTGGTAGAGTTTCACAACAACCAAAATTATCAAAAACAAAAATTGAAGGAATACAAGTGACAAATTTAAACATTGCTGTTTCAAAAAGAATAAAACAACAGGATGGAAGCTATAAAGAACAAACAGATTTTATTAAAAGCAATTGCTGGAGAAATCTTGCAGAATACGTGGCAAATTATGTAAATATCGGTGATATGGTATTAGTTCGAGGTAGAATAAGAATTGCAAAAGATTTTGATACAGAACGAATGACAAATATCTATACAACAGTTTTAGACTGCAGCTCTGTTAAGATTTTAGAAAGAAATAAAAAAAACCGTGAAGAAATACAAAAAGAAGAGGATGATAAACTTCTAAACGATTATAAAAAAGCCCAAGAAAAACAACCAGAACAGGTTAAACAAGTAAGCTTTAAAGAAAGTGTAAAAACAGATGATATTGAATTGTCTGAAGACGATTTACCATTTTTATGAAAAAACAAATTTTATGTACACCTAAAAACTATGAATCAGTTTTAAAAAAACTTAATCCTGACAGTGAATATCTTTTCACTGTCGAGGATAAGCAAAACAAACGCACTGTGAAACAAAACAAGTACATGTGGAAACTTATACAGGAAATAGCAAAACACGTCTATATGAACGATTATGAGGTGTATTTGAACGCAATTAAAAAAGCAGATGCAAAAAGCGAATATTTTATAACAGCTTTTGAAATGTCTGAAGACTTAAGAAAAAATTTTAGAGGTGTAGAATTTGTCAGATTTCAAGAAGTGAATAATAAAAAATGCTATGTTTACAAATGTTATTTAGGCTCTTCAAAAATGAGTACTAAAGAAATGAAAGAATTAATAGAAATTTTATTAGACATGGCAAACGATGTGGGGTTGGATTTGGTTTATTGGAAAAACATATTTTATGCGAGGTAAAACAAAGTGATAATTAAAAAAGATGAAATTCTAAATAAATGGATTGTTTGGAAAAAAGATAAATCCATTTTGATTGAAATTTTTAGGGGGAATACAAAAAAAGAATGTAAAAATTTTATACAAAAAGAGGGTGGCAAAAATGACAGAAAAAGATTATAAAAAATTTAAAAATGAAGATTGGTACAAAGAAGTTATTAAAAATTTAAGGCAAGAAATTTCTGAATTAATAAAAGAAAATGCAATTCTAAAAGAACAGGTTATCGATTTAAAAATAATTAAAAAAAAGGAATTAAAAAGATGAAAAATCTCAAGGATTTTTTAAAGAATGATGATATCCAAAAAAAGATGAGTTATTTTAACGATTTAAAAGTACCATGCGTAAATTGTGGTAGAAAAGTAGCAATACATCATTCAAAAAAAAGTGTGCTGTGCTCTTGGTGTCATCATTTAGTTTTTAGAACAAAAAAAGAATATGACGATTATTATAATAGACAAAATTTCAAAAAACAATTAAGAAAGGCAATGGCAAGAAATGAACATATTAAAAGGACTGGCAATAATTGAAATTATAATATTAATTTGGGGGTTTTTCGCTATAGGAATGGCATACGATATGATAAGCTATCAAGAACTAAAAATGCAACAGGAAAGGCAAGCAGGACTGAAAACTCGCACAGTTTATCACGACTGTTTTTGTAGAAATATAAATGAAAACTGAAAAAGAATTATTGGCAGAAAATAATTTAGGATTAATCTATCATGTTATTAAAATGTATGGGTTAAACGATAAATTTGAAGATTATTTTGACTTAGGTTTAATAGGTTTAACAAGTGCAATAAACAACTTTGATGAAAATCTAGGTTTTAAATTTAGTACATTTGCTACTGATTGCATAAAAAAAGAAATAGTTAAAGAATTACAAAAAAACAATTGTGAAAAAAGATTATCAAATAAAACAAAAGTTTCTTTAAATATGCAATTAAGTAAATCAAGTGATGAAGATTTTACTTTAGAACAAACAATAAAAAAAGATTACGATTTAGAAGAAGAGGTTTTAAAAAAAGAATTAGAATCAATCCTTTTAGAAAGTATAAAACTATTAACTGTAAGAGAAAAACAAGTAGTAGTGTTGTATTTTGGTTTATTTGGTTATCCAAAAATAAAAAGTAAACAAATTGCAGTGGATTTAAACATATCAAAATATAGAGTTTATCAGTTAAAGAGTAATGGTTTAAGAAAAATAAAAAACTTTTTAAAAAAGAAAGGTTACGAATTATGAAAAAAATTGAGGTTTTTTACAAAGAAAATGAATGCTACATAAAAGATGAATTTGATGAAAATTTAAAAATAACAAAAGCAGAAAAGGTAATGGTTGATAAAATTAACGAATTGATAGACATTTTAAAGGAGCTAAAAAAATAATGAATTTATGGATACGTTCACAAGATAAAAAAGATTTAATTAATGTAAGTGAATATTTAAGTATAGAAGAAACGAATTTTAGTGAAGATATAGAATATGTAAAAAATCCTAATAAAAGACCATTCTTTATAGAATGTAGTAATTGTATTTTAGGCTTTTATGCAACAGAAGAAAGAGCATTAGAGGTATTAGATGAAATACAAAAATTGCTAAAAGATGAAACAACAGAAACTGAAATAAGGTATATAGATAATCAAGAATATGAAAGAATAGTAACCAAAAAACCAAATATACCAAAAGGTAAAGTAGTTTATGAAATGCCAGAGGAATAGAAAGGATTAAAATGGAAATAGAACTGAAAAATTCAAATGATTTTATTCAGGGGTTCATTCAAGGGGAATATAAGCAGAATTTAAAAATCAAGGAAGTATTAGAATATATAAAAGAAAATATTGATTTTTGGAGCGATAATGAGATATTTAAAGAATTTATTGAAAATATAGAAAGAATATTAAAACAATGAATGAAGAAAAAAACAAAGAAAAATATATAATAATAGATGAAAACACTCCCACTTTTTCAATAACTGATGTTGTTGAAAATGAAGATGTAGACCCATTTGGAGATTTTTTAAAATCTTATGCAAAAAAAGTTGATATTTTATCAAAAAGAGAAATAATGAAGATTAAATATGGGTATTTAGATAAAAAAACAGTATATAAACCACAATCAAGGTTTGCATTTCTTATTGATAATAAAAAAATAGAGGACAATAAAAATGAATAAAGAAATAGAAGAATTATTAAGTATTATTAGCGAAGGTCAAAACAGCATTCAATTACAGGAAATAGAAAAATATATAACCAACCTACAAAAAGAAAATCAAAAATTAAATAAAATTATTGATGAGTTAGAAAAATTTTGTAATGAAGAGATAAAAGAATGGT
>Ga0326512_10000667_pt1 | contig 29180 bp, 36 predicted proteins | sample 1_2617_0518_D_FD_203652 | JGI IMG/M metagenome (GOLD analysis project Ga0326512, IMG submission 203652) | Bovine rumen microbial communities from UC Davis, California, United States - 1_2617_0518 | ecosystem: Host-associated > Mammals > Digestive system > Stomach > Rumen | place: USA...
CTCATTGCTGCCGAGCAGCTTAACCGCAAGTGCTACATGATGGAACTCGACCCACACTACTGCGACGTTATCATCGCCCGATGGGAGAAACTCACGGGCAAAAAAGCAACCAAAATCAACTAACCATGCCAAGTAAAGACACACAATTCACAAAAGAGAACGCTCGCGAGATGCAGGCGCGCGGCACGGTGGTGCGGAAGGAGAACACCGCCCGCCGCAAGGCCGTGGCGCACGTACTCTCCGATATGCTATCCAAGCAGGTGACGATGAAGGTGGATGGGAAGGAGACTAAGGTCACCAAGCTGGAGTGGCTGGTCGCCCGCGCCATTGACAACTGCCGCGAGGACGTAGCCCTCTCCGACTTGCTGAAGATTCAGGAGCTGCTCGGGGAGAAACAGATGACGTACAACTTCAACGCGGTCAAGGACAGCGAGCAGATACTGAAAGAGGTGTTCGGGGATGAAGGTTGATTTGCCGAGATATTGCAGTACCTTCCACCGCGATATGATGAAGCAGCGGCCACAATTGCTGGCGGCGGCGGCGGTCATATCGGAGTGGTGGCGCAACGGGCGCACGGGAGACGTGTTGAATGTCTCTATGCCGACCCGCTTCGGCAAGTCTTTTATATCCACAGCCTTCACCTGCTGGGCCTTGCTTGGCGATCCCGACCTGCGCGTTCTTCGTGCATCCTATTCCGCCGACCTTGCAGAGATGTTCGGCTTGCAGGTCAAGGACCAGATAAACAAGGTCTGCGAGCGGATTGAGGTTGATGCGCCCGCGATGGACGGCACCCGCTCGCGCTGGTCAATCAACGGCAGGACGGAACCCAGTCACGCGGCGGTTGGCATCGGCGGCGGCATCACGGGCTTCGGCTTTGACATCGCCATCGTGGACGACACCGCGAAGAATATGCTGGAGGCTACGTCGGCGGCCTACTCCCGCCAGCTGCAAGTGTTCAAGGAATCCGTGCTGCTGGGACGTCTTGAAGGACGCCGTAAGATATTGAACGTCGGGACGCGGTGGACGGTGAACGACTGGTTCTCCATGTGGCCTGATGCCGACACCTACGTCCTGCCCGCCATGATAGACGGAAAGAGCTGCTGCGAGGCGTGGAAGACAACGGCGGAGCTGGAGTTGGAGCGGTCGCGGGTGAGCGAGGCGGTGTGGAACGCGCAGTATATGCAGGCACCCACCGAGACGGGACGGATAAGGTTGTTCGAGGGTTGGAAGCCCGACATGGTGACCGAATACGGCGGCACGCTGTACGCGGTGATAGACCCGACAACCGACTACGGCAAAGACTGGTTTGTGATAGGTATCTACGCGGTGGATCGCGGCATCATCACGCTTGTTGATATGTTCGCCGAGAAAGCCACCACGCCTGAAGCAGCGGCAGCGTGGCTGAAGCTGTGGAACGTGGACATCGTGTTCTGCGAATCAAACGGCGTCGGGCGGTCGGTAATTTCCAAGATGAGGGATGATGGCATTGACAACGTGGCGGGCTTCGCCACGACCTCAGACAAGTACTCACGTGCATACGTGCAGCGTGACGACATGATAAACTATTTCCGCATCCATGAGGGTTGCAACCCGCGCGCCGTTGAGGAGCTGCTGCGCGAGGCTGACGCTTTCCCGGTCACTGGCAACGACATCCACGACGACCTCTTAGATGATGTGGTGATGGCATTTGAAAAACTTTTGAAGATATGAGCATACACGAAATGATGAACAGGCTGTTTTGGCTGCGTTCCGTATTCAGCACATTAGACGAAACGCAAAGAAAGAGCGACAGAGGTATTAAAATGATTTCCGAAATGGAAGAAATTGTCTCCAAACTGAAAGAAGCGGAGACACAAGTTGCAATGATATACAAAGATTTTTGGTTATGACACAAGACGAAAAAGATTTGATGCTGAAAACGGCGGCTGGCTGGGTCGGATACCTTGAAAAATACACCCGCGACTATTCATTGTACGAGAACAACAAGGCGGGCGCTGGTCTGAACAACTGGACACGCTTCGGAAGGCTTGCGGACATCGTGCTTTATGGCGCTGACCGAAGAGTGAAGGACGGCTACCCGTGGTGCGCCATGTTTCTGCTGGCTATACTCTACGAGATGAAGGCGGGACGGCAGGACTGCACAGCTCCGGCTGGAACGATGACCGTGGACGCGGAGGCGCGGCGTTGGGTGGCGGATACTGTCAACGAAGGACGTCCGCTGACATGGCATGCTGGTGTGGCCGCGTGGCTGTCATCGTACCGCCACCGCTACCAGGTGAGCCAGCAACCGCACGCTGGCGACTTTGTCGTTTACCTTGACAAAAACGGCAAACCCTATCACATCGGTATCGTGGAGAGCGTTGACGGTGGCGGATGGTTCACGACCATCGAGGGCAACACCAGCGCGAAAGGCGAGGGCGTGGAAGCCAACGGCGGGGCGGTGGCGCGGAAAAAAAGAAAAAATTTTCAATGTGTGTTCTTGAATAATTAAAAAACATATTTTTGCAGCGATGAAATTTAAGTTATTCGGATATAATTTTGAATTTTACAATGTCAGGCGTCACGCTCCCGTGATTTCGGGCATTGACCATTTGGCGTGGCCTGACCGAGACTGCCGACCGTTCGCCTATTGCGACCTGCTGTCTGCGATTAAGATGATTACAGACAGGATGCGCAACGCTGACTTCAACGCTGCGGTGGACGGAAGCACCGTTGAATTTGCCGCCACGGAGAAGCTGGCGGAGTTCGTGAAGGATAACCGCCTGCGCGTCATCATGGAGCTTTTCAACGAGGGCGCGGTATGTATCGACGTCCGCGATCCGTACGAGCCGCGATTTCTCGGTGAAGACGAAATAGGGCGCGACTGGGACGGCGGCGGCATCGTGACGGTGCTGGATGACATATACCGCTCCACGGGCAAGACCATGCGCGAGACGCTCCGACCACACCTCGATATGCTCAACACGGTCAACGATTCCGACCTAAACCTCATTTTGAACTACGGAGCGATGGGGATTCTTTCACCGGAGAACTCCGCCAACTCTGACGGCGTGCTGTCGGAGAAAAACAAGGAAGAGTTACAAGACGAGTACCAGAAACGCTACGGCGTCCGCTTCGGCCGTTGGGCGGTTCTGATAACCCGCCAGCCCGTAAAGTTCCAGCGCATTGACCTGCCGATCAAGGAACTCGAACTGAACGAGAAGCGCAAGAGCGCGATGGCTTCCGTGTTGCAGTTCCTCAACATCCCGAAAGAGCTGCACGCCATGTTCGAGTCTGCCAAGTATGCCAACCGCAACGAGGCGGAGCTGGACATGTACAGCAACTGCGTGGCTTCATGGTGCCAAAAGTTCTGCGAGATAGAGGATGCCTGCTACACGGAAATTCGCAAAGAGGACGCGGTGGTCAACTACCCGGCTGGTGTGGACTTTTATTTTGACTTCGTCGGCGTGTACGCTTTGCAGGCGGCACAGTACGAGGAGAAGGCGAAAGCCCGCGAGGAACTGGCTATGTGGCGTGAGTTGCGTGCAGAGATGCCGGAAAAAGCCGACACGATAGACAAGAGAATAAACGATTTGATTGAAAGTTTGTAATATGGAAAAACAACGTATCAATAATTTCATACGGCTGACCGCCAGCGAAGGCGGCAAGCGTTACCGCGTGCTGATGGATGACGCCGGCAACGAACTCGGCATTGAGGTTTCCGGCGTGCTGACCACCTTTGGAGAGGTCAACGAGAACGGCTACATCTTCGAGCGGGAGAGTTACGACCGCAGCGTTGAAAAGTACTTCGAGTCCAACAAACTGAATGTCCCTTTGTGCCTCTACCACGATGACGCCAACCCCGACACACTGTGCGGAATCGTGACCACATTGGAGAAGACGGAGCGCGGCATTGAGATAACCGCCCGCATCCGTCCAAACAGCGCGAAGTTGTACAAGTTCATCAAGGCTCAACTTGATGACGGCATCCTGCAAGGATTCAGCAACGCGGGCTTCATCGCCGACGGCGTTTATGACGAGGAGGCGCAGGCGGTTAGAGTTAAAGATTTTGAATTGGTACACGCCGCGCTGGTGGCGACACCAGCCGACACGGGAGCCACGCTGCGCACCGTGAACACAATTTTTAAGGGATTTGAAAAACAAGAAGGTCAGTCAGCCGCGACCATGGCAGCGGTTGAAGACCCTATCGATAACGAGGTCACCTCCGATGGCTGGCAATGGTAGCGCGTAACCCCGCAGCCATGCGAGCGTAACCCCTCGCGAGCCGACACGGACAAGACCAAAAAAAATGAAACAATAACGAAAAATTTTGATGCAATGAAAAGAAATTACAAGAAAATGCGCGAGGGCGTGGAGAACACCATCTCCACCCTGCGCAAGAAAATCACAGACAGCATCACCGATGATGCAAGAGCCGAAATCGAAGGCCACATTAGCGAGTTGCAGCAAGCCGCTGACGCTTTGCGAGAGCTGGAGAGTGCTGCCGAGGCAGGCGAGGACGACAACAGCGAGACCATGCGCGCGCAGATGCGCGAAGTGCTTGACCGCTTGAGCCGCGTGGAAGACGGATTAAAGAAACAACCAGCCGCCAACGGCAAGAAAATCAACAACACCAAGGCTTGGGAAAAGAAGTTCCACGACATGGTGCTGAACTCTCTCGATCGCGACGAGTTCAAAGCCAACCTCAAGAGACTGGCCGTGGAGAACTCCATCACCATCACCGACGGCGACATCTCCGCACTGCTTCCCGCAGCCGTGCTGAACGAGGTGAACGACATCTTTGTCGACCACCGTCACAGACTGCTTGAGGTCGTGGAATGGACTGGTCTGCCAGTGTTCAAAGCCTTCTACGAAACTGGAAACGAACTCGGTCACCACTGGCCGTCATCCATGTTGGGCGAGACCGCCAGCAGCAACCCGAAGACCCAGCAGAACCTCACGTTCACCGAGCTTGTCATCCGTCCCGCTTTCGAGTACAAGACTTTGGCTCTTGACAAGGAAATCATCAAGGCTTCCGAAGGTGACGGCTCCGTGTTTATCCGCTACATCGTGCGCGAGCTTCTTGACAGACTGCTCACTCACATTGAGATGTTGATTCTCACGGGTAACGGCAAGAACTTCATCGCTCCTGCTTCGGAGACCTTGCAGGTGGACGCCAACAGCAAACCGAAGTATCACGTCATCAACTACCTTCCCTACAACGAGGGTATCGTGGCGGTTGTGACGCGCTCTTTCTATGCCGACCTGCTCCAAAAGGTGCAGACCGACAGCAACTATTTGGTTGTGGCAGATGCCGACAATGTTATCCGTAACATTCTCGGTGTTAAAGAGGTCATCATGACACCTCCGACCTTCACGACCACTGATAACCAAATCGGTTTGTTCTTCCTCAACCCTCGCGCCTATAAGATGGTGGGTGACCGCCGTCCCGATCAGTACGAGGACTTCAACCTTGAGTGGAACCGCGTCGAATACCTCATGGAAATGTGGGTTGGCGGCGGCTGCGTGACTCCCGAGTTCATCGCAATGAAAACTGGTGAGTAATCATGAACGCTCCTACGAAATCAGACTTGCAGGCTGCGGGCTACCGTGTCAGCGTGAATATCGCTGACGCGGTGGTATCCCGCTGCGCTTCGGATGTGAAGGCCGCCTATCTGCTTGCCTGCGTCACCGAGGACGACATCACGGCCAGTGGTGGCAACGACACCATCGGCGATGCGTGGCGCGCGCTCACTGTGCTGCGCATCATGCAGGATAACGAGTTTGCCACCCGTGTCGGCGGTGAGAAAAAGCGGCTGTCATACGGCGACCACCTCACCGACAGGCGGCAGGCGAAGACCAGAGCCGCGATGGCGATGGACGCTTTGAAAAAGGAGCATCCAGTCACTGGCGATGTGCGCGACATCTGCGAGGTATGGTTTCGGACGCAATTGATGTTGTAAGAGATGGAATGGGCGAATATCATAGCCGTATTAACCTTGCTGCTTGGCGGCGGCGGTCTCCTGTTCTACCAGCAAAAAAAAGCGGGCATGGAAATCGCCAACGCCTCCGCGCTTGCGGCTGAATGGGAAAAGCTGTATAGAGAACAGAAAGCCGAACGTGAGGAGAACGACACAGAAGTCGCCACGTTGCGTGACGAGGTGGCGGCACTCCGAGCCGAGGTAGAGAGCATACGCCCGTACATCTGTTACGACTTGACTTGTGCGCAAAGAATAACAAGAAACAATCAAAAACAATCGGAAAAATGAAAAACTTTATCAAAAACTTGAAATTCAATCCCGTGTTCACCATCCTCGCGCTGATATGCCTCATCGCGCTGGTGGCTTTCGGTGACGGATCGGCTTACGCGCTCGCGGCTTTCACACCATGCATGGGTGTGATTTCCTTGAACATCGATGAAGATTGCGACAACCCGCGTGTTGTCGGCTACGAGGACACGGCAATCATCATCAACCGCTCGGATATTGACTGGACTGCGGTTACATTTGACGCATCCAATAAGCGAATAGTTAATGATATTCCGCTGCTATCTGGGAAGGTGCCTTATGTGATTTACAACCCGAGACTTTCAAACCCTTCATTCAACGGCACGCAGACCGCCTTGAATGCCGACACAGGCCATTACACCAAGACCCTGCAATTTTATTACAAGGGTATCGGAGGCGTTGCGGCCGCAAAGGTCGTGGAGCCGCTGGCTAAAGGAGAATATGTCGCCATCCTTCAACGCAAAGACCACAGCGGCCACGGCTCATTCCAGATCTTTGGCTTGCAGAACGGCATCTATGCCACCGAGCAGGTGCAGGACGAAACCACTGGCTACTGGCTGATGACGATGGTAATCGACGAGCCGTACGCAGAGACGGAGTTGTTCAAAAACGACTATGCTGGATCGAAGGCCTCGTTCGACGCGCTTATGGCGCAGGCGTAACAACTATGCCGCAGGGATGCGGGAGAGTGGTTTTTTCATAATAATTTGTTTGATGAGTGGGGGAGGTTTACGCCTCCCCTTATTTTTAGAAAATAAAAGAATATGGAACTGAAAGAAATTGAAAGACTTATCGAGAAACAGAGGCTCACAGCGGAGGAAAAGTCGGCAGTCAAGGCCGAGGCCGACCTCCTTGGCATCGCCTACACCTTGAAGCAGGGATGCCGCCAGTGCTGGGACAAGCTGCTGCTGAAGATTTACGACGCGCACCGCGAGGAGGTGACGGCGGCTGTCAGCGTGGACGGCTACCGCCTGAAAAACCCGTTGCACGGATTCAGGACATACAGCGGCGAGCTGTTCGACAACACCACCGTTACGGACAAGGTTGTCGGCAAGCTACATCCGTCCATCGTGCGGGAATATTTCGTGAAAGTGGAAACCGGGACCGAAACCGAGACAGAAACCGAAACCGAGACCGAAACGGCTAACGATGGCAACGAAGGTGAAATATAGCGTTAACCTTACCGACCGTTGGGAATCGGTACGGCTATTTTTCGAGGCATACCCGGATGCGATGGCTGAGCTGCGGCAGTATGTCACGCAGCGTGACGGGCTGAACTTCGACACGCTGACCGTACGCTCGCTGCTGGAGATGGTGGCGGGTCGCACGCCTACGGAGCTGATCGCGAGGCGCAACGCCGCCACGGTCGAGGAGTGGTGCGCGGTGATGAACGCCTTGGAATCTGGGATGGCCGATTTCGTGAAATTCATGGAGCGCACCACTCCGCCGACAACACCGCAGCAATTGAGGATAGAACGCGGGATGCTGGACGCGAACATCGAAGAGGCTATATTGTGGACACTGCGCGGCAACTACTCGCTTCACGGCCTGGAAGACGCGCAGAAACTGACGATTTACGAGTACAAAATAGCACGAAAACACGCATACAATGAGTCGGTTGCGGCTTATAATCAGCTTAATTCCGTTGCTGCTGCTCGTTAGCGGCTGCCGGACGGAGAAAGAGGCACGCCTGCACACCGAATACGTTGCGGTGTACGAGCGTGACAGCGTGTTTGTTGACTGCACGGACACGCTGTATGTCCTGGAGCGCGGCGACACGGTGCGGATAACGGAGACAAAGACCGTTAAGGAATGGCGGTACAAGGTATTGAGGGACACGGCGCGCATCACGGACACGGTGACCGTGGAGATACGCACGGCGGCGGCTTCCGACAATCCAAAGCCGTGTAACAGGTGGAAATTTTTTGCAGCTGGTGCCGCGTGCGCTATTTTGATTATCTTTGCAGCGAGAATTTTGATAAAAATATACCTTAAAAAATGAACAGCGAATTACTTTACATAACAAGAAAACTCGGTTATCCTTCATCGTTCGGGACACGCTCGGGACTTGGCGATTTCTTGGAGCAGTACCCCGATGGCATATATGCGGAAACAGGATCTGACGCGCCTATGGGATGGGAGAGCGCGGCTGTGTGGTTCGGAGGCGATTCCGAGCGCGCGGCGGCGAGGTTTGAAAGGATGATGGCGGACAGAAACGAGTTGTCGCGGCTCTTCAGAACGAGGGTGTCTGGAGTGTTGGTTTTTACATTCATTTACAGGCTGAAATCGCGCATGGTCACAGCTATACCGATTGTAGGAGCACAACCAGTTGTTGACGGTCCATGGATGTGGATGAAACCAGATGTGGATTGCAATTTGAAGATAGAAAAGCGCGGAACGCCTTATGCTGTTGAGCTGGAGTGCAGCACAGACGGTTTAAATTGGGAGGACTGTGTTTTCGTAAAGACTTTGTTTTCAAAGTTTTTACACGCAAATGAAAAGTTGTACATAAGGAATAAAAGCGAATTATCCACACGTTTTTCTATTGACATTAATAACAGATATAGCTTTTCACAAAGTGGAAATCCTTTGATTGAGTGCGGAGGTGATATCGGTTCGCTTTTGTGCAAGAATCCCGAAAATGCCGTTCTTACACCATGGTGCTTCAATTATCTGTTTTATTATACAAGGATAACAAACACGCCATTGCTTTCTTCGGCCAATCTCGCAAACAGTTGCTACAGATTTATGTTCAGAAAATGCAGTCAATTAAGAGAGGTGAGGACAATGATGTTAACTTCTGCTGATAATGACATACACTTATGGCTTGAAAGTGTTTATCCCACTGGCGACTTTTACTGTCCTGCCGAATTGACAATAACTACGGGAGCATCAGGCATCCCGAGCGGCTGGACGAGGCACGATATTTAACAAATTTTTATCAAGATGAAAAAGAAAATAATTGACGGACACATGACGGTGACGGCGAGAGTCGGGAAATTCGTTTCAACTCCCGACCGCGCCGTGTTCGGGAAGACTTTGTCGCTTGGCGTGAACACCACGGCGGCGGAAATTATAGAGGATGACGAGGATACTTTCCCGAAGACCGAGGAAGAAGCGGAAACCGACCAAATTCAAGAGATATGATGTTTATAGACCAAATACTCGCTTGGGCGCAGAACAACGGATTCTCCGCCATCTACGGCACGCCTGAGCAGGTCAACGAGATGATGACCTCCACGGACTTCAGCGCAAGCCAGGACGGAACGGTCATATATTGTCACCTGATAACCGACAGCGAGACGACCAACGGAAGGGATTCCGCCACGGTGGCGGTGTATTTCTGCCGTCTGTGCGATTTTGATTTCAACGGAGAAAACCTTTTGCCAGTACAAGAGGAGTTGAAAGACACTGGAAAGGCGTTGCTGCACGACATCGCGCGCGGCAACGCGATGACCTACGACGGTGTGCGCTGGCAGTACGGCTACGACGACTACGCCGAGAATGTCGCGTGGGTGTGCCTGCGTGTCACGCTCACGGCGTTATCCGCTGATTGCTACAACAGAACAGAGGAGGGTGAGTGATGGAAGATGTGAGAAATTTGGCGGTTAAAATACTGGACGAGGCGCGAGTGGCGATACAGGCCAACATGGCGCAGCATTACCGCACCACGCACGGCGAGCGCTGGATAAACGCCAGCGGCCGCAGCTCCGCGGCGTTCAAAGTCGAGGACAAAGACGGCGTACACGTGCGGCTTGTTTACAAGGGTGACGATGTCGCGCCGCTGGAGACCATCCAATACGGCCATGACGGTCATGGTGAGAACACACCGACCGTTGCGGATATAATGAGATGGGGAAGGGAGAAGTTCGGCATGGAGCTTTCTGCCGGTCAGGCTGCCGCCATCGTGCGGAACATTGAGAAGAACGGCACGGAGAGATTCAGAGAGCCGCAGGAATGGATTATCACGCCTGTCGTTGAAACCGCCGTTGATGCTCTCAACGAGCAGCTGCCCGCCGCCGCCGTGCGTCATGTGCGCGACATGCTCTTCAAGTGAGCGAAAATTAGTCACTTTTTCGGTTTCACATGGAAAGTGACTAAAAAATGATTAATAATAAGTCACTAACAGACAATGTTTTATAATTATATTATTATATTTATAATAATTATTATATATATTTAAAAGACAATGTGTAAGTGTTGTTATATAAGTTTGGAAAAATCGTGAATAATCCAATAAATTACTAATTTGACACTTAAAACACTGAAATAAAACGAATTACGATTAATCACTTTTTGAAAGTTATACCGAATTTATTATAAAGTGTAATTATGGCAAGACAAGAGGAAATCATCATAGAGGTTGAAGTGAACGCGGGAGATGCCGCGCAGAAGCTGGCGCAGACTAAAAACAACATCGCTGCGTTGAAGGCCGAGCAAAAGCAGCTGAACGCAGCCATCAAAGAGAATGGCAGTGTGACGGCTGAACAAGCGGCGCGGCTTGCTGAAATCAGCGGCGAGTTGAAGGACTTGAGCCGTGAGGAGAAAATGTACACTTCGCAGCTGAACACCTCAACTGGCGGGAACAAGGAGTTCGGCAAATCCCTGGCCTCGATGAGCATCGAACTTGCGAAGATGAAGGCGGAGTACCGCAACATGAGCAAGGAAATGCGGGAGAGTGACGCGGGCAAGCAATTACAGGCCTCAATCCAAAATCTTGACAAGACGATGAAGGACGCGGATGCAGAACTCGGTGATTTCCAACGGAATGTAGGAAACTACCAGTCCGCTTTGCTTGGGCTGAACGGAAATGTGGTGAAGGTCGCCAACCTTTTTCAGGGTGGCTTCAAAAACGGCATCGCGGCTGCCGGAACGGCGTTGAAAGGTTTTGCCAAAACACTTCTGACAACGCCTATCGGTTGGATTCTCGCTGGCATAAAGGCCGTTACAGCTATACTTGGAAAATTAAGGGATGCTTTCAAGTCCAATGACGAGGCAGGCACGGCGTTGTCTGCGGCGATGGCTCGTTTGCAGCCGATAGTTGACGGGCTTAATAAGATATTCAGCAACTTGGCCGAAGGTGTGGCGAAATTCGTTAACGTGGCAACAAAAGCCGTTACTTTCATCTTGGAGAAGATGGTGCCGGGCTACGACCAAGCGGCTAACGCTGCAAGGCGGCTCAAAATCGCGCAGGACGAACTGGAAGACGAGGAGCGCACATATACTGTCAACCACGCAAAATACCAAGCTCAAATTGCCGACTTGCAAGACAAAGCGGCACAGAGAGACAAATACACACGTGAACAACGGCTGCAATTTTATGACGAATCATTGAAACTTGAAGAACGCGACCTGAAAGAGAAAAAGAGGATTGCAGCACAAAGATACAACAACGCGTTGAAAGCGGCGGCGCAATCCCGCCACGTAGCGCAGCTCACTGAATCCGAATACAACAAACTTACTGACGAAGCTAAAAATAATCTCGCACAGCTGAAAGCCGAATATATCAATGTGGATGCGGAAATGAGCAACTTTTCCCGTTCAATGCAGAAAAGGCGGCAATCTGTCATAAAAGAGATTGACGGCGATGACAAAGCAGCGATAGCGGCTGCAAAAGCAAACGCGAAATCGTATGCGGAAGCAGTTGCCGAAGGGATGGCGAAAGCGCAGGCAGAGTTGCGCAAGCTGGAGGATATGCGCAACGCGATGATTGAGGACGAGGCCGAGCGGCAGCGCGCGACAATCAACACCACGTACACGCGCCAGATTGAAGACCTGCAAAAACGTCTTGACACGGAGGAGAACCTCACCAAAGAGGCGCGTGAGAACATCACGGAGCAGCAGAAGCTGTTACGCGAGCAGATGTGGAAGGAACTGGCGGAGGTGGATGACGAACAGCTGAAAAAAGCCAACGAGGCGGTGTTGCAAGGCCAGCAAGAGGCCGAGAAGCGGCTTGAAGAGGCGCGCAAACTGACCCGCGAGGAATACGAGAGAGAGACGCTGCGGCTTTCCAATGATATGCAGGAGCGGCTCAATTCAGTATATGGAAATGTGGTGAAAGCATCCGAACTGGAAGTTGAGGTTGCGCAGACCAATTACGACCGCCTGAAAAACATGGATGCAGAGACAAAAGCCGCGTTGTTCGCCAACGAGGAACAATACCAAGCCGCCGTGCTGGAATCCGAGGCGCAGATCATGGAGGCGCGGACGAAAAACGAGGAGGCGTTGAAATCGCAGGCCGCGGAGGTGGCTCAGACCATGCAGGCTGTCACGGGTGCGATGTCTTCATTGTACGAAGCCGCCGCGGGCGATTCCGAATCCTACGAGAAATTCAAAAAGGCCATGGCCATCGCGGACGCTGCTATCAGCCTTGCACAGACCATCGCGGCAGCCACGTCAGCCAGCACGGCTGGTGATCCATACACAATGGCCATCCGCATCGCCTCCAACGTGGCTGCGGTGACGGCACAATTCGCGGCGGTGGTAAAGGCAATCAAGGCGGCGACAATCCCTTCCGCTCCGAAGTTCGCCGAAGGCGGTGTGGTGCCTGGCACGAGCTACACTGGCGACCGCGTGCTGATACGCGCCAACAGCGGCGAGCGTGTACTGACGAAGGAGATGAGCGACAACCTCGTGAAAATGCTTGCGCAGGGCGTGCCGTCGTGGGGCATGGATTACGAAAGACTTGAGCAGGCCTTCGAGCGTGCTGCGTCACGGATGCCAGCTCCCGTGCTTGATTATTCGGAGTTTGTCGCGTACGGGAAAAAAGTGCAGCTTGAAAGAGAAAAACTGATGGAATATTAACATAAAACAATAAAATATGGCTATAATGAAAGAAATATCTGCGTTGGGAGGCGGTAAATTATACATCCCGTCACTGACTACCGCCTACCTTCCGAACGCGGATGAATACAACTTCTTATTGCAGTCGCGCTGCTATATTTACGCTGATGGGCAGACGGCGGCGGCGGCGTTGAAGCTCCGCGCTGAATTTGATTTGCATGTGACGGAGTGGACGATTTACCCCGATGTGAACGGCGTGGCTTACATACCGTTAAACGACTTGCTTGCTTACCGTTTCGTGAGAAAGTCTAACGATGCGATAGGTTTGGTCGGGGCGCAAGGCACGATAGACATAACGTCAGTGGACGGGAACGGAGTGACCATTGACAGCGTCGGAATAATCGCGAACATATACGATTGCGCTGGTATTCGCGGCGGTTATTCGGCTTCGGGGTTTGACCACCTGCTGCCGGACACTTTCCGTGTTCCGCTGTCGCTAAACTACAACGAATACATCAATGTCGGTTGCAGGCTGACGCATGGCGTGAACCTCGTGCTGCTCAACAGCGGCGGAAGCGATTACCAATACTGGCAGCAATACCCAGGAGGCGAAGCCGTAGGAGTGAACCTGAAAACAAAAGGGCATCCGGCATACATGCGGGCTTATGAGGATTCTGTGTCTCCAGATCCCGCCGCGTTGGTCGGCGAGGCGTTATTCGATTTAGTCGATTGCCTCGATGACAAACTTGTTCTGACGTGGTGGAGCATGGAAGACGGGTTCTATAAGTCACGCGTGGCGGATGTTGTCGGCGGCGGCTACAACCAGCTGAACGCCATCGACTACATACATGATTTTGAAAACCGCACGGCAAAAGACGCGGACACTTACGTTGCCGCGCGTTTCGCGAGCCTATCGCAGCGCGATTACGAATATTACAGAGATTTGCTCACCAGCGACGAGGTGTGGATTATCGCGCCCGTTGACACGGCGGACGACACAGCGGAGATCACTCGCGTACCTGTGAAAATTGACGGCACTATACCGCGCGGCAAGACAGTTGGTCGCACGGATATAGAGTTTGATGTAATCTTCAACCAATACAGCGAGTTATGAGAGGCAACGAGTTTTTGATAAATTACGGAGGCGAGTGGCTGGACGTTGACGCGCAGAGTGTTGGAGGCTTTGATTTCACCACGCTTTGGACGCTTGACAGCACAAGGATAACGGAGAAAGGCCGCACGATGGACTTGAGCGTGCCTGCGACAACTAAAAACACAAGGGTGTTCAACGACCACAAGCTCATTCCGGGTGATGGAGTGCGCAGAGGCATCAACGGCATGATAGTTGCCGGAGGCGTGAACATAACTGGAACTATATATGTATCGGAATACAGCGGAGGTCGTTATTCGCTGATGATGGCGTACGGTCAGAGTTTCGGCGGATTCAAGCGCGTGAATTACGCTGCTGCGTTTACGGCTGATACGCTTACGCTTGTCGCTTCCGATGCGCCTCAAAGCGGAGGCGTTGTGCCTGATTTCGGCTGGTATGAATACGGCAACGAGACCTCTCCGCACGCCACGGTTTACGATGGCGGCGTGCAGCTGTTCCCTTCAGCCAATCTCGGGCATATAATAGACGCTCTCGCAACTTCATTGGGATATACGGTAAATTATCCTGACGCAGCGCTTGGCAGAGGTTATCAGGCGCACGCATACGGGCTTATTTTGCCGTCTTTCGGTGTGCAGTCGTTCCAAGGAGGCGCGGATGTGAGCGGCAGCGCGATAAACGGCTTTTCGTACACCATCACGGGAGCGGCGACTTTGGCGGACTTGGGGCTTGAGGTTTTGGTGCAAAAGCGGGCGAGAGGCGTGACGCTGGAGCTTGTTGACTGTGAGGTTTTCAGAGCTACAAAACCAGTGCATATAAGCATACCGGCCAACAGCAACGTGGTTGTTTTCGGGAACAACTCATATACATTGTACAACGACTGGGAAGGCACGCAAGGCGCGGACTTTGACCTCGCTCCGGGCGACACGTTTTCTTTTGCAAGACCTAACGAGTGGCATAAAGTCGCTGGCGAGTACTACTGGAACCGTTACAAGACTCCTCCAGCCTTCGAGGGCAACGTGACCGTAACTTTTTCCGTTACGCGCAGCACATCTAATCCTATACCCGGAGAAACGATGAGGCTGGCGTCCGCCTTGCCGGAGCATCCTCTTGAGTGGTGGCTTGACGCCTATTGCAATATCATCTTCGCCGCGTGGACGGTGGACGAAAACATGAAGACCATCACGGTGAAAACGTATGGCGAGCGTTACGGTGACGCTTTGGCGGACGCGGGCAATCACATTTCTCTTGAAAAAGAAAAGGTGATCGCGATTGATAGCGTTAAAAAATACGTTGACGGTTTCGCGCAGGAGAACCACACGCGGTGTGACGGGAAATACGACAATATCGGTAGCGTGCTGCCTTTTGACAGAGTGCTTGCGATGGACAACGAATACCTTGAAAAATCGCGGGACATGGCCGTTATACCGTTCAACGACGGCGGCATCCAGGGAGGACATGACGAGCGGTATTATCTTTACTTGAACGATGTCAATCCTGATGGCGAAGGAGTATATACGTATGACGGAGGGCTGTCAGTGTTCTTTGAGAACAATATCAACACAGATGGAGCCGTGAGCCTTCAGGAAATCCTGAATATGGGTGTCGGCCTTGGCATGGAGTCGGGAATAGCCGAGTACGACATCACCAACGCTTTCTCGGCCTCCGTGCGGCTGCTGATGCCTTTGTTCCGATTCAATAGAATAGACGGCGGCTCGTGCGTCAGTTTCCACGGCCGCAATTTTGTGGTGAAGAATGCCAAATGGAGTGAAGGAGTCGCGCAGTTGGAGATGATGAGCGTGCCAAGGACGATACTCGACATCCCGCGCTATTTCCCAAACGCCATCACAGACTACGACGGCAACTGGTACGATGCGGTCGTGATTGGAAATCAAGTGTGGCTTGCCTCTAATTTGCGGACGACGCACTACGCTGACGGAACACCGATACCTGCCGGAGGGTCAACAACGAGCGACACCGACCCGTACTATTACGATTACAGCACTTCGGGTCTCCCTTTGAAAAACAGAGGCTATTTGTACAATTGGCCTGCCGTGATGAAAGGAGCGGCAAGTAGTAACCTCAATCCGAGCGGCGTGCAGGGAATAGCTCCTACCGGTTGGCACGTGCCGAGTGACGCAGAGTGGACGCAGCTTAAAAATTATGTCGGCAGTGTGCCGGAATACATACTGAATAATGATAGCACTTACATCGCAAAGGCGTTGGCATCGCAGAATTATTGGGAAGCATCAACTGTAGATTACGCTATCGGAAATGATTTAACTGCAAATAACAAGACATTGTTCGGTGCTGTTCCTGCAGGGGCTTTTATTACTAATTATGTTAATGCTAAAATAAATATGAGTTTTTGGACAAGCGTAGTAGGAAGTACGATGTTTGCTGCTTATAACGCAACAACTATAATAAATTTTGGTCGTCAGAACTCTAACGGTTTTTCCGTCCGCTGTGTCTGCGACCTGTCGCCGATGGACTTCGCCGCGTGGTATTATAACCAGTACGGAAGCTACAATCATCAATTGTGAGCTTATTGATATATAATCAATTATGTGATTATCTATACATAATTGTTTGATTTTTAGTTAGTTGCAAAAAATCCGCGTTCCAATCGGTTTGCGGGTTTTCCGTTTTCTGCGATATTTAACATAATATCTGCGAAATTTTGTGTGCAAAATCTTGTTTGCGCACACAGATTTTTGCGTGCGTTGATTATAAGTGTTTGATTTACAGGTGATTGATTTTATAAAAATATTTTTACAGTAACTGAATAACATATAATAAAAAATGTATCTTTGTGGCATCAAAAACGAACGGAAAAACAACCCTTAAAAATTCAAAGAAATGACAAAGAACATTATGACACAATTGGCAAAGAAAGCAAACGTGAGCATCGAGAACTTCGATAGCGTCCAAAGCTGGCTAAACGAAAACGAGACTTTCATAATCACCTGCTTTTACGTTACCGAAGTTTGCGGAGGTGAGAAAAGACGCTTTTTAATAGGTTCAGCAAAGACGAGCTTCATGGCGGTTCTCAAAAGATTTGAAAACGAGTGCGATTACTTTACTAACGGAATTGAATGGAAATTCAACATAAACTAAAAGGCCAGCCGCGAGCCTTGATCGCGGCACGTTCTTTGGATTTTAGCCCGCCGTGGTTGCAATCCGTTCAGACGGCGGGCTTTTTCAAGGAAACCGAATCAAAACTTATTATATCATCAAAAACCAAACAATTATGAAAATAGTATCTGTTTCAGGGAAATCACTTTATAATTCCGAAAAAAAATTAGTGAAAGATGCAGTTTCCGATGCCTTGGAAAGCGGCGCGAACATCAGAGGCGCGAACCTCAGAGACGCGAACCTCAGAGACGCGGACCTCAGAGGCGCGTACCTCAGAGACGCGTACCTCAGAGGCGCGAACCTAAGCGGCGCGGACTTCAGTGGCGCGGACTTCAGTGGCGCGGACCTCAGAGACGCGTACCTCAGAGGCGCGAACCTAAGCGGCGCGGACCTCAGAGGCGCGGACTTCAGTGGCGCGGACCTCAGAGGCGCGAACATCAGTGGCGCGGACCTCAGAGACGCGGACCTCAGCGGCGCGGACCTCAGAGGCGCTGACTTCAGTGGCGCGGACCTCAGAGACGCGGACCTCAGCGGCGCGGACCTCAGAGTCGCGAAAAACATTCCGTACATACCTTTAGCATGTCCGTCGAAAGGATCTTTCACGGCATGGAAAAAAGTTAGAGGAAAACTAATAGAACTCGAGATACCCGCAGATGCGAGCAGAAGTTCCGCAACTACCAATAAGTGTAGATGTGACAAGGCTAAAGTTATATCTATAACAGATATTGCCACAAACGAACAAATTTCTAAAGTGATTAACTACAAATTCGGCAGTACATTGTACAAAGTAGGAGAAATGGTATATCCTGACGCATTCGACGAAGACAGATACAAAGAATGTTCCAACGGTATCCACTTTTTCATCGACAAGCAATTAGCAATTGATTATTAATTATTAAACACCAAAAACCAAACAATTATGAAAGAAATTAACCACAACGAAGAAATCAGAGCCACTCGCGTGGGTGGCTTCGGCGGCAGCGACGCCGCTATGGTGCTTTCAATCGCGAAAGCTATTGAATCGGGCGAGAAGCTCACCACAACACAAAAACATAGACTTAACCAGCTCAAAGGTCTGGAGGAAGTACCGCAATTCAGCAACGCGGACACGGAGGCAGGCCACCGCTTTGAGGATGAGGTGGATGCAGCTCTCCATGTCGATTGGTTGCGCGAGAAAGTTATGTATGACCATAAAGGCGATTTGTATGAGAATTTCCGTGTTTTCGCTCATGCCGACTTCGTCCATCCTGCGACTGGCAGTGTCAAGGAATGCAAGTGGACGAGAACTTTGAACCTTGACGGCTTGCGCGAGCGTTACCAGCCTCAACTGCAATGGTATTACATGTTAGGTGCTAACGCCGTAAGCCTTTGCTATTGTATTGTCAACGCGGAATCAGGAGAGGAGGATCGCGGATGCGTGGACGTGCCGCGTGATGATAAGATGATTGATAGCCTGCGTGCCGCGTTGCGCCTCATTGACACACGTTTCGGCGATCTTGACACCGAAATCACGGAACTTGACGATACGGACATCCCGGACAACATTCGGCAGGAAATCCTAATCATGCGGGAGCTGTCCGCAAAAATCAAAAGCCTTGAGGAAGCCCGCGACCAGCACCGCGCCAGCGTGATGGAGTGGATGGAATCAAAGAAGGCTGTGAAGGCCGCCGGATGGTGGGGCAGCGTCACATACACCGCCGCCAGTGAGAGAAAAGATTTCGACAAAAAGGCTTTTGGGAAAGACCACCCGGACTTATTGGCTGCATATTCATCAAAGGTTACAAAAAAGGCGGCTTACATAACCGCCAAATTCACGGAGTTATAACATTAAAAATCAAAAAAATATGAAAAAAGATCAGAAAATCATCGAGATCCGCACCTCCGCAAAGGTGAAATTGGAAAACCTGAAAGCCAAAATGAAAACGGCGATCGCGAGAGCGGCGCAAACGCACGCCGACATCCTTGCTGGTATGACGGACAAATGCGACAACGAAAGGTTCAATGAAATTGAACGTTTCAAAGCTGAAAAATCGGATATAGAAGCCGGTTTCTATCAGGAGAAAGCCGTCTTGTTCGCCGAAACCGAAACGGCGTGCGCCGCCGCCGAAGACGACCCGGAACCTGAGAAAGAGCAGCCGCAGCCGCAGGACAACGACCAGCCTACGCAATGGCTCAACGGCGAGCAGTGGAGTTGTGCGGTTGTGGCGCGCAGAATACTCAAAAAACTTCCGAAACTCAACAGCCCGAAAGAATCCTTCTACATTGAGATTTCACCCTCGTATTTTGGAGGATGCGGTCTTGACCTCCGCTATGTCAACACTGTTGACAAAACAAGTGGTGTGATATGCTGCGAGCTTCTTCCCAAAGACACTGCGGAGGAACAATCAATAAAGGTTGACTTGTGGCTCAAAGAAGTCGAGGTGCAGATGGCCAAGGCGCAGGAAATAATGAGAGAGGAGGCCGAAAATGAGTAGCAGAGTGATAAAAGTGGCGGCGGAGCGTGTTTATCAGCTCCGCCCCTACGAATCCGTCAGACTATCCGTTGAGGTGGAGACCCCGGATTTGTCATTGTCCGACGACCACGGAATCAGAGGCGTTTACCTTGAGTGCGTGCAAAGGCTGGACAACAGTTTCAGAGAAATAGTGAATCAATACAATAACAATCAAAATCGTTAAAATTATGGCAAATTTACAGAAAATCGAGAAAATTACTGGATGGTTCGATGTGAAAATCTACAACGAGCGTGTCAGCCGCGAGAACTGGAAACTGAAAGGCGAGGATGACCAGATAGCCTTCACCGCCACATTCGAGGCTGGCAGCCCGGAGGCGCAGCAGTTCGCCGCCCACGGCAAGCCATACACCGACGGCAACGGCAACCAGCGTTTGCGCGTTACATTCAAAATCGGCGGCCGCTGCCGCTGGTACGACGGGCAGGCGCAGCCCGTGCAGAAACCCGCCAACGCGGAACTTGACGGCAAGCGTTATGAGGTGAGCATACAGTACAACGAGTTGGCCGCAGACCCCGCCAACCCGAAGAAGCCGCGCGGCTACTGGGTGAACGCTATCCAGTTTCGCGAGGCGGACACTAACCCGTTCACGGCGATGGACGGCGGAATTGTCGCTGGTTTTGTGGCTCCCGTGGCGGCTCCCATTCCGCCCGTGTTCTCGGACGAAAGACCGGAACTGCCTTACTGACACAATTTCGCGGCGGCGGCATCATTTCAATTCCTTCATTTCACCTTTGTTCACTTATTCGCCGCCGCCGCTTTTTTAAAGAATCAAAAATCAAAAGAATATGGCAAAGAAAAAACTGACAAATTTCGGAAAGAAGCTCAAAGACGCTGGAATATCATTATACCGCGTCAGCGTGGACACGGGCGTTGCGTGGATGACGCTCAAGTCATGGGCGGCAGGCCGCAGGCAACCGCGCTTAAGCGGCTCGCTCACGGACGTGATCACGTACTTGGAAGACAAACACGGAATAGACATTACCTTTCAAGATTTCAAGTTATGAGTACTTATAAATGGATGTTAAGAAGAGGAGGCAAAAAAGAACGATGCCCGCAGTGCGGTAAGATGCGCTTCGTGCCTTTCGTGCTGTCGGCTGACGGAGTTACAAAGGCTGGCCCTGAATACGGCAGATGCGACCGCGAGACCTCCTGCGGATACTTCCGCTACCCAGACCGACCCGTGGACACGGGCAAGGTCATTGTCCGCATTCCCGAGCCGTCTAAAGAACCGATCATGATGCCCGCCGAGGTGATGCACGTGAAGGTGGCGGACGGCAACAGCCTTTTCCGCGCATACTGTCAGCTGCTCGGAAAGTGCTGGATGAGGATGACAAACGCAATGCTGGCCTACAATGTAGGAACAGGCTCGCACGGTGAATGCATATACTACCAATTTGACGGACGATACGTGCGCACGGCAAAAGCAATCTTATACGGCCTTGACGGTCACCGCCTCAAGATGGAGGACGGCGGGCTGCCAGTGTGGTGGCTGCACAAGTCCCCTGCGGCGAGGATATACACGGCAGGAAAGGAGCTGAAGCAGTGCCTTTTCGGCCAGCACCTCATCGCGGCGCATCCGTCGGCGCGGATCTACGTTGTCGAGGCCGAGAAGACGGCCGTGATGATGGCCGCCACCGACCGCCGCACGTTCGACGAGCGTATATGGTTGGCCGTTGGCGGCTCGCAGATGCTAAAGGGCGCAATTGACCTCATGCCGTTGATGGGGCGGGATGTGACGCTGGTACCCGATGACGGGCAGTATTGGAACTGGAAGCGCACGGCGGAGCATTACGGCTGGAACTGCGTGGACATTGCGCCGCTGAAAGCCATGCACCGCCTGCCCGACGGCTGCGACATTTGGGACTGCAAAGAGGACACATTGAGGAAGGAGGCTTTAAAATGAATTTGCCTTACGAAATTGAGATAAGGTGTCCAAAGATTTTTCATGATTTTTCAAAAGAACAACCTACACAAAATGGAAAATATCTGCTTTATTTTGCCGACACACGAGGATTTACAATCGCCGAATATTTCAAAGACAGACGAATCTTTAAATATGAAGATTACGAGGAGTTTTACGATGTATATGTAACAGACACCGATACTTTTTGGGCTGAAATATTTGACATTTCAAATTTTATCGAAACATATTTGATATGAATTACAAAGAAAAATACGGAGACAAAACCAGTACGGCCGACAAGCCGTGCACCGTCACCGCCGAGGCGATGAAGAGTTACCCGCCGGACGTGGAGCAGGTGTTGGAGGGCTGCGACTTCGCCAACCTGCGCGAACTGGCCGCCGCATACCGAGAGGCTTGGAACGCGCTGGCCTGCGACAAATGGCTGCTGAACAAAAGGACGCGGCAGGATATGCCGGAGGCCGATGTGCTGCTCACCCGCGCAAAGCGCATCAGCACCAGCGCGGACGCCGACCGCAAGACATTCGCCGCCGCCGAATCATTGTGGCTGCGCAAGTTCGAGCGCAAAGAGCTGACAAGGCGCAGAAACGCGCTTTTTTCGGGCGATAAATCTCTGGGCAAGTATTCTATCGCGAAAAACGAATTAACGCGGATTTACCGCTATTCCGAGGCTGATTTGGAGGCGTGGCGTTACTTCGTCTGCCAAGCCCGCAGGGATGACGCAGACCCGGCACTCAACAGAGCCGTTTACCTATGGAGCGAGGAGAAAATGACAGGAAAGACCACCGTGGCGCGCATCGTGGCGGGAATCCTCAACGGCTGCGCAAGCTGGCAGGAGGTCAGGCGCGGTGTGTATCTGTCGGACATCCCGTGTGAATTGCAGTTCGGCGGATTCGACAGACCGAAGGCCACGCGCTACGCCTGCGTGGTGATGGATGAGGCCTTTGCCGGAAAGTCCACGGCCAAGTATTACGGAAAGTTCAAGACGGCGATCACCAGCGACACGGCCAACGTGAACATCAAGTTCGGCAGCGCGGTGGACATCCCCTGCACGCGCAACTACATCTTCACAAGCAATAACGACATCGCCAGTGTGGTGGCTGACGAGAGCGAGCGGCGGCTCTTTGAGATCCACGCGCAGCGACCGATTGAAACCGACTACGAGCGGCTTTACATGATATGGCGCGACTTTATTGTCAACGCGCCAGATGAGCCGGACACGGCGAAATGGTACCGCGACACCATGCCGAAGGTGAAGGGCGAGATGGGAGTGACCAAGGACGACATCCGCAGCGCGTTCGTGTCGCCGGAGTTCTTCACTGCCATTGAGGAGTACGAGCGCGGAAGCGACAACGCCACAGCCGCGCAGATAGCCAGCGGCAAGGGCGCGTCATCCGTGAACAGATACCAGATAGCCTACCCCAAGTTTTTCACCGACTTCATCGCCAAGAGCTACGATGTGCGCAAAAATGCCAATATCATCAAGGACGTTATCGTGTCGGTGTTCGGCGAGCCGTGCAGAAGTGCCAACCGCCGATATTACAACATCATCCCGATCAAAGCCAACCTTGACAGGATGCTCAAGGAGCAGCCCGAGCAGGTCGCGTATGATTGCACGCAAAACGAAATGGAATTACCTTATTAAAATTATTTACAAACAATTAAAAATCAAACAATTATGAAAAAAGAAAATGCAAAGACGAAATTCGCCTCTTTTGTGGCAGAAAATTACACGACGATGAATGCTTTTGCGAGGAGTGTGAACGAATGGTATGGAGTGGATATTATCTGTACAACACCAGGAAGAGGTGCTAAATCATTGAGCGAATGGGCGAGGGGAGAATGCAAACCGCGAAAGAATCACGAGCAGTGGTCTGTTGTGAAAAAGTATATCAGAGCCGTTCACAAAATGGATGTCCGGGACAATTGGCTCAATCCATTGAAAGAAGAGCAGGAAAAACAAGAGCAAAACCAATTGACAATGACATTTGGAAAGACGAATTTAGATGATTATATAAAAAGGTCATCTGAACGCTACGAACGGATGAGGCAAATAACCGAGCAGGCGACAAAGCTTGAATATAGCGTCATGAGCTTGAAAGCATGGACAGACAAGGTGTCGGAATGTTCGGAAAGAATCAACCGTTTCCGTGACTTGGCGAAAAAGAAGATTACCACTCCTCACGATTGTGCAGACGTAATGGTGAGCATCCGCAACCACGGCGAGGAAGATTACACCGAATTGTACACCTACACGATGAACAATTGGGACGACCTTATGAACCTCATCGAAGACCGCCTGTTTGTCGAGTTGAGCAACGCGCTTGCATCGCTTGAAAACGACAATGAAACCATCACCGAAATCGCGAAACAATGGAATTAAGACCCTATCAAAAGAGAATAGCCAACTGGCTTTGCGACCATCCCCATGCCTGTCTCTCGGTGGGCATGGGGCTTGGAAAGACCGCCGCCGTGCTGCACTTTCTCGACTACACGCGCCGCCTCTACCCGCACGCCACCGCGCTGATTGTCGCTCCGAAGCGCGTGGCCGAGACCGTGTGGATGCAGGAGGCCGAAAAGTGGGAGCTGTGGAAACTGCGGGCAAATATGCTGCTTGTAAACACCAAGAACAAACAGGATGCCGAAAGCGACGCGCCAATCAAGGTGGTGAGCCGTGACAATGTCGGGCTTTTCTCAGGCAAGCACTTCGACATCCTTGTTATGGACGAGTTGACGAGTTTTAAGAATTTGAAGAGCCAGCGCACGAAGAACGTGCTGGCAATCCGGGCCGACCGCCGTATCGGGCTGACGGGAACCTTCGCCCCGAACGGACTGCTGGATACCTACGCGCAGCTCGCCGCCTGCGGCATCGCGTCAGCGGAAGAAGGCGACTACTACGCGTGGCGCGGGCGTTGGTTTGTCAATGTCAACCAAGGACGAGCTGTTGCTTTCCCGAGTTGGAAGCCGCGCCACGGCACCACTTCCGAGACCGCGCTTGCTCCGTACCTTCAAGACATAATAACGCTGACCACTGAGGATTACCTCCAGTTGCCGAAGATGCAGACGCGCACGATACCCGTGGAGCTTTCAAAGGAAGAGCGAAAGGCGTATGACGACCTCATCGCCACGCTTCACTTCGCATTGCCCGACGGCCTTGATGACTTCACCGTCAGCGAGAAAGCACGGTTCGCGAAGGTTCAGACCTTGTGCAGCGGCTTTGTCTATGACCGCGACGGAGACTGGTCCGAGGACGGTGTGGTTCGCATCAAGGGCGGAGGCGCGAAGATCGCCGAAGCCGTGGAGTTCTGCTCCCGAGCGGCTGGAGAAGGCGAAAGCGTGCTGCTGTTTTACAACTACCGCGAAACAGCGTTGTGGCTTGGTGAGGAACTGACGAAAGCCGGGCTTCGTTTCGCCTCGGTCAAAGGCTCTAACTTCGACTGGCTGGCGAAATGGAACGCTGGAGAGCTTGACGTGCTGGTCGCCAACCCAGCCAGCGCTGGACACGGGTTAAACTTGCAGCAAGGCGGTCACATCATTCTGTGGCTTGAGCTGACTTATAACTACGAATATTACGCGCAGGCCAACGCACGCCTGCACCGCACCGGCCAGACGCAGCCCGTGCAGGTGTGGCACCTCGTCGCGAAGGACACCGTGGATGAGGGCGTGTTGAAATTGCTGCAAAACAAGGATAAGACAAACAAATTAGTAGAAAAAGCAACGAAATAATAAATCAAAAACAAAAAAAAATATGGAAAAAGAAAGAAAAATCACCGCGCCGGAAGGGTGCGAAATTGAAAAAGTTTATCTTATCGACGGCGTGGCCGTGGTCACGTTCAGGGAGAAAGAGTTAGGACTTCCGAAATCGTGGGAAGAGTTCTGCCGCATGAATCCTGAAACAAAAGTCGGAGAAAGCTGCATAATAACAGACAGCTCTATTCGTACGTCTGGATTTACTTTTAAAAGAACTGTTGATAAAGATAAAAATTTACTTCCAGACCGCGCCACAGCCGAGGCAGTGCTTGCCCTGTGCCAGCTCACACAACTACGCAACTGCTACAACGGAGGCTGGGTGCCGGACTGGACGAATGATAAAGAAACTAAATTTGTAATTAGATTTTTCAACAATGAAATTTCTGAAACTATTGGTTATGAATCACCAACACCGCTTTGCTTTAAGACCGCCGAGCTCCGCGACGAGTTCCTGCGCTGCTTCCGCTCGCTAATTGAAAAACTAAAGCCGCTGTACGGCATCAAGGGAGGAGGCGAGGAATGAAAGAAAACGACTTGGAATTCGCACAAGAGAAAGCGAAAAGGTGTATGTGGTTTTCATGGTCTCCATTGGCTACCGCGTTATATTGCAGAAAGAAAGGCATTGAACTTAAAAGCGTTATACATGGAAAGGAATGGACCGGAAAAGAGTGTTATGATTGTATTCAATGGAGATTAAAAGGAGGAGGTGAGGAATGAGCGATTTTTCATTTGCCTTAAAATCAAAACCAATTAAGGAAAGAGAAAGAGAATTGGAAAGGCAGTGCGTGCAGCTGGCGAGGCGGAACGGCTGGGACGCCTGGAAGAACGAGAACAACGGCAACAAGGGCATCCCCGACTATTCGTTCCTCAAGGGCGGGCGGTTCATCATGGTGGAGTTCAAACGCTCCGCCGCCGCCCGCATACGGCCGGAGCAGCTGACATGGCAGGCGCGGCACCCCGAAACCGTTTTTTTCTGCCACGACATAGATACTTTTACCAAAATTTTAGGATTATGAAAATAGGATTGATCGACGTTGATGGACACAACTACCCGAACCTCGCGCAGATGAAAATTTCGCGATGGCACAAGGAACAAGGACATCACGTGGAGTGGTGCGACGGGCTGTCACGTTATGATGTGGTTTTCATATCGAAAGTGTTTGATTTCTCTCCGGATTGGTCGCAATGTCTAAACGCAGAAATGGTTATTCGTGGAGGAACAGGCTACGGTCTTGAGAATGACCACCCTCTGCCGTACCAAATCGAACACTCTTATCCAGACTATTCTCTCTACGACATCACCGATACCGCATACGGTTTCCTCACCCGAGGATGCCCGCGCCATTGCCCGTTCTGCATTGTCGGCGACAAGGAAGGCGCGAAATCCGTCAAGGTGGCCGACCTTTCGGAGTTCTGGCGCGGTCAGCGGAATATCGTGCTGAACGACCCGAACATCCTCGCCTGCAAGGATAGCGATGAACTTCTCGGACAGCTGGCAAGATCGTCAGCTTGGGTGGATTTCAACCAAGGGCTTGATGCAAGGTTGATGACAGAGGCAAAGGCGGAGGCACTCGGAGAAATCAAGGTCAAGGAAATACACTTCGCGTGGGACGACTACAAGCAGGGCGATGCGGTGTTGCGCGGGTTGGAAATCTACAAGAAACACGCCAAGCGAAAACCGCGCGGGCATAACTGTATAGTCTATACGCTTGTCAACTTCGACACCACGCTGGAGCAGGATTTGGAAAGAATCTACACATTGCGCAGCCACGGTTTCTGGGCTTACGTCATGGTTTACAACAAACCGAAATCCGCGCCGATATACAGGAAATTACAGCGATGGGTCAACAACCGATTCATATTCGCCAAGTGCGATAATTTCAATGACTACCTTAAACTAACATCATAACCACCCCTTCAAGGGTGGTTTTTTAGTCACTTAATCACTTCAATGGCGAAAGTGATTAAAAAGTGAATAATCCTAACTTGCTTATATATATATAGTTATATTTATATTATTATATTTATTATAATTATTATATGTTTTTAAAAGACAATATGGATTCAATATATATAAGGTTGATGAAAAATAGTGAATAATCCAATAATTCCAATAATGAAACACTTAACCCACTGAAACTCCAATAGTTGGCATTATTCACTTTTTGAAAGTTACACCGAATTTATAATAAAGTGTAATTTTCGATGATTTTGGCCGAGTGTGCGGAAAAAGTGTATTTTTGCCACCAAAACAACTGGAAATATGGACATTGACATCAGAGAAATAGAAATCCGTGATTTGCGGCCTAACAACGGCGAGGTGGAAGGCCTGCCGCGCAACCCTCGGAAAATCAGCAAGAAAAATTTGGAAAAACTCAAAAAGTCGGTGCAGGACGCGCCCGAGATGCTACGGCTGAGGGAGCTTATCGTTGTTCCGCACGGAGACGGCTTCGTGGTCATCGCCGGCAACCAGCGCTTGGAGGCGGCGAAGGCTGTCGGGATGGAGAAGCTGCCGTGCAAGGTGCTGCCCGCCGACACCGACCCCACCAAGCTGCGGGAGTACGCCATCAAGAACAACCTGCCATTCGGCGAGGATGACTGGGAGGTGATCGCCAGCGACTGGGACACGGCGGAGTTGGAGGAGTGGGGTATGAGCGTGCCGGAACAATGGAAAGACAACCCGACCGCCGAGGAGGATGACTTCGATGCCGACAGCGTGAAGGAGAGCGTCTGCAATAATGGCGACATCTGGCAGCTCGGCGACCATCGCCTGATGTGCGGCGACTCAACAAGTGCCGACGACGTGGCGAAGTTGATGAACGGGGAAAGGGCGGACATGACGTTCTCTGATTCCCCATATAACGTTGACTTCAATGGCAGCATGTCAGATACTACGAAGAACGGAGTAATGATAAAGCACAAAGGAGCCAACACCCGACATGATGCCATACACAATGACAAGATGAACAAGGAAGATTTCTTCAACTTCATGATGAAGATATTGGAGAACATCAAGGCAAACGTCACGGGAGCATGGTATCTGTCATTCTCGTCCACGAACCTTGAAGAACTGCTTAATCCTCTGCGTGCATCCGGCATGGATTGGAAGTCCATTATTATATGGATGAAGAATCAAGCCACGTTAAGCATGAAGGACTACAAGAGCAGATATGAGCCGATAGTGTACGGAAGATTTAACGATGCATGGTACGGCAACCGAGGCTTTGAGGAAGACATCTGGGAGTATCAGCGTACATTAAAGAACGATTTGCATCCCACAATGAAACCCGTGCCTCTCATCGGAAAGATGGTGCAAGACGGAAGCAAGGATGGCGGTACCGTGCTCGACCTCTTCGGTGGCAGCGGTTCCACGATGATAGCCGCCGAGCAGATTAACCGCAAGTGCTACATGATGGAACTCGACCCACACTACTGCGACGTTATCATCGCCCGATGGGAGAAACTCACGGGCAAAAAAGCAACCAAAATCAACTAACCATGCCAAGTAAAGACACACAATTCACAAAAGAGAACGCTCGCGAGATGCAGGCGCGCGGCACGGTGGCGCGGAAGGAGAATACCGCCCGCCGCAAGGCCGTGGCGCACGTACTCTCCGATATGCTATCCAAGCAGGTGACGATGAAGGTGGATGGGAAGGAGACTAAGGTCACCAAGCTGGAGTGGCTGGTCGCCCGCGCCATTGACA
>Ga0326512_10000668_pt1 | contig 29106 bp, 43 predicted proteins | sample 1_2617_0518_D_FD_203652 | JGI IMG/M metagenome (GOLD analysis project Ga0326512, IMG submission 203652) | Bovine rumen microbial communities from UC Davis, California, United States - 1_2617_0518 | ecosystem: Host-associated > Mammals > Digestive system > Stomach > Rumen | place: USA...
TTGACGGTCTCCACGTAGGTCATCGAGCCGGGGTCATAGAATCGCGCCGTGCCGTTTGCCGTGGGCAGGTCGACCGCCGGGACGTCCGGGTAGGTGGCGCCCATTAGTGTGATATCGGGCATGGCAGCCCCCTAACTGATGGACAGAATCTTGGTCGTGGCGTCCTGAGAGATAGTCGGCATGGCGAGCGTCCCGGTCACTCCGAGGATGCTTTTCCCGGTGAGGATGTTCCCGGCCACGCAGTCGGTGACATTAGTCAGGGACACGGTGCCGCCAGTGGTGTAGCCCGCCGGGATGGTGACGGTCCCGGCCTTGGCGCCGATGGTGCCTCCGGTGGACCCGTTGTTTGCCATTGACCCGGACACGCTGCCGGATGCGCCGTAGGCGCTCTTGCCGGTCAGGATATCCGAAGCGGACGCGGTGGCGGCGGCGGTGTCGTAGAACTTGGCCGTGCCGCCGCCGGTCTTGGGGATATCGACCTCGGGGACGTTGGCGTAGGTCACGCCGTTGATGATGACGTTTTGTGCCATTGCTTCTCCTTATGAAACGGTGAGGGTCGAGCCGTCCCAAGTGATAAGCCCGTAGTTGCTCGGGATAGGCTCGACGACGATATCCCGGCCCATGGACCGTCCGGCGGTTGCGAGCGTCTGCTCGGACCCGGATGGGGTGACGGTGGTCGGGCCGGTGTACTCCGGCAGCATCCCCCCGATGTAGGGGACGCCGGCCTCCAGCGGGACCCTGCGGGGCGCGTCCACAGCCAGCGGGACCGACTCGCCCCCGGTGACGGTGAGGTGGACGCTAACCATCGAGGACCCCGTCCTGCAGGATCCGCTCGACTGGGATGCTCGCTATGTCGGTGGCGAGCGCCACGGCGCCCCCGACCGTGACCGCCCTCAGCTGGACCTTCACGTCCACGCCCTCGCGCATGGCCAGCGTCTCCGCCTGGGTCAGCTCGGTCTCGATGGTGGTGGCCTCGCCCTCGACCGTGACGGTCAGGTCGGCGTCGGTCTTGACCAGCGGGGCCGAGCCTGTCTGCTTGAAGGCAAGGTACAGCGTCATGCCGGTCAGGTCCGCGTCGACGGTGGCGGTGATTGTCGGTGTGGTGCCGCGCCTCATGCGTCCACCTCCCCGCCGAGCGGGCCGGTGCCGTCCACCTCGGGCAGCCCGGCGATGGACGTGAGCAGCGACAGCACGGCGGCGAGCGCGGCTGTGCCGAGCACGACGCGCCAGTCGATGGCCTCGATGGTCACCCCCGCGGGGATGAGCGCGATGGCGGCCTGCGCGAACGTCTTGAGCGCTCGGACGCCGGCGGCTTTGAACCAGGTCATGTGTGCGGACCTCCTGTCAATCGGCCAAAAACCCCCTCCGATTTCTGGCCCGTCCGGCTTTTTCGGGACTGTGGCAGCCGGCTCCCGCGTGAGAAAGGAGGCACGCTCCTCCGGCCACGTGAATCTTCCCGCGCGCGTTACACGTCACTCGCCGCTGACGGGCAGCGCCACGAGCTCCGCGTACTGCTGGTCCCCTATGTCGTTGCCGCCGAGGTCCGAGTAGGCCTGATGGACCTTTGCGATGTTCTCCCGCTGGTACAGCCCCATCGGGGCGCCGCGCAGCACGTGGACGGTGTGGGCCTCTGTGAGCTGGGTGCGGAGCAGGGCCAGCATACCCTCGCGCATGGCGGCGTCCTCGGCCCGGTTGTCGGCGGCGCTGGTCTTGATGCGCCCGACGACCGCAGCCACGACCGCGCCGATGACGGCCGATGCAGCCGGTGTGACTATCAGGTTCAGCACGTCCAATGGTTAGCGCCCCCTCACATAGATGCGCCGTGTGATGTTCGCGGTGGTCGAGGCGTTGCAGGCGATGTAGTACCCGATGGCCGACGTGGTGACGCTGGTCAGGTGCGCGTCCCACAGTCCGGGGCTGTACGAGACCTCCACCCCCGCCCAGTCGATTGTCGAGAAAAGGCCGGACGGCAGGCTTGTGCTCTGCAGCGCCGAGATGTACCTGCCGGCGTAGGATGACGTGACCGCCAGCGAGCCAGTGATGGTCCGGGTGGCCTCGATGATTGTCCCGGCGGTTCCCCCTGGGCTTTTGGTGATGACCCAGCCCCCTGAGGTCGAGCCGGTGCAGTTCAACCCATTGATGTGCCCATCCTGCCCGACAGAGAAGGCCCTCGAACCGTTGTAGTCGAGCTTCACGACCGAACCGTACGGGTCGCCGGTGTCGATTTGAAACACGACACCGCGTGCGGCGTGCTCCACCGACAGGCTGTCGGCGTCCAGCTCAATGTGCGTGGCGGACGCGTCGCCGATGACCGCGCCCGACCCGTTGAAGCTTGCCGTGGTGGCGCCGTTGTCGTAGAACTCGACCCCGCCGGACGCGAACGCCGCGAGGTCGTCGGTGCCGTCCCGCAGGAGCAGCCCCTGGCTGTTGAGCAGCACGTTGGCGCCGGTGGTGGCATCCTGGTCCCGCTCGGTCACGTGGACGCCCGACGTGTCGGTCCAGACGTGCTGGTTGACCGCCGTGGCGATGGCGGACGCGCTGGTGGCCGTGGCCTGCAGCTGGTCGCCCCAGCCGGTCGCCGCGACGGCGATGGGCGCGCCGTTGTCCACCAGCAGCTGGACCTCGTCACCGCTCGACACCGCCCCGATGACAGGCACCTCGACGACCTCGCCGCCTACATCCACCGCCACAGAGCCGCTGCTGCTGTCGCTCGTCGCCGTGGCCGTGACCCTGCGGACGCCCAGACCGCTGGATGCCTGCGGGCCGAACAGGGCGCGGGCCAGCTCCAGCTCCGTGTGCAGGTCGCTCATGCTACACCTCCTCGAGTGTCAGGCGGGTGCGCATGGCCGGGTCGAGGGTCACTTCCCGCTCGCTTACAAAGCACGTCACAGGGCCGACCACGGCCCCGTCCTCGCTGTCGCTGTACTGCACGCTGCCAACGGTGCCGACCCTCACGTCCGGCCTGTAGAGCATCTCGGCGCTGTAGGTCCTGCGGACGTCGCTCAGCTCGCTCAGGCGCTGCTTGACCAGCTTGTCGAGGATGCTCTGCACGTTCTGGCCCTCCTCGATGGTCGGGGCGGACGCCTCGACGGTCTCCCAGCGCCCGATGCGCTGGAACGCCCACGGGTGGGTGACCGGGACCTTGGCCTCGGCGTAGTAGCGCTTGTCGTCCTTCTCGTAGCTGGCGATGACCCGGTTGCAGATGGCCTGCGCGTTGGTGACGAACTCGGGCAGGAGCGTGCAGTCGACCTCGCCAGGCATGAGCCGCCAGCTCTCGGCGATGGACGCGGGCAGCTGATAGGGGACGAGGCACACGCGCCCCTGCTCGTCCACCTCCACGCGACCGCCGCATGCATCGGCCATGGCGTGGCACTCGCTCAGCACAGACTTGCCGTGCTCCCATACCCTGTTGGCCGACGTGCGGGCGCTGTGGATTTTCGACGATGGGTAGACCCACGGGGTGCCGCCGCTGTTTCTGACCAGCGTCTGGAAGCGGTATGCCACGGCGGCGCCGGTCGGGACGCCCACGTCGGTCTTGGTCAGGTCGGTGTCGAGCCGTCGCATGGCCGAGTGCAGCTCGATGCTGCCTGACTGCCTGCCCTGCAGCAAAACCAGCTCGGCAGGCTCGGGGAAGAGCGTGGCCATGACCTCGGTCCGCAGGCCGCTGCCGTCGTCCCAGTCGTGCCAGATGCGGATGGCGGCGCCCAGGGGTATGTCGGCCCCCGCGTCGAGGTCGAGCGACCCGGTGACGCGCCAGTCGCCCCGCCAGCTCTCGGTGATGCTGCCGCCCGTGACGGAGTCGAGCCAGCCGATGTGCTCGGTCAAGACGCGGTTGTCCACCAGCTCGAAGCGGAAGCTGTTGACCTGGCTAATCATCGGACACCTCGACGCACTGGACGCTGATTGCCCGCAGCTTGGCGGCGGCGTCCGACCCGATGGTCACCTGCTCGATGCCGACCGGGCAGCGGATTCCCTCGGGCAGTCGGAGCACCCATCCGGTGAGCTGGTGCAGCGGCTCGAAGTGCGACTGCCACCAGTCGTCCGTGATGTACCGGCCCGCCACGTCGAAGGTGCGCAGGCTCCCCAGCCCGCGCCTCTGGACGGTGCGCCCGTCGGCCAGCTGGACGGTCTCTGCGACCGGCTCGATGCTCTGGCTGTGCTCCACGTCGTACTCGATGGCGACCTCCCAGCTGCTCGGATGGCAGAAGGAGGCCATGCCCCTCGACGGGATGGTGATGGTCTCGGTGACCGCTCTCCACGCGCTGCCGGTCTGCACCGAGACACGCACCTCCAGCTCCACGTCGAGCGGTGGGGCGAATGCGTAGAGCAGCCACTGCCCGCCGCTGTGGCTCATGACGTAGGCGTCCACCTGCCCGCTGCGGCCCATGCCGTCGACCCATGCGACCACGGCCTGCACGCTGTCCCAGTCCGCCCCGCTCGGGGTGACGGTGATTGCGAGGTCCTGCTCGCTCGCCTGCAGCTCGACTGTCGGCTCCGAGATAGAGCCGGGCGTGTGGGCGCCGATGGAGAAGACGCTCTTGTTGGCGAACCGCTGCAGCCCGTTGACGATGGCCGCGCCGTCGGAGGTCAGGGCCTGCAGGTCGCACATGACCACCGGGTCGCCGTTGTACTGGACGATGTGGCTCTGCGGCTCCGTCCACGTGACAAGGTTCGATGCGCTGCCGTCGGCGCGCTGGTACGGACCACGGTCGATTTGCGTGGTGGCGGTGTCCGAGAAGGGCTTGGCGTACAGCCCGGTCTGGATGCTCGACGCTCCCCTGGGCCAGCCGGTGTCCAGCGTGACGGTGCAGCCCTCGGGGGACTCCTCGCAGCTGTCCACGGTCATGGTCGGGCTGTACCGGACCGGTATGGTGGCGTAGACCCAGTCCGAGCAGGTCAGGTCAGGCTCGTTGAAGACCCTCACGCGCACCTGGCGCTCGATGAGGTCGTAGGTGGTGATGTCGTAGCTGAAGGCCTCGGGCGCCAGTCTGCGGTCGTTGCCGGTGCACACGGTGACGGTGGAGGCCCTGTCGTTGTCGATGTCTGCGCCCTGCCATGTCTCGGGGTAGTCCGTCCACACGTCCGCGCCGGTCCCGTCGAGCAGGATGGCCGCTGCTGGGGCGTAGCGCATGCGGTCGCGCCACTGCACCTGGAAGGTCTTGTACTTGCTCGACCACATGATGGCGCCGTTGCGCCCGGTCGCAGGCACCTCCAGCGCCGTCGAGGTGTGGGCGATGGCCGTCCCGCTCGGGTCGACCGCCCACTGGATTTGGCTCGGCAGCGCGTACTTGTCGGTTAGAACTGCCATTAGCTAGGCCCCTCTCCCCTGCATTGCGCCCACTCGCATCAACTCGGTGAGCAGGTTCACGGCGGCGTCCCTCATCGCGGCGTTGTCGTTGAGGGTGGCGCCGTTCAATGTGATGTTGTAGGTCGGGCCGGTGCTGCCAGCACGCAGCTCTCGCAGCAGCTGGGCCATCTCGACCCGCGTGATGCCCGCTGAGACGGCCTGAGAGCCGTTCTGCGGCCATTTGAGCCGGGTCTCGGGTGCGGGCAGGGTCGCGGCGTCGATGGCGCACTGGGCCATCCCTGCGGCCCTCTTAGCGGCCATGGGCGCGTCCAGCTCGATGCCGCCCGCGTAGCCCTGGCTGAACCACTCGCCGACCTCGCGCATGATGCGGGACGGGGAGTTGGAGTCCTGCGCGGCCTTGGCCGCTGCCACGGCGTCCGAGACCAGCCCGGTGACCGCCTGCGTCACGGTGTACTGGCCGCTGCGGATGCCGTCGGCGTAGCCCTGGGCGAACTGCTGGCCGAGCGTCCACACGTCTGCGGTGTCCAGCCCGGTCTCGGCTGCGCTCGCCAGCGCCTGCGCCGCCGCCTCGGCTGCGGGCGCGCCCGCCGAGATGGCACCGGAGTAGGCGTCCACCGCCTGCTGGCCCCTGCCGCTCACAGTGCCGGTGAACTGGGCGAGCAGGCTGTCGCACTGGCCGGTGTTGTCGCGCCAGGCGATGGTGACCTGCGCCAGCTCGGCGTCGGTCAGCTTGCGCATATCCTCCACCGAGTAGCCCAGGTCGTCGATGTGCTGGGCGAACCCGTCCAGCTCGCCGGGATTCAGGTTGCCGTAGACCGCCGCCTGCGCGCTGGCCCAGTCGCCGGCGCTCTGCGCGGCCCCGTCCGTAGCGGCGGACAGGTTGCCCATGGCCGTCTCGACGTCGTTGATGCTGCCGTTGGTCGCGTCGAGCGTGCGGTTGGCCTCGTCGACGCGCGCCTGCATCATGCGCACGGCGGCGTTGGCCTGGTTGATGTCGCCGACCACCTTGCCCGACTCGATGTCGGCGGCGTACTGCTTGGCCTCGGCGAGGTCGGAGTATGCGTCGCCCACCGCCTGGACGTCCTGCGCCTGCTGGGCGTACAGGTCGGTCAGGGTGTCCTCCATGGCATTGAGGCGTATCTCCTCCTGCTTCTTCTGGATGTACCCGTCGATGGCCTCGGTGGTGTCCATCACAGCGCCCTCTTGGTCGGCGATGACGCCGTTGGCCGCGTCGATGACACTGTACTCGGTGCCGCAGCTCTCGTTGACAAGGTCGACCGCCGCCCGCAGCTGGCCCTGCTGCTGAGCGCTCAGGCCGGTCACGCCGTTGTACTGCTCGATGACCTGCTTGGCGCCCTCGAGGCGGGACACCTCGAGCTGGGTGGCGTCGTTGCGCTCGCTTATCTTCTGGGCCAGCTCGGCGTGGGCGTCCTGCACGTCCTCGAGGGACACGCGGTTGCGGTCGAGCTGGGTGCTGTACTCGTCCACCTGCGCCCCCATGGACGACACAGGGGCGATGGAGCGCTGCACCGCCGACCGCAGGCCGTCCGTGGCCTTCTTGGCGGCTGTGGAGCGCTTGTAGGCGTCCTTGAGCGCGAACACGAGGCCCACGCCTATGGCCGCGACCAGCGCACCCACGCCCATGGCGGCGGGCGACATGGCCTTGGAGAGCAGCCCGATGGCCTTGGATGCCTTGGTGGCCCCGCCCGCGCTCATGGCGCCCTCGGCGCTCAGGCGGGCCAGCGTGGACGCCAGCCCCGCCCCGAACTTGGTGGCCGCTTGCATCCCTCTGGCGAACTTGCCCACGGCCAGCACTGTCGGGCCGATGGCAGCCGCCAGCGCGATGGCCTTGGCGATGTTCTGCTTGGTCCCCTCGTCGAGGTTGCTGAAGGCCTCGTACAGGCGATGGGCGGCGTCCTTGACCTCGTCCAGCATCGGTACGGCGGCCCCGAGGAACTCCTCGCCGAGCTGGATGCCGGTGTTTTTGAGTGCGTTGATGGCGTTGCGGGCCTTGGCACCGGGTGTGACAAGGTTCTCGAGAGCCGCCTGGACGTTGCCCGAGCTGTCGTACATGCCCTGCAGCTCGGCGTTGAACTCGCCCGACCCGGCGTTGACGATGGCCAGCGCGCCCTTGCCCGCTCGCATGTTGCCCCAGAGGTTTGCGAATGCGGTGCTGTCTCCGCCCACACTGTCGGACAGCACCTGCATGACGTCACCGAGCGACCAGCCGTCGGCCATGAGGTCGCTGAAGCTTTTGCCGGTCTTGTCCCTCAGGATGCCGCTGACGTCGCTGCTCTCATCTGCCAGCTCATTGAACATGCCGTTGAGATACGTGGTGGCGTTGGCCGTGTTGATGCCCTGTTTTGTGAGGGTCACGTATGCGGTGTTGAGGTTCTCGAGGTTGACCCCGTAGGCGGCGGCGGTGGGGATGACGGTACCCATCGAAGCGGCCAGCTCGCCCACGGTGGTCTTGCCCTTGTTCTGGGTCTGGACCAGCTCGTCGGATATCTTCTCGGCGTCCTCGGCGCTCATGCCGTAGGCGTTGATGATCGTGGTCAGGGTGTCCACCGCCGTCGCGGTGTCGGTGAAGCCCGCCTTGCTCAGGTCGACCGCCTTGGATGTGAAGTCGACCGCCTTGCTGGTGTCCACCGATGCCGACATGGCCTGGTAAGCGGCCTCGGCCAGCTCGCTGGCGCTGCGGCCCGAAGCCGTGGACAGGTCGAGCAGCCCCGTGGACATGTCCTCGAAGCCCATCTCGCTCGGGTCCATGATGGTCTTGACCTTGGCGAAGGACGTGTCCCACTGGTCGGCCACGGCGATGGACGCGCCCGCAAGGGCTGCGGCGGGACCGGACACGTACTTGGTGATGGCCGTCCCCACGGTCTCGAACTTGGCGGCGTACTCGCCCCACTTCTGCGACGCCTGGTCCAGCTCGATGGACTGCTCGGCCAGCTTCTGCGTGGCGGCGTCGAGCCTGAGCTTGCCGGTCTCGGCGTCCACCTCGCCGTACTTCTTGGTGAACTGCGACAGGGCGCGCTCTGCCTGCTTGGTGCCCTTGTCGTCGAATGTCGAGTAGATGGACAGCTTCACGCTGCCGGAGCCTCGTGCCATCAGGCACCTCCCATGTCGCTCTCGATGCGGGATGCGGCCTCGTCCACCGCCTGCTTGATGCGCGCGGCGGCCCCTGCGGACACCTCGTCGGCCACGGCCCAGAGCACGCGCCCGTTGCCGCTGCCGCCGCTGCGCCCGTACACGCTGTCGAGCGCGCGGACCAGCCCGGCGCCCTGGCCGGTGACGGCGAGGCGCGCCCACTCGGCGAGCGCCTGCGACTTGCCCGCGCGGCCGCCCAGCGAGTGGACGCGGAACAGGTAGGACCCGCCCTTCTCGACCACGTAGTCGCCGCTGTAGGTGCCGTGGCGGCGCGCCCTGCTGCCCGCGGCGGGCCTGCCGACCCTGCCGCCGGTGCGCCTGAACAGGTTTCCGGGGTGGTCGAGCTGCAGCCGGGCCTTGGCGCCGCTCGCTATCTGCTCGGCCAGCTCGGCCATGACCGGCACGGTGGCGTCGCGGAGGTGCGGCTGGACCCTCCTCAGCGCGGCGTTGACCGCGTCGAGCCCGTCCAGCTCCACCTCCCAGCTCTTGCCGCCGCCCCAGCCCATGCGCGCCTCCCGACGTTGATTCCTGCGGGTATGTTGCGCCGCCCGTTACCCCCTGCCGAGCACGCTGTCCACGTCGAAGCCGCCCCCGCCGTCCGCCGCGCCGGGCCGCTTGGGCGGCCAGCAGGCGTACCACAGGCTGTCGAAGACCTCGGGGCGGCTGTGGAGCAGCTCGAGCAGGCCCAGCGGGTCGGCCCCGGTGGCGCGGGCCAGCATGGCCACGGCGTCGCCGGTCAGGCTTCCCGGCCTTCGTCCGGGGCGTCCGAGGTAGGGTCCGGCTCGGTGTCCTCGTCGCGGCCCTCGGCCACGGGCGCGTCGGCGATGTCGAAGGCGTTCTGGAACTCCGCCAGCAGGCCCACGCTCAGCGCGCCGCGCTTGAACCGGCCCTCGCGCTGCGCGGCCAGCAGGGCCACGGCGGGCAGCATCTTCCGGCCCAGCCACGCCTCGGAGTGTCGGGCGGTGGCGCGCAGGGTGTCCACGAACTCGTCGGCGCGGGCGAACTCGGACGGGGTGGTGACCACGTCGAAGGGCTCGCCGCCCTCGGGGTCGGTCGGGGTGATGGTCAGGGGGAACTCCAGCGGTCCCAGCTTGATGTCCAGCATGTCTCCTCCTACTTGAAACTGTGGTTTGAGAAACGACAAAGGCCGGGCCGGGGTTGTCGTTTGCCCCCGGCCCGGCCCATGCGGCGGCGCGGCTAGTAGCTCTGCACGCCGTTCTGGATGATGAACTCGCAGGCGCTGCCGTCGACGGCCAGGGCGCCCTCGGTGCTGAGCGACAGGTCGAAGTTGCCGCCCTCCGGGTCGACCTCCATGGGCTCGATGGTCCACGGGATCGCGGGCACCTTGATGACCAGCGACCAGTCCTCAACCGAGTGGGCGAGGGTGACCTGCAGCGAGCCGGTCACGACGGTCGGGGCCAGCTCGGTGCCGGCGGCGCTGCCGGTCTTGACCTGGCGGTACAGGGCCGTGTCGGACGTGGTGCCGCTGATGTCCACGGTCACGTCCGCCGCGCCCTCGGTCTGGCGGGCCGGGTCGACCTCGCCCAGGCGCGTGGACGCCTCGAGGTTGTTGGCGATGGAGATGGCCAGCGACTGCAGGTCGACCGCCGCGGGGACGGCCACGGGCGTGCCGTCGGCCAGCGAGAACAGGACCTCAGCTCCGGCGGTCAGGTACCAACCTGCGCTCGGGTCGAAGGTGCCGCCCGGCATGGTCGTGGCGGCGAGCCACTGCATCTTGGTGCCGGCCAGGCTCATCTCGACGGCGGGCGGCTGCGTGCCCTCCATGGAGATGCTCAGCTCGTCCACCTTGCAGGCGTCCATGCGCTGCACGGCGGCGTTGCTGGCGCCGACCTGCTGCCAGACGGTGACGGCGGGGATGCTCTCGCCGCCCTTGATGTCATGGGTGTAGGGCGCGGCGCTGCCGGTCACGGTGTCCTCGCCCAGCGCGGCCTTGAGCAGCAGGCCCAGCACGTCGGCGAAGGCCAGCGTGGTCGCGTTGAAGGTGTTCTCGGACCCGCTGATGTAGCGGTTGACCGTGGTGTCACGTCCGCCGATGGTCAGGCGCACGCCCTCGGTGCTGGTGTTGGCGTCCATGCCGTCGCTGCCCTCGCTGGCCGCGAAGAGCACGGCGGGGGACGCCGCGGGAGTGGCCTCGTCGGACTGGATAGCCAGGCCGAACAGGCCGTAGTTCTTGTTCATTCAATCGCCTCCAGGATCGCGGCCACGGCGGGGGACGCCGCGACTCGCTTGAGTGCTTCAAACTCCAGTAGGTAGCCGGCATGCCTGCGCCCGTCCGGGTCCGACCAGCTCTCGGCCTCGCGCACCTGCGGCGCGCCCAGCTCGTCCACTGTGCCGCCGAGCGTGACGTCGTTCAGCGGTATCTGGAGGAGCAGGGCCTGGTAGTCGTTCGCGGTCGCCACTGCCTGCTCGGCGGTGCCGCCGCTCGCGACCACGGTTACCCAGATGTGGAAGGTCACGCCGATGACCGAGCCGGTGAGCGCCCCTGCGATGCCGAACTCGCGCGCGGTGCCGTGGACGGCCACGTGGAACGGCTCGGGCTGCTCGCCCGGCAGGTCCAGGGTGACCCTCGGCTCGCGCACGTCCTCGCCGCACAGCTCCTCGACGTTGGCCATGACGGCCCTGACGTCCGCGAGCATGCGGAGGATCGCGGGGCCCGCCACCTGCTGCATGCGGCCCAGCGCGCTCATCGGACGAGCCTCCGCCTGCTGCGGCGCTCCTCGATGAAGGCGTCGACGTAGGGGATGCCCGTCCACGCTCCCTCCTCGCCGGTCGCGAGGGTGTAGGACACGTAGACGCCGTCCATGGACTGCCCGCGGGCGTTCTCGGCCACGGCGCGGCGGCGCAGGTAGAACGCCGCCAGGCGGGTCGCAGCGGCCCTCACGCGGGCGTCCGTGCGCGCGCCGTAGACCAGCCGGTAGGTGCCCGGCTCGTGGACGCGCGCCTGGCGGTCGCCGATGAGCACGCCGTCGGAGATGCTGCGGGCGTCCTGCTCGGGCAGCTCCTCGAGGTCGTAGCCGCCGCGCAGGTCGACGTCCATCGCACGCTCGCAGAAACTGCGGCGGCACGCCTGCTCGATGGCCTCCTCGGCCGCCTGGATGGCGGCGGGGAAGTCCTGCGGGGGCAGCTCCTCGAACTGGTCGCCGTTGCGCCAGCCGTATGCCAGCACGTCCCCGCGGGTGCAGTAGCGGTTGCCGACGCGCTCGACGGGTGTGGTGCCCAGCTCCTCGCCGTCGGCGCCCGTCCATGTGATATCGACGGTCCCGACGGCGGGGAGCAGCTGGGCGACCTCGGAGCCCTGCAGCCATGCGAGGCGGGCGTCGGTGTCCACGTTGGTGGCGATGGACACGTCTCCCGCGGCTGCAGTCGCGGTGGCCCCGGTGTACCAGTCGGGCACCTCGGCGGCGAGGGGGCCGTCGGGGACAGCCCACCTCGCCACGGTGCCGCTCATGTCGGTGTAGACGCTCACTTACTCCGCCTTCTTGGCCTTCTTGGCCTTGGCCGGGGCCTTCTTGGCCGCCGGCTTCTTGGCCGGATTCTCGTCCAGCAGGCCGCGGCGCTCCGCCTCGGCCATGGTCATCTTCTCGCCCTCGTATGCCACGAGGTACCCGTCGCGCTCGACGCGCTCGGGGCAGGTCCAGATGCCCTCGGCTGCCATGGCTAGGCCTCGACGGTCAGGCCGAGGTCGGCGCAGTGGGCGATGGCCTTCGGCGCCCAGACCTTGAGGGCGTAGGTGCCCTCGGCGAGCAGCGTGTACTGGTTCTGGATGAACTGCTTGTCGATGAGGCCCACGGTGACCTCGTCGGCGTCGGCGGTGAGCCACTCGCAGGCGCCGGAGAAGTAGACCAGAGCGCTCTCCTTGCCGGTGTTGCTCGCGGTGTAGGTCATGTTGACGTCCTCGACGACCTTCATGCCGAGCAGGCTCTCGCCGTCGAACTCGGGGAAGAGGTAGTGGCCGTCGCTGGCCTTGGCGGTCATGAGCGTCTCGATGGCGTAGGGCGACAGGGCCACGCAGTCGGGCGTGAAGCCGGACGCGACGCGGGCCTTGCGCTTCATGGCGAGCAGGTTGTCGCGGAGGTTGGCGTTGCTGGCCGAGACGTAGGTGTGGGCGAGGATGCCGGTCTGGTTGACCACGCCGACGATGCCGTTGGAGTTGGAGCCGCGCACGGCGTAGGCGTCCTTGGTGACGCCCAGGCCGAGCATGAGCGCGCCGCGGATGGCGCCGTCCAGCTCGTCGTAGCGGTTGGCGGTGACGCGGGCGATGGGCATTTGGTGGGCGACGACCTCCAGGTGCGCCACGGCAGGCGTCCACGCGGCGTCGGACTCGGCCTTGCTGCCGGTGGTCCAGCCGGCCGCGTTGTTGGTCAGCGCGGGCTGCTGGAAGTAGTGGACGTCGCCGTTTGCGATGCCCTTGGGCAGGGTGTCGATGAAGCCCATGGGGGCGGCGGCGAACTCGTGCAGGCCGTTGTCGTACTCCTGCGGGACTGCCAGGCCGGAGACGGCGTCGACGACCTTCTGCCAGCCGGGCTCGACGCCCTTGAACTGGTCGCGGGCGCCGAGGATGCCGGCGTCCTTAGCCTCGGAGGCACGCTTGGCCGCCTTGGCCTTCAGGTCCGCGTTCTCCTTGTCCACCAGCTTGACCTCGTCCATGAGGTTGCGGCGGGCCTCCTCGAGCGAGCCGGAGGCCTTGAAGGCGCCCTCGGCGTCGCCGTCGGCGGTGAGCTGGGCCACGCGGGCCTCCAGCTCGTCGATGCGGTTGTGGAGCTCGATGACTCGGGACATGTTTGATCTCCTTAGATCGCGTTGATGGTGCGGGCGATGCCGTCGAGGACCACGACGCGCTCCTGCGCTTTCGGCTCGACCTGCTCCTGCGGGCCTGCCCCGTCGTCCGGGTCGGTGTCGCTGCTGTCGACGATTGTCTCGGGGTCGTTACCCGCCCCCGTGTCGTCCACTTGGTTGGTGAGGGCCTGCACGGCCTGCTCAGGCGCGTGGTCCAGCAGGTGCTTGTCGGCCCAGTCGACGCGCGCCGCCACGGCCACGGCCTCGGTCACCTCGTCGACGAGGCCCAGCTCCAGCGCCTGCTCGGCGTCGTACCAGGTCTCCTCGGCCATGTCGGCTGCGAAGTCGTGGCCGTTGCCCGCGCGCTTGGCGTAGATGCCGGCGATGGCGGCGTCGACCTGCTCCAGCTCCTCGGCGGTCTTGCGCATGTCGGCGGCGTTGCCGACCACCAGGCCGCTGGCGTTGTGGATCATGAGCCACGCCACGCTCGACATGACCACCTTGTCGGCTGCGGCGATGAGGTAGCTGGCCGCGCTCGCCGCCAGCCCGTCCACGTAGGCTGTGACGGTGCCGGGGTGGTTGCGCAGGGCGGTCATGATGGCGAAGGCGTCGAAGACCGAGCCGCCGCCGCTGTTGACGTGCAGCTCCACGTCGGCGGCGCGGTTGGACGAGAGCACGTCGAGCAGCTCGGCGGCGCTCACGCTGTCCTCGTCCCACACGTCGCCGATGTCGCCGTAGATGTCGACGCGCAGCACGTCGGCGTCGGCCTTGTCCACGATGCTGAACCACTGTCTAGGCATGCTGTGCCTCCTTAATGGCCTCGTCGGCCACCTCGTCCGCGTCCATGAACCAGCCGGCCATGGCTGCGCACTGGGCCACGGGGGCCAGTACCATGGCGGCGAAGGCGCGGGTGCTGTCGGTGTCCCCGTCGCGGGCGGCGCGCTTGGCGATGCGGTCGCGCGCGTCGCGGATGACCGGCTCGAGCCGCGCCTCGACCTCCTTGGGGTCGATGCCCGAGACGCCGTCGGACTGACCCGACGTGCCCTCGGTCGCGGCGGCGGGCAGGTACGGGGTGCCCTGCTCGTCGAGCATGTAGTAGGCGGTCGGCTGCAGCAGGGCGTCCTGCCCCGGCTTCCACGGGATGTCCTCCTGGGTGGCGCAGTACTGGCGGGTGAAGATGCCCGCGTACACGCCGATGCGGTAGCCCTCCATGCGGGTGGCGAAGTCGCCGCGCAGCAGGCCGTTGAGGTCGAACTTCAGTCGGTAGCCCTCGTCGCGGCCGCCCAGGCTCGCGGCGCCGTCGAGCACCGGCTGGACCGCCTGCTCGAAGGCCGTGACCTCGGGCAGCACGGTGGCCTTGGCGAAGTCCAGGTCGCTGCCCGCGGCGCTCGTGGCGGTCGTGCGGGCGCTGTCGCCGTAGACGTGGTGCAGGTCGACGTGGCACGCGCGGCAGACGCGCTCGAGCACCCAGCGCTCCTGCTCGACCAGGCTCATGCCGTCGAGCTGCGCGGACACCTGGTGGTACTTCAGGCCGCGGTCGAACACGCGGATGCCACCCGCGCCCTCGGGGCCGCTGGTCTCGTCGAGCGAGTAGCGGATCGCGTCGATGTCATCCTTGCCGAGCCGCTCGTCGGTCTCGGCCCAGCCCTGGAAGTGGTTGCCGTTGGCGACGAGGGACCGGTAGAACCGGCTCAGGTCCACGTCCAGGCCCAGGTCCTCGGCGGCCAGCGCGGCCAGCGAGCGGCCGGTCATGCCGTCCTCGGTGGCGTCGGTGCGCAGGACGATGACGCCGTCCTCGCGGCACTCCCACGCCGGGTTCCACTCGTCGGCGCCCGCGCTGTACAGGCAGCGGCCGGTGTCCACGTCGTAGCGCCTGTCCACGTGGCCGAGCACCGGGCGCAGCTCGACCGGCTTGTAGCCCGGGTCGCGGACCACGCGGATGTAGGCGGTGCCGAACACGTCGCGCCTGAGCCACGCCCACGCGACGAGGTCGCCCCACGTCATGAGGGCGTTGGGCCTGTGGAGCAGCTTTGCGAACGGGTGCCCGTCGGCGGGGACGCGCCCGTTGTCGGTGCGTCGCAGGATGTGGACGGGCAGCGAGCGGACGGCGCGGACCTTGACGGTCTCGCACGCCGTGAAGTCGCTCGACATGAGCGCGCCGCGCGGCCCGATGGTGGACAGCGGCACGCCGGGGACGTCGTTGCCGACCGGCAGCAGGCCGCGGGCGCCGGGTGGCACGAGCGGCCCGTCCGGCAGGCCCTCCACGGCGTCGCGGACGGCCATGGCGTCCCGGATGAACTGTGCAGGGGTTCTCACGTGATGCGCCTCCGTTGGCTCTGAGGGGTTTCACTGCGGGGATTGTCCGCGGCGCGTTACCCGGCGCGGGCCTACAGGCGCCAGACGCCGCCGGTCTCGGCGAAGGTGAGCGAGCGCGGCATGGTGTCCGTCATCCACTTGGCCATGGCGGCAGCGATGGCGGCGTCGATGCGCTTGGTGCCCTGCCCGTGGCGGCTGCTCGTCCACCTGGTGCCGTAGGGCTCGCGGTCGGCCCTCAGGCAGTTCTTCAGGTGCTCGGCGGTCTTGGGGCAGCCCGCCAGCGCCGACCGGTGCGACCGGATGCTCTGGGTCACCGTGGCGCAGGCCTGGCACATGGTGGGGTTGTCCTGCCGTATCGCGTAGATCTCCAGCCCGAAGTCGTCCCGAAGCTGCTGGGCCATGAGCAGCAGGCGGCTCTGGTCGATGCCGACCGGGCAGCGGTGGCGCTGGGCGATGCCTGCGATGAGCTGCTCGATCTGGTTGAGGTCGTAGTAGCCGTCCTCGCCCGGCTCGTCGAAGACCCACTCGTGCCACCGGTCGACGCCCTCCTCGTCCACCTGGTGGGCCACGATGGCGAAGGCGTCGCCGCCCGTGGCTCCGTCGACGGCCAGCGAGAAGGGCTTCTCGAAGTCCAGCGGGGCCTCGCGTTCGGCGCAGGCGTCCACGTCGGCGGGGTCGAGGGCGGGGTCGTCCACGACGCGCCTGGGGAACCGGTTGAGGATGTACCGCTCGAAGTCGTTGGTGGACAGCCTGCGGCGCGCCGCACGGATCTGCTCGACGTCCACCCAGCTGGGCAGGGCGAGCCGCCCCCACAGCGCCGGGTCGTCCACGTCGTCGGCGTCGTCGGCCCCGAGCCACCAGCAGTAGGCGTGCGGGTCGTCGAGCACGCCGGTCAGCTCCTTGGTGCCGGTCAGCCAGTCCCAGAGGAACCCGCGCCGCTCCTCGGCGGCGGTCGTGATGGCCAGCAGCAGCGAGTTGGGGACGTGGGTCATGCCCGAAACTGCGGCGTTCCAGATCGCGTTGTCGCGCCAGACGTGCAGCTCGTCGGCCACCAGCAGGTTGAAGTGCCACGACTGCAGCGCGCCCTCGCTATACGGGAAGACCTTGATGACGGCGCCGGTCTCCCGGTTCTGTATCTCGTGCTTCATGGGCTGCCAGAGCGCCTTGAGGTCCGGGTCCAGGTTGATCATGGCCTTCATGGTCGACAGGATCTTGGTGGCCTGCTCCTTGCTGTAGGCGATGATGCCGTACTGCCCGTTCTGCACCGGGTGGACGTTGGCCTCGGACTGGACCATCGCGCAGATGAGCTCGGTCTTGCCGTAGTCGCGTGGCATGCCGAAGAGGGCCGTGGAGTAGCGCCGGTGGAACCCGCCGTCCGCGTCCACCTCTCCGGTGCCGAAGACCGGGTCCCAGATGTTGGCGCGCTGCCAGTCCTCGAGGTAGAACGGCAGGCCGTAGTACTTGTCGTTGCCCACGTGGTGCAGGTGGCTCGCGCAGAACCACTCGAGCAGGCCCGCCTCGTCGCGGCCGCGCTCGTCCATCTGCGGGGCGTCGGTCCTAAGCATCGCCGCCGCCCTCCCGCAGGCGCTTGAACTCCTCGTAGCCCGCCATGGTCTTGGAGACCACGTCGGCCTGCGTGGAGCGGGTCATGGCCTGCACCAGCCCGGCGCGGTCGCGGGCCGCCGGGGTGGCCTGCAGCTCCACGGCGAGCTGGCGCAGCATGTTGGTGGCCTGCTGGGCCGTGCGGATGTCGGGGTTGGCCTTGATGCTCTCGGGGATGATGCGCCCGTCGGGGCCGTGGTTGCCGTAGAGCGTCACGACGCGCCCGTCCGGCGTGACCACCTGCGACTCGGCCTGCCGCAGGATGGCGTACCAGAGGCAGTAGGCCTCCAGCAGCGGGGCGTCCTGCGAGCGGTAGTTGCCCGACTCGCCCACCAGCCCGTCCCAGCACGCGCTCATGGTCGGGTTTGCGGCGATGTGGCCGGGCTTCTGGATGCGCTCGACGATCCGGGCGTCCACCTGCTGGGCGATGGCCGGCTGCGCGCCGCCGCGCCGGATCGCGTTGGCGTCGGGCCTGCGTCCACGGGTCACGGCTACCACCCCTCCAGGTCGAGGGCGGCGGTGATGGCGGCGGACACGCGCCCGGCACCGGCGCGCACCTGCACCGGCCCGGTGGACGAGATGCGGGCGAGGTCGTTGGACGCCCGGCGGGCCGCGCCCACCGCGTCCGCCAGCTCCAGCGGCGGCGGGGTCACCTCGACCGGCCTGCCCGGGTCGAGGGGCGTGGGGCTGTGGCGCTCGCGGCACGCCCTCACCCGGCAGCTGTCGCTGCAGTACCGGCGCGGCCTGCCGGTCCCCTTCTGCTCGAACATGCGCCCGCAGCGCTCGCAGTACGCCACCGCCACGCCGCCCACCTCCGTCCCGTCGGCTGCTTTTCGTTGCGGGATACGTTAACGGCAGGGTTACCGCAGCGCGTCTACCTGCGTGTTTCCGGTTCGCTCGACTGACCGTGACCGGCGCCACGGCATGAGGAAGGCCCCCGGGCAGTCGGTGCCGCGGGGGCCTTCTCGGTTGTCCACGATGCTCGGGGCGCTACTCGCCGCCGGTCATTGCCCCACCACCTTGGAATCATCCCATGCGAACTCGCCGCAGTAGTCGCCAGGTTCCTTCTCCAACTCCTGCGGGTAGCGGTGGCAGATGAACTTATCGCCCTTGGACAGCCAGCTCACACGGTAGGCTTTGTCCGTCGCGTAGTAGCAGCGCTCGCAGTTGCCCATCATCCTGGGTTTGTTGAACTCGCCGTTCATGCGTCCACCTCCCACTCCTCGATCCTGAACTCCTCCACGTCGAAGTACTCCCACTCCTCCCAGTCCGGGCCGCAGCCGTCCCAGGGTACCTTGCGCCGCCTCGACTTCAGGTCGAAACCCTTGGCCCTCATAGAGTCCAGCGCCGCCTGCCTCGTCCGGTACACGCCCACGTTGCCCTCGTAGTAGTCGGAGTAGGCCCGACAGTTGTTGACGTTGACGACGTAGACCTTCACGGTTCCACCACCCTTTCTCCCCACGCGCAGAATCCGTCGGGGGCGACGGCCATCTTGTGCCCGCAGCGATGGCACATGGCGTCCCTTCTCTCGACCACGATGTCGGAGATGGTCACGGAGTCGGTGTTCCAGTCGAGGAACCGGCACTCGTTGCACCGGACGACCTTGGAGACCGGCAGCTCCACCCTGAGCTCGTACGACACCTTGTCGTCGTCGAAGCGCGTCTCGAACTTGTACGGGCCGACGACGACCTCGACGCACTCGTCGAGCACGCCCACGAGCTTGTCGGCGATCTCGCGCTTGGCGTGATCGACCGCGAAGTCGAGCATCTCGCCGGGCATGTTCAGGCTTCTGTGATTGACAAGGTGGGTTATCAGGAACTCGTTTGGCAGCGATCTGGTCATCCTACGCCACCTCCCCTCGGTTCAAGCGCTCGACAATCGCGCGCTCGCGCTCGCTCAACGGCCAGATGATGCGGCCGCGCTCGTCGATGTAGGCGGAGTCCACCCCGGCGCGCTTGGCCTCCGCCTCGGCGCGCTTGGCCTCCGCCTCGGCGCGCCTGACGAGCGCCGGGCGGGTCTCGCCGCCGCAGGCCGGGGCGGTCATCTCGCGCCCCCGAGCAGCCCGTCGATGCGCACGGCGGCCGCCTCGTCGTTCCTCGGCACGGCGTGCGCGTAGACGTTCATCGTCATGTCGGCGCTCGCGTGGCCCAGCCTGGTCTGCACCGTCTTCACGTCCACCCCGCCCGCGATGAGCAGCGTGGCGTGCGTGTGGCGCAGGCTGTGCAGGTGCAGCCCCGGGAACCCGGCGTCGGCGGCGAACTCGGCCCACCTGTGCTCGACGGCGTTGGGCGACACCCGCGACCCGTCCACGTTGCACAGCACCGGGTCGAAGTCCCCGAACCCGCGGGCGGGCCTGAACTTGGACTGCCACGCCCTGAACTGGGCCAGCAGCATGGACAGGTTCTCGCCGATCGCGATCCGCCGGACGCTCGTGGCGTTCTTGGGCTCGCCGACCTCTCCGCCCGCCTTGACCGCCGTGTTGACGCTCACGTGCCTTTGTCCCACATCGCTCCATTGCAGGCCGAGGATCTCGCCGCGGCGCATGCCGGTGCCGAGCGCGATGAGCGCGAGCATGCAGGTGTTCGCGGCGTCCACCTTCTTCTTCTTGACGATCCCGGCCATGCTGGCCCGCAGCTCGTCCTCTGCGGTGGATGCGAGCCGCGCCGCCTGCCCGGCGTCCAGGGCGGCGGCCTTGCTCCTCCTGCCCTTGGGCCTGTCCACCTGTTCGAACACGTTGGCGGCGGCCATGCCGTGCGCGATGCCCCACTCGACGGCCTTCTGGCCGTACATGTGCGACTTGCGCAGGCTCGACTTGGACAGCCCCGAGCCGTTGCGCCCGCCGTGCTGCAGCAGGTCGAGCATGGCGTCCTCGACCTGGGCGGGTTTCACCTCGTCGGCCTCGCAGCCTCCGAAGTACGGCACGAACCTGCGGGCGTCGGCAGCCGAGTGGACGGCGGTGTACCGGTCGCAGCTGCCGAGCATGACGCGGGAGCGCTCCCATGCGTCCACGATCTCAGCGTAGGTGCTCATCGCCCGGCCCTCCTCGCCCTCTGCGCCGCCCACCTGCACCGGGCCGAGCAGTACTTGTCCGAGAAGTGGACCGGGTAGAACGGCGAGCCGCAGACGGCGCAGTCCTTGTACCCGTGCTCCGGCTTGGGCCTGTCCCACTTCTCCCGGTGCTCGATGTAGTAGCGCCGCTGGTACTCGCGTATGCGGTCGCGGTTCTCCTCGGCGTACCGTCGCATGTACTCGCGCCGGTGCTCGCGCCTGGCGGCTGGGTCGACCGGCTCCGGCAGGCACCTGGTCTCCCACTCCTCGTACCATCCGCTCATGCGTCCACCTCCAGCCGGTCGAGGGCGCCGGACAGCTCCATGCGCATGCACCCGGCGCAGATGCGGGCCATGACGTGCGGCACCTCGTCGAAGCTGACCCCGCCGCCGCGCTGGCCGCTGTTCATCTGGCCGACGCACGCGGCGAGCCGCCGCAGCCCCTCGCGGATCGCCTCGCGGTCGGCGTCCGTGAACAGGGCCCGCCCCGGCTCCAGTCCGAGGAACGCGACCATCTGGGAGTAGGCGTCGATCGCGACGCGCCACTGGTTGATGACCTTCTCCCCCTCGTGGCCCTTGGCGGTGTCGGCGTCGAACAGCGGCATGCTGACCGTGCTCATCGCGCGCCCCGCTTCCCGCCGCGCCGCTGGGTGATGTAGACGCAGTCGCCGCGCTTGTCCACCTTGTACTCGTCCCCCAGCTTGTTCCGCTTGATGAAGTTGCGGAGCCGCCCCGCGAACGCGCTGGCCTGCCCGTCGCTCTCGCACCTGCCGTACGCGATGCCGGTGCGCGACTTGGCCACGGCCTTGAGCGCCCGCTCGGACTCCGACGGGTTGCCGGTGCGCCGGATCGGCGGCACGAACTCGGCCTCGCGGATCTCGATCGCAGCCATTTTTCCTCCTGTTTCGTTAACCCGTAGGGGCCTTTTGTTAACAGCGACCCCAATTTCGTTTACAGATACTCGGGGGATTGGCGCGCGGTGGATTAGCTCACCCACCGGCGTTTTGCACCCCCTACCACCTGCGATTCTCTGAGCGGTGGTTGCTCGCTGATTGCCTGTTGTTTTCAATTTCCACCGGCACTACCTGCCCTTCCTGCGCCGGATCTGGGCGTCGGCCCCCGCGTGGCAGCTCGGGCAGAGCAGCCGCAGGTTGGCCGGGTCCTCGGTGCCGCCGTGGCGTAGCGGGACCACGTGGTGGACCTGCCCGCCCAGCATCGTCCACCTGCCGTCGGCGCGCTTCGCGGCCACCACCCTCCCGCAGCGCTCGCAGCGGCCCTGGGCGCGCTCGCAGGCCAGCTGGCGGGCCGAGCGGTAGCCCTTGCCGTAGCCGCTGCGCCGCCAGGGCTCGGCGGGCGCCCGGACGGCGTCCTCGCCCTTGCGGTGCACCCTCGGGCCGGTCGGCCTGCGCTCGGTGCGGATGCGCGCGCCGCCGTGGCCGTCCGGCTCGAGCACCGGGATCCTCAGCCGCTTAGTCACCGCCTGACCTCCTCGCCCTCGACAGCCTCATCTTGGCGGCGTTGTAGCGGGCGCGGTGCCGCTCGACCGCCGCGGCCTCCTCGGCCCGCACGACGGCCAGCGGGGGCCGCTTGGCCACCGGTGCCGGGGCGGGCTGCGAAACGGCGTCAGGCGGCGTCTCGTTGCGCCAGCGGGCCTCCATCGCGTCGGCCAGGCTGCGCATGCGGCAGGCCGGGCAGCGCCCGTTGGAGTCCAGGCCGGTGCGCCACGTCGAGCAGCTCGGGCACCAGACGGCGGCGGACATGTCGAGCGAGACGCCCAGGCGGCTGGCCTTGATCTGGACCGAGCAGACCGTGCGGCCCAGCTCGGCGGCTATCGACGCGACCGGCATGCCGCCGGCCATCTCCAGCAGGGCGTCCACCTCGTCGTCGGTCCAGTGCTTCTGCTCCCGCCCGCTCATGGCCTGCACCCCTTGCGCAGCCCGAGCTGCCGGGCCTTCTCGCGCACGGCGGCGGGCGTCACGCCTATCCGCTCGGCCAGCACGTCGGTGGTCGCGTCGCGGTACCGCTCGCGCAGCAGGCGCACGTCGGCCACCGTCCACACGTGCTCGGGCCTGGGCCGGGACACGCCGGTCTTGCTCGCCCTCACGCAGACGGCGGCGGCGGTGCGGCCCAGGCGCTCGGCGATGGCGGGGGTGGGCAGGCCGGCGCGGTACAGGCGCTCCAGCTCCTCCTGGTCGGCCCGCGTCCACCTCCTGCGCGCCCCGCTCACGCCAGCCCCCGGACGTCGCGCAGCTCGAACACGGGGATGCCGATCGCGCGGGCCACGCGCCACTCCAGCTCGGCGCCCTCGCTCCCGCTCCACCCGGGCAGCTGGACCACGAAGTCCCAGTACGGGCCGTGCTGGTCGCGGCGGGTCAGCTCGCGCAGGTCCTCCATCATGGCCTGCTCGCGCTCGCTCTGCAGCCACAGCGGGTCCGGGTCCCACGTGTCGGCCAGGGCGCTCGGGTCGTAGACCTCGGCGGCGCCGGCGTCCATGACCCGGCCAGAGGCGAGCCTGAACGCCGCCCGGTTCATGTCCGGCTCGCCGCGCATGGGGCCGCTCAGGTACACCCGGCTCCGGAGCAGGTCGTCGGCGCGCGGGTGGATGCACTGCTCCGGCGCCGGGTTGGGCGTCCACTCGCTGCAGTTGCAGTCCTCGTCTATGACCCTGACCCACTCGCCCTCTGCGCCGCACCAGCCGATGCCGTGCCGCCCCGCGCCGTACGGGTAGGGCGCCACGCTGCACCACTCGCAGGTGCGGCAGGTGGGCGGCTCGCGCCGCTCGGCGTCCATCGCGTCCACCTTGCCGAGGTTGGCCGCCCGGATCGCGTCGCGGGCCGCCTCGACCAGCCTGGTGTCTGTCATGTCTCCGTCCTCTCCGGGGGTTTGTCACGTTTCTCGCGCGCGCGTATTCCCCCTTCTATTTATCCATTCCTTTTTCAAAGAGAAGAAAGTCAAACGTTGCAACGTTGCAAAGCCGTTTTCGCAGGTAGATACCCGTTTAACCGGTTTTCTTTGCATCGTTTGGAACGTTGCCAGCCTTGAACACCCGGACGCCGACGAACTCGCCTGTGGCCGTTTTCCGGCGCGTTGCAACGTTCCGAACGTTGCCACGCTCGGACAGTTCGCGCGTCACCGAGCGCCGCCCCAACGGGTGCTGCACGCCGGCGTCCTCGGCCCACTTCTCGTACCTCAGGTAGACCTCCTCGGTCGGCCTGCCGTCGAGCCACACTGCGTCGATGCCCTCCTCGTCCATGAACTGGGCCACGGTCGAGTTGTCCAGCTCGATCTCCTGGATCATCTGCTCGCTCGCGTGGTTCGGGGTGAACCCGTCCTCGGCGCGCATGACGGCCAGCCCCGACATGGCCAGCACCGCCACGCGCCGCAGGGCCTCGGGCGTCGTCACCTTCGCCACGGCCCGCGGGTCGAACCCCGGCTCGCCCTTGGCGAAGTGCGCGTCGAATGGTATGGGGAACCAGCGGCGCATGGTGCCGCCGCTGTTGTCCTGCATGCGCGGCAGGCGGTTGGCCGAGATGACCAGCGTGGCGCGCGGGATGAAGTCGTAGCCCTTGCCGTTCTTCACGTCGGTGTGGATCTCGTCGCCGGTGATGACCTTCTTGACCACGGCCATGCTGTTGGCCTCGATGAACCCGGCCCCGGTGTCGTCCGACAGGATGACCAGCTTGCCCGCGGCCGCCTCGGCCTGGAACCGGCGCCCCAGGTCGTTCACGTCGATGGCCGTGGCGTTCTCTGGGCCGACCAGCGCGCGGACCACCTTGATGAAGCTGGACTTGCCGTTGGCGCCCTGCGGGTTGACCAGCACCGGCGCCTGCCCGAACTCGTTGGAGCGGTACATGCTGTAGCCCAGCACCTGGTGGAGGTTGAGCACGACGTCGGCGCGCCCGCACGCCAGCCGGTCGAGGAACGCGTCGACCTCGGGGCACACGGCCGCCGGGTCCCACTCCACCGGGATGATGTTGGGGATGACCAGCTCGTCCGTCCACTCCAGCTCGGCGGCCGTCTCGATGTCCACGACGCAGTTGGCGAAGCCGACGTAGCGCGGGTCGCTCTGCGCCTTGCGCGGCGCCAGCGTCAGGATCCTGTGCTGCACCTCGCGGAGCACCCCGAGCCCGGCGCGGCGGTCGACCATCCACGCGGCCCTGTCCACGGCGGCGGACCCCATGGCCCACCGGCCGTCGATGACCACCGCGGGGATGCCGTCGACCACGCAGGCTCCGAACTCGTCCATGAGGGTGTCGGCCACCTGCGCGGCGTCTGGGCGGCCCCTGCGGCCCGTCTTGGCACCGGTGGCGCTGGATGCCCCGGCGGCGGCCTGCGTGCCCGCAGCGGCCGTCTCAGCGCCGCCCAGGGCGGTCTTCTGCATCTCGACCGCCTCGTCGCTCAGGCCCTTGGGGTAGCGCTCGCACACGCTGCGGACGACCTTCACGACCTCGCGGTCGTCGAGCGGCGGGTCGCACAGCTCGACGTTGGTCGCGCGGATCGCGGCCAGGATGGCCTCGTCGGCGAACGACTGCGCCTGCATGCTGCTCGCAAGCTTGAACAGGTGGTTGTTCCTGCCCGTCGCGGTTATCTTCACCCCGGCGTCCTCGCGGCCGAACTCGCCGTCCACCTTCGTGGGCGCGGGCCTCACGGCCTCGATGAGCGCGTAGACGTTCTCGTCGGCCTCGGCGATGCCGTACTCGTCGGGGTCGAGGTCCCAGTAGACGGTGTTGCCGTTCGGGTGGACGCTCGGCGCCAGCATGACGTAGCTGCCGTCGCCGCGGATGTCGATGTGCAGGTCCTCGTTCTCGGACTTGGGGACGGGTCTGTCCACCCTGTAGAAGTAGTGCGCGCCGCCGCGCCCGGTGACCGCGCAGGCCGTCTCGGGCAGCCTGCCGTGCTCGATCTCCCACGCCGCCAGCCAGTCGCGGCTGTCGTAGCCCGCGCCGTCGTCGCGGTCGAAGTCCAGGCACACGATGCCGTGGCCCATCTCGCCGCCGACGTTCGCCGCGGGCGTGCGCTGCCACCACCTGGAGATGGTGGACGGGTCGGTCGAGCTGTCCTTGAAGCCGTGCGGCGTCATCGGCTCCTTCCTGCCCGGCCACAGCGGGAACACGGGGATGCCGTAGGCGTCGGCGTAGTGGAGCGCGGCGGCGCATGTCTCCGATGCAGCCATCACCAGCCGACCGCCTTGAACAGGTTGGGCGAGTTGGTAAGCCACTCGATGTAATGGTCGCCATCGTAGGCGCCGCACGCAGGGCAGCTCCAGCCGCCCTCCTCGTCGAGGAGGAACGCCTTGCCGCACGCGGTGCACCGGACCGGCACGGAGTCTCCCCCGGACGCTGGGTCCCACGCAGATGAGGTGCCGTTGTACATGGTCAGGGTGCCGTCCGGCCCGCCGACGACGATCCTCTTGTGCGCCTCGCTCGCGGTGAGCTCGACCTTGTGCCGGCTCGCCTCGTCCATGACGCCCTTGACCTCCAGGTACGTGTCGATCTCCGGCATGTAGAAGTCGGGGCTGTAGCACGTGCCGTCGTCGAACCTGAACCCGTGCCCCTCGTACTCCCACACGATGCCGAGCATGTCCAGGGCCTGCGCGTACTTGGCCTCCAGCTTGCTCCTGAACTCGATGCCCTTGTAGGTCGTGGGTATCGCTTTAATCACCTTCGTCATATTTCACCCCCAGAAGTTCGCAGACGATCCGGGCGCTGTCACCCGGCCTGCAGAACAGGAACACGGTCCCGTACTTCTCGTGCATGGTCCCCATGGCCCTGGCCACCTGGACGCCCTGCACCGGCTTGGCGCGGCCCCCGCGCTTACTGCAGCCGCCGCGCCTGTCGTGCGGGTTGCAGCGCCGGTGCCACCGCTCGGGGCAGGCCCTGCAGTGGACGCTGTTGACCCACTTGGCCATGTCGTCGACGCAGTGGACGCCCTCGGTGTTCTCGGTCAGCACGTAGAGCTTCAGGCCCTCGTCGTAGGCCCTGCGGCACTCCTCGTGGAACCGCTCGCAGCCCTTGCCGGACACGCAGGCGGCGACCTCCATGACGTCCCTCTTGGTGTCCACCGTCACCTGCGGCCCCTGCCCGCGCACGCTGTGCCAGTCGGGCAGCATGTAGTCGCCGGTGCGGAGGGCGCGCCGGACCACGGTCACCCCGTGCGCCCTCCACCAGTCGTGCTTCAGCCTGTGCTTGTCCTCGCCGTGATGGTTTTGTTGCCTTGTGTCCTCCCAGAGAACTCCGCCCATGGCTAGAACGGCAGGTCTTCGTCGGAGTAGGTGGACGACGCCGCGGGCGCGGCTGCGGCCAGCGGCTGGCCCTTGCTGTCCACGTCGGCGGGCAGCTCGTACTTGCCGGCGATGACCTCCGCCGGGGTCAGCCACAGGGCCTTGCGCCAGTAGGGGCGCACGTGCTCGTACCCGGCGTTGTTCGTGTAGTGCTGGGCGCCCGCGGCCAGTCCGAAGGTCAGGCCCTTGAACGCCGCCCAGTCGTCGGTGTTCCACGCCTCCTGCAGGCGCTCCACCTCGCGGGCCTCCCCGCCCGCCAGCTTCTCGAAGATGCCGAGCAGCTTGGCCGCGCCGGTGTCGTACCGGATCGCGACCGAGTGGGCGAAGTCGTGCGCGGGGTCCTTGCCCCACTCGTCGCTGTACTCGCCCTGGAACTCGCCCGCGGCGATGTCGAACACGAGGCGCAGCTGCAGCACCTCCTGCTCCACGCCGTCGCGGCGCTTGAACTTGAAGCTGTCGGGGTAGGCGGCGGTGGACGTCACGATGTAGGCGCCGGCGCCCATCTCGGTGTAGCTGCTCTGTGCGTTCGGGTCGGATGCGGTCACGCCGGTGAAGTCTGTCTTGGGCATTGCTCTGGTCTCCTTTTTGAGTCGGTTGGTCTTGACGGTCACGGTGCGGTACAGGGCGCGGGTGGCGGCGCTGGCCATCACTCGGCGCCCTTCTTCTTGTCGGCCTCTGCGGCACGGGTCCACTGCTCCGAGCGGTACCCGCGGATCACCTCGTCCACGGCTTTCAGGTCGTTCGGGACGCGCTGGTCCTCGAACATGTCCAGCGGGGTCTTGGCCCCGTGCTCGGCGTTGGTGATGAACCAGTAGCGGCCCTGGCTGTCCACCTCGGTCACCAGGACCTCGTCCACCAGGCCCTCCAGGCACAGCTTCTCGTCCAGGAGCTTGCCGATGGTCTTGGGCTTGTAGTGGCCGTCGTCCTCGTCGATCGCCGGGTGCATGAGGAAGTAGACGACGGTGTCGCGGGTGGTCTCGCGCTTGGCGGTGCGCACGAGGTGGGAGAAGTGGACGGCCATCTTGGTGAACTTGTCGTACCCGCCCTGGTCGGCCTTGTCGAGGTTCTCGAACTGCATGAGGTAGCCCGCGTCGTCCACGACGTAGCACTTGAGGGCGTTCCTCTTGAGCGTCCGCTCGATGAGCCCGTAGTCGTCGCCGTCGATGGTCGGCAGGTACTTCTTGAACGGGAGGGCCTTTTCGGCGACGCTGAACACGCCGACCTCGCCCTCCTCGAAGTTGCGCAGGCTCGTGGTCTTGCCGGTGCCGGACTTGCCGAGCACGAAAACGATCTCGCCCATATCACCTGCCCGCCTTCGCGTTGATGCTGATGACCTCGTCCATGATCACGTCGAGGGACACGGCTATGTCGGTGATGGCGCACGTGCGGGTGGACATTCCGCCGCCCTGCTCCACCTTCACCAGCAGCTCGCAGTTGTCGGTGCATGCCTTGGCCCTCAGCGGGCAGAACCCGCCGTCGGAGTTGTAAGACGTTCTCGGCATTACTGCTCCCCTCCGAGCAGCCCCGCCACCGCGGCGGGCAGCTGCCCCTTCATGACCTCGGCCACGCGGGCCGGGTCGACCTTCAACGTGGTGCCGGCGAACCCGGCGGGCCTGCCGTGGTGGACGACCTCGGTGACCGAGCACCCGCCCGGCACCTCGCCGGTGGACCCCAGCACCCAGTTGGCGAAGTCCTCCAGGACGCCGTCCCGCTGGATGTAGGCGGCCATGGCCAGCGCGTTGCCGAGCATCCACTCGTCCAGCGCGCGGGCGTCCTCGACCACCACGTGGTCCTCGCGGGTCTCCTCGACGGCCTTGGACACCTTCACGCTCCAGGTGCCCACCTTCTCGCCGAGCAGCAGCGCGTCGCGGCTTTTGATGCCGTCGCGCTCGTAGGCCGCGCGCGCATCGGCGTCCATGCGCCCGCGCAGCCCGTCGGGGTTCTTGGTGGACACCTCGTCGGCGACGACCTTGTAGGCGGCCTGCGCGACGATCAGCCGCTCCATGTCCGTCCACTCATGCGCGGCCATCGCAGACCTCCCCGTCCTCGTCCACGGTGCCGCGCCAGCCGTCCTCGTCGCGCGGGTCCCACAGCTCGTCGGCCGCGGCCCACTCCTCCTCGGTGGCCTCGCGCACCGTGTAGGCCGGCTGCTCGCCGAAGCGCGCACCGGTCCTCGACCCGTCGGCCCACAGCGGTACGGCCACGACGGGGCACCTGTCGGTGCTGTAGCGCGCCCACTGCAGGTGGCGGCTGAACTTCTCGGCCTGCTCGGCGTCGTCGAAGGCCGCGACCGGGCGGTCGCTCTCGTTGAAGCCGTAGACCAGGTAGATCGCTTGCATCTGGTTCCTTCCTCTCCTGTCCCTCAGCCGAACACGCCCAGCGCGGCCAGCCCGTAGCAGGTCAGCTCGAACGCGAGCAGGCCCAGCGCGGCGACGGTGAACCCGAGCAGCGCCGGGTGGTCGTCCAGGCTCAGCCGTCCCACTCGCGCGCCTTGACCTCGCGGCTGCGGGCGTACGGCGCTATGGCCGACACGCGCACCAGCCGCTTGACGCCCTTGGCGCCCCGCAGGTGCGGTATGGGGTCGACGGGGTCGTCCGTCCACGCTT
>Ga0326512_10000669_pt1 | contig 29095 bp, 24 predicted proteins | sample 1_2617_0518_D_FD_203652 | JGI IMG/M metagenome (GOLD analysis project Ga0326512, IMG submission 203652) | Bovine rumen microbial communities from UC Davis, California, United States - 1_2617_0518 | ecosystem: Host-associated > Mammals > Digestive system > Stomach > Rumen | place: USA...
GCGTTTGATATTTCCGCGTAGTGCATAAAAGGAACTGCACGCAGCGCTTTAGAGCCAAGTACGTCTTTTATAACTTTAAGAGCTTCCGCGTCCTTACCTTTGAATGGATCATATGTGTGTCCTCGTTGTTCACTTGAGTGCGGCACAGTGTTGGACTTGGCATACGCTATTGGCTCAATAACATGCCGTAAACAGTATTCTGCCCAATATTTCGCGCCCCGATTCAATTTAGCTTCAGGTTTATATGTCTCAAAATTATCGTCGCAATATTGGAAAAACTTATTAATGATATTCTGCGTATACGCGGCAGGGTCTTTCGCATTCAGAATTTCAGTACTGATGCTTTCACCGTATTTGGCAAAAAATCCGCGGATCATTTTTTCCGCAATAGTATCCGCGGCCTTAGACCTGTTATAGATGAAATCAAGATCTTCAGCACCGCTGTCCTGCCATTTACCGGTTATTTCATGAAGTATAGCCGGAGTAGTCTTGTCTGCAAATATTTCAAGAAAATCATTTACAGACAAGTCCATTTCCCCATGCAGCAGAGACAGGAGAATAGACAGTTCAGACTCCGGATCAGTCGGGTCAAAGTTTACACGGTTAGAATTACGATATTTATCCGCGTACTGCTTGAAGAAAGCTGCTTTTTCTGCTTCTTTAGCAGCGGCCTCTTTATCTGCGAAATGCGCTATCGCGTTCTCTGCCTGTGACTTCATCAGCTTTTCGAGCTCACGATGTTTACGAATTTCTTCGATTTTCGCATTCCATGCGGCAAGTTCTTCCTTGGAAGCAGTTTTCTTCCACTCTTCCAGCTGTTTGCCGGAAGTAAACACAGGAAGCTGGATCTCCTGCTTACCCTCAGTCTGCTGCTTATCCTCAGCAGTGATGCTGGTATCGATCGTATAGACGTCATCTACAATTCTCGATATATCTGATATGATATCTTCTTTTGTGCCGGCGTAATCGGCTATTTCGGCATTTCTTTCAGACAGATTTTGTATTCTGTCTGATTCAGCATAATCTCCAAGATATTTGCCAAGCTGCTTATTGGCAGGTGCGGTACGGAAATCCGGATGATGCGTTTCTATAATAGCGAATAAATTGGTATAGTTATCCAGCGCGTAGATAATCTTTTCTACTACGTCAGCATCTATCTCTCCGTCCAGCATTACTTGGCGGAAATCAGCCAAAGTCATGTGGAGCGTTTCTTTATTGTGTGTCTTGGCAAGAAGGAGTTTTTTAAGACCCCACCCATTTTCAAACAGAAAACCAAGCCATTGGTTGACAGCTTCATCGTTTTCGTCGCCTGTTGCCATACGAAGGTACGCGGCTACTTTAACAGCCGCGGAGTTTTCGTCGATGTCAGCATTAGTATGCCCGACAGCATCTTCAGCATTTTCGACATCATTATCTGTATCTTTCTTATTAGGGCGATTAAAGATATTAAGCTGATCGTCAAGTTCAGTTTCAAGTTTCCAGTCTTCCTGCTCCCGCGGACTGAGCGGAGCGGGCTTCTCAAGCTCTTCGCTGATCTCATCAGGAGTCAGGGCACGTGCCTTGGCATCAGCAGCGGCTTTTGCTGCTTCCGCAGCGGCTTTCGCGGCTTCTGCCTTGGCAGCGGCAGCTTTGGCGGCACTGGCGGCTTCTATTCTGCTAATTGTTTCGTTGCGGAAATCAGAAAGGAATTGCCTCTCCTCTACTTTGCGTGTACCATCGCTGTTCTCAATAATGATATTGTCATCTCGTTCCCAGTCTTTGCCTGTATAGGCCTGCTTAATTGCGGAACCCAGCTTGCTGCTAGTAATAAAGCTATTCAGCCATGCCGCCATGAGCCTTATTTGTGCGTCGCTGTAATGCTCATTACTATGACGGCGCGCGGAGTCCAGATGCTCGTTCAGTATATGCATCAGATCATTACTGGATACATCACCGCGCAATAGATTTTGCCCCAGCCAGTCACCGTATGACTTTATAAGATCCCGCCATACGTTCAGCATAAACTTAAGCTGCATGTACTGTGTAGAGCTTGTGCTTTTATCAGCTGCGGCGTTTATGTTAGCAATAATTTCCTGTACATACGGGCTGGTAAGACTCAAATTCAGGGGAGCCCCGTTCTCTCCTTTCTTTATCTCGCTGACAGCCTGAGTCGTCAGGTCGCTGGCACGCTTCTCGGCGGCCTGCTGCTCAGGAGTCTTCTCGCTGTTCAGCTCGCTGGCGGCTGCGGCGTTGTTGGCTTCCTCAGCTGCGTGCTCCTGCTCACCCCTGACCTTGTTCTGCTCAATCTGTTTGTTCTCCTGCTGGGCAGAGGTCGGGTTGGCAGGCGTGCCTTTGCTGGACTCAGTATCAGCCTGCTTGCCCTGTACAGCTGCTCCGGTGTCCGCTTCGGAGCTGGAGAGAAGGCTAGACTCCAGCCAAGTATTCATTGCTTCGAATGACTTGTAGGGGAAATGAGCAGTTTTTGCTTGCGACTGTGCTTGAAACTCAAGTTGTAATATTGCAATATCATCCTGAATATGTGTATCAATATCAGGAATAAGCTGAGTCAGCTCATCAGAGGTAATCCCAAAAATACGTGCAAGGCGTTTATGCACATAGCTTACAGGATCGACTTTTTCCCCGGAAAAAGTACGCATATCCTCAGAATTAATAACATCGCTATAATAATTTGCTATATGACGAGGGTATGCCAATACCTCAGATATAGTACTCCGGTCAGACGCCATGCCTGTCATAGCAGCTATGGCATAAGTAAGTGCATTATTTCCAGCAGGTACGCCACCGGTCATGAGATCGATGAGTTTAGCATATTTAACAACAGCTTTCGGGCGTGCTTCAGACTGATATATCTTCTGCCAGTTATTACGAATTGCAGATTCCCATACTTTCAATCCGGGGTCTTTGTTGCCTTTTTCCGGATTTACTCGTAAATCTGGAGACCCTATAAAACTGGTTATATGACTGCTATATAATGCAGCTACAAGTTTGGTAGCGTATGTGCCATTAAGATGGGAGCGGGACGCAATATCGGCAAGTATTTTCAATACAGGGCTATCAGTTTCTCCAATGGTATCCATGTAATGAATCGCCATTTCCATACCGATGGCAAATATCTCATCCCGATATACAGGATTTCCGTCATTAGGAATTTTCATTCCTGTAATATCGATAAATGTATCTACAAGTTTATCACAATAGGATTTAAGACTCCCGCCAAAATGGTAAACTTTATCAAGCAGCATGTGCGACGCTTCATGCCAAAGCAAAGCATTAAGAATCGCAGGTAAATACATATCTATTAATCTATCAGTATAATAGCGCTCTTTTTGCCCAAACTTAAATTCAGTAGTTCCAGCGGTATCCGCCATTACATTATTATAGACAGTATTCTTAAGAACAAAATGTAATGCTGTTGCCAGCGGGATCTGAATTTCGCCATGGTCTTGAAAAGCGTGCGGATCATATTTGGCGTCATCAGTAAAACGTACAACCATATCAAATTTATCGTATACAGTATCGACAAACCTGATAAGTATCGGCAATACTTTATTCAGTACAGTATCCTTATAAATACTATTTGGAATACCATGAAGCGCTTCACTGATCATTTGTTCGAGATTTTGCCTAGTATCTCCAATGTAGTTACGCAAGGCTTTATTAGCGAGGGCAACCTTGGCGAGCTCCTCGTTGGTCTGCTGGAGCTGCGCCTCGCCATTCCCGGAGTCTACACTAGGCTTACTCCCGTCTGCGGGCTCTGCGCCTACATCAGGCTTACGCCCGTCTGAGGACTCTGAGCTCTCGCCAGCATCTGCTTCGTCAGAAGGACTCTCCTTGCGTTCTCCTCCTTCATCAGGAGCGACTCCTGTGCCAGTACCTGCTGTCTCAGAAGCGGGTGCAGCGTCGACAGGAACTGGAGATTCGACATTGTTCTCTCCTGCGGCAGATACTTCTCCAGCAGGGCTTGCAGGGCTTTCAGGCGTTCCGGTGCTCTGTGCTCCGGACCCGACATCCCCTGTGCTTTCAGCTGCTTCGCCAGTTCTACCAGCAGATCCGCTGTCCTCTGATCCAGCCGGGGAAGCACTTTCTCCGGACTCTTGCCTGCTGTCAGCATTGTCAGCGCCGTCAGTACCAGCTTGTCCCTCTTGATATTCTGTGCCATTCAGACCTTCCTCATTTACTACTGTGTTGATTATGTCGTCTGTCAGGTTATATACTGTTTTGACCGCATCAGGAACAGGCTTGCCCTGCTTAACATAATACCTGATCTGCTCACGTGCCTCATCGGAAACGGTCGGCTGAGCAGACTCCTGCTGGACATCTGCTGGAGCAGACTCCGGCAGTATGCCCTCCTTGCGCGCCTCATCCTTGGGGATGAGGACAGTGCCTGAGTAGGGCTGACCGATACCGGACTCTACGCCAATAACGATTACAGTATCACCGGCTTCAATAACTACCGGGTCACTCTGAAGTACATCAGAATTAAACGACCCCTTATGGTCAGCCGCTATATGATTGTTAATGCTGATAAGTTCCTGTATGAGTCCAGCATACAGATCAGGCAGCCCATTTATCCCACCGGAATCTTTTATTTTATTAGCATAGACGCTGCCGCCAGTAGAGGATTCACCAATCCCTCCGGCTGGAATAGGAATAGACTGATAAGTAAAACCTATGTAATATTTAAGATAATACTTAGTACCAGCCTTTGGCTTTTTCCCGGAACTGATTTGTCCAAGGAACGCGATAAGTACGTCTAAGGGCGAGTAGCCGCTGGCCCAACCTGTCGCACCTTCAGGCAGTTTCATATTAAGCCAGTCAGCTAACCGCTTCGGATTTTCCGAAATTAGTTTGCTATTGGCAGCGTCTTCCTCAAACGGGACGGCAATAAGACGATCCCTGCCAGTGCCTGACTTAGTATAGATTGTTGCATGCACGTTACTATCAGCATTCAGCTCGCGTGCGCGCAGCTCGCTGCGCTTCATCGGCTTGTCAGTCATCTGCTGGACAGGGACAGAGTTTTCTGCTCCGCCAGTAAGATCTATGCTAAGCCCTTCATGTACAGGAACAACATGATCAGCGCGGCTTAACTTACTGTTATAGTTGCTCCAGTCTCCGGTCTGCTCCTCCTCCGGCATGAGCATGGACTGGAGCTTGGCCTCTTCTTCTTTCTTCTTAGCATCTTCTTCCGCCTGCTTCTTCGCTTTGGCGTTGGCCTCGTCTTCATTTTTAATCTGAGTCTCGTAGGTCTCGTCCAGCTTATAGCCGATCTTCTTGAGGAAACGGAGGAAGCCTGTAGTAGCGGCAATACTGCTGCTGGGGGTAACTTTGGCTGCATGTTCCGCATTAATAAGAGCGCTTTGGAAAACCGGGAACTCCTCAGCAGACATACCTGATGTAATCTGAATGACAAACAGGTCAGCCGTAGTCAGCTTGTGGTTCTCGTCAAGCAGGTACTGCTGGAGATCAGGCTTCAGCTTCTTAAACCCGGCGTCGGACTTGAGCCTGTCAAGTGCCGACTGCTCGGGCTGAGTCTGAGGAGCGACGGGCTGAGTCTGAGGAGCGGGCTTAGCCTCCGGTGCGATAGCGGCGATGACGTTCTGCGCTATATCTCTCCAAGACCTTACCGAAGCACCGCGGAATGCGCGGACATCATTGAACTTGCCGGACTTCTTCCATACCGGAGCGACCATCTTGACCGCGTCAACGAACTCGTCGCCCATCTGCACGCGGTACTTGTCGATGGAGTCCAGCATATCGCTGGAGTTGAACACAAACTGCGACAGCAGGTCGAATGCGAAATAGTCCGGCGACTTGGCTTTAGTTTTAGTGTGCAGGGTGCGGGCAAGATGAAACATCATCTGACGGGCACGCGCGTCAGCCAGCCAGCTCTTCGTGGCTTTGGCAACATAACCTAAACGTATGCCGCTGGGCTCAAGGCGTAAAAGTGCCTTGTCCAGCTTAGCATAGACTTCCCTGAGCTGTGCCTTAGGATCAGTGTGATCCTCCTCATCTGCCTCACTGGTAGCGTAGCGTACATCAGGGTCAAACACGCCATTATTCTGCGCGACGATGTCATCGATAAGAGCCTGAGTCGCATCAAGCAGAGGATCAACACTTCCCTCATTTTCAGGGTCAAACGCGGCGAGAGCGTCATCGAACGCCTGCTGTGCTGAAGGTGCTGCCGGAACACTATCGTCCTCAGTCTGTTCGTCCTCAGCAGTCTCCTCGGTCTCAAGCTGTGCTTCAGGCGGGGCAGACTCTTCCTGAGTCTGTGCTTCGGACTGAACCTCAGGCTGGGCAGACTCCTGCTGATCCTGCTCAGACTCCTGCTGATCCTGCTCAGACTCCTGCTGAGTCTGAGCAGTGTCACTGCCCTTCCAGTCTACCCCGGCGTCCCTGAGTGTCTGCTCCATCTGAGTGAAGGTAGCCTCACCGCCACGCCCGGCGCCTTTGCCAGCAAGACCCCATGCTATGCCGGTCAGCTGTCCGTTCTCATCAAAGTAGCCGTCAACATGGGTGTTGTGGCTGAGTTTCTTATGCTTCCTGTATGCTTCCCACAGTTTGCGCTGATCGTCAGTAATATCCTTGATAGTGCTGAACTCGTAGGAGCCGTCGTCATTAAAGGTAAGATAGTCAGTATTGAAGATATGTACTTTCTTGCCTGAGCCGCGACGGGCAAACTCATGGTCGCCGACAGCCTCCCAAGTGAACTTACCCTTGTCATAGGCGTTCAGCTTGTCAAGCATCGCCTGCTGCTCAGCAGTAGGCGTGACAGGAGTAACCTTGCCGTTCTTAACCTCACGGGATGCCTTCCAGCGTCCCGGCTTGAACTTGGGCTTGGGCTGCTCCTGAGTCTGAGTACCAGTCTGCTCCTGAGTCTGCTGTTCCTGAGTCTGCTGCTCCTGAGTCTGCGGAGTACCCTTCTGTTCAGACTGCTGGTCAGCCTGACCCTGCTGGGTCTGGGTCTGCGGAGCTGGAGCCTTGTAGTACCTGCGGGCAGCTTTCAGTGCATTGAGAATATCCTGCTGCCTGTCAATGGCGGCCTGCATCCTGTCAAGCTGTGCCTTGTCAGCACCATTATTCTCAGCCTCATCACGCTGCTGCTTCAGCTTCGTCTGTGCGTTCTGAACAGCGGCGATGTCCTCGTCCAGCTCATTGACCGGGACAGTTACTTCGTTGCCGTCAGTGTCATGGAATACAGGAGAATCAGTTGGCTGGACAACAGCATTTGAGTCAGACGCGCGCCTGACATCGATGTCATCCCGCAACTGCGCGGCAGTCTGAGCACCACGCCCATAAGTGTTCCAGTCAATCCCTGACGCGTCAGTATAAAGGTCTGCGTAGGACTGGCTGTTGCCGCTGCCGCCAGTTGGCGTACCGCCGGTCGGCGTGCCGCCTGACGGAGGAGTACCACCGTCAGTCTGTCCGGTCTGTCCGGTCTGTCCGGTCTGTCCGGTCTGTCCGGTCTGTCCGGCAGGCGGCTGCGGCTTGGACGAGTGCCTTGCCATAGCGACAATAGCGTTAGGAGTAGCGAGCACGCCGCTGATGATGGCGCCTGAGACGATCGACTCACCGACATTGCGCTGCCAGTTCTCATAAGGGTCTCTGCCTTGGAACTCGTTCATGCCGATGTTGCTGACGACCTGTTCGATGCCTTCAGTGGCGCCGCCTTCGCCAAACACGTATGCTGCGCTGAGTCCTGCCTTGGCGAGCTTATTATTGATATGACGGGTCAGCAGGCTGGAGACACCGCCAAGACTGCCCTTAAACACACCGCCTGCCACAGGGGAGAACATGCCCTCAACCACGCCAACAGCAACGTCACGCCCGAGGTTGTGCGCCCAAGTGCCGTTATAGGTATGGACTCTGTATTTGGAGATAAGGTCAGACTGGGCTGCGCCGGAGTCAATAACCTGCTGGACAAGGGAGTTGTCATAGAACGCCAGAATCTGCCTCTTCTCATCGGCAGTAAGCGCGCGGGGCTGTCCGTTGGCGTCAACGGGGTTCAGCTGGAGACCCGCCACGAGAGACTGGAGCTCAGGCAGGCGACTGTCAGTCGAGCCTGACAGCGCAGACATGACAGTCATCACGCCATGAGTGAGCACGGAGTCGGGCTGGCTGGCGTAGAACTTGGCGAACTCCGGGTCGGAGATAAGGTCAGCGACCGGACGGCTGGCCGCCGCCTGCGCGTCTCCGGCTACGTTCATCGCGCCGACGTTGTAGCCGGCACCGAGTCCTGAGCCGATGGTCTCACCAACGATTGAAGCCCAGCCTGCCTTCGTCGCCGCACCAGTGATGGCGTTGCCTGCTGCCGCGGCATTGCCCGCGAGCGCAGCACGTCCGGCAGCTCTCAGGCCGCTGTTCATGATGGCATTGACTGCAAGCTGAGTGCCCTTGCCGGTAAGTCCGCCGACGCCGCCGCCAATCGCCATGCCGACAAACGTGTCGGCTGACTGGGCGATATATGCTCCGGTAGTATAGGCAGGCGCACGCCACAGGGCATCCCAAGTGCTCTTGACACCGCCGGATAACGAGTCTACACGGTCGATGTTCTCGGCATACTCGTGTCCGCGGCGGATAAGCTCCTGAGTCTTGTAAACCTCGGACGCGTCGTTGGCACGCTGCATCTCCTGATCCGCCCACTCGTCAGCGAACTGGGTCGACGCAAGGTTAAGATCGCGCGCGGCCTTAAGCTGCTCGTTCTCAGCCCGCTGCTCCGGGGTCATCGGAGTGTCGTCATCGTTAATCTTGGCACGGTAATAGAGATCTTTGCTGAAGCCTTTGACGTTCTCCACACCACGGACAAGAGCGGCGCCCGCGGTGTCATAAGCCCACTTCCAAAAGTCGCCGCTGGCAAGCACAGTGCCGGGGTTGCCCGGCTCCTCAGCCGCATGGCGGCTGTCGATGACAGGCTGGAGCAGCTGGCTGATGCCTTCCAGCATGCCAGTATCGCCGTTCTTCGCCTGCTGCATGGCGGCTTCATACATGTTGGACTCATACAGGCCGGGGAAATACTTGTCCAGCCTGTCCTTGTCCATCGCTACGATGGCGTTGGCGGCATCGTTCCACACCTCAGCGGTATCAGCGTCAGCTGGGATCGCGTGGTGGGTCATGAGGGTGCTGAAGGTGTTCAGCGTGCCGCGCATGTCATAGGCGGAGTTGCCCGCAGCCTGCCATGCCTCGACTTCCTTCTTGCTCAGCTTGCGCCTGTGTGCCTCGTTGTTGAGACGGATGAACTCACGGAGGTCGCTCTTCCAGCTGTCAAGGACAGGGTTGTCGATATGCTGTCCGTTGACGTCATCAATCTCAAGGCTGTCGATATCGATGCCGTACATGTTCTTGGACAGCTTGCGTACAGCATCATCATACCACTGGTTCTCGGCGTTAGACTGTCCCTGCCCGGCATCATATGGGTTGCCAGACTCAGCAGGCTGTCCGGCGTCATAGGGGTTGCCGGTACTTACTGACTTGCCGCTGACGGCAAAAGTCTTGCCACGCACCTTATCACGCCCGTTGATATTCGGCTGATAGGTAACGCCATCGGCAAGCTGGAGGGGCTGGGCAGACTGAGCAGACTGCCCGGGCTGGGCAGACTGAGCAGACTGCCCGGGCTGGGCAGACTGAGCAGACTGCCCGGGCTGGGCAGACTGAGCAGACTGCCCGGGCTGGGCAGGAACAGGCTTGGGCTTGGTAGCGTCGGGAACGGCGTTACCCGCATCGTCCTGTATAAAGATATCGCTGCCTGCCATCTCCTTCAGGGCAGCCTGAAGCTCAGGGCTGTTAAGCCCCTGCCCGGTAGAGTCCTTGGCAGTGAACGAGTAGCTGGACGCCTGATAGCCGTTGATGCCGCCGAGCGAGTCCAGCGTTTTGAGGTTCTGACCGAAGTAGGAGTCCGAAGCCTTGTCAACATTCATGAGCCCGCCCTTGCCCGGCTTCTTCAGCCCTCTGCCGAGCCCTCCGCTCCTGCCGAGACCCGGCAGGCTGGAGCCACCGAACTTGGGCATGAACGAATTTGAGGAAGAAGTTGAACCAGCAAGGTCAGATTTAAGGACAGGCTTGACGGTATCGAAGAAACCGCCGAACTCGGAGTCAGCCATGTTACCCCCCAGCAGAAAATTTGGTCAGAATATTACTGGGGGATTATAGCATACTAATTATACACAGGTCTACAATTTTGTTTTGTCTATTGCTACATTATCGACAATTCGCTGTATCCGTTTATCTACAGGGGGAGCACCCAGCCTGTCCACACCATCAGACGGGAGTATCTGTCCGGACAGATAGTCATCCATAGGCAGTACATCGAACTCAGACTCAGGAGAGGCGCCTGCCATATAACCGGCTGGGGACTGGCCGTCAGCGGCAAACGCCTCTCCTGAGTCAGGAGCATACTCAGAGTCCCTGACAAGCGTATAGTTATGTACACCGCCATTCCCGTCCACACGCATGGCAGTCGGACGTATGCCGCTGCCGGTGAACGACGCCCCGTAGGTAACGCCCTCCGGCGGGTTAGTTGCCTCGTTAATCATGAACGCGCGATTGTTGATGCCCTTCTTGGAGTCCGAGATGTCAGTCTCAGGACTGAGCACGAGATTGCTCAGCCCCATCGGGACAGGCTGTCCGACTGCACGTGTGACACGGTTATAGGGCGTGTTGACGTTATCTGACTCCAGTGTGTCTTCGGGTCTGAGGACAATCTGAGTCTGTGAGGACTGCGGCCTGTATCCGCCGAAGTAATTCCATCCGTTGTTGTTAAGCAGGTGGCTGGCTGAGCCGCCGTCAAGCATGGAGCTGGAGTTGTTGCCCTGCCCGTAGCCAGTCCAGTCTACATCGGCAACGCTTACCGGGGTGTAGCCGGGGAACGCCTGAGACCCCGGCATACCACCGGGGACAGGCATGCCGCCGCCAGCCGGAGCGCCTCCGGCATAGCTGAGTCCGGCACCGTTGAAGTCCTGACCGTTAATCTTAACGGTAACAGGAGGCTGTCCTTCCTGCTGGAGGTAGTGGTTGAACGCTGCCGCGGTGGACTGGGGAGACTTGACGCCGAACGACGCCCATGTTTTGTTGCCAGCGGTAATGACTCCGGGGTCGTGCGCGAGAAGGCGTTTGAGGATGCCGCTCTCATTCAGCAGCTCGACAGCCATCATATCCTGCACTTCAGGACTCCAGCTGTCAGGGCGCTCGCCCATGCGCTGGAAGACTCCGGTCTTGGTGAAAAGATCCTGAACCCCGCGGTAAGTCTTGTTGATTATCTGATAGGCACCGCTGGCGGACGAGAACTTGCCGTTGCCAATCGGCATCCAGTGCAGGTGGTAGGAGCGCAGGGTCTCTTCGGGCGTCTCCCCATTATCGTAATAACGGAAGTAGGTAGCGTAGCCGCGTCCGCCACGGTCAGTGCCCTCGTTGTGCTGAATGGTTTTAAGATAGGCACGTACCCACGGATCTTTCAGGGCAGCCTGAAGATAATCATACTTATCCATGACTAGAAGCCCCCGTTGAGAAAGTCCTGTCCGGCTTTGCTATTCTTCAGGCTGATAGTATTGTCCTGATCAGGGTCTGCTTTAGACTCGCTCTGACCGCTGAAATCAGGTATGCCGCCTATAGCGGCTGACACATTATCCTTATTCAGCGTACCGGACACTGTACCATCTCCGTTCGCCCCTGTACCGGTGCCATAGCCGTAGTACCCGCCGTTCTTATAGTACTGCTGCTGTGCCTTCAGGAGCTCCAGCTGGTTCTGCAAGTACGGGAGGAAGAACTGCTGGGCATACTGGCTCGACATCCATGTAGAGTCGTTGTCCTTGGAGACAGCGTTCTGCGTGAGCAGGGGGCTGGCTGCGGCGTTGGCGTTGAGTCCGTTCAGCTTGTTGGCGGCGTACTGCGCCATCCATGCCCCGCCATTAGCCGTTGCCCCGTTCAGCATGTATTTGAGCAGGAGGGTGTCAAGCTTCGACTTGTCGTAGTCAGTTTTGCCATGGGCAAAGCTGGAGAGCCCCTGACCCTTGTGGTTCAGCACATCGGAGTCAAACGTAGCCATAGTCTTGGCGTTTTGAAGCTGCCCCTTAAGAGACTCATTATAATTAGTGAAGTCCTTCCAGTTGGATTCAATAGCCTTCTCACGACCGTCAACATAAGACCCGAACAGGTCAGGAATAAATATAGCCATATAACCTCCTACATGCTGGTAGCGTTGCTAAAGCCCTGAGTGCCAGCGGTGATGAACCCGCCCATCGACTGGAGCGGAGCTGTCATGGAGTACATGGTCGGGTACACAGTGTCCACCCGGTTGTTCATGTAGCCGAAGAAATTCATCATGCCTCCACCGATGTCGTTCAGGGTTTTGGCGACGTCCTTGAACGCGCTGTCAGCAGCCCCCGCCGCCTTGTAGCCGTTGGTCTCGTTGTCGTTGCCAAAGTTCAGCATCTCGAGCCTGCGGTTCCAGTAATCCATCCACAGCTGGTTGGAGTACGTCTCCTCGCTGCGGTAAGCGTTGTTAAGCAGGTCAGTATTGAGTCCGGCAGTGTACTGGTCAGCGTCAAGGCTGGGGTCGGCACAGATACTGTACTGCTTATACAGCTTATCTATTGTATCATTATACAACGACTTGGCATTGTTTGACAACTGGGAAGTGTATTTACGCGCACCGTCATAGTCAACAGGATGCCCCGGCCATCTGTCCGAAGTGTGTTTAAGCTCGCCTAAAAGCTGTGTCTCCAGCGGCTTGAACTTGCCGTCGAACCGCTCCTTCTTCTGCTTGGAGATTTTCCAATACCTGTTGGCGATGTCCTCACGCTGGTTGAGTATGTGGGTGTTGAGCACCGTGTAAGCAAGGCTCAGCGCTATCTGCGCTTTGATCCACCAGCGTGTGTAATCATGCTCGCCTTTTTCGTTATACTCCGGCGCAGCCCACATGCACATGCGGCGGGCTGTCATCTCGGCAGCCTGCGAGATGCGGTTGAACACATTCTGCGGGTCGATGTTGCGGGTAAGTTCCAGATCGATAGCCGGTTGATTAGCCGCAATCGCAACAGGTAAAGGCATAGGCATGGTTTACCTCACTTAAAATATCCGTTGTCAACACCGAAATGGAAATCAGACCTGCGTGTCTGCCTGATATAATCCGGCTCGTTGGTGCGCTCGCCCGCCAGCATACGCGCATAATCCTCACTGGTCAGATATGTGCCGCTCATCGAGCCGTACTCAGGCGTCTCGGGAGGAGGCGTGAACGTAGTCGGAGGAGTCGGGCTGGTCGGGGTCTCAGGCGGCAGCCATGCCACCTTGAGTGAGGGGTACATGGTCTTGTTGCGCTGAGTCCAGTAGCCGAACGCACGCCAGTTGCCCATTGCCGAGCTGTAAGAGTACTCACCGAGCTGGGCGTAGATGCTGTACGGCTGGCTCATGAACTCCAGCGGCTGCCCCGACATGTGTCTGCCAATAGCAACAACGCCGAACAGCTGCTTCCAGCGCTGGATAACACGGTTGCGGATATACTCACGCTCAACCTCACGTCCCGCCTTGGCTGCGAACGCGGACTCACGCGCCTCAGCGAGTGCGAGGTCGCGGAGCATCTGCTCACGTCTCCCTGTGCAGTACTCCGAAGTGCAGCGGATCTGCTGCTCGTATGCCCTGCTGAACTTGGCGCGTATGGTGTTGCGCGCCACGCCCTCGGCGAAATCGTACTGCGGATCGCCCGGCTCCCAGTTTTTCGCGTCGTCAAGCGCCTGATCCTCAATTGGCTCGTAGTGGTTAACGTGCAGCTGATGCCAGTCATTGGCGAGCTTCCAGTACCACTCGGCGATATCATACTGCCGCTTGGAACGCATCAGCGCGTCCCCGGTCATATACCCTGCCATGACAAGAGTCAGCCACGGCCATATACGGCCGATCTCTTCCTTGCCGCCGTTGGTCGTACCGGGGTTGCACTGGTACGGCCTGCCGTTCAGGGTGCTCTCGACACCGGACTCACCCTGCTTGCGGTAGTATTGTATATGAGGGGGCTCGACTGACGCCATACTACCTCCAGTAGGTCAGGCGCTCGACGCGCCTCTTCTCCATGCCGGGGACAGCCATATCCTTGCAGCCGTCGCTGTCAATGGCGATAGTGTCAATCGACATGGCAGGGATAAGGCTGGAGACATAATCCAGCAGACCCTGCTCCACCTCAGGCTTCTCGCCGTAGAGGGCGATAACCTGCATGGTCGCACCGGTGTAGAACAGGTGGGAGTACCTGAGCCCGATAAGGACTCCGACCGGCTTGTCGTCCTCATAGGCCATAGTGATGAGAGTGGAGCCCATTGCCCATGTCTGGACAAACGACAGCAGGTTGATGTCCAGTATCCTGCCGGTCTCCTTCATGCCGTAGGCAACCCACCACTTGTCCAGCATCGGGAACACCTCGTCCCTCAGCCTGTCGATAAACTTCTGTCCCTGCGCCGGAGTCTGTATGTCGTCGAACCCCGGCTTCGCCAGTACCTTATACTTTACCATTCAGTTCCCCATATGAGTTGTTAACGTAGGCGGACTCAACGACACCCGTGCCGTCAAGCCCCAGCTTGTAGAACCAGTGCCTGCCGAGCCGTCCGATACGGTGCGGCCTGCTGTCGGTTATCACGCCGCCCCACAGCTGCTGCTGGTCGGAGTCGGCGGAGATAATCGTGAAGTATGTGCTCCCCTTGCGGAGTATCAGCTTCACTGAGTTCGGCGATGAGAGGCCGTTGAAGTCGAACGGACGGCTCTCCCAGTGGTATCTGCGCCATGTGTTCCCGGCGTTCCACTGCCATATAAAGCCGGAGTCCATCATCAGCAGCTCATCGTTCGCAGAGTCAATCAGGTCAACCGGACTGTCGCTGAATGTGGTGAGGTTACCTGCCTTAGCCCCGGTGTCATCGCCATACAGCGAGGGGTCGACCTCCAGCATGAACGACGCCTTGTCGGAGACGAACACGATGTACCCGCGCCAGTAGGTGAGCCTGATGGTCTCAGGGCGTATCTTAGCCCAGTCCTCGGTGCTGAAGTGCGCCTTGGTCAGCAGGTCAACCTGAGCGTCAGGCTTGATGAGCGCCAGCCCGTCCTTGCTCACGTACACGCAGCCGAACGGCGTGGCGACAGCGCTGTGGGCATAGCCGCAGGCAATGTCCGGCAGCGAGATGTTGACGTCATAGACCGGAGTGCACTGCTCCTGACAGCCCTTCGTCATGTCGATGACATACGGGTTGGCGGTCGTGGTAACGTACAGATACGTGCCGAACGAGACGGCGTGCACGATGTTGTACGGCAGGGTGAGGTCGGACTTGCGCATCCAGTTCCACGGCTGGTACGGCTCGCTGAAGTGCACCATGTTCGTGGTTACTCCGGCGAGCACGCCAGTGCCCCTGAGATAGGTTATCTGACGGAGGTCTGCGGGCGGCTCACGGTAGTCGTCGGTCTGCAACGCCCAGCCGAGGTCAAGCTCTTTGGTTGAGTCAGCGTAGGACTCAGTGCCGACTGGCAGCTCGGCGATCATGAACCATGACGCCGGAGTGTCGTTCTCGGTGGCACGCTTGGTGCCGCCGGAGTCGGAGTTCATCACTGATGCCGAGCGGTAGATACGGATATAGTTCACTCCGTATTCGGAAGAGGGGGCAGACGGCAATCCTGTTATCACAACGGTATCGCCGTCGCAGACTGATATAACCCTCGACGGGTTGCCCGGAGCGGACTCCTCGCCGAAGACGTTCACATAGGTAACGCAGTAAGACCGCCCGGTCATGGTGCGCTGGTCGTTGACCTCGCTGCGCCCAACGGCGTCCTCGCTGGCGCTGGAGACTGACGGAGTGCCAGCGGGCTTGGGCACGCCCAGCCTGTAATAGGTCAGGGAGCAGTTATCGCCGAACACGGCACGCTCAGGATAGCCTTTGCGCCCTGTAATAAACATGCTGTTGTAGTCCGGCAGGTACTCCGCCACGGACACGCAGGTGTCCCACGTGTAATAACAGCAGCCATGCTGATGCATGGTCAGGGCGGACTCAGGAGCCTCGGCAAGGGCAAGGCGCTCACGCCACGGCTCCAGCCTCCCGCTTCTCAGGTTGACGTCATTGGCAACGGTCGCTGAGTTGGTCGGGAGGTTGTCCTCCGTGATGCGGGGGAAAATGCCGTGGAACTCAAGGAACCTCGCCATCAGCCCACCGCCTGTGCGAAAAGCACTCCTCTTGCCCCGCTGACAGAGATCTTATGGTCTCCGGCGGACAGTCCCTTGAGCAGTCCCCTCCAGCAGTTGCCGGAGCGATAGATGCGCTTGAACTCAGCGCCGTCAACCGAGACAGTCATTTCGTCAGACTCAGTGCCGGACTGCGACCCGTCATACTGGACGATGAGCTTGCCAGAGTCAGGCACGGTAACAGTGATGGAGTCAGAGCCAGAGGTAACCTCATCAGCCCATGCCGCCCCGACAGAGCTGTTGTGCTTCAGCGGAGTGATGCCGACCACCGAGCCGTATTGGTTGAACGACAGCCCGTAGTCCCGCATGTCATAGACATCGTTCTCATTGACAGCGAGGCTGATGACCTGCTTCGTGCCGCGGAGGATGCCGTAATTGTCGAACTCCAGCTCCCAGCCGCCAGTGGTGTACTGCCCGGCGGTACGCTGGTCAGCGAGCGCTACGGTTACGATGCCGCCGTTGGTCGTAACATCGATATCAGTAGTGCCCATGACGGCGAGCACGCTGGATGCCTGCTCGTTGTAGCCTGTAACGTGCCCATACTCGTCAAGCGTGAAGGGACCGTACATGCCGCTGACGCCCTCGTGGGTGATATGCGAGACCATGTACGGGGACTTGCTTGTGCCGTCTCCGGTTACGGTAACGCCGCTGTTGCCGGAGATGAGTTTGATAAAGCCAGTGCCGTCATCGCCGGAGTCGTCCACGCCGGAGACGACCAGCGGGTCGGACTTCGTGCCCGACCCCGACATGGAGATGCCAGTGCCTACCTTGTAGAACAGGGTAGTCTTGAGACGGTTCGCCGTGTCGAGATAAGTTAGGTTGTCCGATGACGGGGATATAGTGACACCAGCTCCGCCGGAGCCAGTGCCTGAGCATGGCCCCGCAGCTGGAGCACAGGGGGCTGGCGTGTATTCACATACAGGCTCCGCCCCTGCTGAGGCGATACAGTTTCCCTGCACCGTGACAGTACCATAGACCCCATCAGATATTGGGTTAGCTGATTCATGATAAATTAGTCCCTGCCCGTCCCATTCGAGACTCGCGCCGAACGGGAGACAGGCAGTAAATGGTTCATAGACCGGGGCTGACTGGTTCTCAGCATCAGACTCGCATGAGGTCTTTTTAATTGTCTTGCGGCATGTATCAAAACTCATATTACCGGAGGATGCCTCATCATAACTACCCCTCTCTGCTTTCTCGTGAGGGTGTCGAGCGCCGCTGACGCCACGGCATCACGGTACTTTTTCTCCAGCATCGTGAGCGTGGTCGCGTCAGCAGCCCAGTCCCGGCTCTTCATGCTGTACAGGGCGAGCCTTGCCCCCAGCAGTACAGCGTCCTTGTAGCGCTCGTAGAGCACTGAGTCCACATCGCACACCTCTTTGGGCTGTACGGACATGGTTACTTTGTATGAATTGCATGAGCGTGCGCTGAAGATAATCTCGTTGCCCTCGATGGTGACGAAATCATCTCTATTGCTGAAACAGGAGTCCAGCGTCAGCGGGCAGTTGCATCTTGGCTTAGGGTCAGCCGTGAACACCCTGCGTATATGATCCCCGCACAGCTCGTCAACCGCCATCACAGCGATGACGTCCATACAGTCAGGCGGCTCAAGGACATAATTCATGGCGCATGGCACGGTCTTGATGACGGCAGTGCGACGCAGCACGTTGGCACGCTGGCACAGCCTGATGACCGACTGGAGCAGCTGGTAGAGCAGGAAGTCGGCAGGCAGGTCGGGGAACTCCATCTCGAGGTCGGGGAGGAAGTCCTCCAGCGGGCGCTTAGGAGTCAGTTCAAATACTACGTTGCTGTCCATTTAGACCGTCCCGAGTAATCCGCCAGCTACCTGCTGGGCACGTGAGTCAGCCATCGCCTGAGCGTTGGCGCCGTCGTAAGCATGCTCCTTGTTGAAGTGCCTGCTTACGTACTCGCCAATCATAGGTATCTTGAGCAGCTTGAAAAACATCTGCTGGTGTGTTACAGCCACGGTGTGTGCCGTAGCTGAAGTATCAGCGTCTATGTCAAGACAGCGGTAGAGCGCCCACTGGACGACAGCCGGAGTCAGCTCGCTGCTGAGCTGGGTGCTGGCGTTCGAGATGTCAGGCATCTCGGCGCACGCTATACTGACATAGACGTCCTGCCCGAAAGGAGGGGCAGGGTAGACCCTGAACCCGTTGTTGTCCGGGTCAAGGCTGTACTCGTACATGTGATAGCGCCCGGCTGGTCGGTCGCACTTGGCTCCCTTCCAGTCGAGCGCCGGATTCAGAGTACGTTTCCGCACGGTGTACAGGATATGTCCCTCGCTGTCGGTTACGCCGAACAGCTCGGTGATATCCGTACAGTCGCAAACCCGCTGGAACTGCGAGCCTGCTTCGAGCTTCACCGTTTTGACAGAACTGAACAAGTCCTTGCGGAAAGAGAAAGCGATACGCAGGGCCTCAGCGAGGTAATACGAAATCTGCTCCTGCGACCACACAGTGTGCTGTGAGTCGTTAAGATCGATTCCTACCTGCTGTACAAGCTGCCCTGCGTCCATACTATTTCCTCTTGCCGTGACGGGCAGGGTTCACCTTCGCGCCCACCTTATTGCTGAGCGTGGCATCGACCACGTCAGTAACAGATGTGCCGGGAGCCTGCTCAGGAATAACAAGCGATTCCTTGCGCGTAAGCTCGCTGGTGTAGTCTACAGAAAACTCCTTCCCGACACCGAGCTTCTCGCTCGCCAGCCCGACCGGTGAGGTGTGCTCATCGTGAACGGCAACCCTGTCCTTGGGTAATACGATTGCTACCCCCTGCGACGGGGCGGGATCGTGTGCTTCAATCTTCGCGCCCCACGAGGCAGGATCAGTGTTGCCGTTCTCATCGCAGTCCTCAACGAGGTCAGGACGGGCGGCGAAATCAGGATGCCATGGGAGTATCATGCCGGTAGCCTTAATCTTCACGCAGGGAGCACGCCCGAGCGCCGGAACAGCGTTGGCAGGATGCATATCCTCCAGCTCCGCCATGCGCTCGTCGTGCTGCTGGTTGAAGTAATTCTGCGCGGCACGGTCATTCTGTAAATTACTAACGAACTCTTTCTTGTCCATTCTTGTCCCCCTGAATTGGTTAACGGCCTACACCGCCTGAGTGAGCGACAAGAGTGCCGCCCTCAGATCCGGTACGACCAACTGTTGACTCAACGCCCTGCGGCTTCGGCATCTTAAGCTTCAGCTTGCTGGGACGCTGGGAAATCGATCTGCCATACTTGCCTACACGTGCCTTCGGAAAGCCGGTAAGCTCACATCCGGTATTGCTAGCCATAGTACACCTCCTTAAAGGTTAGTCGGGCACTCGAAGCCCTCAAGCCTGAGTGAAGTATAGATCGCGTTGTTCATCTGATCCAGTGTTACGCTGGAGTCAGTAGCGAGCGACTCGAGCCTGAGTCCGATAAGCCAAAGCACATTCTGCTCAGTACCGTCGTCCTTCTTGAACATGGTGGAGTAGAAAGCAGGAGTGTCCTTAACGAGGTGGTAAGTCCTCATGCCGGGCTTGGAGATGTCGATGGCTCCGGTCTGTCCACTGAACGCGCCTGCCCCGTCAACGCTGGTGTCCATGCCATAGTTGTCGAAGACATCTACGATCTGCGGAGCGAGCTCGTCAGTGTTAAGCTCCTCATCGACAAGGTTGGCGTTGAAGTGCTTGCCTGCCAGCTCGGAGTTGCTCTTGGTGAGCTTGCCTGCCACGGGCTTAAGGGTCAGTCCGGCGATGGACGCGTCTCCGGTGCGGATCTTAAGGTTGAAGTAGGTGGCGAAATGATCATAAGGGATCCAGAACAGCCACAGTACATCGCCTACCTTAAGAGGGTGACGGGTGAGCGCCTTGCGCTGGTATGCCATAATCTTCGGATTGATGGGCATGCCGAGGCAGAAGTTGCCGACGTTGTACGCGCCGTCAACGTGGGAGTCATAGGGCGGAGTATCGGAGAACCCGTTCTCGGCGAACGAGCCGCCGAACTGAACGTAGTCCTTCTCGTCCCACATGTACTTTACAACAGGTGAGCCGCCCTTGAAAAGGTCAACCATATTTGCCATAGTCTGTTACTCCTGAGTATCGAAAGTCCAGTAAGCTACACAGACGCACTCAGGGTAGATCATCTTTCCGCCCCAAACAGCGAGCATCTGATACTCGGCAGACCAAGTACGCTCAGGCTGTACGATACGTCCGTCAACGATATCGGAGGCGTATACATAACCATCGCGGTTGCCTGCGAGAATGTAGAAGCAGATACGTCCGTCGTCCTCGACAACGTGCGGGCACTGGACAGTCTCGATGACGTTGAAGCCGCAGAGCTGCTGCTCCCACTTGCCGTCGATGTTGAAGCTGGTGTTCCTTGCGCCGGTGCCAATCCAATCCTGATTAGCGTAGTTGGACTGCGCGAGGATCGAACGGAACTGGACAGGTACAACGAGGAACATGTCATTCTCAACCCAGCGCAGGTTATCCATAAGGATTTCCTGAAGCTTGGTTACCTGAAGGGCAATGTTGTCCTTGTTGACTACGACAGGGTTGCCGCGCGAGCCGAGGTCGGTCTTGTGATACTGTCCGGCATGCGCACCCATGTTGCGGGGGCTTGCCTCGATAATCATTGCGGTGAGCACCCACTTGCGCTGCATCTCGACGTACTTCTCGTAGACCGCGTCAAGGAATGCCTCCTCCCACGCGTCCCAGCGCTCGCACGCCCACCTGATGTCCAGCTGGTCAATCTTGATGTCGTTGTAAGCGGCATTGCACACCTCAAGGCAGATAGCCTCGGTGCTGACCTGATTGGGAATCATCTCCTGATTCTTCTGAAGAGTGCGCCACTCGCCAACCTCAGGTGCCTTCATAATCTGCACCTGCTGATGGCAGTAAGTGATGCGCTCATCAATCTGGGAGTTGGTTATCTCAGGAAGGAAATCACGCTCGTAAACACGATTCATGATCTCGTTGAAATAACCGGGACGGGCAAGCGGGGTAGATTCCAGTCCACCGTAGCCCGATGCTGACTGCATACGCGCCATATGTTACCTCTAGTTAGTTACTCCGCGTTGCCGCGAAGTGCCTCTCTGTGCCGCTTCAGGGCGTCGCTGAACTCCTGTCGGGAGATCTGACGGTTCTGAAGCTTGAACCTCAGGTCGGACATCTCAGAGTCCGAGAGAGGTCTGGCTTCCGTACTGCCGCTGCCCTGAGACGGGGCGTTCCCGCCTACCACAGCATTGGCACTGATATCAGGCGCGGAATTTATGCGATCCCGAACCTGTTTAAGCACATTGTTGATGTACTTGTAATTCTTTTTATTGAACTCCTGATAGACCAGCTGACCGACGGTTACGTCAGATCCTGCCGCTACCGGAGCTGTCATGACGTCCACGTAGGCCTGAGTCTCCTGAAGCTGGGGAAGGTCAGGGAACTTCTTGCGGATCTTGTCCGCAAAGCGTTTGTACTGCTCCTTCTCACGCTTCTGAGTCAGCTCCTGATACTGCTTCACGCTGTTGTTATACTGCGCGGAGAGAGCCTGACCGAGTGCGGCGTTCTGCTTCCTCATGCCATCAAGGATAGGGTTGAGCAGGCGGCGGGCGTCGTCCTTTGAGATGGAGTCAAAGCCCTGCTCGTCAATCATCTTGTCGATGAGCTTGTCCTTCTCAAACTTATCAAAGTCATCACGGGACTGCTCATAGGAAGAAAGGCGGGCTCTGAGGGCGGCATTCTCAGCCTGCATTGCGGCGATGGCGTCGTTGCGGACACGGTCGTACTCCATATTGTCAACGGTGCGATACTGGATATCGTCGTCATCATCGTCATCGTCCTCGTCAACCGGAGCCACGGGAGCAGGCCTCGGCTTGGGAGCAGGCTGCGGAGCAGGCGCTGCGGGGTCGGGCGCAGGAGGAGTAAACCTCACGCCGCTGGTCGGGCGTGCCGCCGGCGCCGCCTGAGTTTCGACATCCTCAGGAGCTCTGCCCTCGTCCTGTGCCAGCCCGTCCCTGAACTTCTGCACGTCCCGCAGAACAGCTGCGTTGCCCCTTTTTCTTCCTAAAAGTGCCATAATATCCCCTGTTATGACTTGTTTTTATCGAAATAACGGCGAAGGTCAAACTGGATTCCCTCCAGCGTAGCAACCTTGCCATACTTAATCAGCGCCCCATCGCGCCCTGAGTCCTGAAACAGCATGCTTTGGAGCGCGGCGTTGTAATCCGTGCGCGCCTCACTGAGCAGGCGCTGGATATAGGCAAGCGCCTGCTGCTGCATGCCGTGGGCTACGAGGAGCTTGAAGAACTCGTTATCATTATTTTGGAGCATATCTGAGTCCGGTGATTACTCTCTTCTGAGCCTGATTGCGCACAGCCCTGTCCGGGCTCTGCATGTCAGAGCTGACAGTACGCCTCGGCATCTCACCGATGCGGGTAACCTTCTGATAAACAGGCGGACGCCTGCATGCGCTGCAACTCATAACGCCTCCTTAATGCCCGACATAGTAGCTGCCCTCGCCGCTGTTCTTCGGCGGGTCAATACGCCCGTTGGTCGGATTGTTAAGCCAGTCGGAGTGCTCCTTGCGCATACGGAGCCCGCTCAGCCTGTCATAGCCTGCGTAATGCTCCCTGCGCCAGTCCTCACGATCCTGCCGCTTCCACTCACGGGCTTCGTCCTTGCGGCGCAGGTACTCCTCACGGGAGCTGGTGCTGCCGCCGATCGAGACTGACATGAACCCGATCATAATTACTCTCCGGTCTTATAGACAGGGATAAGATATCCCTTGATCTTGATATACCCTGCGGGCTTGCCCATCAGGGCAGACCTGTCGCCTACCACACTGGTCGGCAGCTCCATCTTGGCAGCCGGAACGATGTCTGCTCCGGACACCTCAAGAGTGTTCAGCACCTTGTCAGCGGTAGCGGCAGCGATGTCAGTGGCGGACTCCTCGTCCAGCCTGACTCCGCCGGTGATGGTACCATTGTCAAGCGTGCTGTTGGTGATCTCGCTGTCGCTGATTTTGGAGTCAGTGATGCGGCTCTCGGTGATAAGCCCGCCCTGAATAGGGCCATTGTTAGTACAGCTCATTAGTCTTCTCCCATAAAGAACTTACTGTTCCAAGGAAATTCCTCATGCGAGAATGACTGGAGGTATATCCTCGCATTGCCCACTGAAGCCTGATCGTTCAGGACAAACCTGTAACTGCCCGGCACATTCAGGAGCATTACCGTATCGTCAGCTGAAAGGGACAGCTGGCAGCCGTTCTTCACTACCGGGCTGATTGCGAGCAGCTTGGTAACGTAGAACTTCATGTCGTAAACCGTGATGCCCCTGTTCTGTCCTGACGGGTCATCATCAAAGTCCTCCCGGAACATCACCTGCTCAAGGCAGGCTTTCACCGGGGTGTTGCTGAACTCGTCATCGCTCATAGGAGTCCTTGTGCAGTCGAAGTCGAACGCACGGGCTACCACTACCGAGCCGGGAAAGATGTGGAAGAACGGACTCTCCACACTCTTGGACGTCTCAGTAAACAGCGGTACGTATATACTCTTGTCTATCATGCCGATACTCCAGCGTAGTAGCATGCCGGAAGGTTCGGCAGCTTGGTGGCGTCAATAAACTTGTACTCCACCTCAAGGTCGCCCAGCATATCAGGGTCTTCCAGCTCGAACTCATAGTAACAGCCCGGCACAGCGATAAGGAGCTGGGGCTTCTCAGACGTGAGCTTCCAGTCAAAGCTGTTGCCAAGCTTCATTCGGGCACGGAACGTAATGACTCCGGGCGATCCGTAAGCCTGCTGCATCATCAGCGGGTCGCAGTTGCACCCGACCGACCTGTCAGTCGGGCAGCTGGCAGAGAGCACCACACGGTTGACGAAAATATGCTTGTCAGCCGGCATGTTATATGCCTCGACAAGCATTGCACGTCCGTTGTCAAGCCAAATCGGAGCAGAGTAAACCGTGCCGACAGGAGTCTTGGGAGAGAACAGTATGCCTCTTCCGGGAGACTCCTCAATGCACGTGGAGGTGTCGGTTACGGCACCCTGCTGGAGATCGTATCCGGTCTCGATATTGCAGTTCATAACAGCGCTCCAAGCAAGACTCCGGCAGCGAAGCCGGTGATAAGACCCCTGAATGACGCACAGCACCAGCAGGGGTTCTTCTGCCACGGGATAGGCCAGAACAGCCAGCAATACGCTGTGTAAAACCATGTAGGCTTCTTGGGGGTGCCGTCCCGCATGACGGGATGGCACCAGTTAATGTTCTCAAGGAACCACCACTTGAGCTTATCCTTTAACAACATTAAACCTCACCAGCATATTGCGAATGCTCGAATACAGCCCCTTGGCACTGTCCATAAAGGCAGTCCACAGGTTAAGGTCTTTCGGCGGATCAATGAACACAGGGTCGTGCCAGTAGACACGGCGGGCGTTGCCGACCATGCCGCCGTCCCTGTAATACAGGGTGCCGCGGCCTCCGGCCTGCACGCTGAAGCCGCCGGACTCATCAGTCCCGACGACTCTGCCTGTGCCAATGCCCAGTATGTAGACTGTATCGCCTACGTTTACAGGTGATCCGTTAAGCATAATCCTATCCTCTTGTGTGTATTTTAGCACACGTCATGCACAATGCAAGCACTTTTTGCAATGCTTGTCAAGTATTTTATGCGGGAGACGTTCCCCCCTTACGCCCCAGCCTGCCCACTCTCGCCGCCGGGAACTTGCCCGCCCATGTCGGGCTGCCCGCCTTGCCCCGCTGCGGCTTCTGCTTGCCCTTGCTGCCCCGGAATACCGCCGGGGATACCTTGCCCTGCTTGGTTTTGCCCTTGCACGCCTTCATCTTTAAGTAACTCCTTGGGTACACCCATGTTTTGGAATACATTCTTGAGCGCCCACTGCACGATTTTGGCTCCGTTGGGCAGTGCGGCAAGCTGCTGTCCGGCGGAGGCGACCATTTGCAGGATCTCATACGAGTTCTGCCTGTCAGTCTCCTTCTGAAGCAGTGCCGTTACGCCACGTGCCATAATCTTGCAGTCACCCTTGACCGTCTGATCCTTGCTGTAAATCATGTTGTAGTTATACAACAGCTCACCGAGCGGCTTATACACAAACTCATCGATATTGAACACAGCCGACTGTATGGCCTTGACCGCGTTGGACTGGAGCATTGCCGCTCCCCTGAATGTCCTGTTCGCGCCCGACCCCTGTGCCGTGCCGTGCAGTGCCGCCGGGATATTCGTTACCCTGTCGGCAAGGTCCATAAAATAAACCAGCGCGTTTTGGAACGCTGCCATGTTGTTCGGCAGCGAGTAGTACTTGAACGCCGGAGTAGCGTTGCCCAGCTCAGGGTCGGAGAAATACATCGAGCCGGGGATAATCCTGCCGATGTCCTCGTCAGACATGTACTTGGACACACGGGTATAGTCCGCTTCGGTGATAGGCGCCGAGCCATAATACGCGTTGGAGATAAGGTAGCGCAGGCAGGTCTCGTAACAGCGCTCCACATCACGCAGGCGCTGGGGAATGGACTCCCCCGGTATCCTGTCCTGAGTCGTATAGAAGCTGGCGGTAAACACCGGGCGCTTGTTGAGCGTAGGGTTCTTCTCCACCAGCACCTGAATGATGTGCCGTCCGCACATCGTTACCATAGCGTTGTAGAACTCATCGTCCTCAAGCCCCGGTATGCCATACTTCGTAAGCTCACGTCCACTGAAATATCCCCAGTGGATAAGCACGTCAATGGTGGTGTCGTTGTCACGCCACGAGAGAACCTGACTGTCCGTCTGCTCAGGGTTGTTGGAAATCCAGTGGTAGCGGAAGTCGTTGCGGTTGGCGTCATCGAGAACCTTGATAATGTTCTCGCCGATGTACGAGGTCATCTTGGCGGCGTCAAGCAGCTGCTGGCGAGTCCAGCGCTGGCGGATAAATATACCCGTGCCGCGCTGGGTGTCGGGGCTGTCCGGACTCCACCAAAAGTCCCACGGCGAGATAGACTTGAACTCGTAGAACGTCTCGTACTTGGGTCTCAGGGTCTCGCCCGACCACTGCATACGGACACGGCGGGTCGGTATGGGACCCGCCAGCACAGCATAGGGGTATACGCAGAAATTGTTGATGAAGCCGAACATGGCTCGGTTCCACCCGCCCTCGGCACACTGGTCGGTGATGAGCTTCATCATGTTGTCGGCGATGTCCTGAGCGTGCTCCAGCTCCTTGCGTGCCGCCTCAGACTTGAGGCTGTACACCAGCGAGCGGAGGTCTCCGCGGAAACCCTGCTCTACGGACTGCTGGACAGACTGGGCGACCATCAGCTCGCCGGAGTCCGACAGGTCAGGCACAGGGGTAGGCTGGATAGTCCACGGCAGCTGCCCCGCCTGTATCAGGGACTCGGCAAGATAACTCTGCACCACGCCCGCCTTCATTGCCGACAGGTTGACATGGGCGTCAACGCCGATGACGTCTATAATCTGCTGCTCAGTCGGGGACAGTATGCCGTGATACTGGTCATAGCACTGGCGCAGGACCATGCGCAGGGGCACTCCGCCCACACGCTCCTGACTCTGCCAGCGCACGGCGTCGTTGAAGCGCCTTGCCACTACAGTAGCGAGCTTGTCCCTCGCGTCATTGGGAACCTCAATCTCGCTGGCGTAGTCGTAAATTTCGTTCGAATGATCCTGTGGCATAATGTCCTCACATCAATGTGCGCATACCGCTGCGCCTGCGCTGGATGGAACGCACCAGCTTGCTGTCGTCCGGCGTCAGCCCCGTCTCACGGAAGATGTACAGAGCGGCATACTGCGTGGCGTCCGCCACGTGGGAGTAGGTATTCTTCTCCGGGTGCGGGTCATAGGCTTCCTCAATCGTGCCGGTAACGCGCAGCTTCTTATAGCGGTAGCCGCCCTGCATGGCGGCGATAATCAGGTGGCAGTGCGGCGAGATAAGGAGTCCGCCCTCAATCTTGTTGAGCATGGAGTCCACAGCACGGAGTCTTGTCTTCGGGTCGTTGGTCTTGGGCATGACAACCGTGAAGCCCAGCTCCTCAAGGTGGGTGCTGGGGGACAGCCCAGTGTAGGAGTCCTTGGCGTTCGCCGGGTCGCATGAGATAATAATCTTGTTCGTGCTGTACTTCTGCTTGACAAGCGGTATGAACGCGTTCTCGATGAACGCCTGCATGCCCAAGTCCTCGCCGTACAGCTCGTCAAGTATGCACCACTTGCCGTTCTGCTCCTGCATGAACACGCACGCCGGGTGTATGCCCGACGTATCGTAGCCGACAACAACCTCCTTGTAGGGTATCGGCCTGAGGTCTTCCCTCGCTACATGGATATCGCGGTTGAACAGAGTCCACACCGGCTTGCCGTCCTTGAGCGGGACGTCCATCATGCAGAACAGGGAGTCAATCTTATCGGTGCGCCCCTCTTTCAGGAAGCCGTTTATCTGATTCTGATAGTAGGCTACGCCCTTGTCATGCAGGAATTTCTCCTGCTGCTCAGGAGTCCACGTATCGTAGTCATCAGGCTTGGCGGCGGCGCCGAGGTTGCGCAGGTTCTCTGCATCCTCGTTGACGGTGTATGTTACGTTGTTCCCAGCGTCCACGTGCTTGAACGCGGCGGGCGGCTGATGGAATATCGCCCAGTTCTTCTCCGGGTGCTCCATCATGTTGAGCAGGTAGTGCCCCTGCGGGGGCTGGTTGGTATCGATGAGCAGCCCGGCGTATGAGCAGCCACCGAGGTCTTCCGTGGGGTAACGCCCGACACGTCCCATGACGGCGACCACCACCTCGTAGTCCACAGACGTGGCTTCGTTGATGATGGCGAACGACCAGTTGGCGGACTTCACCTTCTCGGCGTCAGCGGGAGACTGGAGCGCCTGAAGGACAAACTCCACGTGGCACATCGTGCCGAAGCCCGGCTGCCACGGCTGTCCCTGAAGCATGTAGTCGTAGGGTCCGTCGCCAACGGGGAACTCGTAAGTCCCGAGGATAGGGAGCCCTCCGGCACGTATGTCGCCGAAATTGCGGGGGAACACCTCAATGATGCTCCCGCGCGTGGTGGAGACCAGTTCCGGATAGGTTCCGCGCACCACGCCGATGCGGGTGTAGCGGACTCCGTCCTGCGCCGGAGCCTGATTAAGGCAGTAGTACAGGGCATCGTTCATGATCATGCAGGTCTTGCCCGACCCGTATGGTCCTACAACGAGCTTGACGAACGCGTCAGACTCGTGGAACTTCATGCCCGTCGGCGAGGGGATATAGTTAAACCCCTGAACCGTTACTGTCTGTGTCGCCATTTATCTTCTTCGGGAATAACTTATCGGCAAGGTCGTCATACGGGAACGCGCCGGCGGCGTACCCTGCCTCACGCAGGCACATGTTCACATATGCCGCGTCGATAATAAGATGCGCCGCGAGGTCAGCGCACTCCTGCTCATGCCCCACCGGGGCGTTGCCCGACAGCACCTGCTCAATCCGCCTGAGCTGGAACTCGTACAGCTCGGCGGACATGTCGATGAGTTTTTGGTTGCCGCTCATGTGGCGCATGCCGGTGCGGATCTGCGGCGGTATGCCGCAGGTGTGATGCTGGAGGGGACGAATAAGGTCTTTAATCATTTCGTACCTGCCTTCCTGCGTCCGCCGCCCCTACGGGGCTTAGGCGCAGGCTTGGGCGCAGGCTTGGGCGCAGGCTTGGGCGCAGAACCCATTCGTGTTAACGCCCCAATCCAGTCAGCATCGCTGTCGACAGGCATCTGTATATCATAAGAGCTATCATGGACGTGAGCCCAGCCATCGGCATCTATATTATTTGCCCCGCCAGTCTGTGCTGTCCTGTCAGTTACTTCACCTGCACCGGTCTCAGACGCGGCAGTACGCTCAGCGGTAGGTGCAGCAGTCTCAGACGCGGCAGTACGCTCAGCGG
>Ga0326512_10000670_pt1 | contig 29052 bp, 43 predicted proteins | sample 1_2617_0518_D_FD_203652 | JGI IMG/M metagenome (GOLD analysis project Ga0326512, IMG submission 203652) | Bovine rumen microbial communities from UC Davis, California, United States - 1_2617_0518 | ecosystem: Host-associated > Mammals > Digestive system > Stomach > Rumen | place: USA...
GCTGGTTTCAACCTTGGCAAGAAATCTCTCGAAGGCTATGAAGCTGCCACTGACGAGAGCTCCCCATCCAAAGAAGCTCGTATCAGAGGTAGATATTTCGGCGAAGGTCTTGCTATCGGCATGAATGACTATGCTAACGCTGTCTATGCAACTGCCAGTTCCATTGGCGAGAACTCTGTCACCGCTGTCGCTTCGTCTTTGTCTGCAATTGACGACGCGATTAACAGTGGAATCGAGTTCAAACCAGTCATCGCTCCCGTACTCGACACAACCAGTGTGTCTTATGGTCTTGGCGAAATCAGCTCTGCCGTCTCTGGCGCGAAAGCCATGGCTCTCTCCACCTCCATCTCCGGAGAAATGGACGCCAATGGTGTGGTGCTGGATTACATTGACAAGCTGGACAAGGCAAACTCTTCCCGCAACGGCAGTCTTCTCGAGGCTCTTAACGGAGTCCGCGAAGATATTACCAGACTTAACGAGCGAATCGACCAAATCGACATTGTCCTTGATAGTGGCGAAATGGTGGGCGCTCTCGGAACCAAGGTTGATAAAGACCTCGGTAGAAGAACATCTTACAGAAGGAGGGGCATGTAATTGGACCATTCAATTACGTTCCGAAACGGCGACGAGTCGTACAATACGTTTGACGATTGGCACTTGATTGCCCCGACCCGTCCAAGTATTGCTCCGGCTCAGCCCAAGAGCAATTATGTGGATATTTTAGGTGCTAACGGGAGTCTCGACTTTTCCGAGGCTCTCGTTGGCAATCCCACTTATTCAGACAGAGAAGGCAGTTGGGAATTTGTTGTCCTCAATCCGGGTGACGTTGACCAGTATTCTCTATTTGACGCAGAGGATCGTGGCCGCTACCGTTGGCAGAAGATCTATGACAAGATCCAGGCGGCCATTCACGGCAGGACTTTCGAAGTCATTCTCGACGATGATCCTACGCGCATGTATAAAGGCCGCCTCTGGATGAATGAGTGGCGTTCCAATGCCGGTTGGAGTCGCATCGTGATCAATTATCGCCTCCGTCCTTATAAGTACGACCTCGAGGGCAACATTGTCTGGCCGGAGTATGCGGCTGGCTACGATGAAGATGGTTCCGGCGATGGCGGTCATGACGACGAAAACGCAATCAAAATCATCACGAATCCGCCTCTCATGGTCACCGCCGAAGTTGGCGAAATCGTAACTCTTGATGTAGTTGCGGAAGGCTACAATCTGTCCTACTCTTGGGAGTATAACGACGGCTCCAGCGGCGATTACATCAAGTCTGACGACCCCGGTCACAACACCGATTCGCTCACGTTGTCTATTACAGATGCGATGAACGGCAGAGAGTATCGGTGTATAATAACTGATGGAAACGGCAAGTGGAAGAATACGACCGGCTGTTACATCAATGTCGGTTCTTCTGGCGGCGGTTCCAGCGAAGACGATGCCGGCGTTATCCATATGCAGGATCTTGTGTTCGCAGAAGGCATGGATTACATGTACGTCACTTCTCCGCTTATCACTCTTGAGAATCTTCCAACCGGTATGAAACACGTTCCGCTGCATGTCAGAGTATCTTACACTCCGTCTGCAAACACAACCAGCATGTCGACCGACGTAACATATTGGAATGACGAACTCGGCATCAATAAGACTTCCACTATCACCAACACCATCGATAATAAGCTCACTGCCGATGTTGTGTCTAACGATAGCGGTACGAACAAGTGTCAGTTCATGGTTCTCTTCTCTGCGGAACGTTCTGTAACGGCCGGAACTGAGACGATTACCGATATTACTATCGAGTATTGGTATGACCTCAACGATGAGAGCAGTGGCTCCGACACTATCACGATTACTCAGCAACCGAGTCCTGCGGCAGCGATTGTTGGCGATACTGTCTACTTTACTGTCGATGCGACTGGCGAAGATTTGGGTTATCGTTGGCAGTGGAATACTGGTTCTGGAACTGCTGGATCCGATACGTGGACGTTCTTTGAGTCCAATGTGTACCCGGATCGGACTGCGGTCAGCGTCAATGGTTACAACTCAAGGCAACTAGTTCTGAGCAATGTTACTCTTGGATTAAACAATCATCGTTACAGATGCGTTGTGTTTTCCGGTTCGGATGGCATTACATCCGACTCCGCAACACTTACTGTTGTCGAGTCAACTGCGCACATTACTCAGCAGCCTGTCGACAGGACTGTTACCGCTGGAGATTCTACGATATTCTCTGTTATGGTCGATGCGTACAACCCGAGTTACCAATGGCAGTCTCAAAATCCGTGGTCTTCTAACTGGGTGAATATTGTTGACGGTTCTATTTACAGTGGGTCCAACAGCAATATTCTGCGAGTTAATACGTCACAGCACGCTTCTGACTTCGATGGCATGCGGTACCGTTGTGTTATTACCGACAACGATGGAATGATTACAAGCTCCGTCACTTCGGATTATGCGACGCTTACTGTGAATGAATCAACGCCCACAACATCGGTTGTTACCATTACGACTCAGCCGAGTAGCAAGAGCGTCACCGACGGCGATCAGGCAACCTTCAGTGTTGTTGCCAACAGCACCGCGGGTGGAAGCTTGAGTTATCAGTGGCAGTATTCGACGAATAACGGGTCGAGTTACTCTAACTTGAGAAACGGCACTGTCATGGGCGCGACTATCAACGGCGCAACCGGATCGACCTTGTTTATTACCACACCGGCCGGGTCTTTCGTGTGGAACGGAGTGAAGCTTCGTTGCATCGTTACTGATTCTCTCGGCACGTACACTACCACCAACGAAGTCTATCTGTACGTATCTTAATATTTAAGGAGGGCGCATTTGTGTATTATAAGATTGTAACTGCTGAGCCGAGGTATTCGGATGGCAAAGTTTTATATGCCACGAATGCGCCCGAGAGAGAGCAGTGGTTGAAAGAACCAAAACTCACGATGGAGTCCAATACCGCTGGTTCTCTCGAATTCACCATTAGCGAAAAGAAGTGGAAACGCTTCTCCTTAAATTTCATGACTTCCAAGCTCTACGTGGTTAGGGTTCGGAAGGGCATTGAGGAAATCATCTGGTCAGGGCGTCTTCTTGATGAGGACAGAGACTCGTATAACAACCGGTCTCTCACTTACGAGGGCGCTCTGGCCTATCTCAATGACACAATTCAACCAAAATTCCGATGCTGCAACTCCGACGTTTCCTATATGGAAGGGAAACAGGATGTTGTGGTGGACAGAAACATTGTCTATTGGTCCGATTCTATGCCGGAATACATGTATCTTCAAAGAATCATTGATTACCACAATTCGGTTCTTGAGAATGCAGAAAGTGCAGATAGGCAGATTTTCATGGGCGATGTTTCCTATTGCAAGAAAATTCAAAATGAGTTGATTCGTGAGGTCGATTCTCAGGAAGAGTTCTATCATGTGTATGAGCTCGATGGCGAGAGCACTTTCGATACAATTACAACTCATTTACTCAATAAATACGGCGGAGAAATGCGAATCCGCTATGAACTGTCTGGAGATACTGTGACTCGATACCTCGACTACATCGATGCATATTCTTCAGAACGGCATCCGGTTTCTCAGAAGATGCGATTTGGCAGTAATATTGTTGATATTACTCGCTCTGCAGCAGGTGCCGACTTTGCTACTGTGGTTATTCCACATGGCCGAAGTCTTAGTGATGCCGAGAAATCTTGGGTGATGATCGAAAATACACTCCACGACACCGATCGGGTATACGTCATAGACCCCGATACTGCGACTGGGGATGGCACCTCGGTTCTCACGGGCACTTACATTGACAAAGATGGTAAGAATACGACCGGCGTATCTTCAAACTATGCCGTGCTGCCCAATATAGCGGTCTCTCCTGGCGATCGATATTTCGTAACTCAGACTATTCCGAGTCTTTCCTCTGTCGAAGACGGGATGCTGGCGTACGCAATGTTCAAAGTCGACGAAAGCGGCTCCTGGATACTTGTGCAGGCAGGTCCGTCGATTAAGAGTAATAAGGACTCCGAAACCGGCACTGTCGAGGAAGTCACTTATACGGTGACGGATTACGAGATCACAATTCCCGAAGGCGTCGATCACATCAAGTTCGCCATGTACGATTTGGCATCCAACACGTTCCGGGTAAGGAAGTACAATCCTCACTACCAGGAAGATTATCTCACAATATTTGACGCTCCGGAATACACGCCGACCGACGATATGCCTTATCAAAAGACGGGTCATGGTCAGCCGTATCCGGAATGGAATTTGGCCGCATATCCGAAATACACCGATAGTTATGACGGTCAAGTAACATGTATGCAGTATAAGAGAATATGGCATACTGAGCTGATTAAGGAATTCGGTGCAATCGAAAAGGTAGTCGAATTTAGCGACACTGAAACCTACGAAAATTTGATGTTCTGGGCGACTCGGACTCTCAGCCGGATGACCGCCTATATCAAGACGGAAATCGAGGCAGTGGATCTTGCATGGATCGATGATTTGAAGGTCCCGTATGACTTGTTGGATTACGTCAAAATAACTTCGGCTCCGCATGATCTCGGTGTGGACGAGGTCTTCGCATTACCCATCAGAAAGATCGAACTGAATTTCCAAGATGTTGCGAGTTCTCGCGTTTGGGCCTCCAACGAAGTCGAGACTCGAGATGGTGAGCCGACTTACATGTCTGCATACATGAGTAAAGTTTATAAGGGGTGACTTGAATGCTTGAAAATTCGCTCCATGCGAGCGTGGATGTTATATCCAGAGAAATTCGATTTATGTCCGTTAACCCGGGCTTCGTAGAGTTCGACGGCAGCTTTCAGGTCATGCTGTTCCATATCCCGAAGCTCATCAGCGGCGTAGATATTTCCGCTAAATCTGCCGAAGTTGTGTACGGGTTCGATCCGAAAAAGCCGGAAGAGTCGTACAGAGCGGTTATGGATTTGTGGACTCTTGATGGAGACTATTGCATTTTCCGCTGGACAATTCCGTTTGCGTTCTTTGTTGAAAAGCGTTGGGCGTTCTTCCAGGTTCGTATCAGAACAACCTCCGGTACCACGGTTGAAAGCCAGTGGTCTACGAAGCTTAAGAAAGTCTACGTCACTCCGGGCTTTACTGGCGGTCAGGAAGCTTATACGCAGGCCCAGCAGGATGCGATTGCAGCGCTTAACTCCAGAGTTACGGCGCTCGAGGCTTCTGAGGGCGGATCTGGCAGCATCCAGCTTCAGGTTGACCAGACTCCAACTGAGAACAGTCAGAATCTCGTTACCTCTGGCGGGGTGTATGAAGCCATCCAGAATGCAGGCGGATCGGACATTACTATTGACGCGAATCCGACTCCTCTGAGCGATAATGCCGTATCAAGTGGCGGCACGTATGCGGCAATCGAAGAAATGGGGCTGGATCTTGCCGATGCTCTTGGAGGTAAACAGGACGCTCTAACTTTCGACACTGCTCCGACTCAAGGCAGCACGAATCCGGTGACATCTGGAGGCGTATACACAGCGATTCAAAATGCCGGAGGTGGATCTGGCGAGTCTAGTATTACCGTCGACGCTGCGCTGTCCGCAACAAGTGAGAACCCCGTTCAGAACAAAGTTATCTATCAGGCATTGCAGAATTCCGGTGGTGGAAGTTCTGGATGGACTCAATTGGATTCCTCGGTGTTTGGTTTTACAACTTCCGGGCAGTCAAGTAATGTTGGCTCTATCGACAATGTCGAAGCGCATTATTGTCAATCTCTTGGAATCGTTATGTTTTCGCTGACCATAACAACAATCGGCGCGATAGAGGGCTCCCTTAGTGACGCGAAAGAACAGCGTATTGCATTCGATCCGAATCTTTATTATAAGCCATATTTTATAAACGGATCAACAGTTGCCATGGGAGTATTAGCAGTGCCGTATCAAGGATTCAATAATCGGCTTCAAAATGCATATATTACAAGAACAAATGTAAGTAGTAATATTCCTTATATCAGTGTGGCAACTACTGCGTCGATTTCTTCTGGCACTAGTAGGAGTTTCTCTGGCTTCTACTACACCGAAGACCTACCAACTTAACGCTATGAACCAAGATCAAACTACCGAACCCGAAGAGGAAGAAGAACTCCCGGTAATCTGGATAGACGACCACAAGTATAGCGGATTGTTGGAGGAGTGACAGTTGTATATTGGATGCTTATGCTGGCCCGACGTGAAAGAATGCGTCGGGTGCATCTACTATCGTCCGCTTTACAATCGAGGGCGTTACAAGACTGGAAAAGCGTGCCATTACTGTCTGGATAACGAGCACAGTCGAGGATGCCCTCCCGGAAAAGACTGCACAAAGAAAAGGAGTGATATTTAGTATGGCAACCAAGCCTGAAATGATCACTATGCCTGCCCACTACACAAATACGTGGGATCGCTATGGCACCAACTTCGAGTACATCGTCATGCATTACGTTGGCGCAGTCAGCACCGCGATCAACAATGGCAATTACTACGGCAACACTCCCAATATCGGAGCTTCCGCGCACTTCTTTGTCGACGAGTATACGATCGTATATAGCTGTCCTCTTAGCAGAGCAGCTGGTCATTGCGGAGTCGACTACAGCGGTGGACGAGCTCCTTATTGGAACACTCCCGGCCAGTATAGCACGAACAAGCGCTCCATCGGCATCGAGATGTGCTGCAAGAAAGATAGCAACGGCGTGTGGTATATCGAGCCTGAGACGGTCAACAATGCCGTCAAACTTGTCCGTTGGCTGATGGGCGAGTATAACATCGCTGCCGACCATGTTATCCGGCACTATGATGTCTGTTGGAAGAAGTGTCCTGAGCCGTGGGTTAGAGATGAATCTCAGTGGCTCGCATTTAAGAAGAGAATCGCAGAGGAGGAGATCGATATGACTGAAGCTGAAATCAGAAAGATCGTCCAGGATGAGGTCAAAAAGGTTATGTATGGCGACGTGAAGGACATTCCTGACTATTGGGAAGGCGCCATTAAAGAGCTGCTTAATGAAGGCTCTATCGATGGCGGCACTCCTGCTGAGGTCAATCCCACGGATGTCAACTTGACCTACACCGAAGCCAAGATGTCCGCCATTATGGTCCGTCACGTCAATAATAAATTCGAAATGCTGGTCAATATGATCAACAAGCTGAAGAAGTAAGGAGGGGTCAAAATGGCTGAAAATATTTTCCGACTGAAACGGATTGCTAAGTCTGATCCATTTGTTACGCCGGCCACTCCTTTGGAAAAGCAGATCGCAAATAACATTGGCGGAGACTCTGCCGCTAGCCAGCCTCTTCCCGAAGGTGCTCGCCCGAGTGATCTACAGTGGATCGAAGGTGCCCGTTATAATGTTGATACCGGCGAATACGAGGAGCTCGAAGGCCGAGCCACCCTCCATATGTTCACTCTCGAGAACGCCCATTACAAAATTCACGATGATGTGAAGGGCCGTCTTCCTTATCTGGATTTGATCGAATGGGACGAAAATGGTCAGATGGTCACTTCGATGGAGACTGTCGGGAACACTCCGTTTATCACATTCTGTGCGAATCCGAGGCATTATTACACTATTAACATCAACGACGTCAGCAAGCATTCTGAAAATCTCAAAATCGATCGTCTTCCGGACTCCGGCTCCGCTAAGGTCGAAATCGAACTCAATGAGAGCACTGCTTTTGTAAAAGGTAATATGATCTACGTGATTGTTACCGATGCGGTAAAAACTGCGATCCCTGGAGCAACTACTGACGCGAAAATCGCTGAGCTAATTGATAGAGCAAACACTGGTCTGAAGACTTATGCCGGTGGCAATGGTTCTGCCGGAACAAAAGTCGGCAATGGTGAACCCTATTATGTGCTTGCTTATTGGGGCGGTAGTACGCTCCAGCTGTGCATTAGTAATCTCAATTCTGTGGAGGAAGCAGTCGCGTATTATGCTGAGCACCCGTTTACTTTAGTTCTTAATGGTGCTGACGAAACTTACTTCGCTCCGAATGTTGCGGATGCGATCAATCGGAAATTTGGTGAGGATGTTGTCGGGGATGATCTTACTACTAGTGAGGCTAAGATCTATTCGAATTTTATCGGTTATATTGATAAGAAACTTTCGACTTAATCGCTTATAAAGAACGGAGGATCGTTTTATGCTTGAGTATTTTCACGAGCAGATTAAGGACGAGCTGGAAAGCGCTAAGCGGTATATTCAGATGGCCATGGAGTCCAAAGCGAGTCATCCGGCGTGGGCTAAAATGTTTGTCGACATGAGCGCTGCAGAACTTAATCATGCTTCTAATCTGTATAAAATGTTCAGCGAAGAGGCTGACAATCTCAAAAAAGTCTACAAAGAAATGCCTGAGCGGCTAGACAATATTATTCATGACACCAACGTGCATTGCTCCGAGTGCTATGCCAAGGTCAAGTACATGCACGATGCATATAACAAATAAGGAGGACTGATATTCTATGGCAGAACCTCTTGATTCCAGAGTAGAAGAGATCCTCCAAGGTGGGAGCCCTCCTCTGCTTAGTAGAGTGGAGAAACTTCTCAAAGAAGGCGGAGCTGGCGGCGGCGTTTCTCCTGAGCAGATTGCCGTCGCTGTCGAAGCGTATCTGGATGAGCATGGCGTAAGCGTCACTGAGACTGATCCGACTGTCCCGGAATGGGCAAAAGCCGCAACGAAACCGAGCTACACGGCCTCCGAGGTTGGCGCGCTACCATCCGATACGGTCATTCCTCCGACTGTAACGGAGTCAACTGTCAGCGGTTGGGGGTTTACCAAGAATACTGGCGACTACACCAAACCGTCCGGTGGCATTCCGAAATCCGATCTCGCTGACGATGTGAAGGCCAGCCTTGGCAAAGCAGATACGGCGTTGCAGAGTCATCAAGACATCTCCGGCAAACTCGACAAGTCCCAGGGTGCTGCGAATGCCGGTAAATTCATGGTCGTCGGCTCTGACGGCAACATTACCGCTGTTACAATGACGGTATGGCAGGGAGGTAGCTACTAATGGCGCTTGACAAATTGGTAGACTCCACCCAGCTTGACAGTGATCTTGGCGATGTTGCCGACGCTATCCGCGCCAAAAGTGGCGGCACAAGTCAGCTTGCGTTCCCAGCCGGGTTCGTGAGCGAGATCCAGAGCATCACGACTGGTGGCGGAGGTGGCGGTGATGCGTCTCTTGCCGACGTGGATGTCTATATCGCAGACTATGTCACAGAGGCTCCGACGATTACGTCCGGTGCCCTCAATTCGAGATATGGTTATATCGTTGGCGTGTAATGAGTAAGTCGACAGATTCAAAATACTACAATTTTAACATCCAAGCAGACGCGCTTGCCTGCGAGACGATCCATATTCTCAATAAAATACCTCTCAAGAAGAAACAAGAGGCCGGAGCAGTTCTGGATGTCTATACTGTCGAACTTATCAAGACAGCAATGGCCATCCAGAAAATTTCGGTCTTTCTGCTTTCTGAGGATGCGCGTAAAACCATGGACGAGAAGAAGGAGCTTGCAAAAGCGTCTTCGAATTGTGCCTACTTAGCACATGTAGTCAGGGTTGCCATTAAGGAGCAGTGGATCACGCCAACTCAGAGGGCTAACTGGATCAGTCAGGCCGATGAAACCAGGCGTGCTATCCAGTTCATTCTTGACCGACTCAATTGATTTATAGGGATTGACTATTCATTACTGCCGTTAATTGATGGATGCGCTCAGCATCGTCTTCTACGAATTTTCGGAACGTGAACACGAATGGTAACGCGAACACGAACAACGCTACGAATGGCAACTATTGGCAGCGTCACGACTTGATTCGTGCTCGCGCGGGCACGGGACAAAGGAGCCGACCCCTCAATATAAAATACTGATGCCGGAATCCCAAGGGAGGAGGGCTATCAACGGTATTCAATTATGAAAAGCTGGAAACGTCATTACGTCGAGTCCGAAAAGGGAAGCGGGATGCTCCAAACCAACGAAGATACTGGTGCGAAAGAGAATTCCGGTTGATGGATCTTCTGTGGAGGCTCATCAATCACGAATTTATACCCTTTCCGCTTCGCCACAAGCATATCGAGAGCCCGAAACCGCGAGATCTTCATGTTCCTGGCATCGAGGACAAGCTCGTCCAGCATTTGATCTGTGACGAGTATGCAACTGAAGCTCTTACAAGACCTTTGACGCCTGCTGCCACTGCGAACCGTATTGGTTATGGAAACGACAAAGGAATTGAGCGTATTGAGATGCTTCTCCATGAATTTTGGAGAAAGTATCATAAGATGCCGGTCGTCTACAAAGGCGATATTCATAGTTTCTTTGCTTCCATTCTTCATGAGCGGGCAAAGCAGCTGATCGACAAGTATATTCTTGATACAGATGTTAAATGGCTCATGAAAATGTACGTCGATCTCTGCGAAGAAGGGCTTGCACTTGGCCTTCAGCAAAATCAACTTCTTGCCAATCTGTATCTGTCCGAATTCGACCATTACGTAATGGATCGGTTCGGATTTCATTATTATACGCGACATATGGACGATTTTGTAATCATGGTCGAGAAGGAAGAAGATTTGCACGAATTTCTGGAGTGGGAGCCTGAGTATTTAGATTCTATCGGACTGGAGCTTAACCCGAAAAGCAGGATTTGTTACGACAATTTCGATTTTCTCGGGTTTAACTTCCGCCTCACCGACTCGGGCAAAGTGATCCGCAGATATGCTCAAAAGAAGCGCACCGGCAAGAACGGGCATTTAAGACTTATGGCAGAAGAGTACGGCCGCGGCGAGTATTCCGGCGAACAGCTTGCGGTGAAATACTTCTGCTGGCGAGTGCATGCTTCGAAAGGCAACACTCGAAACATGGTCGAAGCTACCGACCGCAAATTTAACAAAATGTTAGAACCGTATGGTCTCCAACTGAAAATCGTTCATTGCGACAGAGGTAAAATTCATTGGAGAGTCGTGCCGGTTTATTTGAAGGAGGGAGATAATGGCACGGACCATATCTCAGCTTGCTGAGGGTACAGAGATCTATCTGGATGAAACTGTATCCGGCACTACAACTCATACCCCTTATATTTATCTGGGGCAGGATGAGAGCAATAACTGTCTTGTCCTACGCAAGAACGCGGCGCTGGCAAAAAGAATGCACAGTTCGAACGTCGCGAGTTATGACGGCTGCGAAGCGGATGTCTGGATGGAGAACGAGACTTCCGGTTTCCTTTCCAGATTCGACGCGGCTACAATCAATGCGCTCAACTACACCAGCATCACCTATACTGATTATACCAAGAGCGAGGGCGGTACGGTCGAGTATCTGACGATCACCCGAAGATGCTTCGCGCTGTCGTATACGAACCTTGGTTATAGCGGAACCGCCGAGGGCAAGAGTTTTCTGCCTGCTCTGTTGGCGTATTACAACACCGCAACCGCAAATACTGCGAGAATCGGCCAAAGCGCAGATAATACTGCCGTTTATTGGTGGATGCGCTCAGCATCGTCTTCTGCGATTTTTCGGATCGTGAGCACGGGTGGTAGCGCGAGCACGCACGGCGCTGCGAGTGGCGGCTATTGGCAGCGTCCCGCTTTGTCCTTCGACCCGGATACGCTTGTCAGCGATGAGGGAGAGGAGACCATCTTTCTGCTTCCTGACGGTCGTAGAACGACTTGGGATATCGACGCCATTGCTCCGGTCGGATCCTCGGCTGTACGTCCGGCGCAGGTTAAACTGGTCGTTGCTGAGACCGGCATTGCATCTGCTACTTACTACGTGACGAATAACGCTGGCGACGCCAATCCCGTTTGGGTTGAAATTCAAAATGGTGGAGTTGCTACGCTTACGAACATGACTAAGGAAACGTCTGAGTGGCAGCTTGCTGTGAGAATTATTGCAGAATCCAATACTGCCAGCGGCCATGTCGGTGAACCGGCGCTCATCACTCTGCACGACGCTGCATAAGGAGGGGTAAAGTATGAAACTTTTGAGATACCTTGAGCAGCAGATTGTCTATAGAACGGAGGAAGCGGAACCGACTGCGGCTGAAATTGAACGCGACGACAAGGCCGAAGCCTACGATATTTTAATGGGGGAATCTGAATGACGCCTCAGGAAAAAGCACGTTCTTTACGGCCGTTCATTGTGAAAGCATCTGCTTCTCTGTCGGATGAAGATGCGCTGGAAGCTGTTGAACTGTATAATGAATGGGCCCCCGATGTTGACTATGAACTGGGGACCAGATTCAGATACTTCGGAAAGCTGTTTCGTGTGCGCCAGTCACATAAATCTCAGGCACAGTTTCCGCCGAGTATTGATACGGCTGCTCTGTATGAGGAAGTTGCACTTCCCGGAGATGGCTTGACCCCCGAGCATCCGATCGCCTACAACAATAACATGGCGCTGGAGCAGGGAAAGTATTATTCTCAGGATGGCGTTGTGTACCGCTGCACCAGAGACACGATAAACCCGGTCTACAACTACCTGAAGGACTTGGTTGGTATTTACGTTGAAGTCGTGTCTTAACCTTGGAGGTAAACTTAAAATGAAGAAAGATTGGATGGTTCGATCATGTAAAACTTTCATACAGACGTTCTTCGGCGTCCTGATTCCGGCGGTCGTGTCGCTTCTGTCCGGTGGCTGGCCTGAGAGTTGGGGCGCCGTTTGGATCTTTTTGTCCCCGACGGTTGCGGCGGCTTTGTCTGCTGCAATCGCTGCCGTGTGGAACATCATCCTGGAATATTTAAAACAGGAGGAGAACTGACGTGCCGAGTGAAGTGATCGTTGGTATTCTGGCACTAATCGGAACTCTTGTCGGGACACTCGGAGGCATTATCGTGTCTTCGAAGCTTGTGAATTTCAGACTTGAGCAACTGGAAAAGCGCGTCGGTGAGCATAACAATTTCGCCATGAGGATCCCGGCTCTGGAAGAAAAGATCGACGAACGATTCGATGCTTACGACCGGAGACTCAAAATCCTCGAAGAAAAGCAGTAATACTTTTAAGAGCCTGTCTCAGTTTTGAGATGGGCTCTTTTAAATTACACAGTCTTTAAAATTTGCCAAACCAACGATCTCTGGCTTCGCGAAATTTGCAAATCCTTATATGGAGAAAATGTAATCGTTGTAGCGTAGTCTGTGGAGAGCAGAGCAGATAACGTTAAATCGATCGGAGGGAAAAACGATAAGATCAGTCCGCATTAGGAGAAAAGGTCGCGCAGCCGGTCAGTTACAGATTCTCTAAATTTTTTTTTCGAAAGGGGCCACTAATTATGGGCACGTTTGTAAAGGAAGAACCCAGCAAGAAGAACAAATACTGGATCAGCCGTCTTTATGTGATATTTTGCTATTTGTGAAAGGAGCTACTACATGAACACAGTAATTCTCGGCCACATTCTTTTCGGTCTTGGATGCCTCGGATTTGGCATTTTATTCGGATGGATATTTACCGAGCGTCGAATTAATAAGCGCGTCAACGAGACTTATGACCCCGTTGGAACCTTGCGAATCGACTCGTCTGACTCAGAAGGGCAGCCTTTGATGTTCCTTGAAATCTACAAAGGCGTCGGCGATATTTCGTCTAAGACCGTAGTCGCCTTGGACGTGAGCACTGAAAGCTATCTCGAGGATTCGCGAAATTAACAGGGGCTATAGTGGAATCTTACTTTAGAAAGGAGTAAAATCTATGGATAACGAGATTCTTACTGGATTGAACAAGGAGATTGTCCGGATTCAAACGGCAATGCAGTCTGTGGAACCTGCATCGCAAGAGTATGAGTACATGGCAACTCGGCTCAAGGAGCTGGATGGTTTGCGGATTAACGAGATGAAACACGATGACGATGTTTCGACTCAGGCCGCTGCAGTTGAAAGAGACCTGATGAGGGAATCTGAGGAAGCTGAGCGGTATGAGAAGGAACAGGCGGATCGCGAGAAAGATCGTAAAACAAACTTCTGGCTTCGTGTGGCTGAGATTGCCGGACCTACGATTGCCGGCGGTGCAATGTTCTTACTCGGGCTGAATTTCGAGAAGACCGGCAACATTTGTTCGCCTCTGGTGAGAAATACCGCGAACAAGGTTACAACATTCTGGAAGAAATGATTCAAGCGAGAGGTCGTGTTTTATACATGGCCTCTTTCTTTTTCGCGGGTTTTGCAACCTCTTTTACGGAGTAAATCATTACTTTTGTGAAAGGAGATCATTCAAATGAACGAAAGAACTGTTATTGACGCTAAGGAGCTTGAACGGGCACGGAAGCGCGCTAAGAGAAGAGAATGGATCCAGCAGAAGAAGGTGGAAGCCTATAACTTCTATCAGAACAATAAGACTGAGCTGATGATCTTTGTTCCTGCTGCCGCGGGAGTGGTTACTGCCGGTGTAAAAGCCGTTGGTAAGCACAACTTGCAGCACAGAGAGAAGTATCTGAAGGAGAACTATTGTTATGATAGATCTTTGGGCCACTACTGGCAGCTGCGGAGAAAACCCTCGAACTCTGAGTGGGTGGAGATTGACCGAAGAAAGCGTAACGGGGAACGGCTCGCGGATATTTTGGACGAGATGCGTTTGCTGAAGTGAACTACTCAATGAGGAGTCCTAACAAGGGCTCTTCATTTTGTTCGCGTAATTTACACTTCCTATAATGGAAAGGAAGTGACTATAATGGTTATTCTGAAACTTATCGGATTGATCATCATGGTTCGATTTGTATTGTCGTTCTGCGAAGAACTTGACAAGATTGTCGATAGTGAGAATCATCCCGTAAATGATTACGGAGACCAACAGATCACTAATTAAAGAGGAGGCTAAAACAAAATTTACAAAGCCTCTTCTTTTTTCGCGTGAATTACAAGTGCTTATATGAGAACTATATTTTCAAGGAGGAACAAAATATGAACAAGAAACTCAAGAACTATATTGTGGGCGTCACTGTGTTATCTGGCGCGCTCGGGAGTTGGTGGGGGTTCTTTCGCGTAATTGCATACGCGTTAGGAATCATTAACGACCCAGAGTGGAAGGTTATCGGAGTGATCATTGCCACAGCAGTTCTGCTTGTTGTGCTTGCCGACTTTTGTCTCAAGTATCTTGAGAACTATAATCTATTCGAAACAAACGACGATGAGGAGTCCTAACAAGGGCTCTTCATTTTCGCCAAATTATGTGGGCGCTCAAGATGAAGCCTTTGAAGCGCGAACGCTGGGAAACGGTCTTTGATAAACGTGATATTTGATTCGCGTCTTTTGCAGTTTCTTAGGTGGAGGTGCATTACATGAATATTCAAGATTTTACTGTTAGTTTTCATGCAGTTGGCAAAGAAACTTTTGGAATAGTTAGGTGGCCCGGAACATCTGGAATCGAAACTCATATCCGGGTCACTGAATATATACGAAAACATAATTGTATGCCAACAAATAACCAGATTCTTGAGTGGGTCATGAAAGACATCAAACTATTGAGAGAGCTCTAGCGAGGGCTCTTTCTTTTTTTTTCGCGATTTTTACAAACTCTTATATGAAAGGAGTGATATTCATGAAAACTGTAATCGCGGTTTCTTGTGGCGTTGTTTCTGGATTTCTCATTCTTATTATCGGCATGGGCATCGGTATCGGAATGGAAGCCGGATACGCTGAGGAAAACCCAGGGCAGACTCTCATGGATCTACTTAAAGATTAAGGGGTGTAACAGCCCCTTCTCTTTTTATTCGCGTCTTTTGCAGTTTCTATTATGGTAGAACCAAAACTAAATCAATTTCAAGGAGGAACTAAACATGAAAAACGTGATTAAGACTACTGGAAGGATTGTTGGAGACGTTTGTGTTGTCGTTGGCGGTGTGCTGGTTCTGGCAGGCATCGCGATTGGCAGAGACGACACGTTCTTTGACTTGATGAAAGTGGTCGATCAGGCGTACAAAACGTTGGGCCTCACTGTGAAGCTGGGTGCAAGTGATGGCGAAACCATTGAGATTGGGGCGTAACAGCCCCTTCTCTTTTTATTCGCGTCTTTTGCACCTCCTTATATGACAGACTTTGAAAGGAGCGTGCTGAAATTATGGTATTATTTGCAATTCTGACACTTATCGCTATTATCCTTACTGTACTTGTGGTTGTTGTCGCTAGTATTGGCGGCGCAGTCGGAGTGGTACTGTTCGGTGACGTGATTGTGTGTATTGCATTGATTATCTGGATTCTTCGGCGCAGATCTAGAAGAAATCGGTAAAGCTAAGAGCTCGGGATATTCTCGGGCTCTTTCTTTTTTTTATTCGCGAAGTTTACAGTCCCTTATATGGAAGAGAACAAAACTTTGAAAGGAGATAAATATTATGACTAAATTTGCTATGTTTTGTGCTAAACCTATTACGTGGGGTGCATACTTCAAGCTGTGCGGTGTTGCCGCCGTGCTTGGGTTCGCGAACTTGTTTGTGCTAGGGTTTATCACGAGAAGCGAAAATTACTAATAACCATCTTCTCATTTGCGTTCCTATCCAAAAAGGGAGGGGTCCTTAACAGGGCCTCTTTCTTTTTATTCGCGAAATTTACACGTTCTTATATGGAAGAAGAACAAGGGTTTGGACATACCTGCATACCTTCTTTTAAGGGAGGGGTCCTTAACAGGGCCTCTTTCTTTTTGTTCGCGATTTTTGCAAGGGCTTATATGGAAACTCATTTTTGAAAGGAGATAGAATCATGAACATCAAGTTTAAAGACATTGCTATTATCGGAGGCTCTGTCGGAGCTGGATATTGGTTCGGCTTCCGGAAGGGCGCGGAGAAAATGCGTGACAAGATTCTTGATTTCGCGACCGACCTCATTACCAAGAGTGAGGAGAAACAGGGAGAGGAGTCCTAACAAGGGCTCTTCCTCTTTATTTTTTGAAAGGAGACGAATTATGAGTATCAAACAGTCAATCGGAAGGAAGTTCGGCAAAATCGGAAACACCCTGAAAAAGAACGCCCCGTCTATCTTGAGCTGGGGCGCAGTCATCGGTGTTGGCGTGACTGCGTATCTCTCTGCAAGAGGCGCAGTTAAGCAGGTGTCTGATGAAGCGGCGTTTGACTGGGAGGAGAAGACGCCCATTCAGAAGGCATTCAAACTCGCGACCAATTTCGGTCCTGCTGTAGCGGCTGGAATTGGCACGTCTATGTGCATCGTTGGCTCTAACGCACTTAGCAAAAAGCAGCAAATGTCTCTTATGAGCGCTTACATTGCCGGCGATCAGGCGTTCAAGAAGTACAGGAAGAAAGTTGATGAGGTTCTCGGCGAAGGATCTGACAAAGAAATCAAGGAGGCTATGGCAACGGATATGCTCAAATGTCAGCCAGCAGATAGAGTAATCCATGTCCCGAAAGGATGCTCCGACGAAGACATGCTGTTCTATCTTGATATTCCGGTTTATGAAGATGGAACAGGGCTTTGGTTCCATTCAACGCTTGCATACGTCAAAGATTGCGCTGCGCATCTAAATAGGAACTTTGCGATGCGTGGCTATGCCGATCTCTACGAGTATATTCAATTCCTCTTTGATGGCGAGAACCATGAGGGTCTCGGAGATGGTCTTGGATGGAGTTGCGGCCAAGGCATGGAGTACGGGATGTCTTACATCGACTTCAGCTACAGGCTGTACGAAAGCGACGATCCGGATACTCCCCCATACTATCAAATCTATATCAATTGGGAACCGACTGCTGACTATATGGATTACTAAACCGCGAAGTTTGCAGTTCCTAGTATGGAAAGGAGTTGTATTTATGAAAATTAACAAGTTTGCAGTTATTGGGCTTGGAGCATCACTTCTCGGATTCGTTATGAATATCGTTGAAGGATGGGCCAGCGAGAAAGAACTGGATTCAATTGTTGAGGAAAAAGTGAATATGGCACTGGCTAAAAAAGAGGGGGAGTCCTAATTGGGCTTCCTCTTTTATTTTTGAAAGGAGATTTTGCATGAAAAGATCAAAGAGTTTGGAACTCCGGTTCATTACCGAAAACGGAGGCTTCGAGCGCTACGTTCTCAATGAAGCTGGAGTGGAGCGGCTCGAGAAGTATTTCGGCGTCGATAAGATGCGCAGAAAGATCCGCCACAACCGCATCGGTATGCTCGCGATTGGAGGCGTTGGATATTTTGTCCTCAGTTGCCTCTATGTGAATAAGGCGGATAAGACGGTTACGCTAGATCCTGAACGTACGTTCCGCAAATGGATGAAGAAACTCGGCATCGATTTGGATGCTAAGAAGGAGGATAACGATGAAGACGAAAATTAACTTCAAACAAATTTTCAAAGTAGTTAAGAAGGCTACGAGCGATCACCTGCCCGAAATTCTCATGGGTTTTGGTATCGCGAGCATGATAGTGTCCACCGTGGAGGCCGTGAGTTCTACCAAAGATGCAATCGAAGCAATTGAGGAGCGTAAGGAAGAACTTGGCCTTAACGAGGATGAAAAGCTGCCGGTCAAAGAGACTGTCAAGGTGGCCGGCAAGTATTATATTTCATCCGGCGTTGCCGCTGTGGTTGGTGTAGGATGCCTTATTGGATCCAACTCAGTTCATGCTAAAAGATATTCCGCATTGATGGCCGCGTATGCTTTGTCGGACTCGACATTGCAGGAGTACCAGAAGAAAGTTGTTGATCTGCTCGGCGAGGACAAGGAAAAAGAGATCCAAAGTAAGATCAACGATGATGCTTTGAAAGGCGCTTCGGCAGAACCAGATGCGGTCGCGAACACTGGCAATGGCACAGATCTATTCTTCGATAAACTTACGAGTAGATATTTCCTTTCCAGCCAAACCGCCATCCTTGATGCTGTAAACAAGCTCAATTGGGAGATGACCCGAGGCTGTTACGGTTATATTTCCTTGAACGAGTTTTACGATTCGATTGGCTTGGAGTCAGTGGAACCGATTGGCGACACTTTGGGGTGGAATTCCGACAGGGGGTTAATCGAAGCGCAATTTGATTCGAAGCTGGATCAGCACGGGCATCCTTGTGTGGTGCTGTATTTCGCAACTCCGCCTAAATACGGGTTTCAGGACTGGAAATAATTCGCGAAATTTGCAGTTTCTATAGTGAGAGAAGATCTCGAAAATTATATTTTGTAAAGGAGATATAACTATGGAAACTTCTAACATCATGGAGAACGAGGCTATGGTCAACGACGAGGCTATGGACGCTGGTTATCCGGCTGTCGAGGAATCTTACGTTTCTTCGGACTCGCATATTAACGCGGGCGAAGGCGCACTGATTGCTGCGGGCGGCGCTGCCATTGGTATGGTGGTGTACGCTCTCGGCAAGAAGTTCGTCGCGCCCAAGGTTAAGAGCGGGGTCGAGAAACTCAAGACCAAGAGAGACGAGAAGAAAGCGGCCAAGGCTGAGAAGAAGGCTAAGAAAGCCGAGGAAGCCAAGGTCAAGGAGGATTCGAAAGAATCTGCTGATGAAAAGTAATACGAGACTTATCTAAGGGGAGAGTACCTATACAGGTGCTTTCCCTTTTTATTTTCTAAAGGAGGCGTAACGAATGGAACAGAAGAAAAAGTACGTATACAACGGCCCAGTGCTTGAGTTCGAGCGCTGTGTTCAGGAGCGGTTCAAAGCGGAAACGTATGCCGTGTCTGCTCAGAAAGCAAAAAGCAATCTCACGTACCAGTGGAAGATTAAAAATGGCCGGACTCTCGGTTCCAAGATTACTCTTCCCGGGAAAATCGAACTCGTAAGTTAAGGAGTGAAACAATGGCAAACCACAATCTCGATTTCGACCAGAAAGATGATGTAGAAGAAGCTCTGGTCCCTCGCGAGAAAAAAGAAAGTGTCGTCTCGAAAGGCGCTTCTCAAAAGAAAAAGAGCGGCATTCAAAAATTCATTGACGACTTCTTCCAGGGCGATGCAGAGGATATCAAGAAGTTCCTTATAAAGGATATTCTTGAGCCAAAGCTTCGGGATTTGGTGTCGTCTGCAGTAGATGGCGCGGTTGATACGTGGATATTTGGCCCAGGTGGATCTTCGCCTTCTAAAACTAAGAAAAAGAAGTCGATCCTTTCAAATATTTCGTACAACAGCATCTTCGACGAAGAAGATTACGTCTATCGTAAACGGTCTACTCGAAGCAGAGACAGTTCTGATGAAGAGCTAACATGGAATAACCTAGTGTTTGATGATCGGTCGGATGCAGTCGGCGTTAAGGCTGCGCTTGAGCTTGAAATCGAGCAGCATCAGGCAGCATCGATCATGGATCTGTGCGACTTTGCAGAGATTTCAGAGGTTAAAAACACGTATGCCAAATTCGGTTGGACTGATATTTCAGATGCCAACACCAAAATTGTTAGAACCCATGATGGTAGATGGGAGCTTAAGTTGCCCAAAGCCCGTCCGCTGTAAGGAGGCACTATGGCAGATAACGTGAACCATCCTTCGCATTATATTTCAAAGAAAGGTATCGAAGCGATTGATGTCATTGAGGCTTTCACAGAAGGTCTCAGTGGCATCTACGCTACTGATACCGCTAATGTTTTGAAATACATCATGCGATGGCCACATAAAAACGGCCTTGAGGATCTGAAGAAAGCCAGATGGTATCTCGATCATCTCATCAGCCGTGTCGAACTTAAAAACCAAACGAAGGAGAACCAAAAGTGAATAAAACTGATATTTTGAAAAAGGCTGGCGCAATCGCAAAAAGCGTCGGCATGGCAGCGAAGGAACACGCACCTGAGATTTGCCAGATCGTTGGCGGTACCGCGATCGTTGGAGGCATCTTTATGTGGTGCAAATCCACTCTCAAGCTGGAGAAGACCGTCGAGGAGTCAACTAATGATATTCAGGAAGTCCGTGAGGAAGAGTTCGAGTCCAGCAGAGAACGCGGTAAAGAACTCACGAAAGCGTATTTCCGCACTGGTTGGCGCTTTACCAAACTCTACGGCCCTGCAGCGGCTGTAAGTGGAACTGGCATCTTCTTGATGTGTTGGTCGAGTAAAATCCTGAAAGACCGCTATACCAGTATGGCCGCCGCATACACGATGCTCAGCAGCACATTCTCGAGTTATCGTGGGCGGGCAAGAGAACGCTTCGGTGACGATGTTGACCATGAGCTTCTTGTTGGCTCTCACAAAGAGACCGTCAAAGAGAAGGTTGAAGGCGAAGACGGCAAGATGAAGACAGTTAAGAAGGACATCGAAACCATTAGCGGCGAAATCGACCCGTCTTTGTTGTACTTCGAGATTCGTCCGACGTTTCCTGATGGCAGCAAAGATCCTTTGTGGAATGACGATCGCTCATATATGGTTGCTCAAATTATGGGTATTGAACGCGAACTCAATGAGCAGCTTAACATCCGAGCCTATAGCAAAACTAAGAAAGGCAAACTATATCTCAACGAAGTCCTCGATAAACTGTATCGGCCTCGTATCGATGCCGGCCAGGTTCTCGGTTATGTAGTTGGTGGCGAATCTGATCCAGTAGGTGACGCAGGCTTCGTATCTCTTGGAATCCGTGATATTCACAGAACCGAAACGGAAATGTTTGAGGATTTCGAGAGAGATGCGCTTATCATCGAACTTAACCAGCCGGTTCCGCTTATCGAAGTCTAATAAATCTTAAAACGGAGGACGACGATGAAAAAAAATGATATTTTTGCAATTCTCGGCGCTGGTATCTGCTTTGCTGCTGGTATTGGCGCCGGAATGCTTATCCAAAAGAAACGAGACGAAGAAGTCATCAACTCATATGACATGGCGCTTAAAAATGAGCTTGCAAAACGGAATATGACTTTGGTGAGCATCAGTGAAGGTGAACCCGAGCCGGTCGATGAGACTTCTGAAACTCCAGAGTATGACGAACCTCAGACGTTCACTATGCATGATATTTCGGACATGATGAACGTGATCACTTCAAACGGCTACTCGGATGCGGATGAAGAGACCGACCCCACTTTGCCTGAGATTCGTGTAATTTCGCCGGATGACGTTGGCAGTTGTGGATATGAGACTGGAGAATACATGATATTTACCGATGGGAGAGTGTCAAACGGCGCATACGAGCTCGTTCCGAAACGACAATTCGAGCTTGCAGTAGGCCCTGACGCTCTTACCCATTTTGGCGAATATGAGGAAGACTCGGTCTATATTCGCAATGACAAACTGAAGATGGATATTGGCATCTTCAAAGACCTTAGACAGTACACGGATGTGGTAGGTAAAAAGCCGCATCTTGTGGACGGCCTAATCAACGAGGAGGAATAACTTGAGTTACAACGAGCTGAACAGAGCTTACTTTAAGTGGATGTGTCAGCTCATTTGCAATGACGCCGATTGGGATTTCGATTCCCATTCTCTAATGCTGTCTGAACTGCATCACATAGATTTCGAGTATACGCACCCTATGGATGAGTGCAGAGAAGAGGATGGAATAAATCTCAGATACCGGTTCGCCAGAGAGCAACGAATTGAAGCAAGAATCATAGCTTCAGCACTCGACATTAGACCATGCAGCGTGTTAGAGATGCTTGTTGCTTTGGCGGTTCGTTGCGAAGAGCAAATCATGACAAACCCTGAGTATGGCGATAGAACCGGTCTATGGTTTTGGACCATGATGGACAACCTCGGATTAACTCGTATCACAAATGACAGATACGATGCCGGGGTTGTCTATTATATTGTCGACCGTTTTATGGATCGGGAATACGACTTTGACGGGGAGCACGGCGGACTGTTCCACGTTCCGAATCCAAGAAGAGACCTGCGTGAAGTTGATATTTGGTACCAGATGATGTGGTACTTAACCAGCTCGGTACAGGAATGAAAGGAGGTACAATTATGTGATTGACCCAAAAGTATTCGACTTCGTTCCTGTAGTCGACTTCTTCAAAATTGATTGGGCCGAAAAGAAAACAGGGTACGAGGTTTATCCTTCATTCCTAATGATTAAAAGTAAAGACCTTCTGACTCGAGGAAACGACTTTCATGCGGTCTGGCTCGAGGATCAGGGCCTTTGGTCAACTGACGAGCAGGACGTAATTAACCTTGTTGACAGCGAGGTTGACAGATTTGTCCGCGAGTATAAGGACTGCTTCGACGGTCGCGTGAGGGCTCTCCACATGGTTGAGGCCAAAACACACCTGATCGATGAGTTCCATAAGTATTGTCAGAAGCAGCTTCGAAGCTCTAATAAAAACCTTGACGAGAAGCTTGCGTTTTCAAACACCAAACTAACCAAAAAAGACTACGCTTCCAAACGTCTGTCCTATGCGCTCGAACCGGGTGATATTTCAGCGTACGACACTCTTATGAGCCGTCTATACAGTCCGGAAGAGAGGCAAAAGATAGAATGGGCGATTGGATCAGTTGTTAACGGTGATTCAAAGAAAATCCAGAAGTTCGTTGTCTTATACGGCGATCCAGGATCTGGTAAAGGCACAGTCATTAAGATCATCGAGAAGCTCTTTGAAGGTTACGTGGAAGCGTTTGATGCAAAAGCGCTCGGATCCAGTAACAACCAATTCGCGCTTGAGGCGTTTCGATCAAATCCTCTTGTAGCGATCCAGCACGACGGCAACCTATCTCAAATTGAGGACAACACGAGACTTAATTCGTTGGTTTCTCATGAGGTAATGACCGTCAACGAGAAATTCAAATCGACCTACGCAACTCATTTCAACGCGTTTCTGTTCATGGGCACGAATAAACCCGTTAAGATTACAGACTCCAAGTCAGGTCTTATCAGACGTTTGATAGACGTTACTCCTACAGGTTCGAAATTTGAAGCTGACGAGTACGACGAGCTCATGGACAAAGTCAAATACGAACTTGGCGGCATTGCATGGCACTGCAAAGAAGTGTACGAAAGCAATAAGCACCTCTACGACAAGTACACTCCGATCAACATGATGGGTGCGTCCAACGACTTCTTCAACTTCATGATGGACAACTACTACGTCTTCAAGCAAGAAGAATTCGTAACGTTGAAAGACGCATACCAACTGTATATCCAATATTGTGAAGCTGCCAAAGTGCCTTATCCGTATTCTCAGCGTGTATTTAGAGAAGAACTCAAAAGTTATTTTTGGGAGTTCAAAGAGAGATGCACGATGGAGGACGGCACTCGAGTTCGTAGCGTGTATTCCGATTTGCGAGAGGACAGATTTAAAACCGACTTCAAACCGGAGCCTAGAAAGGAGAAACCCAATGAAGAAGTATCTTGGTTGATATTTAAAGAGCAGCCTTCGATCCTTGACGAATTCCTTGCCGATTACCCAGCGCAATATGCCAACAGCAAGGGAACTCCACTCAAGAAGTGGGATGAAGTAACGACGAAACTGAGAGATCTCGACACGTCAAAACTTCACTACTCACTGGGACCGGAGAATCTTGTAACTGCTGACTTTGATATTCCAGATGAGGACGGCAATAAGTCCTTTGCTGAGAATGTTAAGGCTGCTTCGAAGTGGCCTAAGACATACGCAGAGCTTAGCAAGGGCGGAGAAGGCATTCATCTTGAGTATATTTACACAGGTGATATTTCTCAACTCGCTGCTGTTGCCGACGAGCATGTGGAAATTAAGGTCTTTACCGGCAAGGCATCTCTTCGAAGGAAGCTCTCTAAATGCAATAACGAACCAATTGCAACTATTAGTTCGGGTTTACCATTGAAGAAAGGAGATAAGAAAGTGGTAAACGAAGCCCGCATCATGAGCGAAAAAGGGCTAAGAAAGCAAGTTATGCGCAATGTCAATAAAGAGATCCATCAGTTTACAAAACCGTCGATGGACTTCATTTATGAGATTGTTGAGGGCGCTTACAAAAGCGGAATGCAGTATGATATCACTGACATGTATCAGACGATATTTAATTTCGCTATGGACAGCACTCATAACGCTGGATATTGCCTTAATTTGCTCAACAAGATGCATCTTAAATCCGATGAGCCCCTTGAACCGGCAGCGGACAGTCCTGAGAAAGCTTTGATATTTTACGATGTCGAGGTCTTTCCCAATCTGTTCATCATTTGCTGGAAGGTTCGAGGTGAAGATAATCCAGTTCACGTGATGATCAACCCGCAGCCGGATGAAGTGAGTGCATTCATGACCTCCGGCAATCTTGTTGGGTTTAACTGCCGTAAGTACGATAACCATATTGTCTATGCTCGCGGCTGTCTCGAATCCAACTTGAAATCGCTGTACAACCTTTCGCAGAAGATGATCAATCACAAAACCGGATTCATCGGCGAGGCGTACAACCTGTCTTACACTGATATTTTGGACTTCAGCGCGGTTAAACAGAGCCTTAAGAAGTTCGAAATCGAGCTTGGCATCCATCATCATGAGCTCGGTCTTCCTTGGGATAAACCGGTTCCCGAGGATATGTGGGAGCAGGTTGCGGAGTATTGTAAGGATGACGTGATTGCTACAGAGGCGGTCTTCGAGGCTCGTTACGGAGATTTCGAAGCTCGTGAAATCTTGACGGCACTCGCAAACATCTTTGCTCCGAGTAGATATAGCGTCGTCAATGACACCACAAACACTCTGACCGGCAGAATCATGTTTGGCGACGAGCGTAACCCGCAGCGAGAGTTCATCTACACGGATCTTGCTACGGGCGAACAGTATGCTGCGGATGGTCAGCTTGTGATGCCGGCCGGGTCCTTTGATATTTGTAACTGCTTTCCTGGCTATGAGTTCAAGAATGGCAAGAACATGTATCGAGGTGAGGACGTTGGTTTCGGTGGTTACGTCTATGCCGAACCTGGAATGTACAGCAATGTAACCACGTTCGACATCATCAGTGCGCATCCGACCTCCATGATCCGGATGAATCTGTTCGGTGAGAGGTATACGCAGCGGCTCAAAGACCTGTTTGACCTGCGCGTTGCTCTGAAGCATAAGGACTTTGATAAGGCCAGAAAGATGTTTGATGGCCAGCTTGCAAAGTATCTTACTGACGAGAGTAGTGCAAAGGCTCTTGCGGGTGCTCTGAAAATCGCAATTAACTCCATCTATGGCCTAACTTCAGCGAGCTTTGACAACCCGTTCCGTGACCGCCGCAATAAAAACAACATCGTGGCACTTCGAGCGGCTCTATTCATGGTTACTCTACGTGATGAGATTCAGGCAAAAGGCTTTACCGTCTGCCACATCAAGACCGACTCTATCAAAGTTGTTAACCCGACCAAAGAAATTGCCGACTTCATCTACGCATTTGGCAGGAAGTACGGTTATGACTTTGAGATCGAGCACAAGTTTGAGAAGTTCTGTCTGGTCAATAACGCCGTTTATATTGCGAAATGCGCTGAGGATGACCCCGAGTCTGCTGGTATGTGGACGGCTACGGGTGCTCAGTTTGCCGTTCCGTATGTATTCAAGACGCTGTTCTCGCATGAAAAGATCGTCTTCGAGGATATGTGCGAGACTAAGTCGGTTCAGACGGCTTTATATTTGGACACAAACGAGCGGCTGCCTGACGTAAGCAAAGAAGAAGCAGAACTCAAGAAACTTCGAACAGCCTGGTGCAAAGAGCCCGAGGGAGTCTTTGATGATATTCCTGAAGTTAAGGCGCTCAAAGAGGAAATCGCAAAAGGCCACGCATACAGATTTGTAGGACGTGTCGGTCAGTTTTGTCCAATGGTGGATGGCGCAGGCGGCGGTAAACTAATGCGCGAAACCGAGAACAAAAAGACCGGCGAAACATTATATTCATACGTCACAGGCACTTCGGAATACCGTTGGCAAGAATCTGAGGTCGTTCGAGAACTGGGGCGTGAGAATGACATTGACCGGAGCTATTACACGGCTTTGGTCAACAAGGCAAAAGAGGAGATTTCCAAATACGGCGACTTCGAATGGTTCGTTTCGGATGATTCGGGAGAGCCGCCTTGGGATGCGCCGAATGAGCCTTGGAACGATGACAACATTTTTGAAAGGAGATAATTTATCATGGCAAGAAACAATGGACAGCTTTCTATCGAGCACGCAAGAATCTGGGGTCGTAACTTCGCAGGTGAACCCAGTACGTACAACCGGTCCGGCGATCGCAACTTCCTTCTGACTATCGATGATGAGGACGTTGCAATTCGTCTTGAGGAAGAGGGTTGGAATGTCAAACGCACTAAGCCGCATCCCGACGATCCCGACTATGAACCTGCGTACTACCTTCCCGTCAAGGTAAAGTTCGACTCTGCTCGCCCGCCTCGCATCATCGTGAAGAAAGGCTCCAAGTTGCAGGTCTTTGACGAGGACAATGTCGGAACTCTGGATTCCGTGATGATCAAGGATTGCGCGGTCGTGGTCAATCCTTATACCTGGAGACGCGATGACGGCAGTATTGGCGGTATTTCTGCGTATCTTCAGTCCATGCTCATGACGGTTGAGGAGGATCTGGTGGATCAGCTCCTGGCCGATATGGAAAGTCCGAGTGAAGATTGATATTTAGAAAGGGGATTATGTCATGAAGGAAAAATACAATAAGATTCTTGGTAAGATTGCCCAGTTTGGTTATGACCATCCGAAAGCTTGCGGGTATGCAGGCTCGATTACCATGGGCGTTGGTCTGTTTCTTTATGCTGTGAGCTGCAGCATGAACGGCTGCCGTCGAGCTGATGAGCATTGGCAGCAGGCGTGCAAAGAAGACCTGGCGTCTACCAAAGCTGAATAAATGATATTTTAGGGGATATCAGCCTAGCTCTTAGCTAGTGACAACATTTGGGCGACTGATGCAGGCAGTGGAGCAGGGGTAGCTGCCAATCGCGGTGCCGGCTTAATATACATGTCCGGTTAAATGTCCAGTCAGGCCCCGGGTCGGTACCGCTCGGGATGGAGGAAACAGCCGCGAGATTTACAGCCTCTTATACGGAACCAAACATTAAGGAGGTTAAACCATGAAAAAATTGACTGGTTATGCAAAATTCCCAGACGGCCTCATTGTTACCGATGAGGAAATTTACAAATGCATTATGAAGCATTCACGATTCATTGATCGGCTTAGCGGTCGTAAATGGGTCGAAATGGCCATTATTGCGTTCAATATTCTAAACGGTAGCTTAGAGAAGCCGAAGAAGAAAAACTGGAAGTTTTATTCACGGAGTTGCCCTTACTGGAGGTAACTACAGAGAAGGAGCTCTAAACAAGGGCTCTTTCTTTTTTCGCATCATTTACAGCTTCTTATATGGAGGTGTATGAACATGAAAACTTACATTAAACGTGAAACCCCTAGCTGTGTGTTCAATAAAGGTGTCGAGTGCGATTGCCATTTGGAATCGGACCACAAATGCCAAAAATGTGGTTGGAATCCAGAGGTAATGGCCGCTCGCAAGAATGAACTCTATCAGCGTATGGGGCTTTCATAAGCAATGAGCGAGTTCATCACAAACTTGAAAGAAGGAGCTCTAAACAAGGGCTCTTTCTTTTTTTCGCATCATTTACAGCCTCTTATATGGAGGTGAACAGACTATGAAAGTCATTTACGAAATATGGAGAGATTTAGTCTTGGAAAACGAATACGGTGCCCTCAGTCATGTTCTGCAGCATGATAAACTATACGCTACAGAATCATATGAGGACGCTTGGAAAAAGTATTTCGAACTTAGATCGAGCTATATATTTCGACGGACAAAAAGTAGTGTAAGTATTCTCAGATTTATAAGAAATGAGCTCTGAACAAGGGCTCTTTCTTTTTCGCATCATTTACAGCTTCTTATATGGAGGTGTATGAACATGAAAACTTACATTAAACGTGAAACCCCTCGCTGTGTGTTCAATATAGGTGTCGAGTGCGATTGCCATTTGGAATCGGACCACAAATGCCAAAAATGTGGTTGGAATCCAGAGGTAATGGCCACTCGCAAGAATGAACTCTATCAGCGTATGGGCTTTCATAAACAATGAGCAAGTTCATCACAAACTTGAAAGAAAGGGTCCTAACAAGGGCTCTTTCTTTTTATTTTGGTCCTTTAGTTCAGTGGCTAGAGCAGCCGGCTCATAACCGGTAAGTCGTAGGTTCGAATCCTACAAGGACCACCACAAATCGGTAAAGCTCGCGTCCGTCGAGGTAGACGGGAACCTTGGGTAAGGAGTTGTCGGCTAGGCTGCA
>Ga0326512_10000671_pt1 | contig 29047 bp, 23 predicted proteins | sample 1_2617_0518_D_FD_203652 | JGI IMG/M metagenome (GOLD analysis project Ga0326512, IMG submission 203652) | Bovine rumen microbial communities from UC Davis, California, United States - 1_2617_0518 | ecosystem: Host-associated > Mammals > Digestive system > Stomach > Rumen | place: USA...
CTTCTCATACGTTGAAGCGGAAGTGCATGATGTCGCCGTCCTGCACGACGTAGTCCTTGCCTTCGATGCCGAGTTTGCCGGCTTCCTTGACGGCGGCCTCGGAGCCGTACTGGAGGTAGTCTTCGTATTTGATGACCTCGGCGCGGATGAATCCCTTCTCGAAGTCGGTGTGGATGATGCCGGCGCACTGGGGTGCCTTCATACCTCGTCGGAAGGTCCACGCCTTGACCTCCATCTCGCCTGCGGTGATGTAGGTCTGGAGGTTGAGAAGACGGTAGGCGGCCTGGATGAGGCGCGTTACGCCGGACTCCTGGAGGCCGATTTCCTCGAGGAACATCTGGCGTTCGTCGTAGGTCTCGAGTTCGGCAATTTCGGATTCAATTTTGGCAGCAAGAACGAGGACTTCGGCCTGTTCGTCGGCTACAGCCTTGCGCACTTCCTCTACATAATGGTTGCCCTTCACGGCCGATGCCTCATCGACATTGCAGACATAGAGGATGGGCTTGGAGGTGAGCAGGAAGAGGTCGTGAAGCACGGCTTCCTCCTCTTCGTTCTCCATCGCCACGGTACGGGCCGACTTGCCCTGTTCGAGGGCGGCCTTGATGCGTTCCATCACAGCGACCTGCACCTTGGCGAGTTTGTCGCCTGCCGATGCCGTCTTTTGCAGACGGGGCAGACGCTGCTCGATGGTCTCGAGGTCCTTGAGCTGGAGTTCGGTGTCGATAATCTCCTTGTCGCGCACGGGATTGACCGTGCCGTCAACGTGGGTCACGTTGTCATCGTCGAAACAGCGGAGCACATGGATGATGGCATCCGTCTCGCGGATGTTGGCCAGGAACTTGTTGCCGAGGCCTTCGCCCTTGGAGGCACCCTTGACGAGTCCGGCGATATCGACAATCTCGACCGTTGCAGGCACGATGCGGCCGGGATGAACTATTTCGGCGAGACGATTGAGCCGTTCGTCAGGCACGGTGATGACACCCACATTGGGTTCGATGGTGCAGAAGGGGAAGTTTGCAGCCTGGGCCTTGGCGGATGACAGGCAATTGAAAAGCGTCGATTTGCCCACGTTGGGCAGGCCGACGATACCACATTGTAAAGCCATGTTCTATTTGACGATTTTACTATTTTACAATTTGACAATTTTACCATTTTATATTTTAGATTGGAATTACATCCTATTGGGGAAGTTCCGGTATTGTCCGAAAATGTAATTTTAATATCAAAATATAAAATAAATAAAACTAAAATAAAATACCCCGTTTTCGGGGTCTTTTTTTACAATTCGGCTGCAAAGTTAGGGATTTTGGATGAATTATCCAAATTTATTTTGTTTTTTTGTCGATTTATCGTATCTTTGCATCATATAATTTAACCTATACAAGCCAAAATGCAGAAAAAATACGATTTTTTGGTGATCGGCAGTGGTATCGCCGGCATGAGTTTCGCCCTGAAGGTAGCACATGCAGGCAAAGTGGCCCTCATCTGCAAAACCTCGCTCGAGGAATCGAACACCAGCCTGGCTCAGGGCGGTGTGTCGAGTGTCACCGATTTGGAAGTAGATAATTTCGACAAACACATCCACGACACGATGGTGGCCGGCGACTGGCTCAGCGACCCGAAGGCTGTGGAGCTGGTGGTGAAGAATGCTCCGGCCCAGATTCAGCAGATGGTGGAGTGGGGTGTGGATTTCGACCGCAAGGAGGACGGTTCGTTCGACCTGCACCGAGAAGGCGGTCACTCCGAGTTCCGCATCCTGCATCACGCCGACAACACGGGCGCCGAGATTCAGAACTCCCTTATCCGCAAGGTCAAGGAACATCGCAACATCGATGTCTTGGAACACCATTTTGCCATCGAAATCCTGACACAGCACCATCTGGGTGTGGAGGTCACACGCCGCACGCCCGACATCGAGTGCTTCGGTGCCTATGTGCTCAACGAGCAGACGGGTGCCATCGACACCTATCTGGCCAAAATCACGATGATGGCCACTGGCGGCGTGGGTATGGTTTATCAGACCTCGACCAATCCGCCCATCGCTACGGGTGACGGCATCGCGATGGTCTATCGTGCCAAGGGTACAGTGGAAGGCATGGAGTTTGTGCAGTTCCATCCCACAGCCCTCTATCATCCGGGCGACCATCCCAACTTCCTCATCACGGAGGCCATGCGCGGCTACGGCGGCATTCTCCGTACGCTCGACGGCAAGGAGTTCATGCAGAAGTACGACCCGCGTCTCAGCCTCGCTCCGCGTGACATCGTGGCCCGCGCCATCGACCACGAGATGAAGGTCAGGGGTGAAGACCACGTCTATCTCGATGTCACCCACAAGGATCCCGAGGAGACCCGCCACCATTTCCCCAATATCTATGAGAAGTGCATGAGCTACGGCATTGATATTACTAAAAACTATATCCCCGTAGTTCCCTGCCACCACTATATGTGCGGCGGCATCAAGGTGGATTACAACGGACAGAGCTCCATCAACCGCCTCTATGCCGCAGGCGAATGTTCCTGTACAGGACTGCACGGCGGCAACCGTCTGGCCTCCAACTCGCTCATTGAGGCCATCGTCTATGCCGACCTTGCTGCCAAGCACGCGCTGCCCCGCCTGAAGGACCTCGAGTTCCGCACCGATATTCCCCGCTGGAACGACGACGGTACCATGCCCCACGAGGAGTTGGTGCTCATTTCGCAGTCGCAGCACGAAGTGCAGGAAATCATGGCCACCTATGTCGGAATCGTACGCTCGAACCTCCGTCTGAAACGCGCCTGGACCCGTCTCGACATCATCTATGAGGAGACTGAGAAACTCTTCATGCGCTCGAAGGTGAACCGCTCCATCTGTGAGCTCCGCAACATGGTGAATGTAGGCTACCTTATCATGCGCCAGGCGATGGAACGCAAAGAGAGCCGCGGACTCCATTACTCAATAGATTATCCGCCCGAGAAGAAAGAAGTTGAAGGCTTCGAGAAATAAAAAAGGTGCGCTCCCACTTGGGGGCGCACCTTTTTTTGAGGGGGGGGGGTAGGCGGTCCTGGGCGATTCTAGGCTATCCTGGGAAATCCTAGGTAATTCTAGGTTATCCTGGGGAATACCAAACTGTCCTGGGATTTATTTCGGAAGATCCTGGAGGAAGGAGTTGATTTCCTCGTCGCTGATATCGTAGTTGCGGAGGTCGCCCGAGATGTAGGAGTCATAAGACGGCATGTCGATGAGACCGTGACCCGAGAGGTTGAAGAGGATGACTTTGCCGCGGCCTTCTTCCTTGCACTTGAGTGCCTCGCGAATGGTGGCCGCAATAGCGTGGCAGGATTCGGGAGCGGGGATGATGCCTTCGGTGCGGGCAAAGAGGGTGCCGGCCTGGAAGGTTTCAAGCTGCGGGATATCGACACCGTGCATGTAGCCGTCCTTGAGGAGCTGGGAGACAATCACGCCTGCTCCATGGTAGCGCAGACCTCCGGCGTGGATGTTGGAGGGCTTGAAATTGTGGCCCAGCGTGAACATCGGAAGAAGGGGCGTGTAGCCGGCCTCGTCGCCGAAGTCGTAGGCAAACTTGCCGCGTGTGAGCTTAGGGCAGCTGGCAGGTTCGGCTGCAATGAACTCGGTCGTCTTGCCCTCGAGAATGTTGTGACGCATGAAGGGGAAGGCCAGACCGCCGAAGTTGGAACCGCCGCCGAAGCAGGCAATCACCTGGTCGGGATATTCGCCAGCCATAGCCATCTGCTGCTCGGCCTCAAGGCCGATGATTGTCTGGTGGAGCGAAACATGGTTGAGCACAGAGCCCAAAGTGTATTTGCAATTGGGCGTTGTGGTGGCCAGTTCGATAGCCTCCGAGATGGCTGTGCCCAGCGAACCGCTGTGGGTGGGATCCTTGGTGAGAATGTCCTTGCCGGCACGGGTGGACATCGAAGGCGAACCCTCGACACTGGCACCGAAGGTGCGCATAATGAGCGAGCGGTAGGGCTTCTGCTTCATGGTGAGCTTCACCTGATAGACGGCGCACTCCAGCCCATAAACCTTGGCAGCATAGGAGAGGGCCGCTCCCCACTGTCCGGCGCCTGTCTCGGTGGTCACGTTGGTCGTGCCCTCCTGCTTGCAATAGTAGCACTGGGGAAGGGCCGAGTTAATCTTGTGCGACCCGAGGGGATTGACACTCTCGTTCTTGAAATAGATGTGAGCGGGCGTATCAAGCGCCTTCTCGAGTTCGTAGGCGCGAACCAGAGGTGTAGAGCGGTAGAACCGGTATTTCTCCTGAACCTCCTCGGGGATGTCAATCCACGCATGCTCCTGGTCAAGCTCCTGTTTGGAGCATTCGTAGGCAAAGATGTGACTGAGGTCTTCGGCCGACAAGGGCTGTTTGGTGGCAGGGTTGACGGGCAGACCGGGTTTGTTCACCATGTCGGCCTGAATGTTATACCACCGGGTGGGGAGGTTCTTCTCCTCCAGAATGAATTTTTTCTGTTTCATTACTGTTATTTTATATTAAGATTACAAATAGCGGTTGCCTTCTCCAAATTTATTTTATATTTTATATTTTAGAATTTTATATTAAGATTACCAATAGCAGTTAGCGGTTGTCTTTTTTATCTTAAAATATAAAAAATCAAATATAAAATTTATTGGGTGCAAAGATAGCAATTTAAAACGGAATAACCAAAATTTGGAGCAAAAAAACAGTTATATGCCTGAAATATTATACATTTATTCAATTTCTACCACCGTAATGCCCGTTCCGCCGAACTGAACGTGTTCGTCGTGGTAGCCCGAAATGCCCTGAACGGTGCCGAGATACTGACGCACAACCTGGCGCAGTGCGCCTGTTCCCGTTCCGTGGAGAATGCGCACCTGAGGTACCGACAGCATGATGGCGTCGTCGATGTAGTAGGAGACGGCCGAAAGTGCTTCATCGGCACGCATGCCCCGGATGTCGAGCTCGGTTTTGAAACGGAGGCGCCGACCCCGCATCTCGTCCGAGACGGAAGCGTCGTGGACGGAGGAATGCATGGCCTGTTCGATGAAGGACCCCTTGCCGCTGCCCGCATTCTGGCTTACGGTCACCCTTTCGAGGCGGGCGATGTCGAGCGTGCTCTTGATCATGCCGAAGGCCACCAGACACTGGGAGCCGTTGGACGAAAGAATCTCGCCCACGGAGGTCTGTCCCTTGATACGGACGTGGTCGCCCGGCGCGAATGAGGGCGTTTCGGCATTCTTTTTCAGGGTGTCGCGTTTCACGGCCCCCTTCTCCCAGCGCCTTGACGGAGCGGGTTCGGGCTGAGGCGTGTTGACCTTCTCGACAAACTCGCGGAAATCCTTACGGATGCTACGGGTGGCCTCCTTCTCAGCCTGGGCCTCTTTAATGTCGCGGATGGTTTTCTCAATCTGGGCATTGGCCTGGGAGAGAAGGCGGGATGCCTCGCTCTGTGCCTTTTCGAGCATATCGCGGCGCTGGGTCTGTATTTTCTCCAGCCGCTCGTTGAGTTTGGTTTTCAGTTCCTCGAGGTCTTTTTCCTGCTGGTGTATCTTGTCGCGCTTCAGCTGCCAGTAACGTCTGTCACGCTGAATGTCGTGGAGGTATTTATCGACATTGACGTAGTCGCTGCCCACGATTTCCTTGGCCTGTTCGATGATGTCGTTGGGCAGACCTATTTTGTGGGCAATCTCGATGGCGAACGATGACCCGGGCCGTCCCACTTCGAGCATGAAGAGGGGCCGCATGTTGGTCTGGTCGTAGAGCATTGCGCCGTTCACGATGCCCGGCGTATCATCGGCAAAGAGTTTGAGATTGTTGAAGTGGGTTGTAATCACGCCCCGGGCCTCCTTGCGGTTCAGTCCGCCCAGGATGGCCTGGGCAATGGCTCCGCCAATCTGCGGTTCCGTACCCGAGCCCATTTCGTCGATGAGCAGCAGGGTGCGGGCCGAAGCATTCCGCAGGAACAGTTTCATGTTGGTCAGATGGGACGAATAGGTCGAGAGGTCGTTGTCGATGCTCTGCTGGTCGCCGATGTCAATCAGGATGTTGTCATAGACGGCGCAGGTGGAATTGTCGCGCAAGGGAACAGGCAGTCCGCACTGGAACATATACTGCACGAGGCCGAGGGTTTCGAGACAGACGCTCTTGCCGCCTGCATTGGGGCCGGAGATGAGGACGATGCGCTGTCGGGCATTGATGGCAATGTCGAGCGGCACCACGCGTTTGCCTTCCGCCTTATACCTTATATATAATAAAGGATGACGAGCCTGCACCCAGTCGGTCTCGACGGAATCTTTTTTGCCGTCGGCGATGTGGGGCACACAGCCCTCAATCTCTCCCGCGAAGCGGGCTTTGGCCCGCAGGAAGTCAATGTCTCCCAGAAAGTCGTGGGCCGCAAGCAGGTCGGGCAGCAGCGGCCGGATTTGGGACGTGATTTCGGTGAGGATGCGGATAATCTCCTGCTGTTCCTCGGCCTCGAGTTCGCGGACGCGGTTGTTGGCATCCACCACTTCAGAGGGTTCGATATAGACGGTCTTGCCTGTCGCCGATTCGTCGTGGACGATGCCGTGCAGCCTGCGTTTGTAGGACGGAGCCACGGGAATGACAAGGCGTCCGTCGCGCACTGTAGGAGTCACATCCGATTCCACAAATCCTTCGCTCTGTGCCTGACGGAGGATGTTGCGGAGCAGCTTGCTAATGCCGGAGAGCGTCTGGTCCATCTCGTGGCGGATGCGCAGCAGTTCGGCCGACGCGTTGTCGCGTATCTCGCCCTGTTCATTGAGGATGCCGTTGATGCGGTTAAGCAGGGGCGGGAGGAGCGACGAGAAGGGTACCTGATCACGGGCCATTCGGGTGAGAAGCGGATAAGGCGGATTTCCGGAGATTTCCTCATCGTCAGGCACAAAGTATTTGACCAGCACACTGATGGCCGAGAGCGAACGGCGCAGGTCGAAGAGTTCCTCGGGATTGAGGTAAGTGCCCGCCAACCGGATGCGGGCGAAGGCATCGGTGAGGTCGCAGAAACCATCGGTCGGCATGGGACGCTTGGTGTCCTCCAGTACCCGGAGCATCTCGCTCAAGAGGCTGAAGTCGCGTGAGAGCTGCTGTCGGTCGGACGAAAACGACATCTCATCGACATGACGTGCGCCCAGCCCGCAGAGCGTGGCTGAGCGTACGAGGGAACGTATTTTGGAAAAACCTAATTTTTCTTCGTAATTATCGGGAAATATCATTGTCAGTATTCTAATTCACCCACACCTTGACGCAGGATTTCCACTCCTTGGGTGAGATCTACAACTGTGGAAGGCAGTTCCTCGCCGATGCCTCCGTTGATGAGGATGTCGGCCTGGTTTTCGAAAGCTTCGGCGATAAGGTCCGGGTCGGTCATATAGTCCAGTTCGTCCTCGTCGCGTTCGTATTTGAGTGAAGCCGTCAGCAGGGGCTGACCCAGTTCTTCGAGCAAGGCATGGAGGATGGGCTGGTCGGGAATGCGGATGCCGAGGGTCTTGCGCGAACGGAAGACCTTGGGCAGTTTGAGTCCGGCCTCCAGAATGAAGGTAAAGGGACCGGGCAGGTTCTTGCGCATCAGCTTGAACTGCTCGTTGTTGAAACGCGTGTATTCATCGACCTGGGAAATGTCACGGCAAATGATGGAGAGCGGTTTCTTCTCTTCCTTCTTGGCACTGCGGTAGCGGTAGATGCGTTCCACCGCCTTCTGGTTGAGGGCATCGCATCCGATGGCATAGACTGAGTCGGTGGGATAGATGATTACCTCACCGTCGTGGATGCGCCGTGCGATTTTCTCGATGAGCCGCAGGTCGGGATTGTTGTTATAAAGGGTGAAAATGTCCATCGGTTATTTTTGGATCACGCGGACGGGTTGCAGGTCGCGCCAGGATGCCACATAATCGTACCACGCCTGGTCGTTTTTCCAGCGGGCAAAGGTCTCCTTGTCTGGCGCGCAGAACGAGATGCGGTAGCGGATGGCGTTGTCGCGGTCGGTCTGTACTCCGTAGAGCACCTGGTTGTTGTCGATGTAGCAGTTGGAAACATAGTGTTCGGGCACCGCACAGGCCACCCCCGCACGCTGGGGAACGGGATAGAGTTCGTGGTTGTTGTCGGCCCAGTCCATACCGAACGAGGCGCAGGTTCCGCGGTCGTCCTTCCAATAGGAAGGCTTGAGGGTGAGGGCAGGATCGTCGGGATGGAGCGAACCCACACGGATGACACCCGTCACGAATTCGACGCCTTTGGTGTCGCCCTCAAACTGCTGGATGACTTCGCACTCGCGGTTGCCGGCATAGAGGATATAGCGGCTCTTGAGGTTGAGCGTCTTTCCCTTATACTGCCAGCCTTCCACATTCATATCGACCACCGTGCGGACGGGTCCTTTGGCCACAATGTGGGCCTGACGCCAGGCGAAGGGATCAATCATCACCATCTTGGAGAGCGGTTTGCCCTTGGCATCCTTCTTGGATGTATCGACGCTGTTGTCCCAGCCGCGCAGGGTGCCTATTGAGATGGTCTGTCCCACGAGGATGATGTCATCGCCGAAATTGCGTTCGGCCAGCGCTTTGTTCTCGGCGCTGTACCAAAGGCCGTCGGCCAGTTCGAGCTGACGGACCTTCTTGCCGTAGAGGTCGGTCGATTGTTTCTTGTCGAAATAGATGCGGTAGGCCACCTGGTCGCTTTCGAAAGCGGGGCCGTGATGATGCATGGCCGAGTACATGTTATCCACACGCTCCGACACCGTGTCAGTGGGGATGTGCTGCTTGGGATTGTGGCTCTTGTCTTTGTCCTTGAACCACATCTGGGCGTGCACACGGGCAGGATAGCGGTCGGCAGAAGCCTCCTCGGTGGAGAAGACAATCGAGGCTGTCTTGGAAGCCTTCTTCTTGAGGTCGATCACAAAAGCGAGTTCGTCCTTGATGCCGTCGCCGTTGAGGTCGTCCATCTGGGAGGGCACTTCCTTGCCGTCCACCGTAACGGTCGCGCTCTTGTAAATATTGTTGGCCGGAAGCTGGATGCAGACAGCTGCATCGTTAACCTTAGCACTGTTGGGATTGGAGATTTCGACCGTGAGTTCCGAACTGCCCAAACGGTTGATTTTGAGTTGGGCATTGGTGGCCACATTTGCCATCTCGGGCATCTGGGCCATAGCTGAGCCGCCGACGAGGGCAGCCAGAAGGATAAAGAATTTACGCATGGGAATCAGTTGTTAGCAATGAGATCTGTCTGGAGATTGGTGACTGCCTGGGTGGCGATGGGTTCGCCCTGAGCAACATGGAGCGTCACGTTGTTGATGGAAACGCTGTCGCAGAGGTTGAGCATGATGCCGTAGCGCGAGGTGATTACCGCATTGGAGACAGAGATATTGGAAATGGGACGTTCGGCAATACCGTTGAAATACATCGCACGGTAGGAACCGCAACTTACGATATTCTCGATATGGATGTCCTTGAAGGTCGGGGTTCCCTCGTTGACAGGCTGGGCTACCGTATCGACTTTCTCGAGACCGGCATCCATCACCTCGCGGGCGGAAAGTCCCTGATAGTGGAGGTCGAAGAGAATGGGGTCGGTCACGATATCCTTCATCGTGATGTTGGAGATGTGGATGTTCTCGACCACACCGCCGCGACCGCGTTTCGACTTGAAGCGGAGACCTACTTCGGTACCGATGAAGGTGCAGTCGGTGACGTAGATGTTCTCGACACCGCCGCTCATCTCAGAACCTACGACAAAGCCGCCGTGGGCAAGTTCAACCGTACAGCCGCGCACCACCACGTTGCGGGTGGGCACGCCGCGCTTGCGTCCGGCTTCATCCTTGCCCGACTTGATGCAGATGCCGTCGTCGCCTACGCTGAATCTGGAATTGAGAATCAGCACGTTCTCGCAGCTTTCCACATCGAGACCGTCGCCGTTCTGGGCATAATCGGGATTGAAGACGTCGATGCCGTCGATGATAAGGTTTTTGCAGAGCAGGGGATGGATGTTCCAGGCCGGAGAGTTCTGGAAACGCACACCCTTGAGGAGAATGTTGGCCGAATTGCGGAGTGAGATCATCACGGGACGCAGGAAGACCTTGTATTCTTCCCACTGTTCGTCGGTCAGTTCCTCGCGGATGACGTTGAGGTCGGCTTTCGACAAAGCCTCACGTACTATCTCGGAGGGATACCAGACGGAGGAATCTCGGTTGCAGCAACCGCCTTTGGCCAGCAGGTCGCGCCAGAAGAAGGGAGTCACCTTCTCACGCTTGACCCAACGCCAGGCATCGCCCGAGCCGTCGATGGTGCCCGCACCAGTGATGGCAATATTGTTCACACTGTCGGCATTGATGGGAGAGGCACAACGTTTGGTGAGCAGTCCTTCAAACCATGTGTTGATGATGGGATAGACATGATAGTCGGGATTGAAGACCAGCACGGCGCCTTCTTCCAGATGCAGGTCCATGTTGTTCTGCATGTAGATGGGACCGGTCATCCAAACACCGCGGGGTACTATGAGATGTCCGCCGCCCAGAGCCGACATTTCCTTGAGGCCGGTGTTGATGGCTTCAGAACAGTCGGTGTGGCCGTCGCCTATAGCGCCGAAGTCGGTGATGGGACGTTTATAGTTGCCTATGGTGGGACTCAGGAGGGGTTCCATCTCGAAGGGAACATTCTGTGAGTAGCCGCTGTAGTTCTCGCCGCTTACGGAAATTTCCTGCTTCGCGGGACTTGAGGCATTTTGACAGGCGGAAAGCATCAGCAGCGATGCTCCGCAGAGAAGGATAGTTTTCAGGTTCATAAAAAATATGTTATTGATTGTTGATGGATTTCAGCATTCGAATTTGCCGGCTTTGGCGGCCAGTAGCTGGTCGGCATCGACGGGTTTGGCTTTGCCCAGATGACGGTGACCGTCGGGTGTGATGAGCCAGTTTTCCTCGTTGCGCATTCCTCCAAAATCCTTCCAGGCATCGAGGCGTTCGTAGCAGATGAAGTCGGTGAACTTGCCGGCTGCACGCCACTGGTCGATGAGTTCGGGGATGAAGTAGATGCCGGGTTCGACGGTGAACACAAAACCGGGTTCGAGTTTGCGGGCCAGACGCAACGATTTGAAACCGAAACGCGGGTCTTTCTGAGCGCCGCGCGGATAACCTACATGCACCTCGCCGTAATTTTCCATATCGTGTACATCGAGACCCATCATGTGACCCAGTCCGTGAGGCATAAAGAGGGCTACGGCTCCCGCTTCGGCGGCTTCCGTCGGATTGCCCTTCATGAGCCCTAATTGTTGGAGACCCTCTGCTATCGTAGTCCAGGCCTTTACGTGACACTCGCGGTAGGTGATGCCGGGTTTCAGCATGTTGTGAGCTGTGTGGTAGGTGTTCATCAGCACTTCATAGACCTCGCGCTGGCGGCTGGTGAAGTCTGAGCCGACTGGCATCGTGGTCGTCAGATCTCCGGCATAATGCATGTCGGTCTCGGCTCCGGCGTCGAGCAACAGCATGTCGCCCTCGCGGAGGGTGTGGATGTAGCCATGATTGTGGAGCGTTTCGCCGTGAGTGGTGCAGATGGCTGGGAAAGAATAGTAGTAGCCCTCTCTCAGACAGACTTCCATTACTGCGGCCATGATTTCTTTCTCAGTGCGGCCGGGTTGAGCCAACTCAAGGGCTTTGAGATGCATATCGACCGAGATGCCGATGGCTTTCTCGATTTCGGCAATTTCCTCGGGACCCTTGTGATTGCGCATATCTACGAGGGCATTGATGAGGTCCAGCGAAGGTTGGGCGTTCTTACCCAGGAGTTCGTCGAAGAGCAACTGACGGTCGCCGCGGTAGGGAGGAACGAAGTGAACCTTCTGCTTGTCTGCTTTGGCGTTCTCAATATGTTTAAAGAGCAGAGCTGACGGCAGTGTCTCGGTCACACCGACGTCGGCAGCCCTTTCTGCAAGCGTCGGCATAGGACCCGTCCACACGATATCGTCGAGGGTGAGTTCGTCGCCGAAGATAACGGTGCGGTTGTTGTCGCAGTCGATGACGGCGGCCAGACCGGGCATATCCAGTCCGAAGAGATACAGAAATGTGGAATCCTGCCTGAATTTGTATTCGTTGTCGGCATAGTTGAAGCCTACGTTCCCGTTGCCCAGAAAGAGCAGGAGCCCGTGACTCATTGTCTGCTGCAGGGCTTTGCGCCTTGCGATATATATTTCCTTATTGAACATATCTTTAATTATTTAATTAATTTACTGAACATATTCGTAACATCCTATTGCGGGTTTTGGAGTCCAGGCAGTATTGTCCAAATCTGTCTCAAGCGTGGTGGATGTGGCTGCCCCGATGGCTGGCGATTCCGCTTGAAGACGGAAGTCGTAGGTGTAGTTGTCATCGTCAAGAAGCAGGTAGAGCGGATCCTTCGCCCAGACGGTAGAGATAAAGTCATTGTCATCAGAGCCGTTGGCAGCCAGCAGACAATGGTCGAAGCGGTAGTGGAATATCGAATCGCTGCGGGTTCCTTCGGGACTGATGAATTCCTGATAGACCAGCTGTACGTCGGAGGCATTGGGACTGACGGTCGGGTTGCAGTGTTTGCTCCAAACAATGGTGTTGCACACGTTGCAGCGCCAGAGCGGATAGTCGTAGGGATTGGTGAGATACAGCGCCGGAGTACTCACCCAGGCTGTGTAGCAGTAGTTGGCCAGTGTACAGTGGTCGATTTCCCAGGCTCCGCCCTGAATCTCGAGCAACGCTCCGCCGGCATTCGAAAGCAGACAGCCTTCCATGCGGCATTGGGCACCTATGGCACGTATCAGCGTACTGTCGCTGAGGCTGATCCGGCAGTGACGGAAGGTGATGCGCTGCTCTTCGTCTTCGGTCAGTTCGGTATCAATTGTGCCGGGCTCGATGCGGATGCCGTCGGTCATGCCGTGAATGTCTGCCCAGTTCCAGACGTTGCCGGAAGAACTGCTGTGGACATACAGATTGCCCCATTGGGCGGGGAGTCCGTCATAGGAGAGGTTGACAAACATCTTGTCGGTACGGTCGCCGCGAAGGATGACGGGCCGACCGGCAGTACCCTCACAGATGAGGGTGCCGTAAAGGTGGATGTCAGCCTTGTCGTGGAGGTAGAGCACTACGCTGTCCTCTAGGATGAGTTTCGCACCTTCGGCCACCACGAGCGAATCGTAGATCTGAATCTCCGAACCGGAAAATACCCTGACATCGGCATCTATGGTTTTCGTACGCCAGATTTCCACATCCCGGCATTCACCCTTCAGGACGATGCTCTGTGTCTTTCCGTTGCAGGTCACATCGATATAATCGGTATGCGAACGGCCTGAGCGGGCCTCGAAAGTAGCTTCGACAAACAGGAACAAAGAGTCGCCAGACGCGATGCGCAGCAAGTCCGGATTGGTGAACGAGGACCCGTTCATGCCGTCCACATTCATGCGGAAGCCCGATGTCCCGGCATTTCTCAAGACAATGGACGAGAGTCGTATCTCCCCGCTATTGCGGTTGTAGAGCTTCAGTCCGTAGGTCTGCGACGAGTTGCCGGCCAACAACATCCCCACGTCCAGTGTATCGGCGGATACTTTGGGCTGGGCCGAGGTGCCGGTATCCAGGTCGTCGCTGCAGGCGGCGAACATCCACAGGGCTGACAGACAGATGAGCCAGAAGATATTTCTCATTGTGAAAGAGTTCTCGTAGTTTTTATTTGGTGACGACCAGTGTATAGCCGTCGCTGAGCAGGTAGGCTTTGTATTGCCTCAGGATATAATTGTTCTCGTTGGCGGGACCTTTGGTGGGAGCGGGCGAGCCCCAGAATATTGCCCCGAATTCCGATTCGCAGGTGGGGCAGACGGCGCTCATTTGGGATTCACCCATTTCGAGACGCTGTACTTTGGAGCCCGTATAACCCCCGGCATAGCAGTTGGGACAGGCAAGGTCGAATGCGAAAAAGTCGTTTCCTTCATAGTTCTGAAGGATGAGCAGCCCGCCGCGGGCAAGGGCATCCGCTGCCGTCAGGACGCGTTTGTCGTAAATCCGGACAAAGCCCCCGGGTGAGTTGAGCTGCGCCTGACCCTCGACCTGTCCCACAATGGCATTAATCGTTTCAATGTTGCAACTGTAGTTCAGATATCCCACCGCTGGGATGGGGCTTTCGTACACCGAGTCGGTACAGGCCCAAAGACACGTCAGCACAACGCCGAGAATCGCCTTCCGGAATCTCATGCTTTCAGCAATGCTTGGTAAGCCCGGTCAACCGACGGGAAGTCAAATCCGGAGATGACTTTGTCCATCAGGGCGGCCACGCGGTCGTTGCAGAGATTGCCGATGGAACCCTCGTGGGTGTGGCGGATGTCCTTGCAGGGTTTGAATTTACCGGCTTCTATGTCGAGACCCACTTTCTTGTAGGCATCGCGGAAGGGCATTCCATCGCTGGCCAGACGGTTTACTTCTTCGACTGAGAACATTAGGTCGTATCTCGGGTCGTCGAGGATGTGTTCGTTGACGGTGATGTGTTCGAGCATAAGTGTCACCATATTAAGACACTCGATCAGGCTGTCGAACGTGGGCAGGAATGTTTCCTTGATAATCTGCAGGTCGCGGAAATAGCCAGAGGGCAGATTGTTCGAGATGAGCATGATTTCCATTGGAACGCTCTGCAGTTTGTTGCATTTCGCGCGGGTGAGTTCGAATACGTCGGGATTCTTCTTGTGGGGCATGATTGAAGACCCTGTTGTGAAGGCATCGTGGAGTTTGATGAACCCGAAGTTTTGGGACGAGAACATGCAGGCATCGAAAGAAAGTTTGCTCAGGGTGGCTGCGATACCGCCCAGAGCCTGTGCTACGATGCGTTCAGTTTTGCCGCGACCCATTTGGGCATACACCACATTGTAGTCCATCGATTCGAAGCCAAGTAGGTCTGTCGTCATCTGACGCTTCAGCGGGAAACTGTTGCCGTAGCCGGCAGCCGAACCCAACGGGTTTCGGTTGACAACTTTGTAGGCTGATTTCAGTATTTCGAGGTCATCGACCAGTGATTCGGCATAGGCACCGAACCACAGACCGAAGCTCGAGGGCATAGCCACCTGCAGGTGGGTATAGCCGGGCATCAGCACATTCTTGTAACGTTCGCTCTGCTGCTGCAGCATCCGGAAGAGTTTGAGCGTCGCATCCGTCACCTCCCGTATTTTGTAGCGCATGAAGAGTTTCAGGTCCACCAGCACCTGGTCGTTGCGTGAACGTCCGCTGTGAATCTTCTTACCCAAGTCACCAAGACGGCGGGTGAGAAGCAGTTCCACTTCCGAATGGACGTCCTCAATGCCTTCTTCGATTTCGAAGTTGCCTGACTGGATGTCCTTGTAGATGTCGCGCAAGGCGTCCAGCAGGGTGGACAGTTCGTCGTCCGTCAGCATCCCGATGCTGTTGAGCATGGTGATGTGGGCCATTGACCCCAACACATCGTATGGCGCGAGATACATATCCATCTCACGGTCGCGGCCAATGGTGTATTTTTCAATATCGTGATCTACCTGTACGGATTTTTCCCACAGTTTCATAGTTCCTATTGTACAAAAGGGTTCAACTTAATAGGGGATGCGTGTCAGTGCGTCGGCAATCTTTTCGGCCAGACCTTCGATTTTGTCGCCCACCATGGGTTTGAGGAAGAAGGGGATGTCGGCCTCAAGGGTAACCCGGATTCTTGAGAGGTTGGGGTCTTTGGGCAGCATCTGGAGCCAGAGTTTCATATCGATGGGGGAGTTGGAGGTAGCGTACTTCACGAGTTTAAAGGGCTGTTTCTCGACAATGCTGACGGTGAGCGTCATCCCCATCGCATCAAGCGATGCCGATTCTTTGGTGAAGCGGATGCTGTCGAGCGAAAGCATGCCCTTCGAAGATTCCGAAATTTTCTGCTGTATCTCCTGACGCTTGTCTTCGGGGAGGCTGTCAAGTTTCTCCTGAAGGATGGAAAGGTCGGAGAGACGTTCGTAAACGGCCTCGGCGGGCGCGTTCACAATCTTGATGGAACTTTCGTATTTGGCCATTTCCAAAAGAATTTATTTCATCCAATTCTCAGGGTCATGACGCCACTGTTTCAGTACTTCGACGTCTGAATCCTGAATATATTTGTTCTCAAGGGCGGTGGCAATGAGTTCCTCGTAATTGGAGAGGGTGTAGAGTTCCACACCTGCCTTTGCAAAGGCTTCTGCAGCCTGGGGGAAGAGGTAGGTGAAAATGGCCACCATGCCCATCACGTTGATGTCGGCGGCACGGAGGGCGTCAACCGCCTGGAGCGAGGATTTGCCAGTCGAGACCAGATCTTCGACTACTACCACGTTCCAGCCTTTCTTGAAGTATCCCTCAATCTGGTTGCCCAGACCGTGATCCTTCGGAGCCGAACGGACGTAGATGAACGGTACGCCCAACAGGTCGGCAACCAGTGCGCCTTGGGCGATGGCGCCCGTCGCAACGCCGGCAATACAGTCCACCTTGCCGAACTGCTGGAGTATCGTTGAGGTAAGACCCGTGCGGATAGCTGAACGTATCTCGGGGTAGGAGAGGGTTTTGCGATTGTCGCAATAGATGGGTGACTTCCAGCCGGAGGCCCATGTGAAGGGCTGCTGGGGTTGCAATTTGACGGCCTTGATGGCCAAAAGCTTTTCTGCAATCAGTCGTGCTAATGTTTTCATATTCTTCGTTTTATTTCGTTTTTAATTTGGTTGCAAAGATAACGAAAAAAACGGATATGGCAAAATATTAGGTAAAGTTTTTAACTTTATTAGGCTATTTCGTCATCCCAAGGGTGAGAAAACTGAGTCTGAGACGCGGAATTGTGCTCAAAATGTCGGCACAGGCCGAGAGTGTGGCGCCCGAGGTGAGCACATCATCGATGAGCAGTACGTGGTGTCCCTCCAGTTTTTCTGGATGTTTGATTTTGAAGGTCCTGTTCACATGGCCGAGACGTTCTTCGAAGGTGTGACGTACTTGCGAGTCGGTGTATTCCGACTTGCGGAGCAGGTGTGTGTCCATAGGGATGTTCCAGACTTCCGACAGGGCTTTGCCCACAGGGATTACCTGGTTGTAGCCTCGTGTCATCAACCGTCGCCAATGGATGGGAACGGGCACGATGAGGTCGATGTCATAGGGCCAGCCCTGGGTTTGAAGTTCCAGGGCGGCAAGGCGTCCCAGGTCGTAGTTCACCCAGGGACGTCCCTTGTATTTGGCGGCTTGGATCAGCCGGGCAAAGTCGTTGCCCGACTGGTAGAAACAGAAGGAGGCGCCGTGTTCGAACCGGAACCGCCCGAACAGCCGTTCGTCGGCCGGATTCTCCTCTTTCCAATGGGGCAGACGCGGCAGTTGGGCGATACAGTGCAGACACAGCGTTTTCTCCTCCCTCAACAGCGTGCGTCCGCATATCTGGCAGGTGCGGGGAAGAAACAGGTCTTTCAGGTCGGCTACCCAGGGGTACATGTCTTGTTGTCAGGGAATCAGAGAGTCTCGAGGACTTTGCGCACCAAAGTACTTTCGAAGCCGCGCTGTGCTCCGAAACGCTGCAGTTTGGCATAGTCTTGGGGACTGAGCGGGCGCGACATCTCCCGGGCTTTCTCCCGCAGTATGCCGGTCAGGGTTTCCTGGTATTTGCAGGGGTTGACGAGTTCGTTTAAAACCTCATTTATCAACACTGTGGATATCTGCTTCAGCTGGAGTTGATAGCTGATTTTGGTTCGACCCCAGTGCTGGTACTCCAGTTTGTCGTGAATGAAGGCGCGTGTGAAACGTACCTCGTCAATAAAATTTTCGCTTTTCAGCCAGTCGATGATGTGCTCTTCGTCCTCGAGGTTGTCGAGCCCCCAGGAGCGCAGTTTTTCGCGTACTTCGTGTACGCAATGTTCTGATTTCGAACAGTAGTTTGCTGCTTTTTTCAATGCAGCGTCGGCGGTAATGGTTTTCTTTGTCATATGTTGTTTTTGAACAGTTTCTGAGAGTTTGTTAATCAGGGGATAAATGCTCTGACCATGCGGTTTTTTTCATACATGTCCTGACGTACGATGATGTCGGTATAGCCCGACTGGTCCAGTAGCAGACGGACCTCGGTCCCAAAGTTCTCGTTAATCTCGAGATATAGTACTCCGCGATGATTCAGATGCTGCTTGCCGTAACGGGCAATGGCGCGGTAGAACAGCAGCGGGTCGCAATCGGGGACGAAGAGCGCCATATGCGGTTCGTGGTCGAGCACCGTCGCACTCATGTCCTTCGCTTCGGATTCGCAGACGTAAGGCGGGTTACTGACGATGATATCATGACGTTCATAGCGTGGCGCTGACAGTGAATAAGTCTCGTCCGGATTGTGGATATCCTGGTGAATATTGAGGTCGTCCTCAGGCTTGAGTATGTCCATGTGGATGAAGTCTATGTTCTTGGCACCCAGCGATTCTGCGTTCGCTTTGGCCACCTTCAGCGCTGCTGTGGACAAGTCTGTGGCGCTGATGTTGATATCTTTGAATTTCAATGCCAATGTGACGGCAATACAGCCGCTGCCAGTGCCGATATCCACAATCGAACGGACCGGACTGTGGAAAACCCGGACAATATCGTTGATAACCCAGTTGACGAGTTCCGCCGTCTCGGGACGGGGAATCAGGGTGTCGCGGTTCACTTTGAACTTGCGGCCCATGAATTCAGCATAACCCAGTACCTGCTGTACGGGGATGCCTTGCGCCAGTTCCACAGCACAACTCATGAGCCGGAGCCGGATGTCCGCATCGAGGGTGTCGGTCCGGTGCATCAGGTAGTCGTTGCGTGTCCAGCCGCACACACCCTCCACCAGCATCTCGATGATGGCGTTCCTCTCTCTTTCGTCGTAGAGCGGAGAGAGTGTGTTGCGGAGCAAGGGTAATATTTTTAGCATGTTGCAAAGTTAGAAAAAACAAACGAAATATCCAAATTTTTTTGTAGAAAAATGCAAATTCAGGTGCTATAAAATCTAAAAAAATCACTTTAGTCACTTAATTTCATTAAAAAAGTCATAAATCCGGACCTTTCTTAGCGGTTATCTGAAAGATTTTCCGTAAATTTGCGCCGGCTTTTAGTCGATTTTTCAGAAAATGAATATAAAACAAACATATTTTCTGCCCGTTTTTGCGTCAGTCGTTTTGCTGATGTCTTCCGCCCTCACTTCATGTCTGGGGGATAGCAACAGCAATGAAGTGATTGTGACCAACTACTCGAATGCGACCGTCAAGACTTTCTCGTTCAACAGTAACGACAGTGTCTGCACGGGTCTTGCATCCTACGCCTTCACGATTGACCACTACGGTGCTTCAGACCCGGCGCTCATCGCCAAATGGCCGGGCGCAGGCATCATCTTCAACAGCGACTCGCTCCCCGTGGGCTCCGTTCCCGACACCATCGAGGTCGAGATGACCTATTCTTCTCCCTCTGCGGTGATGTTCTATCACTATGATGCGTCGGCCAACCTGGTCGATTCGGTCGATTTCACCGAGAAGCAGAAGGTCAACTTTTCCCCCTATGCCACTACGGTGCTCCGTATTACGGCCTACGACAAACAGACGACCAAGGACTATATCATCAAGGTCAATGTCCACAAGACTGTCGGCGACACCATCCGCTGGGGCATGCTGAGCGAAAACCTGTTCCCCGGTTTGGGGGATGTCATTGCCTTGCGTGTCGATACCATTGGCAATACCTTCTACGCGCTTGCCGCAACCGCAGATTCCAGCGTGTGGTATTCCGAATGTGAGATGAATTATCCCCTCGACGCATGGACCGATCCTGTCCGTGTAGGAACGATGCAGACACTCAATCCCGCCACGCTTTGGAGTTGGAACAGCCGGCTCTGCTGTGTGGGACTGGACGGAGAGTTGCGTTACAGCACCGACGGCCAGAACTGGAACAGAGTCCTCAATCCCGGCGCTCTCAAGTTCTGCAACCTGCTGGGTTTGCAGTTCAAGGCCTACGGCGCAGCATCGGATTCCATCCGGGCCATCACCTTCGGGGAGGACGGCCGTTACTACTTCGCAGCCGCAACCGGTATCGACGAGCCTTGGACGGTGGGCGACGAGGTGCCTGACGGCTTCCCTCTTGTGGGCTATACGCGCCCCATTTCCATGCCCGCCGTACCTCAGCGTGGCAACCGTACTTCGCGCATCTACATAACGGGCGGACTCACCTATGCAGGCAAGTGCACGTCGTCCACCTGGTGTTGCGACGGTACCGAGTGGGCCGAATTTGTCCAGAACTCGCTCCCCGTTATGCATGATGCGGCCGTTATTCCCTATTGCACCGATACCGACGAACCTGGCACGCTGTGGCTGATGTCGCCCGGTTCGGGGATGGACGGCATACTCTATTTCTCGGAGGATAAGGGTGTCACCTGGAAGACGCTGGCAAAGGAATATGCTTCCTATGCCGACGTGGATAATATGGGCCTCGATGTGTGTCCGTCGATGTATTTCGATCCCAACGACTATCGAATCTACATCTTCGAGCTCGACAGCGACAGGTGCGTACGGCTGGTGTCTGGGCAGCTCACCAAACTCACCTTCCAACACCGCCGTTAAATGAAGGCTTTCGCTCTTTGTCTGGGGTTTGTGGCTGCGATGTGTCTGCCCTCCGTTGCCGGTGCCCAGAGCGGCGGCTCGGAGAACAAAGAGTATATGTATGAAATCGGTGCGGGCGGCGGTATCAGTTGGGCCTATGGTGATGTCAACCACAGCAGCCTCATTGCCAATCCCTCATGGGCAGCCGACCTGTTGTTCCGCTATAACTGGACGCCACGCTGGGCTTTCGCCGTCGATGTGTCTTCGTTGGGTCTCAAGGGCGATACTCGCAACTACTCCGATGTCTATCCCGGAGGTGCCGACTACAGGTTCAACGCCCGGCTTTGGGAACTGTCGGTCCGTCCGGAATTCCATTTCTGGAACTATGGCTGGGCATCCGACTATCGCGAGAAACGTCGCATCGCTCCCTTCCTCACCCTGGGCCTGGGGTTCGGTTATGCCCGACGCAGCACCGATATGGGCAAGAAGTCGGCCATAGCGCTCACCATCCCTATCGGCGGCGGCTTCAAGTGGAAGATTGCGCCCCGCTGGAACGCACAGCTCACCGCATTGTGGACCAAGGCTTTCAGCGACAATATCGACGGTATCGACGACCCCTACGGCATCGATTCGGGGGCTCTCCAGAATACCGACTGGACCGGACAGATTATGCTGTCTGTAACGTTCGACTTCAAGGAACGTTGTTTGGAATGTAAAAATCAGCATTCGCTGTATTAATATAATATGGTATATAAATACCGAGTAGTCAAATAGTAAAATCGTCAAATAAGAATACAATGAGTTATTTAGATCAAATAGACCCCAGACGGGTGCCCCGGCACGTGGCTATCATCATGGATGGCAACGGACGTTGGGCAAAAAGCCAGGGACAGCCGCGCAGCGTGGGGCACCAGGCCGGAGTGAAATCCCTCCACGAGACCCTTCGCGGCGCGAAGGAGGCCGGAGTGAAGTATCTCACCGTCTATACTTTCTCGACTGAGAACTGGAACCGTCCCCGCCAGGAGGTGGAGACGCTCATGAATCTCATGGTCTGGGCCATCGAACAGGAGACGCCCGGCATGATTGAGAACGGAGTGAGCCTGCAGGTCATCGGCGACATGAGCCGTCTGCCTGAGAATACACGTCAGCGTCTTCAGAAGTGCATCAGCGACACCGCCGCAGGCAAGGTCATCACCCTCATCCTGGCCATCAGTTATTCCGCCCGCTGGGAAATCACACGCGCTGCCCGCCAATTGGCCGAAAAGGTTCAGTCCGGCGAGATGAAGGCCGACGAGATTACCGAGGACGCCGTTTCCGCCCAGCTCACCACCGTCAACTATCCTGATCCGGATCTCCTCATCCGTACAGGCGGTGAGGTGCGTATCTCCAACTATCTGCTTTGGCAGATTGCCTATGCCGAACTCTATTTCTGCGATACCTATTGGCCCGAATTCGGTCCCGAAGATCTCTACAAGGCCATTGTGGAGTATCAGAGCCGCGAACGCCGTTTCGGCAAAACATCCGAGCAGGTGTCTGATGAAACAAAGTAACACGAATGCAGAAAATTAAGATTCTATTATTCCTCTTCCTCGCTGTCTTTGCCTTCCAGGCCAAGGCACAGGAGCCGGCCGACACGATATTCAACCCGACGGTCAACCACAACGCTACAACGCCTCGCAAATACACCATTCGCGGCATCCGCGTGGTGGGCGCCGATAACTATGAGGATTATGTGCTCATCGGTTTCTCCGGCCTCTCGGTAGGACAGCAGATTTCCGTGCCCGGCGATGAAGTTTCCAATGCGATACGCCGTTTCTGGCGTCAGGGTCTCTTCAGCGACGTCAAGGTTACGCTCGAAAAGGTTTACGGCAACGAATGCTGGATTCTGATTGAGCTCAAGATGCGACCCCGTATCAGCGCCATCGAATATGACGGCGTGAAGAAGAGCGAACGCGAAGACCTCGATATCCAGATCGGCATGGCCAAGGGTTCGCAGGTAACCCCCAATATACTCGACCGCGCCAAGAAACTCATCAAGCGTTATTACGACGACAAGGGCTTCAAGAATGCCGATGTCGAAATCTATCAGGAGGATGATCCGGAGGCCGGCGACAACCTCGTGCGCCTCACCGTCTTTGTCGACAAGCACGAGAAGGTCAAAATCCATGCCCTCAACATCACAGGTCTCGATACCTGGGATTCAATCGGTGTCAAGTGGTTTCCCCTTAAGAAGGACTACATGACCTATCGCAAGGCCAACCGCGCGATGAAGAAGACCAATGCCGCCTCCAAGTGGTATAATGCCTTCCGTGCCAAGAAATTCGTGCCCGAGAACTACAAGAACGACAAGAAGGCTCTCCTCGACAAGTTCTATGAGCTCGGCTATCGCGATGCGCGCATCATTTCTGATTCGGTCATCCCCTACGACGACAAGCACGTCGATGTCAATATTCACCTCTCTGAGGGGCGCAAGTACTACATACGGTCCATCTCCATTGTGGGCAACAGCGTCCACTCCACCGAGGAACTCATGCGCTATCTGCAGATGCAGCCGGGCGATGTTTACAACCAGACCAAACTCGAGAAACGTATCAACGGCGATGACGACGGCATCCAGACACTCTACATGGACGACGGTTATCTCTATTTCAATATGGTGCCCGTCGAAATCAATGTCGAAAACGACAGCGTCGACCTCGAACTCCGTGTGTCGGAGGGTATTCAGGCCCACATCAATCGCGTGACCATCAATGGAAACGACCGTCTTTACGAACACGTCGTACGCCGTGAGCTCCGTGTGCGTCCGGGAGAACTCTTCTCCAAGTCGGATCTCATCCGCTCGGCCCGTGAGCTGGCCCAGACCGGACACTTCGATCCCGAGAAGATGAATCCGCGTCCCGTGCCCAACGATGACGGTACGGTGGATATCATCTTCGACCTCGAGTCGAAGGCCAACGACCAGGTCGAGTTCTCGCTCGGCTGGGGTTCGACGGGCCTCATCGGCCGTGTCTCGCTCAAACTCACCAACATCTCGCTCATGGACCTCTTCCACCGCGACCGTTATCGCGGCATCATTCCCCAGGGCGAGGGCGAACAGCTCACCATCTCGGCCCAGTCGAATGCCAAGTACTATCAGTCCTACTCCGTCTCCTACGTGCGTCCCTGGTTCGGCGGCAAGCGTCCCAACACGCTCTCCTTCTCGGCCTATTTCTCACGTCAGAGCGACATCAACTCCAATTATTATAACTCCTCCTATTATAATAATTACTATAACAACTATTACGGCGGATATTACGGCAACTATTACGGTTCCGGCTACGGCTCCAACTACTACGAGTACGCCATCGACCCCGACAAGTCGATCATGCTCATCGGTGCTTCGCTGGGCTTCGGCAAACGTCTCAACTGGCCGGATGACTTCTTTACCCTCCAGACGTCGCTCAAGTATCAGCTCTACATCCTCAACGAGTGGCAGTACTTCCCCGTTCAGAACGGTACCTCCAACTCCATCTCGCTCCAGGCTGTCGTGTCGCGTAACTCCATCGACAATCCCTACTTCACGCGCCGGGGTTCGTCCTTCACGCTCGAACTGGAGGCTACGCCGCCCTATTCGCTCTTCGAGGACAACGACAAACTGGCTTCCCAGCCCAAGTACTCCAAGGACAAACTCCGCTGGCTCGAGTTCTATAAGGTGAAGTTCTCGACCAAGACGTTCACTCCGCTCACTTCGGGCAACCATACCCTCGTGTTCCACACACGTTCCGACTTCGGTTTCCTGGGCCACTACAACCCCAACAAGGTGTCGCCTTTCGAGAGCTATTACATGGGCGGTGACGGCAACTCCTACTACTCGTCGTCCTATATCACGGAGTATATTCCTCTGCGCGGCTACGAGAACGGAGCCCTCACGTCATCCTATAGCGATGTGGCTACCACCTATGCCCGACTGGTGGCCGAGCTTCGCTATCCCTTCATGCTCGAGTCTTCATCGACCATCTATGGTCTCCTCTTCGCCGAGGCCGGTAATGCCTGGACCGACATTAAGTACTTCAACCCATTCGCCCTCAAGCGTTCGCTGGGTGCCGGTGTCCGTATCTTCCTCCCGATGATCGGTATGCTCGGCATCGACTGGGGCTATGGTTTCGACGATTGTTTCGGTTCGTCCTCCAAGGGCGGTTCCAACTTCCACTTCGTCATCGGTCAGGAATTTTAAATTATCCACCCCCATCCATCCCATCCCGCCCATTAACCCCATTAACCCCATAAATAGAAAAAATGAAAAAACTGATTCTATCCCTGCTCCTCGTCCTCATGGGAACCTCAGGAGCCTTCGCCCAGAAGTACGCCCTCATCGACATGGACTACATTCTGAAGCAGATTCCTCAGTATGAAATGGCCAACCAGCAGCTCGATCAGATCTCGAAGCGCTGGCAGCAGGAGGTCGAAGCTCTCGCTTCAGAGGCAGAGACCATGTATAAACAGTATCAGGCCGATATGGTATTCCTCACTGCCGACCAGAAGACTGCGCGCGAGGAGGCCATCGTCAAGAAGGAGAAGGAGGTGCAGGACCTCCGTCTCAAGTACTTCGGTCCCGAGGGCGAGCTTTACAAGAAACGCAATGCCCTCGTCGGACAGATCCAGGATGACATCTACAACGCTGTCAAGGAAATCTCCGAACGCCAGAACTACGCAATGGTCATCGACCGCGCATCGGCCGAAAGCATCATCTTCGCATCGCCCAAAATCGACATCTCCAAGGAGGTGCTCAAGAAGTTGGGCTATTGACGGCAGAATCCCCATCCCGCCCATAAAGCCCATAATCCCCATTCACCCCATAAAAATCAATTAATAATCAACAAATATAACAACAGAAAACAATGAAGAAACTATTGCTTTTTGCAGCCTTGGTGCTCATGCCCCTTGCTGCATCTGCCCAAATGAAATTTGGCAACGTTAACACCTCCCAGATTATCGAGGCTATGCCCGAGACCACCCAGGCTCAGAAGGAACTCGAAGACCTCCAGTCCAAGTACGAGAGCGAACTCTCCAAGATGGGTGACGAGTATCAGAAGAAGGTGTCTGATTTCCTCGCTGTACAGGATTCTCTCGCCGAGAGCATTGCACGTGCCCGTGCCGAGGAGATTGATCAGCTCCAGCAGCGCATCCAGAACTTCCGCGAAATGGCTGCCAAGGATATGCAGACCCAACAGCAGCAGAAGATTGCGCCCATCATCGAGAAGGTCAACAAGGCCATCCAGGCCGTTGGTGAAGAGAACGGCTTCACCTATATCTTCAACCTCGACGGCGGTGCTCAGGTCGTTTATTTCTCGCCCGCTCAGTGCACCGATGTCAATCCCCTCGTGAAGGCTAAGCTCGGTCTCAAATAATCAATTTATAATACAAAAAAGCGACAGATTTGGGAGTTCTTCCTGAATCTGTCGCTTTTTTTGTTCTGCTGTTTTATACGAATCAGTTGGTCCGGTTCTGGGTGATAATGCCATCAGCCGATTCCATTATCTCATCGAGAGTACCGTCTCTGACAACAACCTTTCTCTCCCCGTTTACCAGATATAGGGCCGGCAGGGTCGGGAGGAAGAAATGATTGGAGACATCGGGGTTGCTGAAGATGTCGATGTAGATTACCTGAACAGGAGACGAAGCGGGGAATGCCGACTTTATTTGCGGCAGCATATCATTGCAGCGGTCGCATGACGGGTCGTAAAACACAATCAAAGTGACGCTTGTTATGCACTCGTGGAGATATTTCCCCTGGCCTTGTCCGTCCTGAAACCAACAGTCGGAAACTATCATCCCGACGTGGTTGCCCCTCAATTGACTGAGTAGAAACATTCGCTGAGGAGATGGTGGCAATGCATTCAGCAGAATGCTGTATATGCTGTCATTCCAGACCGGAGATTCGCGGTCGGATAGATAGCGGTCCATGAGATTTTCGAAAAACGTCAGCCGCTGGCTGTCATTTCCCAGACTGTCGGCAAAGACGGCGGCAGCCATACATGCGGTTTTTTCATCCGCCGCCTGCATCAGCTGGACAAAGTCCACAAACCCCTGCTCGCCTACAGTCCGGTTGTAAGCGGAACTGTCGTTAAATGCATAGTTCTCCCAAAATCGGGAAAGCATGTAGGACAGCCGTTCGCCCTGCTCCAAACTGTCGGGGATGCCGGGGTAGGGGAAAGGTGCTGCCTCCTGAGACTGGATTGCAGGAGGCGCTGTGAAAAACAGGATTGATATCACCCCGGAAATAATGTGCTTTCTCATTTTGCACGCTTTCCGATATTAACATTGGCATTACCCGTCACCTCGGCATTGTTACCACCGCCATAGACATTGCCGCGGATATCAACACCGGTGACATCCTTAACGTTCTCCTTAGCCTCTGTTGCTGAATCGTCGTCAATTGAGACATAAGTCTGCGTAGCCTCGGTACCGATGTTGACGGTGGTGTTACCAATGACCTTGGCTGCGTTACCACCGCCGAAGACATTATTGATGGCACCGATTTTATTCTTGGTATGACTTGGCAGCACGACCTCGTGACCATCGATGGTGAGGGTATCGCCTTTGAAGCCATTCTCATCGTAATCGCCAGTGGTAGGATAATCGCCGGGCGTACCAAGCGATTCATTGATATTCACCTTAGGATTACCCACCATCGTAGCACCCTCACCGTAGCCGCCACCATAGACAGCACCGATACTTGTAAACGAACGGACGTTAACGACCGGATCTTCGAATGGATTCTCGCCGGACTCATTCGGTGTACCATTATTATCATAGCCGTAAACAGAGTAGGATGCCTGGTTGCCACCGCCATACAGTTCACCGATGATGACCGGGCGACAGCCCGTCTCTTCGACATTCACCGTAATCTTACCGCTGATAGTTCCGCTCAGGTTATTACCGCCAAAGACACGATTGAAGGTGCCATTGGTAATGGTCAGCGACACGTCGTCGTGGATATCGGCAGCTTCAGCACCACCATAGACCTCTGCCAGTCCCGGGATACAAGCCATGAGCAGTTGAGCCTCCGCATCCATCGGAGCACTCTTGCCGCCGCCGTAGGCCTCGTCAACCTTGAAATCACAGACGGGTTCGCCATTCTCTTTCACCTCCTCAAGCATTGTCAAGGCCGTCTTACGCACATTACCCTTTGTGTTAGAACCACCGAAGACACGGTGGATCTTTCCACCCTTGATATTTACCGTAGCCACACCAGTGCCATAGCGATAATCCGCAAAGGCCTCGCCAATCACGCGGGCCTCCTTGGTGGCAAATGCAGCACTATCCTCAACGGCTGAGTAGTCCTTATAACCCACGTTGGCACCGGGGTTGGCTTTTTTCACATTGTTCACAATGATAGAGTCCTTGCCATTACCGCCGCCAAACAGCTCCTCTATTTCAAAAGTACCATTGACGGTTACCTCAGTGGCTGGTGTTGATGCGGCATTACCACCGCCATATACTGTCCGAATACTGGTCAGTCCACAACCGTCGATGATGACATCAGTATGTGCATTGGCCTTCTTGGTTTCGTCTTCAGAGTAGGCATCGGCCGGTTCGTATGCGGCGAGGTTACCACCACCATATACTGCCAATACGTCGTAGGAGCCCTTCACTTTGGCATCTTCCACATTGGCTATCTGTGATTTACCCAGATGCTGCGTAGCATAGACATGCACCTGTACCTTACCCTTTGGCGTGCCGTTGACATTGTTGCAGCCAAAGATGTCACGGACAACGCATCCTCTTGCTTTCTCAGCCACATTTTTATTTAGTGACAAGTCTACATCACCATAGACGTATGCAGGTTTACCTTCTTCTCCCAGTCCGCCTCCGTAAGCTTCGCCGAGAATCGTACCGCCAGTCAGACTGATAGTTGTTTTAGTACTTGCTGATGTTTTACCTGTAGCCCAGCCGCCAGCTCCACTATTCGCCGAAGCATCCCAGTTGCTGGTCTGCGTGTCTGCCAAAGCACCACCGCCATAGATATCATTCAATATCAATCCACCTGTCATCTCGACTGCTACGCTACCCTTGACTGTACCGGCCTCGCCACCGCCAAAGACAGAACCTGCAATGAGCTGTGTGATTTTATCATTATCATCACCTGTAGGAGTCGTCGTGTATTTAATATTAACCTCCGTTTCTCTGACGTTAGCCAGCCCAGATGCAGCAGTACTGATGCCATACTCACCACGGGCTGCGCCAAACACATGTCCGTTTCTGTTGCCATCATAACCGATACGTCCACCACTGATATTGATGGTGGTCTTACCACTGCTGGCATCAGAATCGATACCCACCGAACCCATAGCACCAGCGCCATAGACATTGTGTACCACATGACCGCCAGTGATATTCACGGTAGCATTACCTCTGACGATACCTGCCAGCGGATTGTAGTGTTTCTCGCCATCATCAACCTCGTTATTGCTGTTGGCGTCAATCCAATAGGTGTCAGTACCACAACCGCCACCATACACATTGCCACGGTAGGGATATGCAGCACC
>Ga0326512_10000672_pt1 | contig 29038 bp, 40 predicted proteins | sample 1_2617_0518_D_FD_203652 | JGI IMG/M metagenome (GOLD analysis project Ga0326512, IMG submission 203652) | Bovine rumen microbial communities from UC Davis, California, United States - 1_2617_0518 | ecosystem: Host-associated > Mammals > Digestive system > Stomach > Rumen | place: USA...
ATAAATATGATTATTCAGAAGCAGAAGTTACAACTTGGGATACAAAAGTAAAAATAAAATGCATAACTTGCGGAAACATTTTTTGGCAAACTCCAGGAAATCATGTGCATGGTGGAGGAGGATGTCAATATTGTAATGGAGGAAGGTTATTTACTACTGAAGAGATAAAACAAAAAATTTTGGCAGTAAATAATAAAGTGGATGTTAGTTATGTTAAATATACTGGAATATTTAATAAAATAAAACTAAAGTGTAAAGTATGTAATAAATTTTGGGATGCAATTCCAAATAATATTTTGCATAATTTTCATGGATGTCCACATTGCAATGAATCACGAGGAGAAAGAAAAATATCAAAGTTTTTAAAAGACAATGGTATAAAATTTACTCCTCAGAAAAAATTTAAAGAGCTTAAACATAAAAAGCAACTTCGTTGTGATTTTTATATTAAAAAATATAATCTCATAATAGAATATAATGGAGAACAGCATTATGATCGCGATGCTTTTGGAAAAACTTTTGAAGAGTTTTTAATTCAGAAGCATCGCGATTGGTTAAAGCGTGATTATGCAAAAAAACACGGTATCAACTTTCTAGTGATACCGTATTGGGAGTTTGATAATATCGAAAAGATATTAACGGAAGTATTAAAACTATCCTAGTATGAACCCCATAGGTGGTTGGCTTGAACGCCAATAGTTGATTATATCTTCTATTCCTTTCTGACCAAGTTCTATCATTTTATCAGCATTGAAATTTAGATTGGTTTCACCAGAAGATAACGTTCCATTATATTGGCCGCGAATGATCCCCATTTGAATAAGACACCTACTGTGTACATATCTGATTATATCAGGATCTTTCATTGCCTCTTCTTCTGAAAGTGGTGCTTTATATCTAATGGCAACGTGGGTAAATCTAGAAACTTGTGATGGGAAAATATAAATTCTATTATTCATTATTTCCCAAGTAGGATTAAGTCCAAGAGCCTGCTTAAAATCCTGCAACCCCATAAGGCTAATATAATAATCTTGTGATATTCCTTGACCATTTCCACAATTTCCTCTTCCACCAAACAAATAATTAGCTAATGTAAGTGAGAATATATTTTCAGTTCCTTCATCAAAGAAGTCGGAACCGTAGAAAGTAATCGGAAATACAGGTCTGAATATAATATCCACTATATCCTTTTGGTCTTCTATTACAGAAGGAAGCTCATAGCCATTCTCCCAGTCTCCATTCAATTGACAAGTATATTGATTTATTGTATCTCCTTTCCATCTTTTATAATATGCCAAAGCTTCTTTGAGATATAACTTCATCATCTCATCGGTAATTTCCATAGAAATAAGCGGAGAGCCTGTATAAGTTCTTACTGCTTCATAGAACTTAGTGTAATCTATATTGCCAGTTTCTGCATTGCTTCCTTGAGCTGATTTAGTATTTTCACCAAATATAATTGGAGCGGCATCTCCATCTACAGTTATGAAAGCATCTTTTCCTTTAGCTTCCGAAATAAGAATTACTCTCTCTAATCCGTCTTTCTTTACAGCTGCTATACCATCAGGATACTGCTCATTGATTTTATCAATTACTTCGTCTACAGTCATTGGTTCATCACTATCAAAAACTATAGTAGTTTCTCCTAGATCAGTGGTTATAATAAGAGTTTTATCCTTTAAATCTTCTTTAAGTGGCTCTCCATTCTCATCACTCCATTCTTTTTCTCCCACTAAAATTGCAGGTATATCACCGTTTTCATCTTCATAAGACTCATCAGTCATCTCAAAATAAGGAGTATCTAGATATGCTATTTCTAATCCGTCTGATTCAAAGAAACATCTTACGAATACATCATTCCCTGTATAAGTAAAAGTAGGAATTTTCTCTGCAAAGGTATCCCAATCGTTTGAGTAAGTGAAAGTTCCTATTCCACTTCTCCATGCTCCAGCATTATAATAATAGAATTTACCATTGTCACATAAGCAGCAGGATATTCCTTGCTGTTCCAATGTTTTTAAAAGCATTCTATCTTTAAGTTCGTTAGTAGTAAAGTGATAATCTATATAAGGGACTTCCCTTGAATATTTCGTAAGTTGATGTCTGGGTAAATCGAAATCGTTTCTATGAATACATTTCTTATTTATTATTAATTCATCAAATGAATATTTATATTCACTGTTTCCAAAGAGTTCAAGAGTTTGACCGTTATTAAAGAGCGGATTTTTTAATTTCTCAATTATCTCTACTTTTCCATTTAAGAAAATATAAACTAAGTTGTCACCAAAGTCTATTTCTATATTATCAAGATCTATTGAATTGTTATTCCATTTCATCAATATCTCTTGATCATCTTTATGATTCTCTGAGTAAATAAAGAATTTTAGGAAAGACTTAGAATCTCCCGAATCAGTAACCTTTATATGCTTAATTTCTAGATTGAAGAATTTAAGAATTGTATTTTCTGCATTAGGGGCAGAACCATACTCTACTGGTTCCAAATCATAATAATCGAGAAGATTAATTCCATCTAACCCATCAGAAATGGAAATTGCTTTTCCTTCAGCATAAGATTGGAATACTATCTTATTTTTTTCATTATTGGCTGCGTTTAATTCAAATGGATAAATTATAGGATCTAAATTAAAGAGTATTTTGTTTCTAAGTATTTTAGTAGTAGTTCCTTGCGCACAAAACAATGTTAATGTAGAAGTTGGTCTTCCTTCTACATTAACCGTTAACGAATAAGAACCTTCCGGTAATCCATCTTCTGGAAAATTGTCCTTTTCTACAAGTGCCATACTTGCAATATTAACAATTTTATTATTCCCTAACCAAAAAGAAATTCTTGCATTTTTTTCTATGCTTGTAAAATTTCCTATATCAAATTTATAACTATTGTTAATCTTAAGATAGGAGCCAAAAGGCCCACCAGTATATACTTCCGGCTTAGTTTCAAAATACGCTATTTTATCAAATAAAGCATATTCAGCTCTATACATATCATTCATAGGTGAATAAAACACTAAGTCATCTTTATACTCTTTAAGTTCTATTCTTGAATCTTGCGCAGTAAATTCATTAGGCTCTGAAAAATTCTTATATATATAATTTACTCTCATATCTATCAATCCTTTACTTATTAACTTGACATTTTATTTAAGCAAGTTTAATATTAATATGAGGTAAAATAAACGTGGAACTTCGATTAAATGATTTAACATTAATAATTAAATTTGAGAATGATAATGAAAAAAAATTAATTAAAAATTTTGTTACTTACAAGGATGATTCTAAAGCTTATTTCTGTGGAAAATATCATAGAGAAGCTGTAAAAAATGTATGCTTAGGTAAAGATATACAAGAATACTTTGTCTGTTTCGCAGGATTAACAAAAGAAATAGTTATATTCGCAAAGCAAACTGGAATAAACATTTCTAAATTTGAGGATAATAGAACTCATTTTGATTTTCAAAAGAAAGAATGGACTCATGACGAATTAAGAAAATATTTTAATCCAAATTTTAAATATGTCGAGCATCAGATAAGGGCTTTACAAGCTATGATAACTACAAACACAGGGCTGTGTGTACTTCCAACTTCAGCTGGGAAATCATATATAATATCTGCATTTATTAGATTAACAAATCTTCCGACTTTAATTCTTGTAAATAAAGTAATGCTTGGAGTCCAACTTATGGAAGGGTTTAGAGCCGATGGAATAGATTGCGGAATTTGCTCTGGTAAAGGAGTGAAAGAAGGAGTATGCATGGTATCAACTATTCAATCAGTTGGGAAGATTGGAGATTTAACTCGTTTTAAAGTATGCTTAATAGACGAATCTCACAATTCTAGCAGCGAAACGTTTCAAAACTTTTTAAAGCAATTTGGCTGCCCACTTAAATTTGGTTTCTCTGCTTCCCCATTTAGAAACAATGATTACCTTGGATATGCAAAAATAAGACAATTTCTTGGTTCTCCTTGTATTAAAGTTGAAGCAAAAGAGTTACTGGAAAATCAAGTAATGGCAAAGCCGCACATTTACTTGGTAAAGAACGAATGTAAACAGAACGAATATTTGGATTTTCAGTTGGCTTATCAAATGGAAATAGTTGAAAATGAAAAAAGAAACAAAATAGCTAAAGCTATCTGCGATAAATATAAGTCTGGAATTTTAATAGTAGTTAATATTGTTGAGCATGGAGAGATAATTAGAGACCTTATTCCTGGGAGCAAATTCATTTCAGGAGAAACGCCACTCAACGAAAGACAAGAGGCTATAAAAGCTTTTGATGAAGGCAGACTGCCTGTTCTTATTGGCTCAACTATATTGCAGGAGGGAATATCAATCACCCATATGAAATGCATGATATTAGCATGCGGAGGAAAATCGAATATTGCTATTCTACAGAAAATAGGAAGAAGTCTTCGCTTTAAGGCCGGAGAAAAAGAGCAGGTTGATTTCTACGACTTCATAGATACTGCGAAATTTCTTTCTAAACATAGTAAAATACGCGTTGCTTTATACAAGAAGAATGGGTATGAAGATATTCATCTTTTAGATGAAAATTTGAAGGAAGTGAAAAAATGAGAAAAACAACTGAACAGTTTATTGAAGACGCAAAAAGAGTTCATGGAGACAAATACGAGTATGATAAAGCAAAATATGTAAATAGCATTACTGCTGTAGAAATATATTGCAAACGATGTAAAGAATATTTTTTTAAAAAACCTATGAATTTTATTAATTCTAAGCAAGGATGTCCAAAATGTGGAATAAAAGAAAGAAACATAAAAAATACAAATACTACGGGATATTTTATTAAAAAAGCAAGAGAGATACATGGGAATAAATATGACTATAGTTTTGTTGATTATAAAAATTGCAGAACAAAAGTAAAAATAAAATGTGGAGGAAGTAAATGAAACTAGTAATTCTAGGAAAGGCAGTAAATGATTATAATAAAAAAGAAAACGAAGAAGTGTGGACTGTAGGCACTCATATTTATGACAAAGCTGATAAGTATTTCGAATTCCATCATTTACCAATTAATCATGATGGTGAAAAAATAACAGAAGTTCCAGTTTTTTTACGCAATCACTATCTTCCACTTAATAATTCCATCTGTATAATGCTTGCACTAGCTTGTGAAAAATATAATTTTGAAGAAATTACAATTATTGGCTCACCAATGAATACAAAAAAAGAATACATAGATCAAAGAAGCGCTTTGGCTTATGTAGTAGGTTACTATACAGGGAAAGGGAAGAAAGTAAATTGGATTGATCTTCCTAAGAATAACAATTATGGGATTGACAAAAAATAGAAAATGTAGTATAATAATATTAAGGAGAATAAAAAATGACAGAAAGTGAAAAAGAACAAATTGTTGATAAAATAATAAATACTGTTGAAGTTCTTACAGGGAACGAAAGCAAAGATGAAAAAAAGAAAAAACTTAAAGAAACTCTTTTTGAAAATAAAGAAGAAGATTTAATTTTGGAGGAAGTATGAGAGAACGGCTTTATTATGAAGTTGAAGGGAAGAAGAAAAAAGAAGTTATAGAAGCACTTAAAAACGAGCAGAAAATAACAAAAAAGATTCCTATAATGAATTCTAAAAATGAAGAAATTGCTAAAATATTAAAATGGGATGATTATTATAGTTACATAGACTTTTGGCTTGATGATTTAATAGATGATAATTCCGTTAATAAAAATGGAAAAATTTCTTCTTTAGAAATTTCTTATTACGAAAAGAAAGAAGGGGTAAAAATTCCAAGAATAAAATCAATAGTTGCGTAAACAAAAAAGCGGGAGTTTAAACTCCCGCTTTTTTGTTAGTAATTAAAACAAGAACTCTCCTTTTTCTGTTTTGTTTTAACAGAAGCTTCTTCTTCTGTATCATCTGAACATTGACATGGTTCTTTTCCGCACTTTTTACATACCTTATCTGTTTTAACAGAACCATTTCTGCCATTCGTGTGATCATCTGAAGTGTCACAAGAAGAGAGCGGTTTCTTTCCCTTCTTCTTTCTAAAGAGGTTAATCATTTCTATCTCTTCAGGAGTAAGTTCACCAGCTAAAAAGTTTTTATTACCTTTTTTTGATGATGAGCATCCATCGCCTTCATAGGTATCCTTCTTAAGATCGAATCCTTCATATAGACTATTTTTTCCTAAATATGATAAAACTTCTTCCTTAAAATTCATTTTTTTTCTCCATTTCTTTTAACTTTCTGTTTGAGTTCTTTTACATAACCATTTACAAGACCAACAAAAAAATAAGCTCTGCCTGAATATTCTTTTGCTCCAACACCAGATGAAGCACCAGGACCAGCACCATCATAATATCTAGGATCAAAACCAAGTGTTTTTGCCTTTCTCTCTAGATTAAGAATCCACCCAACTTTTTTATCCTTAGATTTCCAAAGCTTATATTTTTCATAAGCAAAGTTTCTTATTTTTGATTTACTCATAGTAACTCCTTCTCTCTGGAGTCTATTTTTTACAGCAGATACAAGCCTTTCTCTTCCTGCTTTTGATTTGTTTGCCTTTTTCTTCTCTCTAGTCTTCTTAGACTCAAGGAAAAGTTCTTCGTATTCTTCGAGAATATTTTTTTGTTCTATATCCAAAAGCTCATTTATCGTCATTGTTAATACCCAAAATAATCTGTTTTAGGAGTAGCATTCACCTCAACTGGCTTAACCACAGATACTTCTGTAGTGCTTACTGTAGTGTTATTATTCGGCGTTTTTTCTGAAGAAGAATATATATCGTTTACTTCTTTGCCAATTCTTGTAGAAATTTCTTTTGCATTTCTTTCAAGTTCTTTAAATAACATTTCTTTCTGTTCTTGAGAAAGAGTTACATTTTGAGAAGTAAGTGCGTATGATAAATTTTTATTTATAAAAGCACGCTCAGAGTTGATATAATCAAGAACTCCATCAATAAAATCATCGAAACGTCTCTTTATTCTTCTCGCTTCTGATTTCACAGCAATCTCATTGCTCAGTTTATCTTCTGAAGAACTATCTTTAAGCATATCTATAATATTCATTTTTTACTCCATTTCTTTTAACTTTACTACAAAAAAACCGGAGATCTCTCTCCGGTATGAACAATAAGAGAATGATTTTATAGCGAAAGGATAGAGACTGCTTCTTTTACAGCAGAAATGTTTGTTTCGCCATTTTCAGCTGCTTCATTAATGCAATCAATAATCTCTTCTATCTTTTCAATAAGTGAATCGTTAGTTGTTTTTGATTCTGCCAATTTAAGAGCTTCTACAAATTTAGAAGCATCTTCTTCGCTAAGTTCTGGCAAATCTTCATCAGAATTATTTTCTTCTGTCAAATTTGCAAAACTGGCCTTTTTTTCTGAAAGGAACTCGTCTTCCTCAATAATTGAATTGATATTCTTGCAGATTTCCTTTCTGTTTTCCACAAGTTCCTTATCTCCAATTATAGCCATTCCAATAAGTTCTTTCAAATCACTTTCTGTGAGAGAAAGCAAACAAACGTTGTTAGAGAAGAGCTCATTAATTGCAGAAGAATCACCAAGATTCATGGTATTAATTGCTTCGACAAGTTCTTTTTTAAAATCTACATTTGACTTGAGTTTCTTTGCTTTTTGTATAATAGTTTTTGAAACTACGTTCTGGACGTCTTCGTCAATAAGAGAAACCTTCACAGGATTCTCCCAATCAAATACTTTTATAGAGTCAAGAGGATGAGATTCAATTCTTTCAGCAAAGAGTTTAAAAGCTTCTGAAGATTTCAACTCTTCAACTTCTTCGTTGATTCCAACTATATCTGAATAATTTATAACCTCGTCCATCCTTTTTGAAGCCAGAGATTCTGCAAGAGAATTGTCAAATGCGTCTGTCTCGTTTGTCTTGCTTTCATAAGACTCAACAAGATTTACATTTGTGTCATCAAAATAATCAGAAATAGCTTCTCTCAAAGATGTGTCATCGCTTTCAAGCTCGACATTTTCAAAATTTTCAAAAATAAAATTTTTACCATCGAACTTATAGCTTGCCTTATAAATTCTTCCAGTATCATGGTCTGCAAGAATGCATTTGTCAGAATACATTTCCATTAGAACTGCATTTGAAGATTCATTAACAAGCTTGGTTGCCATCTTCTCAACATTCTTATTACTATATAGCAAAGTATCATTGAATTTACTAATTTTCATTTTTCACTCCATTTCTTTTAACTTATTTATTATCAATCCGCTCTAAAACTCTTGAGAGTTCCAAGCTCCTCCTTCTTACTAAAAGAAAGTTCTTTTTTATTATCTCTATTTTATCAATTCTAAAATCTTTTCTAAATTCTTCATCTATGCTAAGATTTTCAACTATTACTTTTGTTTTTTCCACTTTTTTAATTCTTAGTATATCTCCTCTATCAAATTCTTTATAAACTTGGCAAAGGTTAGACTTTTCTTTCAAAAACATATTTTTCCATAATTTAGAACAAGCTAAAGGCATAGTTACTTCCATGCCATCTATTATAATATTCTTGTCTTCTCTTGGAATATTACCTTCTGGAAATATTGTTTTTTGCGTCTCAAGTATATCTCCCTCTTCTGCAAAAGAGAGATCGCTTGAGAGTTTATTTAGAATTTTTCTAATTGTTTTTTCGTACTGCATTCTTTTATTTTAACTTAGATTTTTTTTCATCATAAATAAACAAAGAGCCAGCTGTCTTTGGACCAGTTCTTTTTTTAGGCTTATCAAAATAACAAAATTCTTTATTATCGTAATTAAGCCCACCAAGTTCATTTTCATAAATAAGAGAAACGGTACTATCATTCTTCATATTAATTTTTTTTGTTTCGCCAGTAATAGCACTAGATAATGTTTCAAAGAATATATTATCAGAAGGTTCTTCTTCGGTTATTAATTCAGGCTTTTTAAGAGAATTATTATAGTCTTCTGCAGCTTTTACTATTTTAACAAAATCTTCTTTATTCTCTATAAGCAAATCCTTTCCGAATAGCTTTACCATTGTCTTTTCAATATCCTCAGTATTTATTGAAGCTGTAGGCTGAGCTTCTGTATTAGTAGCAATAGGAGCTGCCTCTGCTCCACCTGCGAAAGAAGCGTCTCCACCAATTCCAGCCATTATTGCATTTTGTTCTGTATTTGCAGCCTGAGACTCCAAATCCTTAAAAAATATAATATTATCAACTTCTTTTTTAGACATTTTCATTACTCTTTCTAGGATAAACTTTTTAGGGAATAAACCAGTTCCATTCATTGCTTGAATTAATTGCATCTTCTGACTTGCAAACTCAATATCCATAAGTTCTTTAATGTTAGAAGGCGAAGTAAGCTCAAGCTTGAAATTCTTTAATTCATCTTTTTTCTTATGCTTAAAGAATAATTCAATAGCTGCAAGTTTGTTTAATCCCTCTTCGATAGACATCTGAATTCTCTCTGCAAAACGAGAAAATTTAATATCCTGCATGGCGAGACTTCCGCGACCCTGACTTCCGCCTTGCTGGTCAGAAGTTGCTCCGAGATACTCAGGTGGAATATTCATAGTCCAAAGAATTTGATCTCTGAAATAACGAATGTCATCAATATTGTTAAGAGCTGTTCCTGGCCCAAGTGTAGTAATTTCAGTTCCTCGTCCACCTTCTCTTACTGGAACAAATATATCTTGCGTTAAAGATAACGCAGAAGCAGTTCTGTTTATATTTCCACGATCATCGAGAATTTGAGTTGTTCTGTAATTATCCTTAATTCTTTGAACTTGCCTATTTGCTTCTGATTGAGGAAGGTTGCCGCAATCTATTTTAAAGACCCTTCTTTCCGGAACTCTTGCAAGACGATAAATCACCATTCCGTCTTCAAGAAGTTGAAGTCTTCTAAATGTCTTTACGCCAGATTTAAGCAAACTTCCGCCGTAAGGGTAGTAATCTTTGTCAGAAATCTTAAAATGAATTATTTGCCACGGCTCAAGCTTATAAATTAATTTTTCATTTACTTTATTAGTTTCAATAGTTGGATTGAAAAACATTTCTTCTTCATTAACAACATCAGAAACATAAGTATAAAAAGCGAGTTTCCCATTTTTTTCAATTCTATTAACCCGTTCAGGTTTCAAATATCTAATTCTAGCTATCTGAGTTGGATTAGTATATGAATCAGGAATTACTTCATAAAAATTATCTCCGAGTTTGCAAGTTTCATAAAATATACTCCAGATTTCTCTATCTATATTAAGACGATCAATAAACAGTTCAGAAAGAGTTTGCTTAATATCATCGTCTTCAGAGTTAACAAGTATTGTATGACCATTTACAGAGTTTTTTTGAGTGCAATCGTCGGCAATTATTTGAAGCCCTCTATGAATAAAATTCGTTTCACTCATTTCTTGATAAGTGTTATAATAATCTTTTCTAGTTTCTGGATTGCTAGTATTATCTCTCCAAGTATTATTGGTCATACCAAAACCATCGAAATTAGAAAAATCCTGAGATTCGTAATTTATTTCTTTTAATTCTTTCTTATTGACTTCTACTTTAGCAGTATCAGGAAGTTGCTCAACTTTATTCACTTTCTTCTGAATTTCTTCTGCTCTTCTATAATTTGTTTCTACTTCTTTACCGTTAATTATCATCTAAATAACTCCATATAATTTTATCTTTGTTCTTTATCTAAGTTAATGATATGGAAATAATAATTACAGAAGAAGAGGAAGAAGAAGAGCTTCGTAAAAGAAGAAGCAATGCTTTTTCAAATGAAATTCAAAAAAATTATGACAATACGTTTATAGAACCAATAAGGAAAGCTATAAACAGACGGTATGCCAACGGTAAAATTAAGAAGATAGTCATTACCGCACTTCTTAACCAAATCGGTGGTATAGAAATAATTGATGGGAATGGTAAAAAAATTGCTGATAAACAGATTGAAGAAATTATCAGAAAATATTGGGCCAATAAAAAGAAAGCATTAGACTCTAATTCTGATAGATACTTTAAAGGAAGAAAGCAGCTTAATCAAGCCGATAATTTAAGGAATAGAAGTATTGGCGAAGAAAATTATTTCCCATACTAATTAATAAGGCGAGAAATTTCTCGCCTTTCTTTTTTAGTCTATTGCTATAATCTCTCCATCCTTAGCTTCAAGAACTATATCTTCTTCTTTCTTCTTTTTAGAAGGAAGCTTCTTTTTTGGAGTGCTTTCTGCTGGAAGTTCGTTCATAACTCTTGTTAAGTCTACTTCTTTAAGCTGAACATTATTAGCCAGCTTACTTTCAATATCCTCAAGACGCTTTAAAACTTCTGCTTTAAATTCCTTAAATTCATTATCAATTCTACCTACTCTTGTCATTTTTTTAATCTCCTATATTTAAACTTTCAAATTTCACAAATTGGAATGTATGTTCCAAGAAAAATCTTCTTATATCTATCAAACTTAATAATGCAACTGCTAAATGAAGAAGGAGCAATATTTGTTACATATTTACTACTAAACGATTGTATAGTAGATTGAAGCCTATCCCACACTAAAGACCTGGGATATTCCTACACACAGTCACCTGTAGTGTTTCCTGCTTCATCGAACGAGCCAATTTGCAAAGCAAGTAATGCTAAGCTTTTGACTTTAACGTTCTCCACAGGCGTGAGTTCCCATTCTTCCAATGGTACATAGTTTTTCAAATTGATTGCAGCATTCACATCACGAATATGGTGTGCTCCACATTCAGGACAAGTCCACTTTCTTTCTGAAAGTTGAAGACGTTCATACTTCCAACCACATTTACTACAAAGTTTTGAACTTGGAAAATACCTATCTGCTTTCACAACATTGCAATTGTAATCTTGTCCTTTCAGTTGAAGTCGAGAAACAAAAGTTGCCCAAGAAGTGTCATTCATATTTTTGGCATTTCTTAGGAATTTTGAAATTCCTTTCAAGTTTAAGTCTTCGACAACAATTTTCTTGTAAGACTTCACTAATCTCAAACTTTCTTTTTCAATCCAATCTTTTCTGCTATTAGCAATGTGCTCTTCCAATCTTGCAAGCTTGATTCTCGCCTTGTTTCGATTTTTAGAGCCTTTTTGCTTTCGAGCTAATCGTCTTGAAAGTTTTCGTAATTGTTTGTGATGTGCTTGTTTTTGTGCTACATATCCAAAATCTTTTCCAAATTTTCCATCCGAATCTACATACATTTCAGCTGGACTAAAGTCCAAGCCTAATGATTCTTTTCTATTTTCAATTTTGTGAACAGCTTTCTGAACTTCAAAAAGGATTGCTACAAAGTATTGATTTGAGCAGTTCTTTTCTACAGTCATACTACAAAGCTTGATTTTTCTATTCCACCAAGTAGGAAATTTTCTGTCTTTGAAAGAAACTTTTCCAATTTTAGGAAGCTTCATTTTTCGTTCTTCAAAGTTCAAGTAAGAATCGTCTACCATCACTTCTCTGTAAGACTGATGATTACTATGTTTTGACTTAAACTTTGGAAATCCAGATTTTCCCTTTCTAGAGCCATTATTAGACTTGAAGAAATTTACAAAAGCTTGGTCACAATCCATTCTTGCTTGTTGCAGTGCAGCAGATGAAACTTCTTTCATCCAAGGGTAGATTTCTTTCCATTCTTTTTCAGTTTTAGGCTTGAAACTTTTGTAGATTTGACTAATTTCAGCTTTAGTTGCTTTTGATTTAATAGGAAGTATGTTGTCTATGTAGAATTCGTTTCTTTCCTGAAGATGCTCATTATAGAGTTTTCTGCATGAACCGAATGTCTTATTGATGAGAATAGTCTGTTCTGTATTCGGATAGATTCTTACTTTGAGAATTTTGTGTTGTATTTCGTCAAAAATGACTAATTTTTCAGGCATTCGCAATACTACTCCTATTGTGTTTGTTTAGAAAAAGAGAAGAATTGGCGTTCTTCTCTTTTTCGTTTCAATATAGTTAGTTGAAACATATCTCAAAACTTCATGCTAATTTCTTTAAAGAGCCATTCATGTGCCACACCGAAGATGTGGCACTTTTCTAGCTCATGGAATTATAAAAAAATATTTTTCTTTTCTTTAATCTTTCACCTCTTAAAACCATGAGATCTAATAATTTATGCATTATCACAAGTGCTTCATTATTATTCTCAAATAACAAACGATTCCTTTCTTCACTGTATGTCATTTCTAAATTAAAGATTGCTTCTTCATTATCTACTATATTTGTTAATACATTCTCTGACCCATCTTCATGCGTTGCTATTATTTCATACATACTAAGTCTCCTTCTTTATTTTTTTATGCCATATATCTACAATTGTTCAAACTGTGTTCTATACAATCTTTTAAAATTTTATATTCGCATTTTTCTATATCAAATCCATTTTGATAATAATTTACTTTATAATATATTTTTTCATCCATCCAGTTAAACTTGCCTTCTTTACTCACAACTCTAAATCCAATTATTATTTTCAGATTTATCATTTGTAATAATCTTTTGTTATAATTCTTAATTGTATCTCTAGTTAATTCTTTTTCTTCATTTTTATTGAACTCAAAATTTCCCATTAGTTCTTCGCCGTTTTCAAGAATTGGAACTAATAAATATCTTTTCATGCTACCCTCTTAAACGTTGAATAAAACCATTCTTCAAAAGTTGCCAATTTCCAAGTTTTTCCATTTACTTGTCTATTTTCATTTATTGAGTTATTAATACTTGCTCTAGATGCATTTTCACCTTTAGCAGCCTCTCTATAACTAATATATATTTTTCCGGTCTCCAAACATTTTACAGGTTTGTTTCTTCCTCCAAGTTCTTTAATTCTCTTTGGAGCATAAGCTGTATAATCTATGTCAGTTTGAAAATATTCAAAATGCATATTCATAGCTGTTTTTCTAACTCCCCTAATACACTCGGAAATCCTACTTTTTCTTACTTTAAAGAAATCGTTAGCCTCTTCGATTGTGTTAAATGTCTTCAAAAGTTCAAGACAAATAATTTTTCTTTTATTGTTGTGCTTCTTTTCAACTTTTTTCTTCTCATACAGCTGCTGAATGTTCAAATCTGTATAACTCTTATTTGAATCGTAATAATCATAATGCTTTCCATTCACAACTTTTGCCGTCCCTAAAACTCTTTGAAGAGTTCTACCGTCACATTCTATTCTTCTAGAGCATTCTTTTACTGAAGGGAACACTTCTCTTGTTTCCAAACAAATAACTTGCTTAGGAGCTGCATCAATATTTTGAGGCTCACTTGCATATTCCCAATGAGTTCCATATACTGACTTCTGATAACCTTTGCAACAAGATATTATTTTAGTCCTTGGAACACACGTGTCCTTAACTGCTTCACTAATAGATTCGTAAATTTTACCAGTATCTAGACATTTTACTTTTGTAGTTTTTTGTTTATATGCTCTTATCAGAGGCTTACATTCTTCGAGAGTATAAGAATTCTTAGTAGCCCATTCAAAATGTAATCCATGAGATGAATATGCTTTATGATTGCAAATATCTGCTATATCACCTTTATTGACTCCTGTTATTTCGGCAGTTTCTTTTATTGAATTATAAACAGTGGCATTATCCAAGCAAACAACTTTCTTACAATGCTTCTTTAGAAAGTTTTTCATAACATCGCTTTTTAATTTTAAAATATCTTCTTCAGTAGCTTCTTCTGAAAGAAGGTTTTCTTTAAGCATTACTTTTATTGAATAGCCCATTTCGCTTTTAATAATTTCTTTACAGCATTTGTAGATATAAAAGTGAATAAGAACGTGTTTTTTTCTAGGAAGAACAACTAAATTGTCTTCATCTATGACTTTTATTCCTTTGTTTCTAAAATATGCTCTTGGTATTATATGATGTTTCTCTCCTTCTGTATAATTAGAATTATTAATTAGGCTCATCATCTTATTAAAGTATTCATTTCTTTCAAAACATTCATCTATGTATTCATTTAGCATCTCAAAAATTCCTTACTTATATTATAACATTTTTTAAAAGTTTGTCAAATAAAAAAGTTAATTATATGACCGAACAAGAAAAGATATTCTTAAGGAATTTGCAAGACAAAATTGATAAGTATGAGATAAAGGATTATAAGACGTTTGAAAAACTGACCATTCGTAAATGTCTTCCTTATGCGAAGAATAGGTTTGTTAAAGCTCATTATAACGATGGTAGTCCTGATGAGATTATTGATGTCGGAATAGAAATGTTTCTCTATAAATGTTCCCCACTTCTTTTCATAGAAAAGTATGGAACGTTCACACTTCCTTCTGTTGGAGAACTATCTTGTAAGAATCTGTATTATTTTCAAAAAGAAATTTTAAAGGACTTTACAAAATGGAAAAAAATAGTAATGAATAAGACTAGGCAGTGTGGAATTTCCACACTTACTAGTCTTATTTTCTGGTGGCAAGCTTGTGTTTTTGCAGATGAAAGTTTAGTAATCATTTCAAAAGACGGAAAATCAGCTTGTGATTTTCTAGAAAAAATAAAGCTTAATATTCCTAACATTCCAGAATGGTTCGGATTGAAAATTGTTAAGAATAATGCAAAAGGCGTTGCTTTTTCAAATAGGACAAAAATTGACGCATTTGCTAGAAGTAAATCAGCAGGCCGTGGCTGTTCACCTACCGCCTGTGTCCTAGACGAGTGTGGTTTCTATTTAACAAATTCCATCATAGAAGGAATTGTTTCTTCTGTTATGCCGTCCTTGTCTAGGACAGGCGGTAGGTGCTTTTGTATCTCTACTCCAAATGGTAGCGCTGAGGGTAGTGAAGGTTACTGGTATTATAAACAAGTTAAAGACTTGCAAGATGTTGGAGGTCATGACAAACTTTCTATTCTTTATGATATTAGCTGGTGGGAGGTTTTAGATTATCCAGGTATCACTCCATATAAAGGTTTCAATGATAAAGTAAAAGGATATATAGCCAGAGACTATTTTCATCATCCGGAAGTGAAGAAAGAAGCAAATAATTTCTTTATGCCATTAGCCAGAGATCACTGGAAAGATAACGACTGGCTTTCTTTCCAAATGAACTCTTCTGGAAAAGTAAAATACTTGCAGGAAATTCTTCAGAACTTCGTAGTCACTGGCAATACCGTTTTTTCTGATGAAATACTTGATCAGGTTCAAGAAAAAATTTCTTATCCAATAGAAGAAGATATGTTAAATCATAAACCTATGAAAGGATTGTGGATTTGGAAGCAGCCTGAACTTGAGCATAAATATATAATCGGAATAGACGTTTGTAAAGGAAGTAGTGACGACTCTTCTTGTGTTCAAGTAGTAGACATGCATACTTATGAACAGGTGGCTGAATATGCTGGAAAATGCACTACTATGGATCTTGCTCATTATGCGTTTAGGCTTGGTGAATATTATAACTGGGCATATTTAATTGTTGAATCTAACTCTGTTGGAGAAGCTACATTTGGAGAATTATATTATAATCTTAATTATCCAAATTTATTTAAACAGAAAAAGAATAAACAAGGAACTGAAGTAATGACTGGATGGATTACTTCACCTAAGTCTCGTGAACTTATTACTAACAAATTTATTGATTTTTACTATGACGAAGAAATGTGGAAGCATTATCATCCGCATTCCGAGAGATTATTATCTCAAATGAAATTCTGGATTTGGAAAGGAGGGAGACCAGATCATAGTGGAGCAGCTCACGATGATAACATAATGGCGATGGCTATCGCTTTATATAACATTGCAGATGGAATTAAAAAAATACGTAATCCAAATGATGCCGTATTCTTTGATGAAAATGGTAATCCAATTACCATTGAAGAAACTATTAAACATGAAGCTACCGAAAGATATTTTAATTCGCGTGAGGATAAAGGAAGAGGATTGGATGAAGAAAAATACAAACGCTACGAGGAAGAAATGTATAGGCGCGCTGGATTAGATCCTCGGGATGAGAATACTGCTGCAAACTATAGATGGTTAATTAGTTAAAATTTATTTCTTTAACCGAACGGACAAATTTGGGTTTATAATTGGACAATTTTGTCCGCTCTTAAGTAATACTATTTAATATAGCTAGAACGAAGTGACGTTCTAGCTATAATTTAATTAAAAATATTTTTTATTGACAAAAATTTTATAAAATGTTATAATTAAAGTTAGAGAGAAACGTGTTGAATTGAGGAACTTCGTTCCTCAAAGTCTGGCTTTGCCAGACTGGAATCGAAATTAGTAATTAAATGTGAATTGAAACCGCGTATAATAGAATCATGAAATCAATGGTGAAAACATTTTATGTCAGAATAAATAGAAATGTGATAGAGTCTTATCAAGAGCTAAGCGAAAATATAAATAAATATGCAGAAAAGAATTGTTTATATATTTATGATATAAAATATGATACACAATATAGTGATGCGATTATTGCAAATGTAATATTTTCAGATATTCCAAAAGAACTTTGGTTGCTTTAGTTATTAATAAAATTTAAGGAGTTAGAATGAATTTTTTTAATGATATTAAAAATGGAGTAAAAGAACTCAAATGGTATGAATGGGTCATGGCAACAATAATGATGGTAATTGCAAGTATTGCCGTGTATAATGGATTCATGAATCCAAACTCATATAATCCTGGTTGGTTGACAATTATCAATTTTGCATCAGCTATTTGTGGAATATTTTGTGTTTTCCTTGTTGCAAAAGCTTCAATAGGAAATTTTGCATTTGCGTTTATAAACACGCTTGTTTATATTGTGTTTCTCACCTATCATAGGAATGATGGGTTTACTGCAACTTTAATCCTTGAAACGGTATTTTATTTGCCAATGAATGTAATCACTTGGATTTATTGGTGTAAACATAGGGATGAAATAGAGAATTTCAAAACTAAATCAAAGAAATTAAAAATTTGGCAGGATGTAATCGTAGCTTCCGCGATTATTGTTGTTGCAATTTTTTCTTATAAGACTCTTAACCAATACAGGCTTGGATGTTCAACTATTTTTGATTCCTTCATTTTTGCAATTGGAATTATAGCCGTAGCTCTTGAGCTTCTTCGCTATAGAGAGCAGTATGTGTTGTGGATTATAACCGATATATTTGCTGTAATTCAATATATCCAGAAATTTGATGGAGTATATTTGACCAAGAAAATAATCTATCTTATTGTGGCATTTATTGGAATCTATAATTGGTGGAAGCTTAACAAAAGGAATACCAATAATGAGTAAATATAAAACTGGTTTTTTCGGAGGAAAGTTTTTCCCTTTTACTTTCGGTCATTTTCATTGTCTAAAACAAATGTCGGAAGAATGTGAACAAGGCGTTTGTATAATGTTTCTTAATGGGAAAGATGAAGCCTCTTACAAAGGAACATGGTATGATTGGTTGGAACAAAGCAAACGAATTGACCAAATAAACGATGTTTGTAAAAGCTTTCCAAATATCAGATTCACAACTTTATATTGTGATGTAATTTATAAAAATGGTAAAGTTGAAGAGGATAATTGGGATAAAGAAACTGACTTTGTAAAAGCTGTAGTGGGAAATGAATTTGACGTAGTATACTCTTCAGAACCTTCCTATGATGCTTATTTCAAGCGTGCCTATCCTTTTGCAAAACATATATTGGTTGATCCAGACAGAAGGGTTATTCCGATTTCTTCTACAAAAGTAAGAAACGGTGGGCATTCTGTTTATTTGGAGTGGTGTCCACATAGATAAAAATGCGGGGAAATTTCCCCGCATAACTTTATGCCCTTTTAAACAAATTCATTCCTTTATTTGCAGGATCTGCTTGACGATATTGCTCAACGGCTCTATCAATAACAGCAGGGCTTACATCAATCTTAATCCCATCTTGTGCAGCAAGCATTTTTACTTTTTCGTTTACACGCTTTTTAAAATCATATAAACCGTTTGTTGGAATCCATGATGGATTTTGTGAAGCATAACTTGCCATAATTGCAAGATTGACGGTATTAGGAAGCGAATATTCACGGCCAACATGTTTTTTTACCTGTGTTTTTAAACATCTCTTCCAAAGATAAGTAGCAAAAGCTTCTGGAGTAATAGCTCCTTCTTCAATTATATCTTCACTAATTATTCCAGCGTATGTATTTTTAAGTATTTCTTCTTTAATAGTCATTATTATATATCTCCATTAATCTTAACTTTGCAAATTTGATTATTAAAAAAGAGTTGGATTTTTTTATAATTAGTTATAGGGAGTAAAGAATGAGAAAGAAGTATTTTAATTGGGAAGATTTGGGTCTTGGAACAATAGAGCAGCTTTCAAAAGATTGGGGAATTCCAGTAGAGGAACTCGAAGAAGATCAGTATAAAGAACCAGGAGAGTTACCTTCTGAAGAAGAAATGGAAAGAGTGGCAGAAGTTTTACTTATGGTTGGTGAAGGATTAGAAGATATAGAAACTATTAGAAAAAATCCAGAAAAATACGGAAATGAAAGCGATCTTGAAGAAATCAAAGAATAATCACATAGGCTAATTGTATGATAATAACGGAAGAAAATGTAAATGAGATTTTTAGCATAGAAGATATAAATAATCTTTCTAATGATATTAATAATTCAATCTCGAAGTTAGAAAATGATATAAAACTTGTAAAAACGTCAAAAAGTCCACTTCACTGGAATGATATGGGATTAAAAACTTATATTTCTCTTATTAAGAAACTTTGGACTTTAAAAGAAGTTGCCCGTGAATTTATGCAAAAGTTTAAAGTTGGGAAATATGATAGAATTAAGTTTAAACATATTCCATTTATTTGTCATAAGATTCTTTCTATATGGTCTGGGGAACAAGGTGATGTATATCACAAGCTTCTTGAGCTTAATTCCGCAATAGACAATTATAATAAAAGATTCCCAAATGCCAAGCTTTCACATGTTGATGAGCTTATTAGAATAGAGATAAGACCTTCAGTAAAAACAGAAGAAATAAACTACTTCCCTTATTAGTTATTAAAATTTTTTTGTTTTCATTTATAATTTAATCATGGAAAAGAGATTCAAAGATTACGCAATAATTCATAATGTAGACAAGGCTGTAGAAATCGAGATAGTAAACGAAATCGATGTAGATTCAGAATTCGGACTTCTGCCAATAGATAAACTTATTTCTTCTATTGATGAATATACTTCCAACAATAAAGTTAAAATTTATTATTCGAAATATAACAACGATTCCACGATTTCTTCTTTAAAAAAAGAGCTTAAAGATAAAGCTATTTTTTATAAACTTTTTGATATTGGAAATATTTTCAATTCTGATTTTTTTCAGAGAGTTCATTCTTGGTTTTAATAAGGGAAATAGGTTTCAACTGAAGCAGCTATTTTTCCAAGCTTATTAAATTTAACCCTTGAAAGAATTGCTCCAACCTTTCCAGTATACATTCCCAGGCTTTTCATTCGATTGTAAACCTTAATAATATCATTTAAGCACTTATTCCAATCCTCTGTGGAAACAGAGGAGTTTACATGTATTACTTTAAATGAATTAGATGGAGCAAAGTCATTTTTAGTTTCATTCATATGAATCCCAACAGTTTCTGAAAGTGGTTCAAGAATTTGTTCTATAAAATAACGGTCAAAGGTAAGTTTCAAACTTTCCCTTTTATTCCACCAAAATTTACTATATCCTTTATAAATAAATCTCTCTTTTCCAAAGGAAAGAATTGATTCGTTTTTGGTTTTATCTATAGATAGAGTTTTCATTTCTGGAAGGTCTTCATTGAGAATTGCAAAGCTTCTTACATTTTTTCCTTTTACTTTGAAAAAAGAAATTATTTCCTTTTTTACTTCATTACTCATTCTTTTTCTGTTTTTTAAGTTTAATAGTAAAACCTCTTCTCCATTGTTACTAGGTATACGAATGGTCATATCTATTCCAGCAGTTGAGGTATCATCAAAACTTCCACCACCTTTTCCACTTTTTCGGACTTCAAAATAGCTTTTTGAATCCTTATTGTTAAATTTCAATACACCTGGATTTAAGTTTTGTAATTCAGCTTGACCATTTCCGGCAAACTTTAATATTTTTTCTTTTTGTTCATTCTCTTTGGCTAATGGGTTCTGAAATAAAGTCGGTTTAAACTCATTATTCTTTATTCTCTTTATAAGAGTTGGAAGTGAGTAACTAGCTTCTCTGCCATTTATCTTAATTCCATCTACATAAACGTCCTTAGATTTTTGCCTTAATTTTATATTTGAAAAATCAACCTTTATTTTATTTTTTAAAAAATATTCTGAAGAATTTATATTGCAGTTCTTTAAAAATTTAATAGATGAATCGTATTTAAAAAATGTGTTAAAAGGTACTCCAAGTCTTATTCCTTTTTCCGCAAAAGGGAAATATATTTTATAATTTTCAGTATTTCCCTTTTTCTTGGCAGCTTCCGTTGCTTTAACTATCGAGTTCTTATTGTAAAGATCTTCTTTCCTAATATCTCTTTTTAAACCATATAACGAATTGAAATATTGCTTGCTTTCAAGCTTGCTGTAATTTTCAAAAAATGCTTCAATTCTTTTTCTTATTTTTATATTTTTTTCTACAATAATTTCTTCCATATTATTATCTTAGGAGGTTAAATGGCTTTAATTTTTATCATAGTTGTCGGCTTCTTCGGCTTGACTATTACTTCTGCCCTTCTTGGCATACAAATCGAAATTCATGAGTTTACAGAGGCAATTAAAAATGGACACAAGTGAACTTTGCGGTAGAATGGAAGTGTTTCTAACTGATACTTTCTCAAATGGTAAAAGTGCTATTGTTGAAATGGATGGCTCTTTCGATTCAAAATTTAACATCCTTGTTCTATCTAAATTTGTAGGAAAGGAGAAAATCACTCCAGTAATTTTTAAAGATGATCCAAATCTTTCCTCATCTGTTAGCTTCCTTCAAAGCTGTGACATCACAAACCAAATTATTCTTGATATAGAGCCAGTAGTTGAAGAAGTAACAGAATTAGTTGGTGATTGTATTAATGATAAAGTAAAGGATTTGTTAGTATCTTCCCTGGCTAAGGCTAAAGATGCTATGGTAATAGGAAATAAGAATAAGTCAGACTCTTTCCTCTGTGATTTTAAAAAAGGTATTTCTTCTTTTGGTGATTGCACTTTTACAGCTTCAGTGAAAAGAACAGAAATGACAGATATTCTTAAATACATAGAGACTCCAGAAGATATTTTTAATGCTTCTGGCGGAAATAATTCAAATTCAAAGTTTGGTTTCCCATATGAAGAAATAGATAAAGTACTCGACGGTGAAACAACTAAAAATAAAGATGAAATTCTCGCTAAAAGTAAAGCAAACGTAGACGCTCTTGGTGTCAAAGTATTTACTCTGGATGAATAGCTTTTAAAATAAAGAACGAAAAATAAAAGACCCTAGTATAAAAATACTAGGGAAAATTTTTTTTGATTCTTGAAATGTATTTTATGGAGCGTTTTCCCATTTATTTTTTCTACATGAAAAAACACTGAACTTTTGTACTTATTTTTTAGTTCTGCAAACCGCTTAGATGTGAGCCGCCGCCCTATCCGCCCCTAGTAGCGCCCCACCAAACGGCACTATTTAGTGGTTAAAAACGAGTTTGCTTATTTTATACTATTGGCATAAGGTGGTACAAAATGAAAAAGGAATTAGTTTCAAGTGTTGCACTTTTGGCAAGCTGCTTTGTTTTTCCGGTGTTCTTTGCTTTTGGAATCGGACTTTTTGATTCCGATGAAACATACATGAAAAGGACAGGGATGAATGTAGAGCAGGCGCTGGAAGCTGGTGTATTAAACCATCCAGAGAACTACTCTGGACATTGCGATTTTGAAGCAATGGAAGAAAGTGGGCTGGATGAAACTACAGAAATGCAGTTGCTTTTCAGCGAAATTAGTGATTAAAAGCATTTTGCTTTGAGGTAAACTAGAAACATGAACATGGAACTTGTTGATTATCTCGAACAGAGAGATTTTGACGATTATCTTGATTCATTTAGTTATGAATCAATGTGTAATCCAGAGGAAAAAGAGTAAAGCAGTAGAGCACGGTATATATACCGTGCTCTTTATTATTATGGAGAAAGCTTGACAAAGTTTATTTTAAGTACTGGAAGTGAAGTTTTTATCCCTCATTTTTTGAACGGTGAAAAGATTTTGAAGCATGAAATTATTCTTAAAAAAGAAAAGGTTTCATGTTTCAAAGTACTCATGCAGGACTTGCAAAGAAGTGGGCTTTTATTTTTTAAGGAATGGTAAAATGACAAAATTTGAATATCATAAGGGAATGTTAGAAAATCTTGAACGGCTTGCAAGTAATAAAAAAATGCGCAGGATAAAAAGGCGTATTTTACAAGCTGCTGAATATCATAAAAAATGTTTATTCACCATGAGCAATGAGCAGGCTATGGAAACAATTTAGTGATTAAAAGGCAATTCCATTTTATTAAACTATAAGTGTAAACCAAACATAGCACGGAGGAAATTATGGAGCTTCTCGGAAAAAAGAATGTAATTGACGCGCAGGCTATTATTGGAAAAGATGGAATTGCCGATGGTTTCCACATTCGCTATTTTGTTGAGCGGAAATACGGCAATGGTAAAATCAAGAGAGTGGAAAAGAGGGAAACTATTTGGGTTCGCTCTTTTGACGCTTCTTCAATTGGGAATGATGGAGTTTTTCACGGTTTCGGGAGAGCTTGCTAAAAAATATTTGCGCTCAGCAATGAGCGCAAATTAGTGGTTAAAAGCTTTTTAGTTCTCTTTATAATTTAATCATAAGGTGGTAAGGTATGAATAGAAAGTTTGCCGTGATATTTAGTATGCTGCTTATTGCTGGTGTTGCTTTTGCAAGTCCAGGTCATCTTCCAAGGATGGGATGGATAATTTTTTCATTGATAATTTTTTCAAATGTTCTTTGGGGAACTATTGATTTATTTTTCTTGGGGAAGTCAAGAGGATTTATTGAGTACGGAATTGCAGGGGTTTGTTTTTTAATAGTCGCTTTTATCGACGACCCTTCAATTTTTAAGGAAATGTTTAGTTCACTTTTTAAGTGTTACGTATAATTACCACCTTAAAGGGAAGAAAGAATATTCTTTCTTCCCTTTTCTTCTACCCCGGTATTCAAACTATTACACGTATCCTATTTCTAATTTACACAAAAAGAAAATATTTTTAATAAGTAAAAATATAAAAAGAAAATTACTTGTTAAAAGGCGATTGTATAGTATTATAATAAAGTCATAAGGCAAGCGAAAAGCTTACCGAGTGCAGAAAGCGGAAATTGCTGGTTAAAAGAAAATCAGTTCCGCTTATATTAAGAGCACAGCACGAGCGTGAGCCGTGCTAGTAAATCGGGAGCTTCAAAATTAGTGATTAAAAGCTAGTTTGAAGCGCTTATAATAAAAAGCGTCAAGAGGAAAGCGACTGTTCCTAGAATGGTTAAGACTTTCCAATTACCTTGACAATTGGATAGCAGTTCGCCATTAAATAGAACTGCAAGGAAAAACTATGAACGCAATTACTACCTCTATCATCGACCAGCTGTCTGTCAAGAACGAAAACGGCGAAGTTGTATCTTTCGACCTTGCCCAGCTTGACGCAATCATCACGGAACTTCGTGGGATTGCGAAGGATGTTCGCGTCAAGAATAAGGACGCCGAAAAGGACAAGGCAGACGCGGACAAGGCTATCCTTGCAGAGCGTGCAAAGGCCTACTATGATTCACTTGCTGTCGGCGATTCCGTGAGCTACGTTGACGCTTCCGGCAAGGAATGGGAAGGCGTGAAAATCGAAACCAAGAGCAAGAGCGGAATGACCGCTGCCCTTGAGCTTGTCAATCCGCCTGCTGGCGCAAAGAACACTAAGCGCTATCCTAAGTTCCATCAGGTCGTGGTTCCCGCTGATTTCGCGGTGCCCTCTGCTGAAAACGCTGCTGCTGTAGCCTAACCTTCCACCACCAGCCATAAGGCTGGTGGTTAAAAAAGAGATAACTGGAGATAACATGGGAATAAACTGTGCTGAAAAAGCTCGTATACTGCTAACAAAAGCTGAATCAATAAAGAAGTAAAAAATACTGATTAAAAAGTTTTTGAAAGCTCTTATAATCTTCTTGTAAAAACTGCTAGACTTCCTCCCAGCATTAGAAGTCGTCCTCTGTCTGTGAATATGGATGTAGGTTTACTACTATAACTGCGTTAAAATAGAGATATGGCTGGATTCACTTAGCTAGAATTAAGTTTTAGTTGATTTTAATTTCCGGTATTTTTGTGTGGATGTAGTTTTGCTACTATAATAAACTGGAATAAGAGATATGAGATACACACATTACGGCGGTTAGTTAAAAATAGTTAGTTTAGATAATATATGATTTCTGTACCGGAAAGTTCTTGCTTTCCGGTGTTTTTGTGTAAAACTTTGAATACCGCTCTAGATTTTCCTTCTAAGGCTATTTATAGCCCCGTGGTGAAGTTTATTTTTATTTTTAATATAATTTCATTACTGAAACTAAAAGTTTATTGTAGGGCTTTTATGTAGCGTTATAAAGGAATTAGTGATTAAAAGAAAATTACTCCACTTTATAATAAGTTCATAAGGTGGCACAAATGAAAGAACTTTCTAATGAAACAGTGGAAGAAGATTTGATGATGTATTCAAACTTTGAATATGTTTGCAATAAATTCAAAGATTCTTTCCCAGCTCCAAAAGAGTTTTTTGAAAAAGTAAATCTAGAGCTTTTGATAGGCGAGGATAGTAAAATTTATTGTTTGAAGCCTACTCAAAAGGTGACTGTATATAAAGCATATTATGATTGGTGGTCTACAAAGAAGTGCTTTGAAAACGTTTCTAAAGAAGTAAAGGAACTTCTTAACAAACGCTTCCCACCTTCTAAGAAAAAATATATTGATGGAATTATGGAAAGCTTTGATGAAATGCTGGAGGATTTGTTTTGATAAGGTTGCGCAATGTTATTTCTTTTGAAGAAAAAAGTTTCAGAACACTTCAAGAGGCCATAGAATATAAAAAATCCCTTGGTGTTTTTTCAGTTCGGTGGGTTGTAATTTAACAAAAAGGCGGAACTTAGTTCCGCCTTTTCTTCTACCCCGGTATTCAAACTATTACACGTATCCTATTTTCATACTAAGTAAAAAGAACACTCTTTTAATCACTAATTTGGCACATTAGTTTTTGCTTATTAAAAAATTTTTCTTTCTCTTTATAATAATTGATAATGAACACAAAGACACTTTATTCAATTTTAATTGACGTTTTTCGGCTATAAGTATTTTTATGATAATTTTTGTCATAAAATATTTTATTGGTTAAATCAGTTTTATAAGGTGGTATTATGGTATTAAAAGAGGATGATATTCTTTCAGTTATAAGCAAAGAACTGCGGATAAAAAATAGTACTCAAATAAAGGTTTATCAAGTTGAAACTTTTGAAGGAAAAAGGCCTAAGATTTATATTCAGACTTTACAGCTGAATAAAATTAAAGGAAAAATTGCTTCTTTGGGTTTTGATGTAAAAGAAAAAGAAACCTTTAAGCAAATAACCACTAAAACAGATTCAAAAGGAAATATAACCGGAATTGTTTCCAGAAACTTGCACACAATAAATCTTGTGGTGAGTAAAAAAATTAGTGGTTAAAAGCTGATTGGTACCTGTTATAATAAGTTCATAAGGTGGTACAAAATGAAAAAGCTTACAAAAGGGGCACGTTTTAACGTTCTTGGGTCTTGGTTTAATGAGCTTGACGAAATTCTTGATATAAATGGAACCCATGCTCTTGTAAAGTGTCACAACGATTTAGGAGAAAATTATTTTGCCCATCTTGTAAATAGAAACGATAACTGGGAAAGTTTTATAATTGGACAAAGTATAGATGGGTTACTTTACGATTTTGCTGGTTAAAAGCTGATTAGCACCTGCTAAAATAAGACCATAAGGCAAGCGAAAAGAATCATAAATATCAAACGGAGGAAAAAATGAGCGAAAATAATAATTCTCATGGAATAGGTCTGTTTACAGTTGCAGCTATCGTTTTGGCAATTCTCAAACTCACCGGAACGATAGCTATAGGCTGGGGAACTATTATAGCCATCTGGCTTGTTCCTCCAATCATTGGTATTTTAATTGGTTTAATTATTGTATTTTTGATACAATAAATTAGTGGTTAAAAAGAAATTGCTTTTGAGTATAATTAAAGCATAAGGTTTGGAAGTGGCCTATTAAGACAGGCAGTCAAATCCAGCGGTTCTTTTTATTAACGTTTAGAGTTATCGTAAAACTCAACTTTTTGCCTCTTTCTTCTAGTGGTAAGGAAAGTTCCTTCTCAAGGAAAAAAGGTTCGGTTCAAATCCAGCAAGAGGTGATAAAGACAAGAGATTGATGTTTAAGCACTCAGTAGTGGTTCGCCACGAAAAGAACGAAGAAACATCTAATACAACCGCCGTCGCAGTCACTAGCCGCGGATAAAATGACTGAATGATGTGCGGAAAGAAAAAATGTAATTTGTCTTTACTTGTTCCCTTCGTCTAATGGTTAGGACGCATCGCTTCTATGATGTAATGTTGGTTCAAATCCAGCAGGGAATGATAACCTTTCAGAGATTTTTTAAGAATACTTAAACGGTCAGTCCAGAATGTGCGGTATATAAAGCTAGACTTTGTTTTAGTTTTATCACTTATATCAGAGGTAGGTGATTCCGGCCAGTCAATTCTTAATTAGTCTTGAAAAAGGTTTTATTATTTTACTTGTTAAAAGAAAATTATTCCTTTTTATAATAAGCTCATAAGGTGGTACAAAATGATTAAAAGAGTTTTCTTTCTTACAAAGACAGACTGGGGGGAAATTAGATTTGAGTTTCCTCGCCTTAAAATAATTTTGGCTCCTTTTGGCGGTGACATTGAGAAGTTCATTGATATTTATGGAATAGATGACGCTTTTCAAAAGCTAAATCTCGCTTGCTTTAATAACCTTTCAAAAGAAGAGCGTGAGCTTTTAGACATTACAGAAGGTTTCCATGAATCTGTCGGTCAAATTTCCGATTTTATAAAAGAGCAAATGAAAGCAGACAGTTTCAAAGTTACCTATGACGATTTTGAAAGTGAAGAAGAACTTTATAATTGGTTGCAAGATTACGAATGCTATATGGGTCATTCGTTGATTGAGCTGCTGCATGAAAAGAAACCAGAACTCTTGGATGAAATACTGCAAATAGTTTTAGATAATAAGTAGTGTTCTTTTTTAAGGCGGAAAGAATTAATTCTTTCCGCCTTTTCTTTTACCCCGGTATTCAAACTATTACACGTACCCTATTTCTAATTTACATAAAAATAAAATTTTTTTAATAAGTAAATTGATATATTAGTTTTTGCTTATTAAAAGAAAATTATATAGTGTTATAATAAAGTCATAAGGCAAGCGAAAAGCTTGCCGAGCGCAGAAAGCGGAAATTACTGGTTAAAAGAAAATCAGTTCCGCTTATAATAAGAACATAAGGAAAAGCGAAAAGCTTTTCCAAAAATCGGGAGCTTCAAAATTAGTGGTTAAAAGCTAGTTTGAAGCGCTTATAATAAAAAGCGTCAAGAGCGAACCGACAACTTGTATGAGCTGTTAAGAGTTCGCGCAAAACTTGACAATTGGATTGGCGCTCTGCCATTAAATAAGAGCGCAAGGAAAAACTATGAACGCAATTACTACCTCTATCATCGACCAGCTGTCTGTTAAGAACGAAAATGGCGAAGTGGTGTCTTTCGACCTTGCCCAGCTTGACGCAATCATCACGGAACTCCGCGGGATTGCAAAGGATGTTCGCGTCAAGAATAAGGACGCCGAAAAGGACAAGGCAGACGCGGATAAGGCTATCCTTGCAGAGCGTGCAAAGGCCTACTATGATTCGCTTGCTGTCGGTGATTCCGTGAGCTACGTTGACGCTTCCGGCAAGGAATGGGAAGGCGTGAAAATCGAAACCAAGAGCAAGAGCGGAATGACCGCTGCCCTTGAGCTTGTCAATCCGCCTGCTGGCGCAAAGAACACTA
>Ga0326512_10000673_pt1 | contig 29009 bp, 14 predicted proteins | sample 1_2617_0518_D_FD_203652 | JGI IMG/M metagenome (GOLD analysis project Ga0326512, IMG submission 203652) | Bovine rumen microbial communities from UC Davis, California, United States - 1_2617_0518 | ecosystem: Host-associated > Mammals > Digestive system > Stomach > Rumen | place: USA...
CAAGAAAAAAACAAAAAAACTTCGAAAAAAGTTCCGTAAACGTTTGCGTAACTCGGAAATTATTAGTAATTTTGCATGTGATGAGTAAAATTAAGCAACATAGAACCTCCTTAAAAGATCTGGCAAATGAGTTGAATGTCAGTATTGCCACAGTGAGTCGTGCCTTACGTAGCTCAACAGAGATAGGTGAAGAAATGCAGCATCGTGTGAAGGAACTGGCAAAGAAGATGAACTATCGCCCGAATCCCTTCGCACAAAGTCTTCGCAAAGAGGCTCCCAAGATTATAGGGGTGGTGGTGCCGAACCTGGTGACCCACTATTATGCCGCTGTCCTTGATGGTATTGAGGATGAGGCGAGAAGGGCAGGGTATAGCGTGATCAGCGCCAACAGCCATGAGGATTGCGAGAAGGAAGCGAATGTGGTGGATAACTTCATCGGCTTGCATGTGGAGGGTATCATTGCTTGTCTGGCTCAGACAACGACAGACTATAGTCATTTTGAGGAATTAGCCTCAATGGGTATCCCTTTGGTGTTCTTTGGGCGGACCTGTCTTTCCGACCGCTTCTCCAGTGTGACAGCTAATGGTGATGAGGCTGCGATGATGGCTACACAGCATCTGATAGATACGGGCAGCCGTCGTATCTCCTTCATCGGAGGCCCTAATCATCTGGATATGGTGCAACGACGTAAACACGGCTATCTGGAGGCTTTGCGTGAGAATCGTATCCCCATAGAACGCGACTTGGTGATTTGTAATAAGATAGACTATCAGGTGGCATTGGAGGAAACTATGAAATTACTACAGAGGGAGGATCGCCCGGATGCGATACTTGCCTTTAATGATATCATCACCTTTGCCGCTTTTACGGCTATAAAACAGCTGGGACTGCGCATCCCGGATGATGTCGCCCTTATAGGTTTTACGGATGATGCCCATGCGGCTTATGTGACCCCCCGGATGTCTGCCATAGTGGATCAGTCGTATCTGATGGGTGTTACTGCTTGTCAGGTGCTGTTGGGGCATATTCAGGGGGATACCAAGGTGCAAAAGAAGATTGTTCCCCAGCAGTTGATGATTCGAGATACTTCCGCGAAAAACAAAAAGTAAGCATTTTTTTTGGTCATATTGTAAAAAAAGTGTATTTTTGCAGATATTATTAGGAAAGATACATTTTACCAATGACTAAGAAACTTGTTTTACTATCCTTATTCATATGTCTGATGCCATTGGCTACGATGGCAGGGATACCTGATGTGAAGTTCAGTCGCTTGGATACACGCGACGGACTGAGTAACTCCCAGTTGTTATGTATTCTTCGTGACTCGAGGGGTATGATGTGGTTTGGAACGCCTTACGGATTGAACCGCTATGACGGGTACCGTTTCAAGACATTCTATTCTTATCCCAAGGATACGACTACGATGCGTAACAATTATGTGGATGAGATTTATGAGGCATACGATGGGAAGCTGTGGCTCCGCCAGAGTATGAACTATACCATCTATGATCCTGTGACGGAGAAATTCGACCGCCATCCGGAACAGTGGTTGCAAGAGCATGGTATCACAGGAGGTATAGAGCGTCTTTATATCGACTCGAAAAAAGACTTCTGGGTGAAGACTTATGAGAACGGCTTCTGGCATTATAGTCCTCGTACGGGCAAATTAAAGCAATACCACTTTGGCTATGGTCGTCAGGAGTTCAATAGTGACTTTGGTGTCTCTGGCTTTACAGAGTTCGGGAAGAGCGTGTTGATGTCTTCTTTCAATGGTGAGATCATCTGCTTTAATCGTGAGAAAGACTGGATCAGCTGGAAGAGTGACTATCTGCGTAAACACGGGTTCGTCAACAACCAGGACTGTAAGCTGCGGGTAGACAATGAAGGTAACTTGTATGCTATCACGATGCAAGGAACCTATATCTTGATGAATGGCAAAAGGCGATGGTACCATTCCCTGCCAGAGTTGTTTCATAGCTGGGGAATTAATGACACAGAGGAAGTGCAGAGCGTCTGGGATGTCCAGTTGGACCATCAAAAGAGATTATGGCTTGCCACAGACCATCATGGCGTGATTATCGTCGATCGTAAGTCGCAGGAGATTCGCCAATTCTTGAATGACAAGCATGACGAGACCACTGTCAGTGACAATACCATCCGTTTCATCTATCGCGACCAGTTGTCTCGCATGTGGTTGGGATCCTATATGAATGGTGTGTGCTGCTATACGGAGAGTAGCTCGAATTTCCAAAACATCGAGTTAGGGAATATCAATACTATCTGTGTCGACAAGGCTGGCTACTATTGGTTAGGTACTAACGACAAGGGTATCATCCGTTTTGATCCCCGTACGGAGGAACAGGTCGTCTATGACAAGGCGAACAGCGGTATCGCCTCTAATACAATGGTTGGTTCTTTGGCTGCTCGCGACGGTTCCGTATGGTTTGGAACCTATGAGGGTGGTCTGATTCATATTAAGGACGGACAGGTGACTAACTATCGCGCTACAGGAAAGCCCAACGACCTTGCTAATAATAATGTATGGACTGTTTATGAGGACCAGTGGGGGTATATATGGATAGGAACGCTGGGAAGTGGTGTACAGCGTATTGACCCGAGAACGGGACACATGGACGCACCGATCAACACCAAGAACTCTATCCTTCCCAGTGACTATATCTCTACGATTAGCAGTACACAGAAGGGCTGGCTGATGGCGTCACACTCTGTTTACTATTCTATTATCAACCCTAAGACAAAGAAGGTTATTAATCGTAATATTGCGGACAACCATAATAATATTAGTATTACGGAGACTTCTATCAATGCGATGCAAGATAGTCGTGGGTTGTCATGGCAAGGCTCATCCTCTGGAGCTACGATATGGGACCCAAAGACTAACGAGGTCTATCTTATCGACATGCGTTCTGGTATGTTTGGCTCTACTGTAAACAGTATGATAGAAGATGAGCGTCATACGATGTGGCTGGTAACGGATCACGGAGTGACAAATGTGGTGCCACAGAAAGTCGCAGACAATAAATGGAACTTTGTGGTGCGTAGTTTCAACAATCGTGACGGTCTGCATGGCAGTCCCTATAACCAGCGCTCACTTTGTTATACTCCTGACGGGAAAATCCTGGTGGGTGGTCAAGGAGGACTTGACATCATCAATCCTAAGAAAATGGGTAAGGGACGTTTGAGGGAGGTTCCTCTTTTTAGTGGACTGAAGATCGGTGGTCGTGAGGTGGAAGTTGGTGAGGAGATTCATGACGATATCGTATTAGATGAGGCTCTTGACTATTGCCGTGAGATTACTCTTAGGTATGACGAGGAGTTCACGGTACAGTTGGCAAGTAATAGTGGTGAGATCCATAACCGTTCCCGTTTTATCTATAAGTTGGATGGCTATAATGACGAATGGCTGCGTACAGAAGAGGTGAATCCTAATATCACCTATCAGAGTCTTCGTGCAGGCTCTTATGACTTATGTGTCCATATGATGAACGATGACGGAACGATGGGAAAGGAAGAGAACCGTATCTCCATCACCATCCGTCCTCCTTTGTGGCGTACTCGTTGGATGATATTACTTTACATGCTATTGATAGCTGTCGCCGCATGGATCTGGAGGAAATGGTATATCAAACGTCACGAGCGGCGAATAGAGGCAGAGAATCTCCGTCGTGAGACTGAGAAGATATCCTGGATGTCGGAAATGCGAAGGAAAATGGCAGAAGAGCAGTCTGATGAGACTCTTGTGGTGAAACAAGATAAAATGGAAGCCCAGATGCAACAAGCAGACATCGTCGCTTTCATCAAGAAGGTATGTGATGAGTTTAAGGGGTATGAGAATCTGCCTTTCAAGTTGTCTATCGTCACTGCCGTCAACCAATTGCAATTGATGTTTGACCCTGAACTGATGAAACGTGCGATGAATATCCTCCTGACGAACTCCGTCAGGTTTGCTCCTACTGAGAGTCGTATCAGTGTGGGGGTTGCACGGATGTCAACTGGAGATGCTCAGATACAGGTGGCAGATAATGGGGTAGGAGTTCCCGAGCAATATAGGGAGCATATCTTCGATCCTGTCCCTGAGGGTGAGGGCGTTCAGCTCGATAAGGTGAAGGCAATAGTGGATGCCCATCATGGCACTATCCGAATGGAGGATAATCCTGGTGGCGGCTCTATCTTTATCATCACTCTTCCTGGAGGTGATGTCATAGAAGAGGCTGAAATCATAGAAGACTAGCAAAAACATTAAATAAATCAATGAAAAACTTTAAAATGGTGACGACAGGAATCCTGTCGATGATGATGGCAACACTGACTGCTGCTGACTATACTGTCAAAGGTAATTTCGTGACCATCCCAGTGAAAGAAGTAAAGGCAGGTGGTGCTAAGGTAGTACGACTGCAAGTAATCAACGACAATATTATCCGTGTGCAAGCTACCTCGGAGAGTGCACTGCCGCAGAAGCAAAGTCTGATGATCGTGGAGCAGAAGGCTCAGCCGATATTCGACGTGAAGGAAGATGATGATAAGGTCTGCGTGAAGGCAAAGAACGTAGAGGCTCGCGTGGATACGGAGTCTGGTAAGATTACTTTCTATGATGCCGCAGGCAAGAAGTTGCTCAAGGAGGACGACAAACAGTTTAAGAACTTCACTGTTCCTGAGCGTGAATATGGTCTGAAGGGTGGTGCTCCTCTGACTGAGGCGATGAAACATGGCATCCAGTGGCAGATGAAGTTTGATTCTCCAGATGATGAGGCCTTTTACGGACTTGGACAGCACCAGTCGGAAGAGTTTAATATGAAGGGTAAGAATGAGGACCTGTTCCAGTATAATACGAAAGTCAGCATTCCTTTTGTCCTATCTAATAAGAATTATGGTATTCTGTGGGACTCCTACAGCTATTGCCGTTTTGGTAATCCCAATGATTATCTCCAGCTTAACCGTGCCTTTAAGCTCTATGACAAAAAGGGAAAGACAGGACATCTGACAGGTACATATGTGGATAAGGACGGTAAACGTCTGGTTCGTGATGAGGATTCTATCTATTATGAGTATGCCTTCCCCACAACCTCTGAGATTGCTGTCAAGACAGATAATGGTGGTATCAAAAACCTGCCGCAAGGTTTTAACTTGCAGGGTGCCAGCGTTGTCTATGAAGGCTTCATCGAACCCGAGTGCATTCCCGAGCAAGGCTCGCCTACCCGTAGCCTTTGCGGTAAGTGTACAGGTAAACAGGCAGACTATCAGTTTATCCTCTATTACTCTGGTTATGTGAAAGTATATATTGACGGAAAGGAAGTCGTTCCTGAGCGTTGGCGTACAGCATGGAATCCTAATACCTATAAGTTTACGGCTAAGGTACGTAAAGGGGTGAAGAACCAGTTGCGTATCGAATGGCAGCCTGACGGCGGGGAAGCCTACTGTGGACTTCGTGTCTCAGAGCCTCGTAGTGAGGAGGAGCGTGGTAAACTGAGCATTTGGAGTGAGATGGCTCGTGACATGGACTATTATTTCATTGCTGGAAAGAATTTCGATGAGGTGATTAGCGGCTATCGTACCTTGACAGGTAAGGCCTCCCTCTATCCGAAGTGGGTGCTGGGATTCTGGCAGAGTCGTGAGCGTTATAAGAGTGCCCAAGAGATTGTGGAGACGCTTGCAGAGTTCCGTAAACGTCATATTCCTGTTGATAATATCGTGCAGGACTGGAATTATTGGAAGCTGGATTCTTGGGGTAGTCACGTCTTTGAGTCTGAGCGTTATCCTGATCCTCAGGCAATGCTGGACAATGTTCATAAGATGCATGGTCGTTTCATGATTTCCGTATGGCCTAAGTTCTATGATACTGTCGAGAATTATAAGGAACTGGATAAGAACGGTTGGATGTATCATCAGGCTGTCAAGGATGATATCCATGACTGGCTGGGCTTCCGTGGCTCTTTCTATGATGCCTATGATGCCGGTGCCCGTAAGATGTTCTGGCGACAGATGGATGAGAACTTGTATTCTAAGTATAACCATGATGGTATCGCTGGAGTAGATGCTTGGTGGATGGATGCCTCTGAACCGAATGTGCGTGACTGTACGCCTATGTGGTATCGTAAGGCTCTCAGTGGTCCTACGGCTCTTGGAACATCAACGGAGTTCTTCAATGCTTATTCTACTGTTAATGCGGATGCGATCTATAATGGTCAGCGCAGTGTGTGGAAGGGTAAGGACAACGAGCCTCGTGTGTTCTTGTTGACACGCAGTGGCTTTGCGGGAGAACAGCGTTTCTCTACTGCCACATGGAGTGGTGACATTGGTACCCGCTGGGAGGATATGCGGGCCCAGATGACTGCCGGTCTGAACTATTCCATGTCGGGTATCCCGTTCTGGGGCATGGACCAAGGTGGCTTCTGTGTGGAGAACCGTTATGTGGCAGCTCAGCAAATCTATGATAAGACAGGTGTGGAGAACGAGGATTTGAAGGAATGGCGTGAGTTGCAGACGCGTTGGAATCAGTTTGGCGCCTTTATCCCCCTCTTCCGCGCTCATGGACAGTGGCCCTTGCGTGAGATATGGAACATTGCTCCAGACAATCATCCTGCCTATAAGTCGTTTGTCTATTACGACAAGCTGCGCTATCGTCTGATGCCTTATATCTATTCTATGGCTGGTTGGGCTCATTTCAAGGATTATACCTTGATGCGTGCCCTTGTGATGGATTTCAATGGTGATAAGGAGGTAGAGAATATTGGTAACCAGTGGATGTTTGGCCCTGCTTTGATGGCTTGTCCTGTTGGCTATTACAAGGCACGTAACCGTAACGTTTATTTCCCAAAACAGTGTGGTTGGTATAACCTTTATACCAATGAGTATGTGGAAGGTGGTCAGTCGCTGGTTGTTGATGCTCCTTATGAGTGTATCCCTGTTTATGTCCGTGAGGGTGCTATCATCCCCTTCGGACCAGAGATGGAGTGGAGTGACGAGAAGCCTGCTGAGCTGATCAATCTTTATGTGTATGCGGGACAAAATGGCTCGTTCCAGCTTTATGAGGACGAGGGTGTGAATTATAACTATGAGAAGGGTAAATACGCTACTATAGAGATTTCCTATGATGATGCTTCAAAAACGGTGAGGTTTGGTGCTCGTAAGGGTCAGTTCAATGGCATGCTGAAGAATCGCCGTTTCAATGTCGTTCTCATCACGAAAGATACTGCTAAACCTCTTAACCTTGACAATCCTGAGGGTAAGATGGTGCAGTATAGTGGTAAGGAAATCAGTGTAAAACTGTAGCAAATGAGATTAAAAAAAATATTGCTAGTTTTAGCCGTAGCTACTGTGAGCGTAGCTGTCCAGGCTAAGCCGGATGAAAAATATAAGGACACGAAGGAATACCTTACCCTTCGTGACACCATGCATCATGCCTTCAATAATGGGGACAGCGCACACTTTTTTGTGTCTGTTCGCAAACTCGAGGATTACCTGTTGGGTCAGGGCGACTTACATGCTTACTACACACAACGATGTAATGAGATTGTTTTCCAACTGAACCGACAACGTATCTTTGAGGCATATAAGCTCGCCACCCAATTGTCGAAGGAGTTGACGGAAAAGAAACTCGACAAGGAGATGTATATGGCGATCAATATGATGGGGCATATCTATAATTACAGTGGTAATAAAGAAGGGGCGAAGAAATGCTTCTGGGAGGTTATCCGCAGAATGGAGCAGGAGGGGTATACAGAAAGCCAGCCTCCTATCTATATGAATCTGGTGAATATCGTGATGGAGGAGGATCCGCAAGAAGCGTTGCGACTGATAGACCAGGCAGCGGAAATTGCTAAAAAATCATCACCAGAACGCGTGTTTGATATTGAGACACGCCGTACCCTTGTCTATTATCGCTTAGGTGACAACCAGCGTTTCCTGGATGGCTATAATGCATATCGTGAAGGATTGGAGAAAGGACTCTCATCAGTTCATGGCAGGATATTGGAAGTCTATTATCTGGCTTCGCAAGGGCTTGTTGATGATGCTGCTCATTTGGCAACTGAGAGTTCTGATAATCCTTTTTCGACACAAGCGGAGATATATGCTAGTGCAGGACGTTGGGAAGAGGCTTATGCTGCTTTGAAGAAGAATGTCGCAGAGACCGACTCTCTGAACAGTCTGATTCTTAGCAGTTCCATGCAAGGCATACAGAACGAATTAAAAATCTATGAGGCAGAGCGAAGGGTCAGTCGTCTTTGGTTCTATGGCTTGGTGGCAATTGTTATATTGTTGTTCTCACTCGTCGTGGCATTATTCTATATCGTACAGATGCGACGTCGTCATTGGCGTGAGATGAAAAAAGCCTATGACAGAGTCCTGGAGTCTGATAAGCTGAAGACTGCTTTCATTCAGAATGTGAGTCATGAAGTCCGGACACCGCTGAATGTCATTAGTGGCTTCGCACAGGTGATGGCAGCAACAGAATATGACATTACTCCTTTAGAGCGTCGTCGAATTGCTAATACCATGATGAATAGCACCAGACGTATTACGACCATGGTTGATGAGGTGTTGGAGATGTCAATGAATGAGGCGGGTGTGGTAGAACAGAACCTCTCTGACGTACAAGCTAATGTGGCGCTTCGTCGTATCATGGGAGATTTCCGCAGAGAAGTAGGACACCTCAGTACTAAGTTCTATTTTGAGAGCTCCCTTGATGAAGATTTCAAGATAAGGACGAATGAGAGTGTATTGCGCCGTATTATCACCCCATTGCTTGATAATGCGGTGAAGAATACGGATGATGGCGAGGTGAGGATGATCTGCACAAAGACCACCGACCAATTAGTGATAGCAATAGAAGATACAGGACGAGGGATTCCGGCAGAAGAGGCAGAGCATATCTTCGAACGTTTTGTGAAGTTGGATAATTTCAAAGAAGGAATGGGAATTGGACTGACTTACTGTCGCTCTATGGCGAACCGACTGGGTGGGCATGTCAGACTTGATACTTCCTATGCAGGACCAGGCGCTCGCTTTGAGATTATGATTCCTTTGGTAAAGAAAGATGAAAAAGCATAACAATATGAGAAAAGTTTTATTCCTTAGTTTTTCTGTTATCCTTATTGGATTGACAGCTCAGGCTCGTGACCGTCAGAACTTTGACATTGGTTGGCGGTTTATCCTTGCCGATTCGGTGCAGATGTCGAGTCAAACGTATAATGATGGACATTGGCGGATATTGAACCTGCCACATGATTGGGCGATAGAGGGTGATTTTTATGCAGGTAATCCTAGTGGCGCTGGAGGTGGTGCATTGCCTGGTGGTATCGGTTGGTATCGTAAACACTTTTCTCTCGACTGCGAGGCGGTGCCTGGTAATCGTTACTTTATTGAGTTTGACGGTGTCTATATGAACTCTACCGTCTATGTCAACGGACAGGAGGTAGGGCATCGTCCTTATGGCTATTCAAGTTTTGAGTACGATATTACTAAATTCCTGAAGCAAGGTGATAATGTCATTGCGGTGAAGGTCGACAATTCCGACCAGCCTAACTCCCGCTGGTATAGCGGATGTGGCATCTATCGTCATGTTTGGTTGACAAAGACTCATTCCGTGCATGTCAAACACTGGGGTGTTCATGTCGTGACGGATGCGAAGACGGGACAGGTTAAAGTCGATGTGGAACTGGATAAGTATCAAGCGACAAATACTCATCGTCCGACAATCAAGAACACTGTCTTCGACGCTAATGGAAAGGAAGTGGGGTTGAAGGTTAAGAATCCACATCTATGGTCGGTAGAGGATCCTTATATATATAAGGTTCGCACGCAGGTGATGATTGATGGTAAAGTCGTTGATGAGGTATGGACGACGACGGGCTTCCGTGATTTTAAGTTTGATGCAGAGACAGGCTTCTGGCTCAATGGCAAGAACTTTAAGTTGAACGGAGTCTGTGAGCATCATGACTTCGGTTGTCTGGGCGCTGCTGTCAACGAGGATGCCATGCACCGCAAGCTGTCGAAACTGAAGGCAATGGGCGTCAATAGCATCCGTTCCTCACATAACCCTCCAGCCCCGGAGTTGCTGAATATGTGTGACACGATGGGTATCATCGTGATGGATGAGAGCTTTGATATGTGGAGACGTAAGAAAACGGCAGGCGACTATGCCCGTTTCTTCGACGAATGGCATGAGCGTGACCTTACAGATCTGATACTCCGTGACCGTAATCATCCCAGTATACTGATGTGGTCTATTGGTAACGAGGTGCTGGAGCAGTGGTCGTCAGCTGAAGCAGATACATTGACGCTTGAACAGGCGAACTTGATTCTGAATGCAGGACATGATGCCTCTACGCTGGCAAAAGATGGTGAACTGTCCGTACAGTCTTTGCTCACGCGTCATCTTGCTGAGATAGTGAAGCGTTATGATACGACACGTCCAGTCCTTGCCGGTTGTAATGAGCCGGATCCTAATAATCACCTTTTCAAAAGTGGTGCGATTGATATTATAGGTTTTAACTATCACCACCAGTGGGTAAAAGATGTTCCCAAGAAATTCCCCGGAAAACCTTTTATTTTCTCGGAGAGTGTGTCGGCACTACAGACACGCGGCTATTATAAGATGCCTTCTGATGAGATTACCTGGGCACCGCAGGAGTGGTGGCTTCCTTATACGGACCCCTCCTATATGTGTTCTTCATATGATAATATGCACGCTTCCTGGAGTTCTACTCATGAGGAGACTTGGGACGTGGTGAAGCATAATGCCTTTGTGGGTGGACAGTATATCTGGACCGGCTTCGACTATATCGGTGAGCCGACACCCTATGGTTTCCCTGCCCGTTCTTCGTATTTCGGTATCATTGATCTTGCAGGATTCCCCAAGGATACCTACTATATGTATCAGAGTGAGTGGACGACAAAACCCGTGCTGCATCTTTTCCCCCATTGGAACTGGGTACCAGGAGATGAGATTGACATGTGGTGCTATTATAACAATGCCGATGAGGTGGAATTATTCATCAATGGCAAGAGTCAAGGGGTACGTCGTAAGACTGGTGAGCAGACAGAGGGACGTTATGACATGCATAATACAAAGGCAAGATTGAATTCCGAATATCATGTTGGATGGCGTGTCGTCTTTGATCCTGGTGAGGTAAAGGTGGTGGCTCGTAAGGATGGAAAGGTCGTTGGCGAGCAGACGATCAAAACAGCTGGAGCACCAGCAAGGATTCGTCTCTCAAAGGACTATCAGGGTAAAAATACTACTTTTGTCACCGCCGAGGTGGTGGATAAGGATGGTAACCTTTGTCCGTGGGCAGAGGATCAAATGTATTTCTTCTATGAAGGTGACGGTGAAATCTTGGGTACAGATAATGGTTGCCAGACTTCTATGGAGAATTTCAAGGCTCCCCGGCGTAAAGCATTCTTTGGCAAATGTATGGTAGTGGTAAGTGGCAATGGATCGATAACAGCCAAGTCACCTACACTACAGTCTGATGTGATACAATTGAAAGTTAGTAGATGAAAGATAAGAGATAAGAGATGAAACGCACGTTATTATTCTTTTGTGTAATAGGTAGCGGCTTTACTGCCACTACCACCTACGCCCAGTTGCAGACTTCCGCAGGTGTCCAGTATCTGCAGTGTATGCCCAAGGATCAGTCGGGCGATTTCTCTGATTTGAGTAACACCTATTTCCTTGCTGACTCGCTGGTATCATTCGATGGGACGAAAGGAGAGGGTTTGTTGAATTGGAAACGATATCGGATGACACCTCGTCAAGCCTTCAACCTCAACGGTTATTGGCCTGTGCGGATGCAGATGCTCGATTTCCCGGATACACAGTATGATAATGATCCTAACTTGTCGTTCAGGATAGACTTCGTTAGTCCCCGTTGTATACGAATCAGGATGGCTACCTCACCCGTTGAGGCTCCAAGAAAAGATGAAGAGAGTCTGATGCTGGCAGGTCCTGTGCCTACCACCTCTGCCTGGCAAATGAAGAGCGACGGCAAAGTCATCGCTTATACTACCGATTATGGGACGGTGGAGATCCAGAAATATCCTTGGCGTATCGTGTTGAAAGACAAGAACGGGAAGGTGCTGACCCAGACGCGCCATATCATTGATAATGACTCCAGTCAGGTGAAACTCCTGCCGTTCTCGTTTATCAAGCGTGGCTCTGATAATTCTCGTAGCGTCAACCCCGTATTGACGATTGCTCCTGGTGAGCGCATCTATGGATGTGGTGAGTCATTTGGTGCCTTGAACAAGGTAGGGCAGAAGGTACAGATCATGGTGACTGACCCGCAAGGACCAGAGACGGATGGACAGTATAAACCAGTTCCGTTCTATTTCTCCAACCGTGGTTATGGCATCTTCATGCATACCTCGGCACCCATTACTGCTGATTTCGGTGCTTCGTATATCGGAGCCCAGCGTCTGTTTATGGCTGACGAGCAGATTGATTTCTTCGTATTCTTTGGGTCTCCCAAAGATATTCTTAACGAGTATACGAATATTACGGGAAAGTCGCCGATGCTGCCGTTATGGACTTTCGGTACTTGGATGAGTCGTATTACCTATTTCTCACAGGAAGAAGGTCTGGAGATTGCTAAACAACTCCGTCAAAATAAAATTCCAAGTGATGTTATCCATTTCGATACAGGATGGTTTGGTGTTGACTGGCAATGTGACTATGAGTTTGCCAAAGACCGTTTCAAAGACCCGAAAGGTATGCTCGACCAGTTGAAACGTGATGGTTTCCATACTTGTCTGTGGCAGTTGCCATACTTTACACCCAAGAACCGTTTCTTCCGTGAACTCGTTGATGGCGGTATGGCGGTGAAGAATGCCGCAGGCAGCCTGTCTTACGAGGATGCCGTTCTGGATTTGAGTAATCCCAAGACCGTGAAATGGTATCAGGAAAAGATAGCCAATCTCATTAAACTCGGTGTCGGAGCCATTAAGTGTGACTTTGGTGAGGCAGCTCCTTACGACGGTTTCTATTATAGCGGTCGTGGTGGTCTCTACGAGCATAACCTCTATCCTGTCCGTTATAACAAAGCCTTGTTTGAGGCAGTGAAGGCGAATAGTGGTGAGGGAGTCATCTGGGCACGTTCCGCTTGGGCAGGTTCTCAGCGTTATCCGTTACACTGGGGTGGTGATGCCGCTACGACCAATACGGGTATGTTGGGTGACTTGCGTGGCGGACTCTCTTTCGGACTCAGTGGTTTCTCCTTCTGGAGTCATGACATGGGTGGCTTTGTTACCGCATCCCCTGAGGATATCTATCGCCGTTGGTTACCCTTTGGCTTCTTGAGCAGTCATACCCGTGCACATGGTGCACCTCCAACGGAGCCATGGCTCATCAGCGAGTCGTTCACAAAGGCTTTCCGTCAGGCTGCGGAGATGAAGTATAAACTCATGCCGTATGTCTATGCCCAGGCAAAAGACTGTTCCGAGCGTGGCTTGCCGATGGTGCGTGCATTGTTAGTAGAGTTCCCGGAAGACCCAGGTGCTTGGCTCGTCGAAGATGAGTATATGTTCGGCTCGCAGATACTGGTTGCCCCATTATTGGAGAGTGGCAACAGTCGTACCTGTTATCTGCCAAAGGGCAAATGGATTGACTATCAGACAGGCAAAGTCTATGAGGGTGGCTATCAGACCATCAAGGTCGGTGAGATTCCTGCTGTCATCCTTGTCCGTGACGGTAGTCTCATTCCCCATGTACCTCTTGCCCAGCGTACCGATCAGATACAATGGGACAAGGTAGAGTGGAAGGCATATAAGGCTGATGCGAAGAAATGCACAGGTATGCTCTTTAAGCCTGGCGATACGTCGTTACAACGCATAGAGCGATAAAAGAAAAAGGGATGTGTCTGAACGCACATCCCTTTTTCATGACTTATTGATAGCACTCGAATATCTTATCGACTGTCTCGCGATCCATCTTCGGCGAGAGGAGACTGACGAGCCATACGACAGGGAAACCACCGACCATGGCGATAGCTCCACAGTTGATGGGGTTGATGGGATTACCTAAGAGCATGTTAATCACGGTCAGCCCAACGCCCCAGATGAAGCAAGCCCATACACTTACCGTTGTCACACCACGCCAATATAGTCCCAGCATGAAAGGAGCCAGGAAGGCACCAGCCAGCGCCCCCCATGAGATACCCATGAGTTGGGCGATGAATGTTGGTGGGTTGAGAGCGATCAGCAAGGAAATAGCAATGAAGAACATGATGAGCACACGCATCACCACGACTTTACGACGCTCGATCTTCTCTGCGACGATGTCGTCAATAGATCCTTCCTCCACCTCTCCCGGCAGCGACTTCTTGTCGCGATAGATGAGGTCGAGTGTCATCGTTGAACTGGAGGTGAGTACCAGCGATGCCAGTGTTGACATTGATGCGGAGAGTACCAGCAGTACCACAAGGGCGATGAGCACATCGGGCAGGGTGACGAGCATGGAGGGAATAATGCTGTCGAAAGCAAGTTTTCCGTTCGGCAGGACGGGAGGCATGCCGTACAGACGTCCGAAACCGCCGAGGAAATAGCAGCCGCCAGCCACGACGATGGCGAAGATCGTGGAGATGATGGTACCACGTTTGATGGCACTCTCGTCCGTAATAGAGTAGAACTTACCCACCATCTGCGGTAGTCCCATCGTACCTAACGAGGTCAGGATGACAACACCTAATAGTCCCCAGGGGGCAGGTCCGAACCATGAGGCAAAGCCACCGTTAACAGCTGGGTCAGTATCAGAGGGCAACTGCGCCAATTTGTCGACAGCCGCCGTCAGTCCACCTTGTGCGTTCAGTACGGCAAGGATGACGGCAACGATGCCAAAGAGCATGATGATACCCTGTATGAAATCGTTCATTGCCGTTGCCTTATAGCCGCCAAGGATGACATACACCGCTGTCAGGATTGCCATGATAATCACACAATACTCGTAGGGGATGCCGAAGCCCATCTCGAAGAGGGTGGAGATGCCTTTATACACACCGGCGGTATAAGGGATGAGGAATACGAAGGCAATGACTGAGGCGACGATACGCAGTCCCTGGTCTGCAAAACGGGTGCCGAAGAAGTCGGGCATGGTACGCGACTCAATATGTTGTGTCATCAGTTTGGTACGGCGACCTAGCAGGATCCATGCGAGGAGCGAGCCAATCAAGGCATTGCCGATACCGATCCATGTCGACGACATACCGTATTTCCATCCGAACTGTCCGGCATAGCCCACGAAGACCACAGCAGAGAAATAGCTCGTCCCGAAGGCGAAAGCGGTGAGCCATGGTCCTACAGCACGACCGCCCAATACAAAACCGTCCACACTACTTGCCTGTTTGCGGGTATATACACCCACGCCAATCATTACTATCAGGAAGATGATAGTCAAAAGGATCTTGATAATCATTGTTTTATCTTGTTATTTCTTTCTTGAATAATCTAGTCTAACCTGCATCTGAGCCATCACCTGGTGACTGGCACCATGAGTGAAGATACCATTGGCGACATAGGCACTCTTATAGACATACTGTACCTGGAAACGGCACTTCTTGAAGAACCAGTATTGTAGACCGGCAATTGCCTTATGCTGGTCCATGCCGAGATTGGTGTTGAAATTAAAGAAATCATAAGAGCCGACGAACTCCAAGCCCTTATACAAGGGGACGGCACCAGTGACGTAGGCACCACGGCTGGTGGCATTCCCGTCTTTACCTTCCAGATACTCCCCATGTACGTTGAAGTCTTTTGATTTATAATCGAAACCTACTGTCCAACGGTTACGCTTATAGTTGTCGCCATCATGAATATCGGGGTTATAAGGTGAGTTGGCGATGGCATGCCCTCTTCCTATTTGTCCTGTGGCAACGAGGTTGAGTCCTTTCACGGGACGGTACTCCAGTCGTCCGATGAAGTCCTTTTCCTTGTTACCGTCTTTCTTGTTGATACCCTGTCCGTTCATCACCTGAGCCTCATAGCGGAACTTACCATCGTTAGTCTCACCAAATATGGCGAGTCCGAGGTCACGACCATACTGCACACCCATTAGCGGGTCACTGCCGCAACCTGTCAGGTAAGTCACACCTTCAGAATAGACATCGATAGCCTCCATGGCGGTAGGGGATAGGGGGTTCTCGAGCGAGACACCGTTCTTAAACTGTCCAAGGCGAACGGTCAGAGCCTTGTTGTTGGTAAAGCGATAGTCGGTGTAATACTCTTGTACGACGCTCGAGAAGTCGTGCATAAACAGGAACGACCATCTGTCTGTGATACGGGCATCTACCCAAAAGAGGATGCGCTTGAGCTCAAAAGTACCTTTGTCGTCAGCATTTTGATGGGTGTAGTTGAAACCGCCTTGTGCATAGCCGTGTAAAGCGACACGGTCGGATGCGTCTTTCAACCAGTCAATCACCTCTTTCTTCTGCCCGTCAGATTGTCCCATGGCAGCAGTACTGCTGAAGGCGGCAAGCGCAACGGCAAGCAACGCCTCCTTGAAAAATTGTTTATTCCCGCACTTTGTGCGCCTACCCGTAGCCTTTCTCATCTTGTTTAATTTTTATTTGGTTTAATCGGAATTTCGATATTTCGGGTTATTTATATCTCCGGATTCTCACGTCGATGCCACTGCCTCCCAATAACATCGTCACCTTACGGATAGGGGTGTCGCTGTAATGATAAGGGAACAGCACCTTCGGTTTGATGGTCTTTGCTGCTTTCGCCAATTGCTCTGGAGTCATGGTATAGGGCTGGTTGCAAGGCAGGAAGGCGATGTCGATGTCTTTCAGGTCTGCCATCTCTGGGATGTCCTCAGTGTCACCAGCCACATAGATACGCAGGTCCTCCACATTCAGGATATAACCATTGTCACGCCCTTTGGGATGGAACTTCTCATGTCCGGGAGTCGTGTTGTAGGCTGGTACAGTCTCTACGGTCACGTTGTCGCAGACCTCTGCTTGATCACCATTGGCAAGCACATAACCACTTCCCCATTGGGTGTAGACATTATGGTTGGTATAGATAACGGTATAGCTCCTACGTAATTCCGTCAGCGCCATCGAGTCAAAATGGTCGTGATGCTCATGGGTCACGAAGATGTAGTCAGCTTTAGGCCATGTGGTGAAGTCAGTATGCGGCTCCATATTGATGACTGGGTCGAAGTAAATCGTTTTCCCGTCATACTCCATCATGATACTGGCGTGTTTGATACACGTAATCTTCACGGTCTTTCCTGACTTCGTCTGAAAGACATCGGTCTCACGGGGCTGTGCCCAGCAGGTTACTGTAAGACACAAGGACAGTAATAATAAACTAAGTTTTTTCATACTTATTGGTTTGTTTATGATACAAATTGGTGCAAAGGTACAAAAAAATGGCAGAGAGCCAAAAGTTCTCTGCCATTTTTTTTGTATTGTGGTGTTTACTTCATCATGATCTTGCGGGTAGTACCGTCGCTCATTTTGACGATATTAAGACCGTGTTGTAGTTGTTGCAGGCGCTTGCCGTCGATGGAATAGATAGCCACAACCTGGGAAGTGGCAGTACTTATTGCAGTATCGATACCTGTTGCGCTGACACTGATGGCATCCGATGCAGCACTCAGTCCGCCCATCTCGTTGGCAGCACGTACACTATACTGACCGTCAGTGGTCACCGTATAGGTAGGCTCAGTGGTGAAGTCTATGATGTCGCCATCCTTGCAGACCGCCCATAGCATCGCATAGTCACTGTTGTCCCATGTTAGCGTGTTACCCTCAGCCTTCACATGAGCAGGAACGGGTGCCTGTTCAGTAGCGAGTGTAGGTTGCCATTCTCCGAGAGCATTGGACATGTTACCGATTTCTGTAGCCTCCTCAGGAGTCAGTATGGGATTGTTGGGAGTACCGTTGATCATCGTGGCACGTCCGCTCAGGTCGATAGCCACACCGTTGGCATTTGTCGAGTTGTACTCAGCAAAGCGTGTAGGACCGTTGTTCCAGTCATGCCATCCTGCCACAGCAGGTTTCACCTCCATGGTGGTATTGATGAAATAGGTTTCGGCTGCGGCTGTCCATGCACGTCCTAAGTAGTAGGTACCGTCCACGTCAGTCTCACCTGTAATGGAGCAGTCCTTGAAGACGTAGCCGTATTTCTGGTTGTCACGGGGAGCCACCACATAACCGCCCTTCTCTGCCATGATGACATTCACCTTGTTGAAATAGGCGTCACCAGAGCCGCAGATGAAGTCGGTACGTCCGCGGATGACACCGTCCTCGAAGTAATAGAGCCCTTGACTATTGTTAGAAATATAGGTATCCTGGTATGCCCAGAGGTTGGTATTCTTACAGATGGTCTTGGTGCCACGGTCGTTGAGTGAGATGTTACGTCCTCTGTTGTCATCGATGCCACTCTTGATGGTCACATCCTGGAAGTAGGTGCCGCTGACACCGCTTTGAATCTGCAGCACATCGCTATATCCGATGCGCTCATAGATACTGACGGTCTGTCCGAGACTGTTCGTATAGGTCTCTTCACCAATCGTATTGGTGATAATGGTAGCGTCACGGTCTTCACCGATAAACGAGATATTGGAGGCCTTGATATAGGTAATCGGACTGTAGAATGTCGTCTGAGCGGGGTCTTCAGCTTTGAAGGTCTCCGTCGTGCTCTGTGGCAACTGGTAGGTGCCCTTCTTCAGGAAGATACGATAGCGGGTGGTCTTGTCACTACGGCTGTTAGCGGCATTGATAGCATCTACCAGCTCGTCGGTGGTAGCGACGACCTTGTCGTAAGCGCCCTTTCCCACGGTAGGACGATCCATCACGGTAAAGGTGATCTGGACAGGGTCAGCAGCCTTATTGCCAGACTTGTCCTGTACGAAATTGGCAGGCATCAGGAAGGTATACTGCGTATTGTATTCCAAGGCACTATAGTCAAAGCTGACAGAGCGACTGCTCCAGACGGGAGTCAGTGCTACTCCATTCAGTGTTGCTGCGTCAGCACCCTCTACAGCCTCGATACGCTCATCATAGGAAATGGTAATCTTACCTGTGGCGCTCACACCGGTAGCACCCGTTGCTGGAACGGTACCTGTTACCACGGGAGCTTTATCGTCAGTTTCCACCTCAGCCTCACCCAAGATATAGACATTACCCACTTGACTCTCGGAATTGGTAGCATAGGCGAGTCCTTCTGCAGAGGTTCCTGCATTGTACTCGTACTTATCAGACAACAGTTCATCGCCTGTTCCCATGATGCGAACATATACAGTCTCCTTGCCAATAGCATCGGCAGGCAGTACGAAGTTCAGCGGCGTCAGCGTATTAGCGGTAACGGTCCAGGGCTCACCCAGAGCGGTAAACGTAGTACCGTCGGTAGAGTAGGAGGCTTTCCAGTTTTTCGTGGCAGCATTCTTGGCTGCCATGTCAGCGGTAAAGGTGACAGCCGTGAAGCCAACGGTAGAGAACTGATACTGCCAAGCCACGTCAGCAGGATTGTAACCATTGGTAAAGACACCGCTCAGGGTGGTGAGCACACCGCTGTTGGCACGGTTGCGGACAACGGGGTTAGCGTTTGTTCCTACCACCTGTAAGCCATCGCTCTGCTTGACGACAGATACCTTGGCATTGCGGTTGGCATCCCAGACCTCATCGGCAGCAAAGGGATAGGTCTGAGTGGCATAGGCTGATGTCTTGCTGGCATCGAAGACAGCGATAAAGTCCTGCACTTCGTAGTTAGCCACCAGCGTCATGTCGCTGTTGACCGTCAGTTCGCGCTCCTTGGAAGCACCGGCATTCTCGTTCTCGTCCGTCCAGCTCAGGAACTTCAATATCTTACTCTCATTGGCAGTAGCCGTAATCTTGGTACCTGCCTCATACTTGCCATTGTGTTCGTTGGGAGTCAGGGTGATACTGCCCATGTCACGCTCGGCATCATTGGTCACCTTGGTCTTCACCGTATAGACGGGGACTGCCTCGAAGACTGCCTTCATGGTCTTGTCGGCATCCATCGTGATCGTCGTCTCGGCATCTTTGCTGACGATAGCACCTGTAGCATCCTGCCATTCCTTAAACTGATAACCGAAGTTCTTGGTGGCTTTCAGCGTCACCTGCGTACCTTCCTTATACTGTTCCAAGTCAGGGTCACGAAAGATGGAACCTGCCTCGGCAGTGGGTAATACCTGTGTGTTCAGGGTATACTTGGTCACCTGTGCGGCAGCACCTACCAGGGTGCCCTCGATGACAAGGTTGCCAATACCGGCAGAACGGGTTCCTTGTACGTTCAGGAACGAGAACTTCAACTTCAGCGGTTTGTCGGCAGTAGCGGTAATGCCGCTCAGTTCCTCGCTAAACGATGAGGGGTCGACAAGCGGATTCGTCTTACTGCGGTTCAGTTCAACATTGTCCTTCAGGGTCTGCTTGGTCTCACCTGCCTCTACGGAGAAGGTGAGGTGGGGATTACCAGAGTTGAACTTACCCGCCAGGAAACTGACTTTTGAGGGTACGAAGGAGAAACCGTCCTCAGGAGTCAGCGTCAGACTGATGGTACAGTCATCGTCGGCAACCGTCGACAGGGTCTCTGTGGTGGCGGCATTGTATCTCAACTGCATCATCTTGGTATTGCCAGTAGCCCCTTGGAAGGTAGTACCTTCGATGACTACTTTCTCGTTCGTACCGTCGTACGCCCATTTCTTACCAGCGAAGCCGGCATTGAGCTCATTGGGATTCATCACGGCATCATCATTGTTCTCATTCAGTCCGCCCTTGTCGAGCGTATAGGTAATCGTGCCGGGGATATTCACACCAGCGGCATCCTTCGACTGACCGTCCACCTGAACGTCAGAGATACAGAGCCACTTGCCCGTAGCATCACTGGTGTACCAGGGATAGACACGGATCTGCAGTTGATCGCCCTCCTCCAGTTTGATGACCGGTGTGATGTCCACCTCGTTCATCACACCGCTTGCCATGGAGGCAGGCGAATAGAAACCAGTACGGTTGACAAAACCGTCTGTGGAGTAGTAGACATGGCACATCATACCATTACCGCCATGACCACCCACCTTCATGGCGATGTGGTTGATGTCGAGTTTCTTGCCGTCAGGAGCAGTGACTGTGAACTGCACATACTGGTTAGGCGACTCGTCGATGAGTTTGGACCAGGTACCGCCTTCTCCTGTGCTGACCATGATACCCTTCAGTCCGTTATTGCCATATTTCACCAGTCCCTCAATTTTGGCGGCAGCGGCGGTGGCACTGCCGTCTACCACAGCATTGTCATTGCTGGTCAGTGACCACTTCACAGTGAAGGGATCACCACCGCCCAGTTCGATGGCATTCATGGTAATGGTGGCAACGGCAGACTTACTGTCCTGCGTAGCAGTCACCGTACCGCTGAACTGTCCGACTGCCGTGGCAGCCACCTTGGCATAGAAGGTCTTGATGACCGTTCCGCTCTCGTAGTTGACGGAGAACGAGCTCTGCCAGTTCTGCTTGTCGACAGACAGTTGGATGCCCTCAGAGGCAGTAAGGGTGATTGTTCCAGTGCTGGGCTCCAGTCCCAGTCCCGTGAGTGTCAACTCCTTCGTACCGGACTGTCCGACATAGACATCGCCCATATCGGCGACAGAGGGGGTCACCGACAGGTCGGTGGGTATCTCGATGGCATCCGTCAGGATACCTTTCTCCTTTAGCAACTGAGCACACAGACGGGCAGCCATCAGGGCACCCGTCAGGTTATAGTGTGTGTTATCCCCGGCACAGAAGAGTGCGTCATGACACTTGGCAGAGCCATAGCTCTCGTAGAGGTCCTTGGTGGCTGTCGTCATGTCGATGAAGGTGACACCCTCGGCAGCAGCCAGTTGTTCCATCTGGTAGCGGTAGTCCATTGTGTGGTCATCGGCTGGAACACTCAGGTTCGTCTTCAGCTCACCGTTGACAATGGCATCGTATTTGTCACCTAAGTCGTGGCGACCGTTGCGGCGGATGGTCTCACCGTTGAAATAGCAACGGCATACAGGGGCTACGAGGATAGGAGTGGCTCCTTTCTCCTTCACGGCATCGACCAGTTGTTTCAGACACGCCTTATAGGTCGTCGTTGGTGTCGTACCACGACCGTCGCTCTTCACGGCGGCGGCATTGGTGGCATCGCCCTTGTCGGTATAGTACGCCTGTAGTTCCAGGTTGTCCACGCCATTGTACATCTGGTCGTTGTGGGCAAACTGGATGATCACGTAGTCACCTGCCTGTACGTTGTTCTTGGCGTTCTGCCACAGTTCGTTGTAGCCGCTGCGCGAGTCTCGCCCGCCCTTCGCATAGTTGACGGACTCCCACCCGTTGGTGAGGAAGTTGCCGAAGTACATACCCCAGCCACGCTTTGTCTCGGTATTCTCGTCGTAGTTGGCCATGGTGGAGTCACCAATGGTGTGTACTTTCTTGGCTGCCTGCAGGTTGCCCAGCATGAGGAATGCCGCTACCAGAAGCATCAATCGAATCAGTTTTTGTTTCATAGATGTTTTTGTTTTTAAGTAAAGATTGAATTCTGGGTGCAAAGGTACGCCATAAAGGATGACTAGGTGGGGTAACTTTGCGTCAAAGAGGTATGAAAAATGCGTCAGATGCTTATTCTGACGCATTTTTCCACTCCGTAGGCGACTGTCCTGTACTTTGCTTAAAACAACGGCTGAAATACTTGGGGTCTGTGAATCCGCAGGCGTATGCCACCTCTGCCACTGTCTTGTTACTATTACGAAGCAACTGGCATGCCCGTTTGATGCGGGCCTCACGCAACAGATCCTGTGGCGTGATACCCATCGCCTGTTTTAACTTACGCTGAAGACCGCTACGACTGGTGGCGGCAGCCGATGCCATGTCGCCCACGCCGATATCACCGTTCGATATATTCTCCTCAATAAAGGTCATCACACGTTCCAGCATGGGATCGTTGGCTGTTGGCGATTGGCTATTGGCTGTGGACTCTTGGCTATGGTCTTCTTCCAGCAATGCCAGATACTTCTCTAGGGTTTCGTGTTGTTGGCGTTTGATACGCCTTATATATAACAAGGTGTAAACTACCGCAGCCACCACACCAATGACGAGCAGCAGGATGAGCAGTTGACCATACCATGCCTCCCAGAACGTAGGTTTGACGATGACGGTGATGCTCCGTATGTTGTCTTGCCATTCACCGTCGGCATTCGTAGAGCGGATCTCCAACAGATAGGTGCCTGGCTCCATATCGAGCAGCGTTGCCGTGCGGTCATGTCCGATATAGTTCCACTGGTCGTCTGTCGACAGGCGGAAGGCGTAGTTGATGCGTTCGGAGGCACTATAGTCGAGGGCGGCAAAGCGTACTGTCAGGTTGCGCTCTTGTGGTTGGAGTATCAGTGTGTCGAGTGACTCTGCTCCCCAGGTACTCCTTACCTCAGCCTTCTTACCTCTTACCTCTATCTGTGTCAGCACCACCCGGGGCTTCATCGTATGGACGGTCATCTGTTGGAGGGTCGTGATGAAGGCACCGTCCATCAGTCCGAAGAGCCAGTGGTTGTTGCTGAGTGTCAGGGGATGCGCCTCACTAAAACGGTAGTCGCTGTTGAAGAAATGGGCATCCAGCACACGTCCCTGCAAGGTGGAGTCTAACAACGTGACATGGTGGCTGCCTACGGCGATCAACCCTCCTTCTTTAATCGTTGCGAGAGACTGTATGACATCAGAGGTGAGAGGGGAGAGATGGGAGGATAGGGGACGGAAGGAGAGCTTCTCTGCCAACAGGTCCGTACCTTCAATCAGGTTGACACCGCCACTCTCCGTACCAACGAAGTACCTGTCTTGTCGGTCTTTTGTCACATCCATGACGGCACTGCAGCTCAGACTGTTCTTACGGTCCGGCTCACGCTGATGACACAGGAAGTGCATCTTGTCGGCATCACGCTCCATCTTTGCCACTACCAGTCCATTGCCTGTCGCCACCATCATGATGTCGTTTTGGGTAAAGAAGAGGTATCGGCACCGGGCGTTGCTGTCTTTCGGATAGTGCTTGGGGATGAGGAACAGGGGTTTATCCGTCTTCTGCTGGGAGGTATAGAAGATGCCTCCACCCAGTGATGCCACCCACAGACGACCCCAGCGGTCTTCCTGGATATGGTAGATGTCCTGATGGGGCAGATCGGTGAAATGGGCTATCTGGTATGCCTCGGCACCGATGGGTTGCAGACGGAAGAGTCCGTCGGGCTTCGTGCCCAGCCATAGGGTGCCGTCCTTGTCTTCATACATGCAATAGACGGCGGCACCGAACGGGGTATAGCTCTGATGCACTCTGCCGTCAGGTCCTAGATAGCCCAGAAGGTGATGGTCCATACTGTTGTAGACACGTACCGCCTTGTCGTCCTTGGTGGCGATGAAGAAATGTCCCTTGCTGTCGGCAAACAGACATTTCACCTCTGCGCGAGGCTCTATGGCAAGCCGTTGGACAGGCTGTATTCTAGTACTGAACCTATAGATGCTGCCATAGTCTATCGCCCATAGGTTTCCTTGGTTGTCTGGTGCCACAAAGGTCAGCGTCTTAAAGGATACTGGCAAGGGATAAACAGTCTCTTTGCCGTCGTGCAGGAAGGTCAGCACACCATCGCCCTGCACGGTCCATTGTGTCTGATGACTGTCAGTCCATGTGTAGTGCTTTCCGTTGAGCAGTGAGCGGCTCTGTCTGTAATCCCAGGTATATTCCTTCGTATGCTGCCTCTCTTGGTCGGTCAGGTCGCGGAAGCGGTAGTTGTCAAGGTCGAAGATATAATATTCTGTATCTACCTGGCACAGGATGAGTCCGCCAGGCAGTAGGTTGATGTTACGTATACGGTCTGTGGTCATGTGGCACCCGTCACCCACTTGTGGCTTGAAGGTCTGGAACTCATAACCGTCATAGCGGCAGAGTCCGTTCCAGGTGGCAAACCACATGAAGCCCTGCTCGTCCTGCAATAGTTGGGTGAGATGGGAGGAGGGAACGCCGTCGTCCTCGTCATATTGGACGACATTACACAAGGGCTGGGCCGTTGTCGTCAGACACGCCAGCCATCCTATTATCACCGTCCATATCACGTTTTTTCTCATCACTTGCAGGTATATGATGGTGCGAAGTTACTAAATTGCTTTGTAATTCCATCATGTTTTGTTAAAAAGTAAACGTTTACGATGGATATTATGTGAAAAGCGTGTTGATAATGAATAATTTTTGGTACTTTTGCAAGCAGATAGAACTACTAAAAACGAATAGCAATGAAAAAACTTTTACTTTTAAGCGGACTGTTCCTGTTGTCACTGCATGTGATGGCAGACGGGACAGAGCCTGAGAAGATTGACGTGACGCAGTTGACGCAGATAACGTTCGAAGGCGACAACGTGATCCTGCATTTTAAGAATGGTAGTACTGCTACTCAGACGGTGGACATGGAGACCATCGTCATTGACATGAGCAATGCGATGGCTATCGAGACGGTACGCCAGGTGGAGTCCCTGAAAGGCAAGGGTGTCTATAACCTGCGTGGTAAGTATGTAGGACAGGGTGTAGAGGGACTTCAGAAGGGTCTCTATATCGTGGACGGTAAAAAGGTCATTATTAAGTAAGGAAGGAGGAACAGACGATGAAAAGACTGACAAACATATTTACACTGCTCGTCCTGATGCTTGGAATGGGCATGAACGTGAATGCACAGACATGGGACTTCGCCTCTGTGGATGATGCAGACCAGGAGAACCTGAATGCGGATACTCAGAACTGGACTTACGAATCGAGCAACCAGCGTTGGCTGCAACAGTCTGTCCTCACTAATGAGGCCCTGAAGGCGAATGGGGTGGAGTTGCAGTTTACCAAGGGTATGACCTTTACGACGGATGCTGCCGACCAGATTCGTGTGGACATGAAGAAACGCAGTCTGACACTGAACAACAAGAAGGCAGTGTTGGTGATCCCCAATGTGAAGAAAGGACAGGTGCTGACAGTGGTCTGCCAGTCGTCAAACAGCTCGACGGCTCGTAAGATCACAGCCACGAATGTGACGGTGACTTCTGGTTTCGAGGAGTCTACCAGTGAGACGACCAATGTGGGAACAGTCAATGAGGACGGTAACATCACCATCCAGTCGACAGGTGGTATGTATGTGCGTCTGATCAAGGTGGAAGATGCCTCCGAGGAGGAGGGTGGTGGTGACGAGCCTGGTGGTGACGATCCCGCACCCACGACGGACGACTATTCTACTTCTGCCAACTCGATGAAGAACCAGGCACTGCTGATATTGACGGACGGTACGACGAAGTACTATAACACGGAGGCACTGAGCAGCATTGACTTCGACGGTGCCAAGGTGATCGTGATGCCTGCCAATACCAACGGCTATACCTATGACGGCACGGTGGCTGGTATCTCCTTCAAGAAGGCTGAGTCCGGACAAGAGGGCGAGGTCGTCAATATCGAGGGTAAGGTGGAGATTACGGAAGCCAAGGGTTGGCTGGAGTCTGCCTACGTGAAGTTCAAGAAACTGGATGGTGCCAAGATATATAATGTCTATGTGAAAGGCGGACAGTATGCCGACTATACCAAAATTGACTATCAACTGGTACGTGACTATGGTACCTATGGTCGTGCGGATGTTGTAGGCCTGAAGGCTGCCAGTGACTATGCCATCAAGGTGGTTCCTGTGGATGAGGCTGGTGCCGAGAAGGCTGACGCTGCCAACGAGGCTACGAATATCAGTGTGAAGAACTACAGCCGTCAGGGCTTCGCCTTCATGAATGGCTATACACCTGGTGCCTATAATGCCGACGGTACCCTGAAATCTAATGCCAAGGTACTCTATATCACCAAGAATACGGCAAAGACGGTGACGACAACGGTGAAGACTGGTTCTAAAGACACGAATGTGACAGAGGTGACTGGTTTCCAGGCTATTCTTGACGCTTACCAGAAGGGATACGACACGACACCTATCGCCTTCCGCTTCATCGGAATGGTTTCCAAGGACGACCTCGATGCCATCAGCTCGTCAGAGGAGGGTATCCAGATCAAAGGAAAGAAGGCTGACGCAGAGATGCCTCTCACCATCGAAGGTATCGGTGACGACGGTTGTGTCAAGGGCTTCGGCTTCCTGGTACGTAACTCCAAGGGTGTGGAGTTCCGTAACATCGGTGTCATCCGTTGTATGGACGACGGTATCTCCATGGATACTGACAACTCCAACATCTGGGTTCACCATACGGATATCTTCTACGGCAAGAGCGGTTCTGGCGACCACGGCAAGGGCGATGGCGCCACGGACGTGAAGGCTGACTCTAAATATGTCACTGTATCGTATAACCGCTACTGGGATACGGGTAAGACCAATATGTTCGGTATGAAGAGCGAGAGCGGTCCTAACTATATCTCTTACGACCACAACTGGTTCGACCACTCTGACTCTCGTCATCCTCGTGTCCGTACGATGACGGTTCACGTCTGGAACAACTACTTCGACAATGTCGCCAAGTATGGCGTGGGTGCCACGACGGGTTCCAGCGTCTTCGTGGAGAACAACTACTTCCTGAAGACCAAGAAGCCTATCCTGACCGCTATGCAGGGAACGGATGCCAACGGCTCCAAGGCAACGGGTACGTTCTCTGGTGAGGACGGTGGTATGATCAAGGCTTATGGCAACTTCATCGACAAGACGGCTGCCCACTTCAGCTACCACACGCAGAACAACCCGATCGCCGGCAAGGGCTATGACGCCTACGAGACAACTACTCGTGAAGGGAAGGTTCCTGAGACGGAGAAGGCTGTGAAGGGTGGTGCGACCTATAACAACTTCGATACGAACGCATCGCTGATGTACGACTATACTGTGGATGCTGCCGAGCAGGTGCCTGAGATTGTTACAGGCTACTATGGCGCTGGTCGTATGAACCATGGTGACATCTCCTACACCTTGCCTGCCAACGTGGGCAGTGACGATACGGACTCTGCCGTAGACACTGGTCTTGCCAACCTGATTGACAACTACAAGAGCAGCCTCGTAGGCATCTTCGGTGATGATAATGGCAGCGGCGGTGGTGACGAACCCGGTGGCGGTGACGAGCCTGGTGGTGGTGACGAACCCGGTGGCGGTGATACTCCCGAGGGAACGATTCTCGGCTCCTTCGATGGCTCTCCTTCCAACAGTATGTTTACAGTTGCTGGTGACTATGGTGATGGTAAGATAACCTATAAGGATAAAGATTATAAGAAAGGTGTCAAACTCAACAGCAAGGGTAAGATTACCTTCACTCCTTCCAAGAACTACAACATGACCATCGTGATGGGTACTGCCAAGAATGGTAGGAGCGTGAAAATCAACGGTACGGAAACCACCGTCAGCGGTACGGAGAATGCGGAGGGTAAGTATTACGAGCTGCAGCCCATTGCCGTAACTGCCAATACGGAATATGCACTGACCAAGGGCTCTGCCGAGGGACTGGTTATGCTTATCATCCTGGAGCCAAAAGAATAATCATATTCTAAGCATCATAAATCCATGCCTCCTGTCATAATGATGGGAGGCATTTTTTTTATTAATAATGCCTTTATTCAGATTTTCTGTAACATTTGTGATAGTATAAAGTTCAAATGTGATAATCCTTTCAGGGAAAATGCCGTAACTTTGTCCCCGGCTTTCCAGGGCGGCGCGGCATCCCGGCATCCCGGAATTTGCCGCGCCGCCAAAAAACAAAGGAATGCCTTCTATGCTTTATTCCGATGCCTGTTATGGGGGTAAAGGAATGCCTCCCATGGGGGTATAGGAGGCATTGGAATGAAGTGTAGAAGGCATTGGCGCAAGTGATAGAAGGCATCCCCGTGTTTTCGCCAGCAAATCACAGATCACAGATCACAGTGTCTTGCCCTGAAAAACGTTGAATAAAAAACAACGTTTAAAATGGAGAAAACAGAAGATTTTAATGTATTAGAGTTACAAGAACTTGCGATTAAACACAATTGCGGTAAGAAACACACTTCATTGA
>Ga0326512_10000674_pt1 | contig 29000 bp, 25 predicted proteins | sample 1_2617_0518_D_FD_203652 | JGI IMG/M metagenome (GOLD analysis project Ga0326512, IMG submission 203652) | Bovine rumen microbial communities from UC Davis, California, United States - 1_2617_0518 | ecosystem: Host-associated > Mammals > Digestive system > Stomach > Rumen | place: USA...
ATCATCCTCGTCCACCAGATCGTCTTCATTGTAAAGTTCATTTCTGACATTTAAGTAAAATTCGAATGTTGACAGCTGCTCACCATCTCCTCCGGTCAAAGTAAGTGTCATTGTAGATTTGCCGGTGATATTTGTCAGCGAGTCTGGAATTAGATATGTAATTTCATTAATGGGATTTTCATCCTCATCAACTGATACGTCCGCAACTCCGGAGACAATTGCCCCATCAGGCTTAATCGCCTTGACCAGTACCTGCATGACGTCGGAAGTATCAAAAGGCTTGCCGTTATCCATCAGTATAAATCGGATCTTCCGGCTGTTTGCGTCGTCTTTCATAACGAGCAACGTGTTTGTTTTATACGGTCTCGCAAAGTCAATGACCATCGTATATGTAATGACCATCTCCATCTCCTTTCCTTGAAGAAATTGTAAAAAAAATAGGTGGCCGTTTATAGGTCACCTATTTCTCTGATTATTTAGCCCAGTTCTTGACTCTGTTTCTATCTGTCTTAGATTTCTGGCCCTGCTGTTTGTCTATGTACTCATAGACTATCATCAGTCTGTTTTCCAGCTTGGCCGCTTCTGAAGGGCTCGACTTCAGGAGCTCCAGATATTGCGGCTTATACTGTGTTGTTATGTTCTTTTCGATTGTATCCAGCGAGACTCCTTTATCTGTTGCGGACTTTATAGCCGCTTTATAATCTCCACCGGCATCAATCGCAGTGAACACACCACTCTTTGCCTTTTTCTTGACGTTATCTGTTGACGTCTCGAACAGGTCCGGGAGGCCTGTAAAGCTTTCCCTGGTTTGGTTATATATCGCTGTCATATCCCGCATCAAGTTATAAGCAGGAATTCCGGTAAGCTGTGACAATGCTCTAACATCCGTATTGATAACGCCATAAAGAGTTTTCTTGCCCTGGCCTTTAGCATATTTGACCGTTCCCTGGATCGCTGTCATGAAGCTCGACAATGCATCCAGATCCATGCGTCCTGTAGTGCTCCCGCTGTAAGATCCCTCTCCGCTGATAATGCCTTCCACTCCGGATATCAGGATATCCGCAGCATCCTTTACCCACGGCAGGAGGAGCAGAGGATTAACGTTTTCTTTGATGTTATCAACATAGGCATTGATATATCTCGTTCCGTATTTATCATCCTCTTTGCCGGCGCCGCGCAGCGCGTCCAGAACTGCCTGGGCCGCTGCATTAACAGCTCCTGTCGCCACAAACGTTGCTGCCGCTTTCATGAAAGCTTTCGATGCTGCCGCATTAACATACTTTCTGGCTCCGGACCCTTGTGCATGCCTTGCAGCGTTCACCCATGCCTTCATAAGCATGTTATAGGATTTCGTCGGTTCCGCCATGAATGAGGCATTGAGCTTGTTCAGAGCATCTTTCGAGCGCATATACTGGCTTCTAAGCAAAGTCGCATCTACTACCTGCGTCTGATCGATTACATCATCAAATCTTCTGCTTACCTCTTTTTTATATGCTTCGCTGTCTATGCTCTTGCCCTTTTCCTTGAATTTATCCTGCGTCTCAAGCTCAACAGCGCGATATATTACCGACCATGTTATATCATCCGCAGCGCCTGCTGCCGCGAGAGCCTTATCCTGCAACGTCTCCTTAACTGTGCTCTGTCCGGTTATCAGCCGCTCCATGCTCGGTCCGATATCAGACTCATAATATCCCTGGGACTTCCACCAAGCGATATCCGATGATTCTTTCATCCGCTCGGCGGCGCCTTTCAGGTTGCCAAGCGCACTTAATCCTCCAGTCAGGTACTTCGGATCAATTACATTAGATGCTCTTACGATTGCTGTAGGCTGCTGGATAACAACTCTGGCGTTTGCTGCAATGGCAGCAACCTTATAATTGGATATCAGGCCTTCAAACGGAGTTGCTATATAAGAGCTCCTCTCCTTTTCGTTAAGGTCCGTTATGAGCTGCTCGAAATACTGTTTACCTTTGTCTCCCAGCATCTTCTGCAGCGCGTTCTGGACGCTGTATGTAATGTCTACGTTATTGCTCGATGTAGTCTCTTTGTAGTTATACCAGCGCAGCGCATCAGCGATGGCCGGAGCATAAGCATTATATGTGGCCATATCTGCAGTGTGCTTTGCAAATACACTAAAGATATCCTGGACAACTACCGCATTTCTGGCCTTGGCATTTACTCTCTTTGTAAATCCCATATTGGCAATGGCATTTGTCACTCCCACATCAGCCCTGGACTGCATGCTGATCGAGTTATCATCTACTCGGATGGGGAAATAGTTAGGATCCGTAAATAATTCGTATCCCCACATCTTCATTGTGGCATCATTTCCCATCTTCGCGCATTCGTTGGCCATATACTGCTGCATTGCATCTGCTATCCGGATCTGCTCCGGCGTCAGAGCCGATGTAATATGCTTTATATCTGCTTCCGAAAGATGGACTGCCTTTGACTGCTTATGCTGGATCTTTTTCAAGCCCTTACCGATTTCAAGCGTGTCGATTGTAATGCCACCAGGCTGGTGCAGCTTTGCCTGCTGCCGCTTATTGAGCTCATACAGCGACATAATCTGAGCATCGCTCATTTTAATGGTGCCTTCCAGCAGCTTAAATGTATGTATTGTTTCCTCTGTTCCTCTCCATTTCTTGACGTCTTCCGGCTTAACGCCCTTCATAATATCTTCCATCGCTTCCGATATCTGACGGACGTTGTGGATCTTCTTGTTCAGACCCTGCTGCCGCAGGATCTGGTAGACTTCCGGAGTTCCTGCAAGATCGAAATACGTTTCCGGAGTTGCCATGTCCAGCATGGTAAAGTCTACAATCCTGTTGCCCATCCTGGATCTCTCAGCCCTCGAATTCTTTGCATCAAGCCCATTTCTGATGGTCTTCTGCGCAGTATTTATAAGATCTACATTTTCGGTAAATGCCTTATTTGCATACTCGACTGCATGCTTGACGTTCCGGATTACATCCTTAATAACTTTCAGGTCCTCTACTTCCAGGTCTGAAAGCTGGACCACATCTCTATTCCTGTCCAGTACATCTTTTAGCTCCTCGCCAAGAGCAGGAGAGATAGTCCTAACCAGGTCGTCCATATCTCTATGGTCAAAAGATTCTCCCTTTTGCACCTTGGTATAGATATCCTGGATTGCAGCCATTTTGTCAGACCACCTGCGCTGTGCTGCGGATCCGCTTCCCTGCTGGATTGCCTGGATCACTTTTTCCTGGACTTCCGTATAGGTATTCCCATCAATCGTCTGGAACCTATGGAGCGCCGGATCCCAGACTCTTGTCTGGTATCCAATGGACGTGCGCTCAATCTTAGGAGTAGCAAAATCCATGGCGCTCAGCAGATCCATGACCGGCTCCAGCATTGAATTCATTACATGATGCTCTTTATTCGGATTTGCTGCCCAGTTCAGTAGCTCTCCCGCCTCTTTACGGATAATTCTTACCTGCTCTGACTGTTCTCTCCTGGCTTTTGCATCCTGTGCTCTCTTCTTCAGCCTTGCCCGGAGCTGTGCAGTTTCTTTATCATAGTGAGCTCCCATGGCCTGTTTTGCTTCGTTGATGCGCTTCAGATAAGTTTCCTTCAGGTCCTTTCTGTATTCTTCATTCTGCTTCTTCATCTGCTCGGCAGCTGCAGCAACTTTACTGTTCTTCTTGCCGGCTTCTTCGTAATACTTTTCGACGATCTGCAGTGACAGGTCCCTGGCGGCCTCTTCCATGTCCATGCCGTAACCGTTTTTCACTGTAGGCTTCATAGCCTGCAGCATGTCATAAAGTGCTTCCGGCTGATCACCTTCTACAGTATCCCTTTCAAGGCCCGGCACTCTATCGCAGATCTCGTCCCAGATCGAATCGAGGCTTGTACCATTATTTGCGATCCGGATCCCGCCCATGGCGTTTCTGAAGTTCTGATAGGATCCGAATGTACTTATCACTTCTTCCTTCTGATTCGGTGTAAGTGCAATGGTATACCCCTTCATGGCGCCCATGAATTCATCATAACGTTCCTGACCTACCAGCTCGCCGGCCTCTTCTATCACAGGCCTTGCCACTTCTTCCAGGACTTTCATCAAATCACGATAATTTACAAAGTCTCCGGATTGGGCGTACGCGAATACACGCTCCATATTGTCAGTGAACGCAGTGAGATTATACCTGGATCCATATCTTGCTCTAAGGTCTGATGCGATCTTTCTTACAGTCTTCCGGTCAACCTCCTGATTCTTCAGTGCCTCAGCTCCCAGCTCAAGAATCTTGGCGCCTTCGTTGCGGACTTTGTTGTCTCCTCCGAAATCGAATCCGTTTTCCTGACCATTAATTGAAAACCTGATATCAGGATCCTCTGTAGGGTTTTCGTTGTCTGCATTTTTGATCTGATTAGATCTAAATGCTAATACGATCTGAGAGTCCGCGCCAGTTTCTCTATTTTTCCAGTTGGTTACAAATCCATCAATGCCTGTTGTTCTGGTTAACAAATCATAGAATTCTTCAGCTTCTGGATAATTCCTTATTCCCCTTCCTGTCATTACTTCCTGAATGATGTCCATATCATTATCATTCATATTCAGTATGCTATCCGCTACTTCACTAATAGACTCAGCTATCCCTTTATCATATGTATAAACATAGTTGCTGATCCAGGTATCTCTTTTAGCCTCTTCAATATCTCCGTCATAATCTTCGGCCATTTCTTTGGCCTGAACATTAATCGTTTCTCTGATTAGCTTTATAAGGTCGTTTCTTTTAAGTGTCCTCTTATCAGCGTATGCCGGTTTAGTAATATTTGCATATCCTTCGATGATCCTCCCTCCATAGCTTTGAGATACTTCTGGATTGTCGGTAAGGTATATGCCGAATCCTTCTGCAGTACCGTTTTTGCCCCCCTGGGAAAAGTCGAACACAGTAAAATCATTTTCTGTCCCATGATACAGAACTTTCAGATCTCCATTATCATCTCGGATCTTGCTATTTTTAAAATACTCCTGCTGCCCTATTGAAAGTTTTCTTTTTTTAGAATCAGTTTTTACAGAAAATCGCGCATACCCATCTATCTTATCTGACTCATTAGGAAACGCATCCGCGAAAGATCTTGTGGTTGATCCAAACTTTCTATCGCTGTAGTCTATCTGAACCCCCTGCTTTTCCAGTTCATGCCGTAAGGAAGGTGTAACTACATTCCATGGCACTTTTATTCCGTTTGTTCCAGCAAGATATTCCTTATAGAGTGCAGCTACTTCAGAATCGCTAAGTATCCGTACCGGCTTCATCCAGCGCGACAAGAACACCTGTCTTTCAAATCCTTCTTTCTGTTTTGCAATTTCGCCGGCCACGGCTCCAGACTTCCATTCTCGCCATCCTGTTGGGTCTTTTGCAAGCTCTGCATGATATCCGCTGGTAAGCTCACTCGCCGGGACAACACATTCAACAACAACAAGATTTCTCCTGTATGCAGCCGCAAATTGATCATTCAGCACTACGTTCGATGAATGCAGATATGGATTATATGCAACTCCTCCGGTCTGATTGTCTCCGCCTTCCAAGTCGAATTTCGCGTACTCAAGTCCTGTGATCTTGTCTTTAGCTTTCTTTCCGTTTGCGAAATTGGTCCTTGCTACATTTATCGCCTCTGTTGCTTGCTCCCATTGACCAATTTCAGACCTATATCCGAGCTTCTTTTCTTTTTTATGCCCTTTCTCATCTACTTCATAATCCATTGATGCCATAGGAGCATAAAGGCCCCCATCGATTACCTGGAATGATCTATATGTGGTAATGTGTTCCTGATTATTAAGCATTTGTAATATTCCTGGATCTGAAACTTTTACCGATTTGCGGAGATCATCTCCAGAATCCATCACTCTCGATATTTCTGCTCCCTCTGATTTCCGTCTGAAATTTTTGAGCTCGTCTGTTATTGCTTTATATGTCTCAGCATATTTCTTATCTGCGTCTCTGCGGTACAGGTTCCTCCCTTCCGCTTCTTTTTTTATCAGCTCCTGCGTCGTCATCCTAACTTTATCTGCATATTTCTTTATATCCGCCTCAGAAAATACGCCAGATCCTCTAAGCCGGTCCTCATATGCCTGCAGCTGTTCCGGAGTTAATGCATTCTGCGAGTCCGGATATCTCATTTCAACAGCTTTCTGCATTGCCGGTTCTCCGGTTACAGAATCGTACATATTGAAATCTTCTAGGAGTTTATAATAATTCTCGCTACCTTCTCCTGTTGTAAATCGTTCAAACTTAGGAGTATATGTGACGGTACCTACCTTCTTGCCATTTGAATATACGTTGTGCTGCTGAGCACACCAATCTATATATTCATTAGCGGCTTTCCTTGCGTCTCCGAGCCTCTGGGCCGCCTCATTATAGTTGTACTCCATGTCATACTTTATCTTGTCTTTAGATCCAAGACTATCGACAGGATTCCCATCAAGGTCGTAGAACTGCTTTACTTTAGTATTCTGGAAGTCGGTGTAATCAGTGTAATAATCGATGTCCATCCTTTTTGCAAAGGCCGGATTCATTCCTGATGAGTGATAAGGAATGACCATCCTTATTAATTCATCATTAAGCATCTTCCGGATATGTGCATCCGAAACACCTATTGCTATAGTTCCTACATTTGATGAGTATCTCGGATCCATCTGCAGTGCTATTGCATCCTTAAATCCAATAGACTGGATAAAGCTTTTCCCATACATCATGATGTGATGTTCAAGGTCTCCCCACCCGGCATATGTTCCGTCTGGATTAAGACCAGCCATTTCTTTGCTCGCACTTTTGTTCACAACAGGAATTAGAGACATATTCACTTTCATGCCTGTCATGCCAAATATCCTTGCAAAAGATATTTCCTTGCTATATGCATGCATGGGGAATCGTCTTGCATACAGGTCCCCTACCATCTGGAAATAATCGAGCGTATTTTCAATCAGGAAATCGGAAAACGACTGCAGTCTCGCTCCCCCAATATCGTAAAGATACTTTTGAAGAGCTCTGTCTTCAATTTGCTGTTTACTCGGCTCATATCCTTTGACACTACTATTTTCTCTGATCAGCTGCTGCTTTGCCCAGGTCCTGTATTTCTGTCCCTTGGGCAGAGTTTCCCCTGCTTTCTTCATGAATGCATATGTAAGGGCTGATATCTCACCATTATAAGGATTGAAATCCTGATTGATTTTTGGCGTATTCGACCCATACCACTGCTGAATTAATGAATAAAGATTGCCATTTGTCGCTCTCAGATTAGCTACAGCATCCGGCTTTATAAGGTCTCCCACTTCCAGCTTCTTGGCAAGTGAAGGCATTTTATCAAGCAGCCTTCCCATCTTGTCTTCTACTTTCCCCTGGCCCAGATTAAGATTTCCTTTATCATTCGTCTTGCCCGCCTTCTTGAATTCCTCATCCAGCTGCTGAATAGTCTGCGGCGTCAGACTTGTGTTTCCCCTTCCATTTCTACCAAACCCAAATGATTCTGCTTCTGCTACCTTAAGCCTCTTATCTACCTGTCTATTCCATGCCTCAACAAACGACTCCGCCCATTTCTGGATATTAAGTCTTCTTGATTCGACGAAGCATCCAAGGCATGCGGTCTCATAGCCTTTATCCCTAAGAACATTATTTACTTCTGCTATTGCTTCCGGGCCGAATTCGGTTGTAGAGAATGTTCCATCATTAATGAGGTCTGTAAGCACTCTCATATATGACTGGCGCTTTTTGCAAATCGTCGAAAAATCGATGTTTACAGGATATTCTCCGTTTTTCAGAAGCGACATCAGCACATGTTTTCTGCCATGGATATCTTTTATAACATCCGTGTCCAGAGAATCCTGCATTTCCTTATATCCAGCAGATATATATGCCATATAATCTGCTTGGTTATTAATTGTATCTATCGCCGTTTGTATTTCATCTTCGCTGAATTTGCGATCCCTCAGTGCTTTCTCCAGAGCGCGCTGTGTGGTTTCCATCGTCTTCATGGAATTTCTAACGCCCATCGATGCAACGTTAACAACAATGGTACTGCCATCAGCGCTTTCCACCAGCTGAAGAGATCCATCATCTCCAATAACGGCCTTGGATCCTTTTCCTAATCCTTCCTTAATGTCCTCTACTACTGGCGCCTGCTCATATTCTGTGACAGCTTTTGCTACAGCTTTCGCGCATCTATCCTGCAAATCATAGAGATTTCCGAGGCCGGCCTCAATTGCTTTCCGCTGAGAAGAAGACAGGTCCTCTCCCAGTATCATCTCTCTAAACTTGTCTACAATCGCATTAATGAGGTCAAGCACTTTTTCCTTCAGTGTTTTTGCCTCTTCTGCAGAGTGATTCTTATCAATCTCTGCAAATAACTTTTCTATACCATCATCTTCATAAAGCACACTGAAGAAATGGTCAGCTGCTATTTCCTTGTCAAGGTCCTGCAGTGTCTTTGTGCCACGTTCAAATTCAAATGAATATGCATCCTGATAAGCAGATCTAATCGCCTGATACTCTTCGTCTCCATGGATATCGCGGAGCGCATTCATGAAGTCCTGAATGATCGGTTTAAATTCATCCGTATTGAATCTATTTGCGAACTCAAATAACTCATGGCTGAATGTTGTCATAACATTGCCAGAGTTTGCATTGAGAACAATTTTTGAATTGTGCTCGTCATAATATCCGTTAACATTTTCCGGGAGATCGTCTCTAAGCTCTGTATCAATGTTCAGAATGGAAGTAATTGCGCTCAATGCCCTGGTATCAATGTCCGAGGTATTGTTGGTCCTGAGGTCCTCAAACTTTCCGGTCCCTTTCTTATACAGCTTAGATCTCTGGCTCCTGACCATCTCTGTCTGAGCATCTTCCATTGACTGCTGAATACCAGCGTCAAACATGCTGCGGACTGTATCCTCTCCAAGCAATCTTGCATATTCCGGATGACCAGTAGACAGTTTCTGCCAAGCATTGTTATATGCAGCCTCTGCATCAATCCCTTTCTGCGTGACCGGCACCTGACGCCCCGCATCATATGCAGTGTCAAATGCAATCCTATGGCGTTCCACGATGGATCCCGGCTTATAAGTCTCCAAAAACGCCTTTCGTTCTCCTACTGTCGCATAATTCTGCGCATAGTTATTAAGCATCCGCTTTTCGGATGCCTGTGCCTTCGGTCCTTCTGCGGCTGCTATCTTACCTTCGTTATATGCTTCCTGCAGTTCCGGAGACAGCCCTGCTACCTGCAGCCCTTTGTATCCAGCCACATAAGCAGAAGTCCTCGTCTGCGGTTTCTCTTTAGCATCATTAATCTGTGCATCAGTAAGATTCAGTTCTTTTGCCATCCTCCCTGAAAACACATCAAAATGGCTTTGTGCTTCTCTTATGGCTTCCTGGTCACCGGTTTCCTGCACTTCCTGCAGCGCTGCAGCCATTTCATCAATAGTCTGTGCGCTACTAATCCTTTTGTAAGTAGCTTGTCTATCCGCCCGCGATACTTTGTATTTTTCCGGCACCTTAATATCTTCTGCGGTTACCTGTGGTGTACTCTCATTCGTATTCTGGCCATCTGAAGCATTTTCAGCCTGATCTGCAACAGGCTGAGCAGTTTCCGTAGCAATTTGAGCATTTTCCGGAGCATTTGTGGCAGCTTCCGGAGCAGCCTGTACATTATCTGTAAGATTCTGGGCAGTTTCAGCCGGATTCTGTTCTGCAGCAGCTGCAGTATTATCCTGTCTCGCCTCTGATTCTGTTTCTACAGCGTCCATCATGGACCAATAGAGATCCCGCAGCTCACGGTTTGAAATCTTTTCACCGTTTGCTTTCTTCTGATTCAGTTTTTCTGCCAGGTCCTTTGCATGCTGAGCAGAGTCTGCTGCAGATTTGTTTTTGTAATTTGCCTCGTCAGTATCGATAGATTCAGCGAGCTCTGCATAGTCTGTATTCTGATCAAACATCTGCCGCGCCTGCCGATTTGTATTGTAAAGGCCTACAGCAGTAGCTCCAGCGCCGCCCATCGCGCCGGCAAGAGCGCCACCACCAAATGCGACTACAGCGTCCTTCAGCACATCTGCTGTCGCCTTCCTCTTTGCGTCCTGCTCTGACATTCCTTCAGCCATGTAAGCATTGACTGTCTGGTTATACTCTGACTCGCCTTTGTTAATCATCCAGTCAGCAAATGCATTGAGGCCTTCAGAGGCAAATTCTTCGGATCCTTCGATGAGATTCTGGCTAATAAATGCCATGAGCGGCTTCCGGAGAAGTCTGCTTCCACCTTTTGCTACATCAAAAAGATTATCCAGGGAGAAAACTTCCGTTCCCACTTCAATAAGGCCGGACGCGATAGCTGTTGCCTGCGCATTTTCGTCAGATAATCCTCTCTGTCTTGCGTTCTGATAAGCGCCGGCATAAGCGTCCGCTCCAATAGTAGGCAGCATTTCAAGAGCACCAAGGCCCTTATTTGCGACGAAATTCAGAGCCTTGCTGCCTGTACTGATTTCCGGAGCAATGCCTGTAGCTGCAGCTATGGCTCCTCTATATAAAGATTCTGCGCTGGATAATCCTGCTTCATATACTGTGCGGCCCGCGGATCCCAGCCGGCTGTTTTCAATCCTCTCTCCTACCGCTCCCCTGGCAGCATTGGCCATGTTCTGCATATCATATCCGGGAGCATAGATATCCGTCCCAAGATTCGATCTGCCAAGCCTCTTCTGCGCTTCATTCTCAATAAGCGCTGCTCCGCCACGGAAGGGAGAAGTAAGTATAGACAGCCCTGTCAGCGCGGCAGCATTTCCGATCTGGCTCGCTCTGCTGCCTGTACTTACCGCTTCCCTTGCCTGGCTATTCAGGAGGTCATTTCTTTCTTTATTGTTCAGCCGCGTCTGGAAATCCAGAAGTCCATCCAGTTGCTCGTCGGTCAGGTTGTTGTTCTTCTTGAATTCTTCGCGTGCAGTCTTCAGGTCCTGGCCAATCTTTGCCCTTCTCATCATCTCATCGTAATTTGTCACATTATCGATAGATTCACTGGTCCAGTACGGCACAGAGTAAGCATCCTGCTGCAGCTGGGCAAGATTCTTCAGGCCTTCCTGCGCTTCCGGAGATAAGCCTCCTACCACATTCGATGCATACTGCAGCTCTTCGCCTACATTCATCTTCGGCGGATTTTGAATTTCATTCTGTATCTGCTCATATCGTGTCCTGGCATTTACCATATCCCTGTATTCCTGGGAAGGATTATGCAAAGCATCAAGAGCGGGGTCTGCATGATAGTGATACAGATCCCGCCCCTCACTTCTGAACTGTTTCTGAGCATTGTACAGCTCTTCCTGTGCCTTACGGCGTCTTTCCTCTTCGTAATCGAATTCTGCGTCAGGTCCTACCGCAGCATATCTAGGATTTCCCTGTTCGTTACGCAGAGCATTAAGCGCCTCAAGTCTTGATATCATAGTGTCTCCTTACTTTGTAAATGTGATGCCAAATTCACGCGCCAGCTTCTGGATCTGACTCATCTTTTCCGGAGTAGGATCCGCCGCATACCATTCAATAAGCTTCTGCTTCCTGTTTTCCTTGCCTTCGATATTGTCAATCTGTCTGTACTGATTGTTCGTGTACGGTACATCAACAGACTGGAAGTCATATGTTGCAGAAGATGTTCCGGAGCTACCGCTTCTTCCGGATCCGTCAGAATCAGAATATGAAAAGCTGTTTGTGTTGCTGTTTGTCGCGCTGTTCGTTCTGCTGTCTGTCGTACTGTTGGATCTTGATGCTGATCCGCTCCAGTTCGTCGCCGCTGTATCTGACTGGGAATTGCTCCAGTTAGAAGTGTTGGATTCTGATACAGTGTCGCTCCAGTTGCTGGTATCGGTTGTCTGCCAGTTCGTCCGCTCCGCATTGCGCTCATTCCAGTATTCATCATTCCAAAAGCTTCGATTCGCCTGGTACTGATTCCAGTCAAAGTTCCGTTCATCCTGGTATGCTCCCTGGTTAAAGGACCTGTCTGACTGCCAGTCCCCTATAGTGTCTCTGTATTGCGAGTAGTCCCTGTTATAAGCATCACTGGTAATGTTGTACCTGTTCAGAAGTTCCTGGCCTTCATTCTGATATTCCTGATATGCCTGGTTCCGGAGCTCCGGCAGTATATTGTTCAGCTGCTGCAGATAGTTCTGGTACTGCTGCTGGCCGGCAGTCTGGGCATACGAATTGCTGTAGCCTCCGGTCAAAGCAGATGCCTGGCCCATAGTATCCCGCATCGCGTTCCGGCCGGCTGAAGTGTACTGGTCCTTATATTGCTGATACATCGGATCCGCATTGAAGTTGTAATTAAACTTCTCGCGGCCCATAATCTGGTCATAGATATTGTTCAGCCGGTCCGTAAATGTTGACTGGAAGGCCCCTGGCCTGCCGTTCAGCGTCTCCTGCAGCCGCGCGTATGTATCCTGGACTTTCTGGCCTTCGGAATACTGTGCTAAAGCCTGCTGTCTCTGCTGCTGAGTGTACTTATCGACAGCTCCGGTCGCTGCAGACTTGCCATAGGATTCCGAATGAGATCCGCCTTCCGTATGGGATCTGGATATGGTCGAGGATCCGCCCTGCTGGGCCTGATTTGTGGTCGAGTTGCTGCCGCCGTACTGCTGCGAGACCTGCTGCTGCTGAGTATTCGACTTTGTCCTCGATGATGTATTTGATGATGTATTTGATTTATTAAGAGTTGATGGCATAAAAAACACTCCTTATTTTGTCAGACTACTGTCACAGTAATCTTAGAAAATAAGGAATGTGTTTTATAGGTCACCAATTTTGGATTGCTGAGTTAAAGTTCCCTTTTAATCATGTCTCTTCGTCCAGAATTGCTCTGAACAATACACCGCAAAAGAAGCCTACGGCAAAACAGCCAATTCCAACAATCACCATTGCAAATATTCTCCTTACTTAAAGTAAGTTAGTTAATTGGTGAGATATTGTTCCTGACAGCCTGTGCAAACAGCCACCCGAGTCTTTTTTGTGCAACGTTTGCTCTTGGGTGTGTGCCATCAGGCGCATAGGTGAGGATCGTCTGTGCATTGATTCCAAACAGCTTCCCGGTATCGATAACAGGACAGTGAAATCTCGACTGCACATTGTCGAGGGATTTTGCATAATCAGACATAAGCAATCCCGCCGAATTCGCCATCACATCCGTCATTGTTGCCGCATCTCCCACGGTCATCTCCCTGTCGAACGGTGTCATTATCAGTACCTGCAAATGTGGATACTTTGTAAGGAGTTTCTTGAGCGCATACGCACACGCTCCATCATAGTTGGCAGTGTCCTCGTTGTAACTGTCACCGACAGGGGTATTGCTTGCGTAGTCATTCGCCCCATACATCAGTCCGATTGCGTTTATTTTTGCCCAGTCAACAGCCATAAGCGCATTAAGATGCGGAAGGTATGTTGTGTTCTCGTTTGTGGCATAATCGATCAGGTCGGCCCATGCGTTCGCATCTTCGGATACAATGCAGTCTATCAGATTGTAAAAGCAGAACAGCCCTGCGCCTGTCAGTGGATAGGTCATTCGTGTGCCACCGAATCCGACATTCAAGATATCTGAGTGTAGATAATCGTTAGCATAATCAACATAGGATACACCATCATCACCAACAGACAACGAGCCGTGCGTGATTGAATCGCCAAACATTACCATTTTGAACGATTCAAACCCAGTGTTCGCTTCGGCATAAATATCTCTCAAGCGCTTATGGTAATCGCAAATCCTTACAATCGGCTGTGTGTTGAAGTTTCCATAAATCAGCCGGGCGAACGGATACAATGACTCAGGGTCAATCGTGACCCTGATGTATCTTGCGTTCTCCGGGATTGCCTTTGATATTGCCGATGTGCTACCAGTATACGGAACAACATTTTTGTCCTTGTCGAAGAAGCAAAAAGAGTTTCTATCAAACGGATTAAGGTTTCCCGTCAAAGCGGAGTTGCCATTGACAACAGAGGCGGTTTTTGTAAAGTTGCAAATATAACCCTGTGCCGGGTCGATAGGAATGTAATCCGATAGTGCACAATTTGCATAATCACGGATTGCCCCTGATGGCTGAATAATTTTCCCAGATGTATATCCGCTCGGCATTAAAAGGTTATACGCATCTTCAAGGTATATTTCCGGCGTGATGTTATTTACATCGGATTTTAACTCTGCATCAACGGCACTGAGGTCATCGACCGCCGTTGTGGTTTCTTTTGTGTAATCATACACAGTAATTGATACTGTTGCTTCGCCTTGGTATGCGCTGTTAAACTGCACCTGTAAATAAGCAATGCCCTCAACCGATGGTGTATAAATTACGGTTTTCCCAAATGCCCATGAGTCGCCAACAAAATCATCCGTAATCAAATCCACGTTGCCGCTTCCAGATTCGGCCTTAGAAGTGCGGATATTGCTTAGCCGTGTTGCGTCAGAAATGGCAAGGACGATTCTGTAGGAGTTACCAGATTTTAATAAAGTAATTGGGTAGTAAGTGTTTGCGGAGGACTGTACCGTTGGCGGCACGGATGCCACCACAACATCAGCGCTCGGGTACAGTACCCCGTCTATGTTAGTTAAATCATTTTTTAATTCAGTAATTGCATCGCCGGTAATCTTCGCGTCCGCAGCCTTATCTTCCACAGTAAGTGTCTTATCCGTTACAAATGTAGAAACAGCTTTAAGCAGCTCCTCTTCGAATTCTGCTTCTGTTCCCTGGTAGCCTGCATGTACTGCGTATCCATATGCAGTTACTTTTCCAAGTCTCGATTCAATTTTTTCATCCGTAGATGACATACAGGTCTCCTCCTCTTAATTCGAAATTTATATCTTCTGCAACATTCTTGGTGCGCACTAGCACAAGTTCCCCAGTATCGTCTATATAAAAAAACATGTACCCGGCATTTTCCGCGGCCTGCTGCGCAAGGTTTGCACTTGCTGCAGCATCCTTTTTTGCATCCTCTGCAGCTTCCTTCTCTGTTCTAGCAATCTCCGAATAATACTGGGCATTGTCTGTATTTTCTCCTGCTCTTGAATCCGTATTGCCATGCGCATAGGATTCGGCACTCTTTACATAACTATCAGCATCACTCTGGAATTTTTCGAATTTGCCCTGGATCGAGTTCCAGATATTCCGGATCTCTGCCAGGATCTGCTGCGCAGTGTTCTTGTATTCTTGGGCTTTATCTCTGGCAAGCACTGCAGCTCCTTCATGTGATGCTGCTTCTCTATTAGCCTGTACCGCTGCACTTGCTGCAGCATTTACAACATTAACCGATCGCTCGGTTTCGTCAGCGGCAAAGAATGTTCGTTCAGCATAATTCTGAATAGTACGAGCGTTCTCTTCCTGGTAATCTGTCAGCTCCGCGTCTTTCAATGTCGAGCGTCTGACTTCGGCAGCAAGCTTTTCAGCCTCCTGTGTTACCTGTCCGGAGAGCTTCTGCAGATCTTCCCTGGCCTGCGCATCCGCAAAGGTATATTTAACCTTCTTACGCTTGTTTACATAATGAGATATGACATATTCTTTAATCCAATCTGCCATAATTTACCTCACACTCTTGATATTGTTAATTCGGATGTACTCAGCGGCATAGGCCGCAGCTCCGTATCATATCCTTCAAATGGATCAAATCGTCTGTAGTATCCTGTTACGCTGGATGAAGACGACGTCTTATGCTGCAGTGTGATAATTCCGTTTACAACTTTTGCAGTCAGTTTGATTGAAGCATTCGCCCTTTGCATCCACTTGTAGTAGACCCCATGTGTACTTGTGACTGACTGCTCCTGCTCTCCTGTATCGCCGGTGATTGTAAATTCTGCGTCTGGTATCGTTGCCGCAGCTTTGCCGGCCTCAAATGCGAGATCATATAGCTCTGCGATGTTTTCTGCGATTGTCTCCGGAGATGCATTATCGGCTGTCTGGACTCCCTTAGCTGTTAAGGCTTGCGCGATAGTCCGACAGCCAGCCGGAAAAGACTCCTGCAGTTCTTCGATGTCTTCCCGGTCCGTATCCAGCTGGTCCTGCAGATCCTGGCTTGCCTGCTGCAGCAAGTCGTTCAGGTCCTGTATCTCCTGTTCGATTGTGGCCACATTTTCTGCTACGCTTGCCCGGTCCGTATCGCTTTGCGCTGTAACCTTTGTGAATGTTTTCAAGATCGAGTTTGTCAGGAAATTGAGCTTGTCAGCTGTATCAGCAATCCATGTGTCCGTTCTGGCTATGTTGCTTTCTGGAGTTTCCAGATCAAGTGATGGCCGTTCAAATACGGTATTCTCCATTCTCTTCTCCGTTTTCTTCGTAAGTCATTGCTATGGAATAGATTCTCACATCTCCATGTCCCACAAAACGCAGCTTGAAATGGTCCGCTCGGAAGGCCTTGATCGGAATAGATTGTGTAGTGATCGTCGCGTTTCCTCGCAGCACCACCAGCTCGTCATATGGCCGGTCCTCGTAAGATACATAAATCTGTATCTCGGATCTGTGCGGCACAAATGCTCTGATGGTCAGTCTCTTAAGTTTCTTGTAAACCGGAGAATCCAGGCCAAGATCGCCGGTCTCCGCGGACCATGACACATACTTTTCAGATTCTGGCCTCTCCTCTGTAGGAGAAAAGATCCAGTTATCCTTGGATCCTATACCATAAATATCCGTATCTGTCGCCGCATACACCTGGCCATTCTCTGATGCTGAGAAGTGTTCGACGCGGATATTTGAATCTTCCCGCTCCCAGATTCCATGGGCCATGTCATAGACAAAATTGTAAGGATGATCCAGGGCATTAACGACCGAGATGTAATATTTATCCAGTGTCGCGCCGGCAACTCCATCGTAATAGACTGTATCCCTGCCAAGCGCTTTCGAGATTGACGTCGGTGTGGATCCGTCGAATACACAGATATCTGTCGCTGATTTGTAAATCAGCATCTCGTTCAGCACTGCCAAAGATCTATAGGATCCCCGCTGCACCCCACGCGCATTTAGCGATGAGAGCTGATACTCTGCAGGCGAGGATCCAAAGATCCGGAGGATATGATTTTCCTTGAAGAAAGTAGGATAGCCTTGATAGGAAATGCAGCCTGTAAAGAATCCATCCTCTCCAAGAGAAAGCGCATAACTGTCTGTCGATAATCCTTCGAAACTGTACCAGTTCTTGAAGTCTCCGAGCTTTGATGCATAAATCTCGTTGACCATCTCCCGGTCCGCGTTCCTGCCGTAGTAGCAGCCCCAGACTCTGTTTTTTGAGACACAGACATAATCCATCTGAGGAATCTTGCGGGAGATTGTCAGAGGAGCTGTCGCGTCCGATATGTCAGAATCTGTAACTTTAGTCATAAGGCCAATGACTACCACATAGTCTTCGCCTATTGCCTGGATAATAGATCCGTCATTGATATCGCTGAGATGGCCATTCAGGTTGATGGAATCGCCTACGGAAAATCTTTGCGTAAGGTCAGTTCCGGCAGGAATCTGTACTTTGATGTATGTAGTTGGTACCGGCTGCCACATAGACAGTGTTGCCTGCCACATGTACAGGCCTTTCTGCGAGGCGTCCGTACAAAGCCAGTAATCACCGTCTGATGGATTTGCCGGTGGATTTGCTCGAACGGATACATTCTGATATGGGCTCCCTTCACTGTCACAGAGTGTATAGTCAATTTGTCCGCCATCTGCGATAGTTACTTTGTCTCCCATGGTGCCGGTCTCTGTGGTAAACACATTGACATAGACTCCTGCCGGGAAGATAAGGATGTAAGCTCCAAACCGCAAAAGCTGCTGTTCTGAATTGTCTTCCGGATCCATCAGATCAGTTAGGTCATAATCCCTGCTGCCGATATGCATAATAACTGTATCGCGTTCCGGATCTGTTTCCCTTCCGTTTTCAAGCCATGCCAGGTCCGCTCCGGTTTCTCCACTTGTCAAAAGGAGCCCGCGGATTGTTCCTGCAGACTCCTTAACCTTCGTCCGGATCCCGCGCGGAGAAAACAGAGGAAAATTGTCAGAGGACAGATTTTCCATGTCGTAGAACTCTCCGCTGCGGATGCGGTAATTATGATTATATCCGTAGAAAGCTGATATCAGTTCCCTGGTATTTTGATCATCTTCTAATCGCGGCAGGAACATTACAGCACCTCATGTCTTAAATACCGGCCTCTGTTCCTGTTCGGTCTATGTGTCCGGTTGTAATACTGCTGATAGGAAATATAAGCATTATTGAAGAGCTCGCTGGCCATGTTATATCGCCGGTTGTCGCCGTTCATATAGGCAACCTTCGTATCAATGAAGTACACATAGATATCTTCATACGGCGGCTTCAGGATCATCTCCGAATCCATCTGCAGCTCTTCCGGAGCACTGCCTTCTTCAACTCCATCAGAATACAGAGTATCTCCTACCACATACTCATCTCCCAGCGCATATTCGCCGGCAAGAGTATATGCCAGGTCCTGACTGCCATCATGAGTAGCAAGCACTTCAATCCAGATCTGATGTTCAATATCATTAAGCCATGACAGCTTAATTACATCATCCACCTGATTCGGATTCATAATATTGTATTTTTGGATTATTCCTGCTGCAGTCATACTCAAAAAATGCGGGCGGGGCTAACCCGCCCGGTAAATAAAAATCAGAACTCTGCTCTTCCGGTCACGCTTTCGCTGAATTCGTCCGCCATATTCTGCTGTTCAAAGCTGTGCTCAATGACTTCCGCGATAGGGAGAGGCACATCAACCTTCACGCCGCGCTGAATTTTGAAATTCTTGCCATTAACTGCAGCAAAAAGATAGTTTGCCTCACCATTTGTTGCCTTCGGAAGCCTGATGGTGACCATCTGTTTCCAGGGATCCTTGGAGGCTTTCTCCGGCTTTGCCGGTTTAGCCTCCTGCTGAAGTTCATCCGCCTCAATCTGGATGTTATCCTGGATGCCCTGATTTAGGATATCTTCTGTGTCTTCCATTACTGGTTTTCTTGCCATAAGAAAGTCTCCTTAGTTTGCATCATCTACGGTGGAGAAGAAGGATTTCGTCTCCGCCCTGACGATTCTCTCCTGATAAAGGATCTTGGCAGCATGCGATGCTTTCCACCCCACGGTCGAACGCTGTGAGAGTGGGTCTGCCGCCCCGGCACTACCCAACTGCTTTACCAGAACTTCCATGGACTCTGCAGTAGGATCAATGATTCCGTATGCATCCTTGCCAATGAACGTTGTCATATAAACTGCTTCACCACTTACAACAACTACCTGCTGATTTGTATCTTCCACAAAGCGGCAGCCATGCAGCTTACCAATCTCGCCATTGTAAATCTCACCAGGCTGAGCATACTTATGGACGTCGATCCAGCCTGCAGACTCCCGCAGGTCATATGCGACTGAAGGATGGATAATTGCCACATAGTCGCCATTGATCTTCGGTGCTTTCATCTTCTTCAGCATCGTGACTGCCTGGTTAACCATGGTAGGCGTCAGCACGTCTGCAGTAGTAAGAGCTGCTCTGGATGTCTTACCGCCGCCATAAATGACGTTGGTTCCGGAGTTGACTTCATTCCTGGTGATCGTGTCAAGCGTATCGCCGGCCTGCGCACCATGCTCTTCGGTTGCTGCTGTGATAACAGGATCCACAGCTTCCAGCTGCAGTCTGTCGGAAATGGTGGTGTAATCGCCGTACTGAGAAATCTCTTTCTCAATGGCAGTCATGTTCAGATGGTTGCCATCCGGAGTGACGCCTTCTGTCAGCGGAGTCATTGCCTTGCTGAATGTATCGAACTTGCGCCATTCAACTTTCTTTCCGCCATTCTTCGGCAGCGGCTGCTTCCTGCCAAACTGATTGAAATAATGTTCTGTTCTCGCATTTTCCAGAAGAGCAGTCTTATAGAACGTCTTCATTGTGGGAGACAGATTGTTCGGCGTGGTGGTGTCGTTCAGGGTTGTAGTCTGGACGTTAGCATTGCTGGCCTCAACACCAGAGTTTGCAGCAAACAGCTGCAGATCCAGCATCAGTTTATTAATGTCTTTGTTCTTCATGTTTATATCCCTTCCTGAGCTAGAAAGAGATACTCTCGCCTCTTTCCGCTCTCATAGCCATATCATGGATTTGTTCCCTGGTAAGCTTGGAAGGATCGATTCCGCCAACAGAGGCAGTAGCCTGGCCGTTATTTCCATTCTCCACAGGTCGCTTCTGGCCTGCCTGGATGGATTTTGAGATTTGTGACGCGGTTCTCTGCACTGCATACTGCATTGCTCCGCCCATAATCTCTTCACGGTGTACGGCTTCAAATGCGGTCTGGACCGAGTTTGGGAATCCTGAGTTTCTCATTGTCGCAAGGACGCGGCCAAACATCGGATTCATCATCTCTTCTTCCAGGTCAAATTCAGGATAGATTTGTTTAAGCGCTTCGCCTTCCTGCGTGATCTCCTCCCAGTCTCTCTGGCGCTGTGCCTGCTGTGACTGATTCCGGAGCTGCGCGTTCTCACGTTCCAGAGCTTTTACATGTTTTAATTCCTCGACGGACATACCGCGTTCGAAAGCTTCCTGCTCAAAGAGCGAGTTATCATTCTGTACGGCATTGTTTAAAGCGTCCAGATCGTAAGATCCATCCTGTGCTGCTGAGATACCGTATTTGTTTGCGAGTGCGGCTACCAGCGGATTCATCCGGTCAACCTGTGACTGCAGGTCTCTCTGGTTGCGCATGCGCTTCTGTACGGCGTCCTTTACTGCTTTTCCATACTCCTTCTTATACTTACCATTGATCAGCGACTCCCAGGAGTCTTCTCCGGTCTGATCCCCGGCTGCAGGTGCGGCCTGCTCTCCTGTGCTTCCGGTAGCTACTCCGGTTACATCAGAATTTCCGGCTATGGCGGCAGCGGCGCCTTCTGAGCTGACTTCAGCTCCAGCTGCATCATCTGCAAATAACTGCAGATTTAATTTGTAGGGCATATAGCTCCTTTCTGATATCTGTGGTAGGTCACGACCCTTATTGTGTATAGTTTTTCAGATTTTCCTTTAATAAAAAAGGTCACCATTCTATGTCCTCTACCGGCTCCCTGGTGGTGATTTCTTTAAGGAGCACATAATCCTTATACTGTTCCGAAATAACCTCTAATCCGGTCAGAATGGCCTTGAAAACTTCCATGTCAAGGCCATAGGCAATGACGTAGCTGTCTCCCGGATCCGCTTCATAATCGCAGCGCTGCGCGTTCTGGATACAGTAATTGGTTATGGCGTAGTACAGAGCGGAAACTGCAGCGCAGACAATATCCTTTCCTTCTTCCGCATACTTTGCATGGCCGGTTATCCAGAGGCCAAAACCGTTTTCACGCTTTTCATACTTAATAATGATCATGTTCCCCTCCTGATCATGTAGGTGATGTGCTATCCGCAGCTCTTTCCCTGGCGTTTGTCATGTGGCTTGATTCGCCGGCAACTCCGGTTGAGTTATCAAGCTGTTGTGGCATTTGTGCCATGCCTCCTGTCGGCTGGCTGCCATCCAGTGACATGTTGATTTGATCTGCAACAGATGCAGCCATCTGTGTCTGGCCTCCGGAGAGCTGGTCGATCATCTGTGCCATCTGCAGCATTTGCTGCTGGAGCTGGAGCATTTGCTGATACATGGTGCCATTTGCCTGGATCCGCTGTATTACTTCCTGTTTGCCCTGGAAGTTCATCATGTTGATGCAGGCGAGCGCCTGATCAGAATTCTGTGGGGCAAAGAATCCGGATCCGTAGAACTGCAATGCAAGTTCGTTCTGGCTGAGCCTTGAATATGCAGAGCTCTTTTCCGCCTCTACCTTGATATCAAAGGCAGGAAGGCGATATCCCATGTCTATCCCATATTCTATGCCCTGGTACTGCGGCTGCAGTCCGGCATTTGAATACTCTGTAAACTCCTGCTGCCCATCCTGACCAACAATTCTGAATTGGCGCGGCATGTCATAAAATTGCCGGATGAGCTCTATTACAAAGTTGACTACTTCTTTATGCGCGTCAAAGGTTGTGGCGATCTGGTCCCTGGAAGTCTTGCCGGCAGACTCCTGCATCGCAGCGATAGCAGATGCAGCAGTAACGCCTGCAGTGGTCCCTCCGTTTACTGCGTCACGGTTTCCGGCAGTCTCCTTCATCTCATTAATCTTCTGATCCAGGAGGGAAATATAATTGCCGTTAATCATTCCCGGAGGATCAATTGTCTTGTATGAATCGTCTCCCAGATTTCCGTCTACATGGACGATGAGCTGATAAGGATCCGCGAATTCCTCCTCATTTATGCCACCATCGTTGCGGGCAAGATATCGAGGAGCGCATGCATACTGCGCGTTCTTTTCGAAGCAGTTATTCAGAATATCGATAGAGGCCTGAGAATTTTTGCAGACGTCCACAAAGCCAAAACCATACGGCATGTCCAGGATCGGGAACAGTGGATCGAACACGAACGGATACAGGCCATGATCATACAGGCCGCGCTCCGCCATTTCCGGTATATTCTCCGTGGCGTAAAGGATTGTCTCTCCGGTAAATTTGACGTACTGCAGCGTCTTTTTGTTTCCGACCATCTTGTGGTAGTACCAGTCGATTACAGCAGATTTGCCGGTAGTATCCACATTATCGTCATACTGATATTTCTTGATGATCGGATCGTTTGTAGTGGCAAGATTATTTACCAGGTTAGGATATCTGCTGGTCAGAACATCATTATCTACGAGCTCTACCGTAAAAAAGTGTTTGCTGTCCTGTATATTTTTTACGCCTGGCTCCCAGTACATAGAAAGCAGGTCCATGGATTTGATAGAGATATCGCCTAATCCATTCAGCTTTGTGGCGTCCCAGTAAATACCATAGGCTCCGGTACCATTTATCAATTTCTTCCAGCACTCGTCAGAGTACTCTTTGCGGTATCCGCACTGGTCCATGACAACAGGTATGATCGATGATAAACGCTGCGCTTCTTCTACATCTCCCGGTTCACGCGGAAGGATATTGGAATCCGGGAAGTTATCCATGTAGTCTGCATGCTTGGAAATGATCACGTTGAAAAGCCATCCGGAGGCCGGTTTCGGATCGTCCCTATTTTCCATGGTGGCCATCAGGTCCCAGTGACGCATACGCCACCATTTTTCGTTTTTGACAATCTTATCCTCCAGATTCTGTTTGCCCTGCTTATACTTGCGCAGGATTTCATAGGCCATCCTTACCTGATCGACGCCCACAGGAGCCCTTCCGGATGGTGTGCCTGGCTGATCACCTGCTGCCTGCTGCGCTCCTGCAGTGTTTCCCGCAGCATAGCCCCACATAGCGCGCGGCGTAGGCTGATAATTAAAAGGCGAGTCAGGATTATTTTCCCCGCCATATCTTCCGTCATTAAAGGCATCACCTGCTGCCTGCTGCCGGTTTTCCTGGTCCACGGCCTGCCGGATCTCCTGCTGCGGATCCTGACGTAGGTCACGCGATCTTGTGTTCTGGTTGTTTCCTCTTCTTGGCATTTCTTACTCCTTAGTGTTGTATAAATATAGATTTGCGCTTTGGTACACGCTGATCTAACGGATCTTCTCCTATCTCCAGCTTCTGCTCCTCTATCTGCGGAGCAATCGGACGCGCCATGCACATATATCTCGTCTCGTCAGCAATATGGTCCTCCAGATCTGAGTCAATATCCTCTACCATATGCTCGTCGTACATCATCAGCGGTATTGTCCGGATGAAGTTTTTACAGTTCGAGAAGATATACATCATCGGTATTCCGTTCTCGTCAAACTGCAGTCTGTAGTGAACCTGCATCCATCCGGCGATTCTTTCATGATCACCCGGTTCAAAGTAAATCTGGAATTTGGCAGCCACATCCGCGACGGATTCTCCGGATTCCGAATTCCATATGGCAGGATCCGCGACGCCCCTTATTTTCCTGCCCTTCAGCCAAGGATGCTGATTTTCAATCTCGCGGATCTTCTTAAATTGTTCATATGGAGTCCACTTCAAGCCCTCATTCGGCTCTCCTGTACATCCATACAGCTCCAGGATCCTATACAGCCTACCGTCATAATCTACAGCCCACCAGCCGCAGGAAAATGGTTTTGCATATCCAAAGTCGTAGGATCTGTAGATCCTCCACCCCGGAGGAGGAGCAAACGGTTCTATAACATGTGTCCATTCGCGGTCCTGGTAATGCTCCGGCAGGTCCCTGAATTCCTCGAAAAACTGTCCTTCAAATACGTCCCATGATCCTTCCAGCCATGCCGCGCGGAGCTTCGGCGGCAGCGCCTGCAGTGTCTTTACATAGTCTGGGTCCATCTTGAGCAAAGCTTTATTGTCCTGGACGAGTGCCTGCGTGAAGGAATACTCCTCCGGATCCTCACCTGGCAGGAATCGCCGGTCTATAAAGATCCTCTTTATATATGCATGCCCTTGGCCGCCTGGATTGCATGTATAATAGATCCTCTTAGGGAAGTCATTCACACCACGGCAGCATGCAGCAATTACCTTCATTTGGTACTCGGTGAGCTGCGTCGCTTCATCGATGAATATGACGTCATATTCCGCGCCCTGCAGTCTTCCCAGGTCCTGATCGTTCTTGCAGTACATGAAGTCTATGATCGATCCATTGATGAAGCGGAATTGCTTATCTTGCGTGTTATATTTCCCCAGGCCTGCCGGCTGCAGCGCGTCCCGGATTTGCTGGATATGGTTCTTCATCAGCTCCGGGTATGTCCGTCTAACAATCAGCATTTTGATTCCCTTATATGCTGATCCCAGGATTGTTGCCTTCGTCCGGATTGCCCATGATTTGCCTCCGCCTCTGGCGCCGCCATAACCTACATGCTTATGCGGATCCCGGAGGAATATATCTTGTTTGGCGTTTGGCCTGCTGATTGTTAATGAGCTCATACCAGATAGTCCTCCGCCATATCTTCCATCGCAATGGAAGGTTTCTCTGCCTGATTATCTCCGGTTATTCCGTACAGCTCTGCAAGCTTTTCCAGCGCCTTCTGTTTGTCATAGAGCTTCAGCTTTGGACCGGCTATAGTGAACGATATCTCCTGGATAATACTTGTATCCGCGTTCCGCAGATCTTTCATTCCTTGTATTCCGGATTCGGTAAAGTTGAAGTAGTTTTTCATGTCCGCCTTGGCCATCTTTTTATACTCGCCAATGATAAAAGCGCGCATAGTTGTAGCATCATCCGCAGTCTTATCTATGGCCGCCTTGAACAGGTCCTGATACCTTGTCCTTACCTTGTCCCTCGAGAACAGCTTCGATGCCTTCTCATCAACGGTCTTGTCAGAGGCTTTACAAGATGGGTACGCAGCCCTGTAAGCCGCTCTCTGACTGGATCCTTTGATAAGCTCCTCTATAAATTTTTCTTGATTTTTTGTCAGCATTGTTTGCTATATCGCCCTAAAAAAAGCATAAAAAAAATGGTGGCCTTTTTATAGGTCACCAAAGTCATGTGGATCCGCTTCATCCGATCAGTTTTTCTATGTATTCTCCTATGCTCAAATTGTTATACGCTGCTGCGCGTTTTGCCTGCTCCCACTTTGCAGAGTTGATATATATCGTAACCATTTGCTTGGATCCATCGTCCTCGATGCTTCCGAAGATCTGCTCATATTCTTCCCCGGTTAGATGTTCCTCCGCCCATTTTTGAGCCTCGCTATAGCTCATTGGCATGATCCGTTCTCCTCCGGACCACTCATTAGTTCCTATTGTTCTGGCGTACCTGGTCATTGGTCCGCCTTCTCCGTACAGGAAGTATTCTCCGGTTTTCTTCTGGAAGAGCTTTTCCTCATACCAGTGGAAATCCCTCACGTCCTGAATGTTGCTGTATGATGCAAGCTCCCTTGCCGTATCAGTGCTGTAGAGTTTACCATTGATTACTTTCTTCATTGTTTCGCCCCTTTCATTATCCGTGGGATTTCTCCCCCCGGATGTTATTACTGTGTGATGTAGTTCCAGAAGGAATCAAATCCTTCCTGCGCTGATCCTTCATACTTCCATTCAGGGATTGGATCGTTTTCATGTTCGATCAGTTCATCAATTCTTCTCTGTTCGTTCTGGTGCTGTATATATAGCGGCTCTCCCATGTATCCATTATTATCTTTGGTGATCTGATATTCGTGGCCCCGGTATTCGTAAAATAATACGGTATGTTGCCATCCATCGTGGACACATCCGATGTATTTTCCTTTCTGTTCCGTCATATCCTTCCACCTTACTTAAATGCTTACACCGAGGATCTCAGCTGCTTTGTATGCTACTTCCTCAAAGTGTTCACCGTCTGCTGCGTTCCATTCTTCCTCAAGTCCTGCCAGCTCGCAAAGCTCTGCTAATGTTGAAAGATCCCATTCGTCCGAGCTGTTGATTCTTTCTACCAGTTTCATGATCCTTGTGTTTGCCATCGTTTTATCCTCCTGATTATGTGTGGTTGTCTTTTGATGAGTTTATTGTATCTCTTATTTGCAATAATGTCAACAGCAAAATAGAAATTATTTAAACTATGTTTGTTGCAATAAAAAAGCGTCCACATTTGTGGACGCCGTTTCCATTTATTATGTATCGCCTGCTGCCTGCAGTGCTTTCTCTGCCTTCTTCCTCTCCCTATATGCCCTTGCTCTTTCTCGATCTCGTTTTAAGTATTCCGGATCCTCGCGGCGCTTACGATATTTCATGCGTCTGATCGCTTTATATTCCGGTGAGGATTCATATTCGCGCCGGCGCTGCTTTCTCTCTTCCGGAGTAAGTTTCCGTGGTATTACATAGAGCCGTTCCAGCCTACGCTTTTCTTTTTCCCTGGCCTTCTCTGCCTCTATCTCTTGTTCTGACTTTTGGATGTAGTAGCCAAATCGCATCCCACTATTTGTCCGCAGCGGAGGAATGTATACGTCAACCATTCTGATCCTCCTCAAAATCGCTTTTATATAGCTTGCTTATGGTCTTGATCTTGGCTCCTGGGAATTGTTTCCAGATCTCCTTCATTGCATTAAGCTTATTCTCATATCCGTCCATCCGGACAGCGCGTACCTCATGCCCCGGTCCCGGAACCGTGAGCAGCGCTGCATAGCTGTACAGCTTTATTGTTCTCCCTTTTATATCCTTCCGTAAGATTGTGATTGCCTGGTCTTCCATTGTTTCAGTTCCTTTCTGATGGTATTCCACATAGGCACTGCCATGCATAGGCCTTGCTTACTCCAAACATTTCTGCTATTGCGTCAATCGCCGCCTTCCGGCTGATGCAATCATTTGTGGTTTTATCGCGCCTGTTTTTACCGTTTGCGCTTGATTTAGAACCAGAACTGCCTTCTTTTGGTTCTTTCTCCAGCTCTTTGAGCCGCATCACTATCAGGTCTTCTGTTATAATTTTGTGGGATTTATAGAAGAGCCATTTATAGAATTCAGCCTCCGGTCCTGTGATATAGCCATTCTTTATATGGTCTCTGCAGTATGCCAGCTCTGTTAACAGATTCCTGTTTTTGAATTTCTCTTCCAGCTTTTCAAATATCTCCGAGGTCATCGTCCATGCTCCAATCAATCAGTGCCGCTATTGCCATGTCTATGGCCAGCGCTGCTTCTACTCCTGCTTCCGTAGTCGTATCAAGATGCTCCTTGAGCTCGATGAAGAAACGTATGGCTTTTTCTTCTGTCATGCCGGAGCCCTCTTGTTCCACGCTTCGGCAGCCTCCTCCTCTGAATCTGGATAGAATCCGAGCTTAATTGTCCCATTGTGTGTGTCATAGAAGAGTATGCAGCCTGGTGTATCGCAGCCCATCGTTATCCATGATTCCGGATAGCTTTTCAGCTTTTCGATATACTGCGGATACTTCTTTATCGCCTCTGCCTTGATAACTTTCTTTATGACTGCTTCTCCGCCGCAGAACGGACATGGTTTCAATTCACTCATCGCAATACCTCGCTCCAATCAATGGCTGCCCCGCAGCGCGGGCAGAACGGTTCTCCCCAGGCTTTATCTGTATCCTCATATTGATACTCGCATCTCGGGCAGGTTGCAAAATCATATACAGGATTTCCATCCGCATATCCATCGCTAGAAAAAACCGGTTTCATCTTTGGCTCTTTTTCATGTTTTGGGTTGCAAGCATCACTAACTGGAAAAAAGTCAATCAATACTACGTTTTCTTCGCCCTCGTACCAATCGCTTTCCCATATAAAATATCCATCGACTGTCATATCAACCATAAACAATTCGTTTGATGTCTCCCCGTCGATTTCAATAACAGCTATCATGTCTTCTATTGCCGAAACATGATCTCTTATATACTGCCCAATTACACTATATGGATCTTGACCCTTTTTAACTTTAATCATCCTGTCTCCTCTCTAGTGGGCACACTGGCAACAACTCAGGAAATCCACAATCATATTCGTCTATCTGCATATCAAGCAAATCACACACGTGAGTGTAATCATCTACCGACAAATCCCATTGCTTATGATGTGGGCAGTCATATGGGCAGTCTATCGGAAAGCGTTTCATTTTTGCCCTCCTCTCAATCCCTCTCTGTCCAGGGCATATACTCAGACAGCCTTGATATAAAACCAATAAGTGTTTCTTTTTGTTCATCTGAGCATTCAAGCAACACATCAATGTATGATGCCATTCGGATAAATTCTTGTTTGAGTTCCGTATAATCTGGCTGTGCGGATGGCAAATCCTGCATGATGTGGAGCGCATTTGTCAGCCCAACGTTCTTCCAGACAGCGCACTTGTCCTCGCCGCCCTCGGTGTCACAGTAGGCGTTCTGAATAGCAGTTATCGCCGCCTGTCTGCTGATTAAGTCTGCCATTCACACCCCCCCCTCATACTTTGCCTGCCTGCTGTTGGCAATGCCATCGACCACGTTCTCCATGACCGTTATGACCGCATCTTTGGTGCGCAAATCTATGTGGTCAGCCCACTGGGCTTCCCTCCACCATTCCATCTTTTCTATGATCCGGTTACATATCTGCTGTTTGTATGTCATCCTGTCTCCTCTCTGCATCTTCAATCGCCACCCGCCATT
>Ga0326512_10000675_pt1 | contig 28996 bp, 25 predicted proteins | sample 1_2617_0518_D_FD_203652 | JGI IMG/M metagenome (GOLD analysis project Ga0326512, IMG submission 203652) | Bovine rumen microbial communities from UC Davis, California, United States - 1_2617_0518 | ecosystem: Host-associated > Mammals > Digestive system > Stomach > Rumen | place: USA...
GTACGCACCGTGCGTACGTATGCCGCGTAGACCACGCGGTCGCCGACCACGTTCCTCGTCGCCATCGGGTCGGACGAATCGTCATCCGCGACCGTCGACCACCCGGCGAAGGTGAAGTCGTACTGCGCCGTGCTCTCGCGTGCCGGGCCGACGCCGCCGTAGGTGCCGTCCCCGCCGTCCGCGATGGTCTCGGTGTAAAGCGTGGTCGTGCCGTCGTAGGTCTTGTAGGTGAGCACGGAGTTGATGTGCTCATAGCCGATGGTCACGGTCGGATAGCGCTCCATCATGCGGCCCATCCATGCGCCGTCGACGGTGCCCAGACCGGTTATCGTGCCGCCCACCTGCGCCTTGTCCACGTTGCCGCCGCTCTCGTCGATGCCGCGCATAGTGTCCAGCAGGTCGTAGAAGCCCTCCACGTCTTGGGTGGAGGTCACGTGCATCACGAAGCCGGTCAGCCTCACGCGCGACCCTGCGGCCATCTGGGCGAGGATGGCGCGGTACGGTATAGCGTCCCCGCAGCTCTCGACCCTCAGCGTGGTCACGCTCGCGTAGCTCGGCATCGTGAAGTCGGTGATGCCCGCCTGTCCCCGCACCGTGAGGTTCGCGACGGTCGCGGGCAGGTGAAGCGTCCGCAAGGTTCCGCCCGAGGGCAGAGAGACGGACGTGACCGCCGTGCCGTCGAAGAGCGCGGTAGCCAGCCCGGACGCGCCGCCAAGGTCGACGGTGCCGCCGAGCGTCGTGCAGTTGCGTGCGTCCACGCTCTTGAGCAGGGCGTTCGTGCCGACGTGCAATTCGGTCAAGTTGGGGTTGTAGTAGCCGGACTCGCCGCTGCCGACCTTGATGGCCTTGAGCTTGGTCGCCTTGGAGAAGTCCGCGAATCCGACCTTGAGTCCGCTCAGGTCGCCCACGTCCTCTATCTGCGAGGCGCTGTAGACGATGATTTCTGTATCGTTGACGCTGGAAAGCGGGCATACAAGGGTGGTCGGTATGCCGTGCCACCCGCGCTCGCTGACGTAGTAGCTGCCGTACTTGACGGCAGGGTATATGTCTGCGTACGGGGTGACCACGATGTTGGACTTCGCGTAGCCGCGAAGCTGTATCACGTCGCTCAATGCGTCGCCCGCGTTCCACTTGGAGTCGAGGTAGCGGAAGCGGTTGTAGAGCCACCACTTGCGCTGCTCGGCCTTGCTGCCCTGCGCCATCGGCAGGTAGACCGCCGTCGGCTCCTTGCCGGGGTCAGGTTGGGTCAGCGGCGTTATGTACTTGAAATAGGAGTCCTCGTTGAAGATGGCCTCGGGCCACTTGGCCTGATGATCCTCGAATCGCGCCTTGACCGTCGGGTAGCTCAGCGTACCGTCCGAACGAAGCCGCTGGTACATCTGCGTTATCTCGGCGGGGAAGGCGTCGCGCACGTTATTCCACAGGACACTGTTCTGCCCGTTGAAGACGTTCACGCCGCCGTCGAGGTGGTCGGTGTCCTCCAAGTTATAGGAGAACGCCAGGCTTCCTTCGTTGTTACATTCTGTTACTTGATGACCTAGCCATGGCTAGGCGGGGGCGGTTCTTCTCTAAGCGGTCTGGTTACCCCTGACCGCCCCTCTCGCGTTTCTGTGATGCATGGGATATTGCGCGAGTCCAGACTGTTGCATCGCCGCTTATGCGGCGCCCTTTCGCTCAGTCGTTGTAGGCGATGCTTTGTCGTCGCAGTAGAACCATTGCCTCTTGCCGCATCTCTTCGTGCGTCCCTTGAGCGCACGGACGATGTTGCTATGACTGTTGCCGGTCACTCTCTCAGCCTCGCCAATTGAGTCGAAGTACTCAATGTTTCCGTCGTCGTCGACTGAACAGACCTTGCGTGATAGATGAGGATTGCAGATCATTGATTGCCTATGCCTTGCGAGACGCGTCCCATATCGAACGTTGCACAAGGCAGTACACCATTCGAGATTGTCAGCATGGTTGTTGGTCTTATCCTCGTCCTTATGGTTCACTTGCGGGTATCCATTTGGATTTGGTATGAACGCAGAAGCTACCAAGCGATGTATCGGGTAAGTTTTTATGTTTCCATTCGTGTCATACAAGGTGACCGTAAGGTACCCAATACGGGTTTTAATACCCTTTCTGATGGTGCCGTTTGTGTGGTCTACGACATAGCTCTTGACCCTCCCAAGGTTGCTTACCTCGTAACGGCCTTCGTAGCCCTTAATCGGCTTCCAAATCTCTTCCATCAAAAGTCGCTCCTTGCTATGCTCCTTAATCTCGTGTCATACCTATTCTAGCACCTTCCTAGGCGTTGTCCTTCCCATAGGAGTTTCGCCGTATATAAGAAAGGGTTTTTTATACTAGGCACTAACCCTCTCAGGCTGCCTCAATGCCTAGTGACGTGTCCATGTCGTACGGTTCCGCGACGGCCTTTCGGTCGATGGCGGACAGCCCCGTGGCGTCGGAGCCGCTGAAGCCGATGAAGAGGTTCTTCGCTCTTGAGTCGACCATCAGGAACAACTCGGTGAAGATGTAGTAGAAGATGAAGCTGTCGACCTCGGCGTACTTGCCGAACTCGGTGCGGAACCTCGCGAGCCGGTATGCCGCGTCGTCCACGGTGTGCTCGATGCCGTCCACGTCGACGTAGGGCGTCGCTAGCGCTGCGCCCGTTGCGTTGGCGCGATAGGTGGAGTAGACGAATGACTGAAGCTCCTGGAGCTTCGCGTAGTCCGTCCACGTGTCCTCGGGGAATCGCGCCTCGTAGTCGTAGCGCCACCCCTCCTTGGCCTCGCCAGTCGCGGGGTCAACGATCATCGTCTGGTCGAAGTGGTCGGTGAGGAAGAGCATGAGGTCCGAGGTGTTGTTCTGGAACTCCCAGCTTTCCATGTCCCCCGAGTAGCCGTATGGCACCGGTGCCCTTTTAGGAAGATTAAAATTCACCTTCCCGACAAAACTCGTCTCGTTTGTGTCGGTGTTGTGCCAGAAGAGCACGGCGGGACGTCCCCAGATGCCCTTGCGCACCTGTGGGTCAACCTTCTCCTCGGGCCTCTTGTACGGGTCTGCGTCGCAGTAGAGCATCGTCAGCTCGACGTTGTTCGCGCCCTCGGAGCTTGCCACGTCGGCCTTGAGCACGAAGCGGTTGAAGGGCTTGACGCTCGGGTCGAGCTGGTAGTCGTCCGCGTGCTCGCCGCTCTGGATCATGTCGAAGCCGCTTTTGAACTGCAAGTCGTAGTTCTTGCGGGCGTAGGTGGCCGACGACGTTCCTTGCACGTTTATCTGGCACCCGTCGAACGTGAAGCTCTTCGACGGGCTGAGCGGGTCGGTGAAGCTGCCCGAGCACGTCTTCTTGTCGCCCTTGTACTGGGGAAGCTCGGGGCAGCTTACGACGAAGTAGGGCAGGTCGGTCGGTAGCTTGTCTATGACCACCTGGCCGTACTCGTCGTACACGTCGTTGTGGCCGTAACGTGCGAGCATGTCGTCGATGTTCGAGGAGTCAGCCACCCAGTTGCGCAGAACCTGGTAGCGCGTGAGGTCGTTGTCGTACACGCGCACGTGGTACACGTCGACCGCGCAGCCGTTCGCGCCTATCGTGATGCCCACGGGCGTGACCTGCGAGAAGTCGTCGTCTTCTGGGTAGCGGGTGACGCCGCTGATGATGCCGTTGATGTAGACGTAGAGCAGCCTGTCGTCCGTGCGCTTGTCGGCGACGAACGATATCCTCACGTGCTCGTCCTCCTTGAAGCGCGTGGAAATGGTCGTCTGCTCGGACTTGAGCGTTGCCTCCTGCGCCGTGAGCGCGAAGCCGCGCCCGCCGCTCATGCAGTCCACGATCACCGCCGAGTAGTCCGCCACGTCGTGCGTCGCGAACTCGAGCTCAAGCGTCCTGCCCGTGGAGCGCCAGTCGCGCGCGAACGGCTGGTAGGGTATGGTCGCCCTCGCGCCGCCCGCGACCCTGAGCACCGTCGCGCCGTCCTTGTCGAGTACCCACCCGTCGCTGTCGGTGAAGGTGAAGCCCGTGAGCGTGGCGCTGATGCCGTGCTCGGCGTCCTGCCAGACCTCGGGATGCTCCTCGTTGTTGGAGCGCCCGTAGCTCTGCATGTGCAGCGCGAGGCCCTGCGTCTCAGCGTCAACGTCGATGTCAGACTGGGCGACCTCGACCGTGACGGTCTTGGACGCGCGGCCCGACGTGACGGCGAGCGAAAGCGTGCCCGCCCTCTCGCACCTGAGCGCCCACGTCTGACGCGTGCGGTCGACCGTGAGCGTCGCCTTGGGGCTGTCGTTGACCGAGAGCGTGACCTGCGATGTGAGCGAGCCGGGGGTGTAGACGGTGTAGGGAATCTGAAGCGTCTCGTACTGCTGCGCGGTCGTCTTCCAGAAGTCGACGGCCACGATGGGCATGGAGCTGGACTGCGAGACGACCACGAGCGCGTGCGTGACCGCGTTGCTCGTGACCTCGCTTCCGTCCACGGTCGCGGTGAACCACACGCGCAGGTAGTGCGCGCCGTGGGACATGCCGGGGAGCCGCTGCGTCTGCTGACGCCCCGACGCAACGACGTCGGCGGTCGCCACGACCGTTCCGTCCACCTCGAAGGAGACGTGCTTCTCGGCGTTGCCGACGGGCGTGTAGGTATAGTCGACGGGCGTGTTCGCGGCGAAGGTCCCCGACGTGTCGAAGCTCGACGTTATCGAGAGGTTCGTCACGTTTACCGAGAAGGTGATGGTGCGTGAGTTGCCGTACACGTCGGCGACCCTGAGCTTGACCTTGTTGGAGCCTTGCGAGAGCCACTGCGCTGCGTCCAGCTCGATCGCGCCCTGCTCGACGGTCTTTGAGTAGACCTGCGAGCTGCCGACTATCACGGTGAGGGAGCCGTCGCCCGTCGGCATGCCGTCCTCGATGGAGGACCAGTCCACGGAGACGACCACTGGCGCGCCGAGGACGGTGGTGCGGGACAGCCATCCGGTCGTGTTGGTCACGGTGAGTACGGCGTTGTTGCCGCCACCGCCGCCTCCCCCGCCGCCGGACGCCGCGAGCGGGATGCCGTTCGCCGAGCGCACCCCGCGATAGGTCGGGTAGACGTACTTGGTGTCCTCGTCCTGCTCGAGTCCGAGGTCGTCGGGGTCGATGGTGAGGTCGAGCTTGGAGACGGTGTCGTCAAGCCTTCGCACGGTGGCTATGACGCCGCTCGGGTCGAGCTTGTCGTCGGTGACCGCGCCCTCGGCTATCTTGGCGCGCGTCACCGCGCCGTCGGCCAGCTTCGGGGTGGTTACGGACAGCTCGCCCAGCTTCTTCGTGGTCACGGAGCCGTCGAGTGGCAGGATGCCCTCGCTGGCGAACATCGTGGAGTAGCTGTCGGTCTCGTCCGTGAGCGACGCCTCAGTGTCGCCCTCGAACGTCACGCTCGCGAGCATGACGGGCTCGTAGGACACCTGCGCGCCTATGGTGTCCTCCACGGACATGTCGAAAGAGCCGCCCTCCTCCACGGAGACGTCGTAGCTCTCAGACATTCTGCTTCACCTCGGGGAGGAGGTTCTCGACGATGTCGACGAACACCTTGTTGGACGCGTCGCGGTCGGCGTCGGGGGTCATGTAGTTCGCCATCACGCGCACGCATCCGAGCGGGAAGGCAGCGCTCTGCTCCTGTGTGAGCTTGAGGGACACGATGGTGTCGTTGCCCTCGACGACGAAGGTGCAGTCGTCGAACGTGGTGGACTCCTCGCCGGTCGGGACCTTGTTCTTCTTGTTCCATGGCTGGAACGTCATCCAGACCTGCGTGCCGGGCGCCAGCTGGACGTCCTTGAAGCGGAAGGAGAAGGTCGGGGTGGTGTACTGGATCATGTGCCTTGTGTCCTTTCTAGTCCTCGAACATCCAGTCGATGCTCAAGATTTCGCGGCCGGTCAGCTTCTCGAGCGCGTCTGAGTACTTCAGCTTGAAGATGTCGGGCGAGTGCTCGATCATCGCCCACTCGGTTATCTCGGCCTCGTAGCTCTTGAAGTTGGGCGAGTCGAACCTGAGCTCGGTCCGTCCGGTGGGGTTGCCGTTCTCGTCGAGCTCCGCGGTCCCGTACTGCTCGATGAGCGCCTCCCTGCGCTCGAGGTACTCCTGGGTCTCGGTGCGCAGGATGCGCGTGTTCCGCGCCGCCGCGTACCCGATCTTGTCGACCCTGTCCAGGAACGGCTCGAGCGCGGCTATCATGCGCTCCATCTCGATGTTCTTGTAGCTGGTCGGGCCCTTCCTGGCCGGTGCCACCGGCCTGTCCACGACAGGAGGTGGCAGCGGTATGTTCACGCTCACCCGCTCCTCCTTGACCGTGGTTCCTGGGATGTCGCTAGCCACGCGTTGTTACCTCCTCAATCACGATGCCTGACTCGACGTTTGCGCCCTCTGCGGCGGAGACGTCGACGGTTACCTTCTCCTCGGTCTGCCTGTATACGTCCCATCCGTCCCTCTGGTACATGCCGACTTGCTCTGGCTGCACGTAGAAGGTGACGCCGTCCTTCTCGACTCGGTATAGCCTGTCCATTCCCTTGGCCTCCTATATCGCCGTGGTCATTAGTCCCTTGGTGAACTGTATGGTCGTCCTATGCCAATTCAGGCTGAGGTCCTTGCAGAGGCCCGTTACGTTGTAGACGCCGGTGAGGTCCTGATTTGTCCAGTTGGCCGTGATCGAGTCGACGTAGGTGATCGACCCGCTCTGCCCAGTGGTTATGGTCGCGTCGGCACCGAAGTCGTAGTAGCTTCCGATGCCGAGCGGCCCGTTGGTGAGCAGCGCGATGCAGCCTCGGCCTGCAAGGCGCACGCCGAACGTGTTCGTTGGCGTCCAGCGGTTGTTGAACCCGACGTACCCGTGCGTGCTGCTCGCGGTGGCGCCGCCGTACAGGTACCCGCTTGCGAGCGCAGTGTACGTCGAGCCGCTGCCGACGCTTATGCCCGTGGTCGACACGTACACGCCGGACGTCAGCGACTGGAGCGACTGCTTGCCGTTGTATATGGACGTCGAACCGATAGTGAAGCCGCCTATCTCTCCGCTGGTGGCGTCTATCTGGCCGCTGACGACCACTCCCGACGCGTACATCTTTCCGTCGCCGGTGACGCCGAGCTTGTCGCCTATGGCGAAGCGCAGGCCGGACCTCTGCGTCCCGTTGATGGTCCTCGTGAAGTCCTCGCTCGACAGCGCGACCGCGTTGTCGGCGTTGCTCGTGACGGCGCTGCCGGAGTAGATCGCGCTGCCCGATATCTTGAGCCCGCCTATCTCACCGCTGGTGGCGGTTATCGTCCCGGACACGTGCGCGCTGCTCGCGTACAGAGTTCCGCTGCTCGTCACGGCGAACCTGCTGCCGATGGCGAGGCGAAGCCCGTTGCGCGAGACGTCGTCTATCTCCCTCGTGAAGTTGGTGCTCGACAGCGCGACGCATCCCGAGGTGTTCGCGGTGACGCTGTCGCCAGTGTACAGGGCGCCGCTCGCTATCGTGAAGCCGCCGATCTCGCCGGTGGTGGCGGTTATCTTGCCGGTCACGTCGGCGTCGACGACCTTGAACTTGCTCTCCGTGAGGTTCCACGAGCTCCTGCCGTCGGCGCTCTGGATCAGGCCGCGCTTGAACGTCAGGGTGCCGGCGTCGAGGTCTATCACGAGGTTACTCGCCGCGTCGTGTATGTAGCCGGTCTCTATTCTCGCAATTGTCGCCGCGAGTCCGAGGTACCCGTCCGGCGTTATGACGTTGGTCCACACCCAGTCGCCCGCGTTCTTCGTCTTCGAGAAGCGCATGCCGCCGCCCGTCATCTGGACGGCGTACGAAGCCTCCGCGCCCACGGCGGGGTCGGACACCACTCTGTCGTAGGTGACCGTGCCGATGCCGGGGACGAGGTACGTGTGTCCGCCAATGGCGTTCAGCTCTGCGTTGACGTGCTCGAGCAGGTCATTGACGTGGACGATGGTCCCGCCCGACTCGATGTCGGCGAGCCTCTTCGTCACGGAGCCCATGGCGGAGCCGGTGAGCTTCTCTATGACGCCGACCATGTCCTCGACCGTGTTGCCGATGGTGATGTCGGTGCCGGTCTTCGGGGACAGCTCGTCGACCTCCATCTCGGTCACCCTGCCCTGCACCCTGAGCGCCGCCTCTGGGTTGAAGCCGCGGTCGACGCACTGGACCTCGTCGCCGAGCGCGACGCCCTTCACGTCCATGCCGGCCCGCTCGAGCTGCAGCACGTTGGCCTCGTACGTGACCTTGGGACGCGTCCAGTCGTGCAGGTCCTTCAGCCCCGCGTTGTACAGGAGCTCGGGGTCGTCCTCGGAGTACTCCACGATCTTCGTCGGGTAGTGCCACGTGCCGTCCGGGTTGAGCTCGCGGAAGACCTGCGCGGCCTCGTCGTCCTGGATGTAGTAGAGGCCGTGCGGCTCCTCCTCGGTTATGTCGAGGGGCCAGTCGAACTCCGTCACGTCGTCCTCGGCGTACTCCTTCTGGCCCTTGCCGAGCGGCACGACGCGGCAGTAGTACGGTCCGGGGTCGGGCTTGCGGTGTATGCCGACGAGGTCGTCGCCCCAGTCGAAGCGCCTCGTCACGGTCGTCGACCCGAGGTGCGCGAGCAGCGCGACCCTGCGCGTCACCACGCCGGTCAGGTCGACCGATATCTCCGCGTCGACCTCGCCGCCCCACGCGTCCACGACCAGCGCGAGCCGGTCCCACGCGTTCTTCCCTATCATGACGCAGCCCTTGCCGGGCTCGACGTCGGCCACGTCGACCGTGCCGACCGCCCACTTGTCGCTTCCGTCGAGCGCGCAGTCGACCGCGTTTCTAGCGGTGGTGTCGGAGTGGGGCCCCATGCCCGGCTCGTACCTGTCGTACGGCGGGCTGGCGTCGGCGAAGTCGTGCGAGTAGGTGGTGGTGAGGTCCCACTGCAGCGACCACATGCACTCGTACTCGCCGACGGCCGACTTGCCGCTCTCGTGCGAGTGGTCCGGCTCGCTGACGACGTGCTCGCGCCACTTGCCGGACCAGTCGACCGTGAGTATCCTCGTGCCGACCTCGAGCACCCTCGTCGTCGTGAGCATGAGCGTGTGCTCGCCGTTGAGCTTCTCGTGCCTGACCCTGCCGAGCACCTCGGACGGGGCGAGCTCGCCGAGCGGCGCGCAGTCCTTGTCGTAGAGCATCACCCTGCTGGTCGGATATCCCATGCCCTACCACCTCTCGACCCACGTCAGCGTGGCCGTGCCGAGGCCGATGTCCATGGTGACCTCGTGCGTCCCCGGCGTGAGCGCGGGCCAGTCGGACTCGAGCGTGAGCATCGACGTGGCCCCGGCCACCTTGACGACCCTCGTGTCGCAGTCTATCGACACGGCGGTCGCCAGGTTCGTCGGTATGGGCACGTGGACGCGCTCGGCCCCGTCGAACCTGAGGCCCCACGCGCCGGTGGCGACAGTCCTCTTCGCGCCAGGCGCGGCTATCGTGAGCGACGCCGGGCGCGAGCCGCCGACCTCGAAGGTCACGCTGCCGCCAGACGGGACGGTGACCGAGCGGGACTTGCCGACCCTCGTGGGGTCGGGGACGACGAAGGAGAGGGATATCTCCCCTATCCCGGTGTGGCCCTCCCTCTCTCCCGTCGTGACCGACTCGAGGTACGCGTCGTACGTCTGCCCGGCGTGCGTCCTGAGCTCGAGGGTCGACCTCGTGCCGACCCTCGTGCCGAGCAGGTCTACCAGCTCGTCGAAGTCCGACCACTTGGGCAGCATCGCGCGGCAGTCGATGGTCGGGTTCCTCGGGCCGATGCTCACGTCGGTGATCACCGACCCGTCCTTTCCTGGGACGTCCTCTGTCTCTATCCTCGCTGCGGGCGGGTCGTCGTGGACGTACTCGACCACCATGCCGAGGTCCTCGAGGCACAGGTCGCCAAACATCGTCCTCGACGCGGGTCCCATGCGCTACCTCCCAATCCTTGCCGCGGTAGACCTCATGGTCTTCGCGGCTATGATTCTCTCTATCCTGTCCGCGAGCGACCTCAGCTCCTGGTCGCTTCCGAGCGACACCCCGGACAGGTTGACGTTCACCGTTATCGACGCCGGGGACTGCGCTTGCGCACGCCCTTGCGTCCTCGCGAGGCGTGACTCCCTGCCGCGTCCGATGCCGCCGATGGCCTCCATCGCCGAGTCGACGCTCCTCGCTGCGAGCTCCCTCGCCTCCTCGCACGCGTCCTGCATGACGCGCAGCATCTCGTAGCTGGACGAGCGCACGTTGTCGACCATGGAGGACATCGGGTCGAAGTCCCAGTCCATGGCTGCGACCTGCTCGCGGAGCGCCATGAGCTCGTCCAGGGGGTCGTCCATCCGCACGTCGGAGAGCGACGACACGTGCCTCGCGACGTCGGAGAGCTCCCTCTCGAGGAGCGGCATCGCCCTATCAAGGCCACCGGCGAGGTTCTGGCCCAGGTGGTAGAACCACACGTCGTCATTCTTGAGCGGTCCGATCTTGGGCTTCGAGTGACCTAGCATGTTGGCTATGAACCCGGCGATTCCAGTTATCGCCGGGTTGGCGAATTGGTTCCACGCGTTGTTGATTCCGTTGGTGAAGTTGATGAGCATGTCCCAGCCCCATGACTCGGAGCTGGCGGCAGGCGTGCTCATCTCTGTGCTGATGGAGTCCTTCAGGTTGCTTACGCGCGTCTCGACGCTGCCGGCGCCGGAGTCGACCTCGCGGAACATGTTGTCGAGTCCGATCCTCGCGCCCGACTCGGCGCTGCTCCACATGCTGCCGCTCTCGCGGTCTATCGCGTCGCGCAGGCTGACGAAGTCCCCGGACACGCTGTCCTTCATGCTCGTCGCGTCGGACGTGACGCTGTCCTTCGCGGAACTCGCGTCGTTCTTCACTCCGTCGGACGCCTCTCTGACCGCGCCGAGCACCTTCTCCTTCATCGTGAGCACCTTGTTGCTCACGTGCGACGACGCCGTGGACGCGGACTTCTTCACCTCGTCGGACGCGGACTGCGCCTCGGTCTTGGCGGTCGTCGTCCCCTCCTTGAGGTCCTTGAGCGCTAGGTCCTGCTTCGTCTTCAGGTCGGTGAGGATGTCCTCGTTGGTGCGCTTCTGGTTCTTCAGGATGGCCTCGTTCGTGGCCTTGCGCTCCTTGAGCCTGTTCTCGTTGTGGAACTTGATGTTCTGAAGCTCGTCGGCCTGCGCATACTTGAGCGCGTTGAGCTCGTCGGTGTTCGCGAGCTTCACGGCCTCCAGTTGCAGCGAGTGCGCCGCCTTGAGCTCCTCCAGCTCAAGTTGGTTCGCCGCCTTGAGCTCGTCGAGCTGGAGCGCGTGCGAGTCCTTCGCGGCCTGGAGCTCGTCGTCGAGACGTTGCTTGTATTCGTCCTCGGCAAGGTCGTGTGAGTCCTTGGTCGCCTGGAGCTCGTCGTCGAGCTGCTGCTTGAAGTCGTCGAGGCGCTGGTCGTCCGCGTCCTTGCGGTCCTGCGCTATGTCGTCGAGCTGCTGCTTGTATGCGTCGTACTCGTCGGAGAGCTGCCCTTGGAGCGCCTCGAGCTCCTCGGACCTCTGCTTCTGGTAGGCGTCCTTGCGGTCGTCGTAGTCCTGCTTGAGCTGGTCCTTGCGCTCGTCGAGGGCGTCCTTGAGGTTCTCCTTCTGCTTCTTGAGGTCGGCTATCTGGTCGCTGCGCTCCTCCTCGTTGCGCTTGGTCTGCACCTCGAGCAGGTACTCGTTGAGCTTCTCCTCCGCCTCCTGGCGCTTCCTGCGCGACTTGGCCCGGTCGACCTCCTTCTGCAGCTCGGCTATCTTGTCCTGCTGCTTTCGGTGCTCGAGCTCGCGCTTCTCGGCTTCCGTCTCGGCCTGCAGCTGCTCGATCTTGTCGTCTATCTCGTCGATGCCGGACTGCTTCTCGAGCATCTTGAGCTGGGCCTTGTACTCGCGCTCCATCTCCTTGATGCGTGCGTCGGTCGCGTCCTTGAAGTCGTCGACCAGGTCGTCCTGCGTCTTCTTGTAGTCCTTGAGCAGCTTCTCGTTGTGTCGCTTGAGATCCTTCTGCTCCCTGTCGAGCGCGTCCTTGAGCTCGTCGTACCTGGCGTCGTTGGAGCGCTTCTGCTCCTTCTCGATGGCGTCGTTCGCGGCCTTGTACTCCTTGAGCTTCTGGTCGTTCGCGCGCTTGATGGCGTCGGCCTCTTTGTCGAGCGCGTCCTTGAGCGCGTCGTAGGCGGCGTCAAGCTCGCGTTTCCTCTGGTCCTCCTCGGCGTCCAGCGCGGACTTGAGCGCCTCGTACTGGCGGTCCAGCTCGCGCTTCCTCTGCTCGTACGCGGCGTCGTAGGCGCGCTGGGCGAGCTTGTACTCCTCGTCGTACTGGCGCTTCAGCGTGTCGTACTCGGCGTCCTTCTCGGCCTTGAGGTCGTCGTACTCGTCGTCCAGCTCCCGCTTCTTGGCGGTGTATGCGCGGGCGTTGGCCTCCTTGAGCGCCTCGATCTGGTCCTCGGTCGCCTCGGTCGCTACCTCGGCGGCGTCCGCGAGGTCGACGGCCGCGCTTGCGGCCCCGGACAGGCCGGACCGGAGGTTGCCGGCACTGAGTCCGCACCGCTCGAGCGCGGACGCGAGCGCGCCGACGGTCGAGCCGCCCTTCTCGAACAGCTCCTTGACCTTCTCGCGCGTCTCGTCCGCGACCTCGCCCCACTCCGTCATGGACATGCCTGAGCGCAGGATGCCCGCATCGAGGGACTCGAGATGGAACTTCGACGCCCCGGTCTGCTCGACCAGCTGCACGAGCGCCTTGTCCGACGCCTCTATCTTGCTCTTCAGCTCGTCGATGTCGATTGCCGCCTTGTGTGCGGCCCCGGCACCGTTAGCCATGGACGCCGTGTAACCGTTGGACGTCTCCGCGAGCTTGGCCGAGACTTCGGCGTTCGCCTTCTGCGCATCCGTCAGCTGCTCGTGGAGCTTTATGTTGTTGGCAAGCTCCTTGTCGTACTCCTCCTGCGCGAGCTGCTCGCGCGCGTACGCCTTGTACGCCTCCGCCGCGCCTCGTATCTCGTCGGCGGTTGCGCCGAGCTGACCGCCCTGCTCGCTCAGAAGCTCGATGTTGGTGCCGACCTTGTCGTTGATCTGCTTCACGGCGTTCTCGAGCTCCGCGTGCTGCTCGGCAGTGAGCTTGCTCCTGCCGCCGAGGCGCTCTATGACCTCGAGGTAGTGGTCTATCTTCGCCTCGTCGGTGCCTATCTCGCCCCAGGCGTCCCTCATCTCGCTTGCGAGCTCGGCCTGCGCCTTGGTCGTGTCCTCTATCCTGTCGCGCAGCCCGACGAGGCTGTTCGCGGCGTTCTCCGCTCCGGCGGCGTACTGGTCGTATGCCGTCCTCGCCTCGCCCATCGCGCTCGTGAGACCTGCGGTCGCTTCCGTCATGTTCTTCTGGTGCTCGGCAGCCTCGTCGAACGCCTCCTGAACCTCGCCGATCAGCGCGAGGAGGGCGGTTATCGCGGCGACGGCGCCGACCGTCTCGATGGCCGTTCTCATGGCGGCGACGGCCTTCACGACGCTGCCAGCTGCGAGGTTGGTGCCTTCCAGCGCCATGGTCGCCTCGCTCGCACCGGTCGCCATCTGGGAGAACGCCGCCTTGGCTATCTCGATGAGCCCGTGTCCGCCGAGATGCTCCTTCAGTGCCAGCACCACCGGGAACACGGCGCCGATGGCGACCGCGAAAGCCCCGACGGACGTGATCACGCCGCCGAGGATGCCGCCTTGGTTCAGCGCCGCGAACAGGTTCGTCAGCGCTGTCAGCGCGGACGCGACGACGTCCATCACGGGGACGAGTCCGTCGCCGAGGCCGGCCGCGAGGTTCTGCGCGTTGTTCTTCATTATCGCGAGCGAGCCGGAGAAGCCGTCGGACTTGTTCTGCGCCTCGCGCGCCGCGTCGCCGGCCTGACCCCACTCGTCGCCGATTCCGTTCCACGCGTCGACGGACATCTCAAGGGACTTGTCGAGGTTGTCGATGGTCTGGGACAGCGCGAGCATGGCGGTGGACTGGCGCACCGACTTGATGCCCACGGACTCTAGCGCGTCGATGGCGTCGGTCGAGTCGTCGGTGAGTCGCTCCAAGCCCTTGACGAACGACTCGAGGGCTTCCGACGAGCTGGTCCTCCACGACTGCTCGAACTTCTCGGCGCTCATCCCGGCTATGTCGGCGAACGCCTGCAGCGTCTTGCCGCCGCCCGCTACGGCCTGTCCTATTCCCGTTATTGTCTTCGTGATTGCGGTTGCGGCGGATTCGCTCCTCATGCCAGTGCTTGCGATGGCCGCCGACCAGGACAGCAGCTCGGGCGTCGTCATGCTGGTGACGTTCGCAACGGCCGCCATGCGCTGCGCGACGTTCATGATCGCCGACTCGGTGGTGGCCGTGTTGTTGCCGAGGCGCACGAGGGAGTCTGCGAAGTTCTCGAAGTTGTCGTAGCTGAAGTCGGACATGATGTTGGACAGCTGGCCCATCTGGAGCGCGATGTCGCTCGCACCTATGTCCGTGGCTATGTCGAGGTGCGACGCGACCTCTCCGAACGACTGGAGCTTGTCTACGGTCACGCCGAGCTGACCACCAAGCGACTCCATCTCCAGGAGCGTGTCGGACGTGACGGCGTTCGTCTGGGAAAACCTGACGGCCTCCTCGCGGAGCGCCCTGAAGTCCTCCTCCGTGCCGTTGACCGTCTTCTTCATGTCGCGGAACGCGGAGTCGACGGTGTTCGCGGAGTCGACTATCTCGCGGCCCGCCCTCGCGGCGAGGTCCGCGACCCTGTCGACGGCCTGCTGGAACGCAGCCGCGTAGTCTGACGAAGACGCCCCGGTCGCGTCGGTGACTGCCTTGAGCGTGTCCGCCCTGGCGTTCGCGAGGTTCTCGATGGCTTGCCCGCTGAACGCCGCCTGCATGTCGGAGCCGACGTCTTCGAGCGCGGAGTCGAGGGACAGCACGTAGTCGCGCAGCTTCTTGATTTCGGGACTCAGCTCGGACTCTATCGAGTCGTCGGCCGAAAGCACGGCCTCCTCGAGGCCGGCGAGACCGTCCTTCCTCATGGCGTCCGAGAGGGCCTTCCTCGCCTCGTCGGACGCCCTCTTCACCCTCACAAACGCGTCGGACGTGCGCTTGACCGCCTCCTCGGCGGTGCCGAACGCCGACGTGACCTCGGTGACGTCTTCGGAGCTGAGCGACTTGATGGCGGAGTCGATGGCCTTGATGCGCTCCTTGGCTATCTCGGCGGCGTCGCCGAGCGCGTCCGTCGCGTCGGTCACGGCGGCCGTGTTGGTCGGGTCGAGCTTCGACCACTTCTGCAGGGCCTGCGCCCTCGCGGCCGCGGACTCGAACGCGGAGCCGAGCTCCCTGACCTCCCTCAGCGACTCGCCTGCGGCGTCCTCCACGCCCTGCATCCCGGTGAGCTTCGCGAGGGACTCGTACGCCTTGTCGGACTCGGTCTTCGTCTTGGCGAGCTCGCCCGACACGTCCTCGATCTCCTTGCGTATCCTCGCGGACTCGAGCGCGGAGCTGGCCTTGCGCGCCGCCTCCTCCGCCGCAGCGAGACGCGACCTGTAGTCGGCGAGCCGCTGGTTCAGCTGCTCGACCGAGCGCACGTGCTCCTCGTTGAATATCGCCGCGCGCTCGTCGTCGGAGAGGATGCGCTTGTTCTCGTCCGCCGTGGCGTTGAGCTTGGCGAGCACCGTCTCCACGTGGGCTATCTTGCCCTGCAGGTCGTTGTACTCGCCGCCCGCCTTGTCCGCGGCCTCCGACGCCTCGAAGAGCTGCTGGGTGGCGGACTTGAGCGGGTCTATGTCTATGTCCTTGGCCCCGAGCGCGTCGAGCCTCTGGGACAGCGTCTCGGTCCTCTCGACGGCGACCTGCCCCGCGGACGCGTACGCCGTGATCGCGGCCTCGAGCAGCTCGAGGTTCTCCGGCCTGGCATTGAACGCCGACTCAAGCGCGGCGCCGAGGGACGCGAGCGACCCCTGCGACTCGCCGAGGGCCTTGGCGTTCGCCATGACCTCGGCCAAACCTTGGGACACCTCGGACGGCAGCCCCATGTCGGAGAGGACGCGGTTGAACCTCTCCATGGAGGACTCGCCCTTGGCTATCTCCGCGACGAGGTCCTGGAACTCGGTGACGAGCGTCCATCGCTCGGTCTCGTCCTGCGCCGTGGCGAGCGCGGCCTGGAGCCGCTCTATCTCCTCGCCGAAGCCCTGTATGCGCGTCCTGTCGAACGCCTCCACGCCGAGCAGGTCTGCCATGTCCTCGAGCGCGTCGGTCATGGTCTTCACGTCGGTGTTGTCGTTGGCGAAGTTGAACGTGACGCCCTTCAGCTGCGACGCCTTCTCGACGAGCTTGTCCAGCCCGTCCGTGCTGTCGCCGGCCTTGCCTATGGCCTCTATCAGCGCATCGACGGCCTTCTCGTCCTGCGCCACGTAGGACGGCAGCGACGCGAACAGCTCCTTGACCTTCTCGGCTGAGGGGACGCCCTCGGACAGGTCGAGCGCCGCGGCCACCCTCGCAGACTCCACCTTCGCGGCGGACTGCGCGAGCGAGGTCACCTCGTTGTGCATGGACGCGAGGGACTCGGTGGCCTGGTTCATGGTGGCCCTCGCCTGGGCCAGCTTCATGGATGCGTTCTCGACCTCGCCGCCGATGTTGCCGAACTCGTCGCTCACCTTCGCGAGCTCCGCGACCGTGGTCTGGAGCCCGTTGTCGTCGAGGATCTTCCTGCTCCCGGTCTCGTCCATCGCGTCCCTGAGCTGGGCGAGCCTCATGGCGGTGTTCTGCGCCTGGTTCTCCACGAAGCCCATCTTGAGCCCCAGCGCCTCGACGTTCGCCGGGTCTAGCCTCAGCGCCTGCTCGAGCTTCCTCAGCTCCTGCTGGGTCCCCGATATGGCTCCGTTCGCCGTCTTGAGCGCCTTGGTGAGCTTGGTCGTGTCACCGCCGATTCGGATGGTGAGGCCGCGGTAGCTCTCGGCCATCGGCTCCCCCTTCCCGGCGTAGCTAGAGCGAGCCGACCCCCGCCCACGCCTTTATCTGTGCGAACGTAGCCTTCTTCGGCTCGTTCCTGCTCTTCTCCGCGCGCCTGTACGAGCGCGCCTTGGCTTGGAGCATCATCACCACGCGGCCGAGCGACATCTTCCTGACCTCGGAAATGGACAGCCCTATGGTCAGGGCGGTGTTGACGATCTCCGTGTACGGCAGCTCGCCGTCGTCTCTTCTGCTTTTGCTAGCTGGTTTTTCCGGAGGCAGCGGCTCCGGATCGAAACGAACCTCTCAGCAGCTCGCGCGCCACCTCGACCGCGAGCTGCCTCATGTCAGGCTCGCACCTGGTCAGGCCCTTGGACCATTCCCTGTACGACGGGACGGGGGTGAACTCCCTTCCCTCGTCCGCCCTGACGTCGGCCTCGGTCCTGAGCATCGCCCAGAGCGCCCTTATGGACGCCGGCCAGTTCGTCTTCGTGTAGTCGATGGTCGCCTCGATGTGACCGTCGTCGGTCACCCTCACCTTGTCTCCGGTGTTGACCTTCACCACGCCCATGACGTCAGCCGCGAGGTCGCCCGTGACGAGGGGTGACGGGTCGTTCGCGAACTCCTGCTCGTAGAGCACGTATGTCCAGAGCGTGCAGCGGAAGTCGACGTCTCCCGCTCCGTAGTCGATGGTTGCCAAGTGTCGCACCTCCTAGTGGTGTCCGTAGAAAGGCGCGCACCGCACGCATGCGATGTGCGCCGTCGCTTCGGACGCCCCTCGGTCGCCTACGCCGGCGAGACGCCGGGCTGTGGGACGCTGGTAAAGAACTTGTCGTACGCGTTGTGCGGGGTCTCCTCGTCGGTGCATGCCGCGCCGAGCACGGGCACGTCCTCGCCGTCGATGTAGAAGTCCTTGCCCGCGAACGTGATGGAGCACGAGGTGGTGTTGACCTCGGTCTGCTCGGTGGTCGTCGCGTGGCTCGCGCCGGGGCGGGCCATGGTGCCGCCGTAGCGCACTCCGCGCAGGTGGACCTCGTTGCCGTCGTCGTCGGCGCCCTCCACCTGGTAGCCCATCGCGAAGCGCGGCCTGCGCGCCTTCACGGGGACGCAGAGCAGGCCGGACGTCTGGTCGCGGAAGTACCCGAGCAGGTCGATCTTCGCCTGGTCAGAGAGCAGCGCGAGCTCCACGGTGGCGGAGTCATTTGCGGAGCCGAATGAAACGTAGTAGGCGACGTTGTCGGCATAGAACGTGTTCTGGGACTCCTGCGGCTCGAACGACACGTTTACGGCGCCGGCCATGGGCTTCCACTCGCCGAAGCCGTCCTCGGTTTCGAGCGCGTACATGACGTGGGAGGCACCGAACTCAACCTTCTGTCCCATTGTCATTTCCTCCTTTATCGGCTTCGCCGGACGAGCGACAGCCGGTAGTCGTAAGTGATGCAGCTCTCCCCGTCGATGAGGTCGGCCGAGTAGAGCTTCCATGTGCCGAGCTCGTCGAGCGCCCTCTCGAACTCGGTGACGAGGCCGGGGTCGTTCTCCTCCATGAGGAGCTCGATCCGATACCTCGGTATCAGTGCGTAGTTGTGGTTGTCCGCGTACCTCTCGCCGCCGTTGATGCGGCGGTAGGCGAACCATGGGAGGGGCGGCGCGCTCCCGAGGGGCCACCCGTGCATGACGCCGGGGCACACCTCGGACAGGACCGAGTAGAGCCTCGCGTTCGCGGTCTCGTCAGACATCGCGCAGCACCCCCTCGACGGCCTCCGCCGCCATCCTCTCGACCTCGGTGAACGCCTCGTCGGCTGCGGGCGCTATGTGCGGGAAGGCCGGGACGGTTCCTCCGCCGACCTTCGCGTGACCGTTCTCGAGCAGGTGCGCGAGCGGGTACATCGTCGGGCTTCCGGCCTCGGCTGCGGGGTGGTCCTCGGAGCCGTCCGTCACGTGCGACCGTATCGACCTGCGGTAGCTGCCCGTCTTGTACGTCTTGCCGTGCTTGCGGTACGTCTCGCCCTCGCCGAACTCATCCTTGGCGTTCCTGCGCCAGAGCTTGGCCGCGACCTTCGCGCCGTCCGACACGACCTTCGGGGTGACCTTGGCGACGCCGTCCCCGACGTTGCCGAGCATCCTCTCTATCGTCTCGGCGAAGCGGTCGGCATCTATGTCCATCAGTCGTTACCCAGCCTTCGCCGAATGATCATCTTGAGGTTCTCGCCATCGCTGGTGGTGGCGATGACCTCCATCTCCTTGCCGTGGAAGACGACCTGGTCCTCGCCCTCGTAGTCGACCTCGCGGACGTAGACGACGTGCATCTCGCGAAGCCCCGCCTCGGGCACGGACTCTCCCGACGTGATGCGCACCTCCGACGAGCGGAGCTGCGACATTGTCATCAGGCCGAGGGTGCCGTGGTTGCAGTAGACGACCCTCTCGGACCTGTCTCCCTCGTGCCACGCGCCCTCGTCGTCCTGCCACGCGTCCCGCGCTGACAGCAGCGTTATCTCGTCGTTCCACCTCATGGCGTCGTCTCGCAGTAGTCGCACTCGTTCATCGAGCTGTTGAGCATCGACCTGACCGCCCACTGGTACGACTCCCAGAACTTCTCGCTGTCGGAGTTGTCGAGGCCGTACCTCGACTTGCAGAAGGCCATGACGGCGTACTTCGCCATCGGCCCCATGCGCGACTCGTCAAGCAGCTCGTCCTTGATGCCGACGCGGCGCATGTCGTCGATTGCCGCGTCTATGAGGAGCTTCACCTCGTCGTCGGTGATGGTCGACTTGACCCTGAGCGAGACCTTTGCTTCGTCGAGGAGCGACATGGCTACCCCCTGAGCGCCCGCACGAGGTCCGCCCTCTTGGCGTTCCTCGGGACGTCGACGCCACGCTCCTCGGCGAGCGCCCTCAGCTCGGCCACCTTGAGCGACTCGAGGTCGGGCTCGTCGACCGTCGCGTCGTCTGCCACGAACTCGACGTAGCCGGGAAGCACGTGCGCTATGTGCGAGGCGCGGGCCTCGGTGGCGTCGAAGACGTCACCGGGCTCGCGGTCGGTGTCCTCCTGAAGGTCGCGGAACGGCTTTAGCACCTTGACCTTGACCATGTGGCCTCACCCCGCCTAAGCGGACGCCTTCTTCTTGAGGATGACCCAGCCGAAGGGGTTGTGGACGCGGCCGTCCATGGCGACCAGCATCTTGGTCTTGTAGGTGTTGGTCTCGTGGTCGGTCCAGGACACGGTGCTGAGCTGCAGGCCGGGCTGCTCGTTGACGGTGTAGTTGCGGGGGTTGCCGTAGACGCCGATGATGTCGCCGACCTCCGCGGAGTCGAAGTCGGGGAGGACGCTGTTGGGCATGGGGTCGACGGGGCCGACGCCGATGATGGAGGGGCCGTGGTCCTCGGACAGCGGGTCGTAGATGCCGATGGGCTGCTTGTTGTCGTCCTGGAGCAGGTTGATGTGGTTGCCCCAGGTGCCGTCGGCGATGATGAGCTCGCCGCGTCCGCGGTACAGGCGGTTGAACCTGCTGTTGTAGAGCAGCGACTTCCAGAACCTCCAGTCGTCGACCATCCTCGCGTCGACCTCGACGATGGTGGCGCGGCCCTTGCCGGTGCCGGTGGTCTGCTTGTACCAGTTGGGGAGGGTGGACGCGTTGCCGAGGCCGTCGGAGCCCACGAGGCGAAGGTCGTTGATGATGCCGCGCGGCTGCGTGGTGCCGTTGCCCTTGAGCACGGCCTCGTCGGCGGCGTTGCCGAAGCACTCGCCGAGGGCCTCCGCGAGCTGGTCGTAGCGGGCGTCCATGACGGCCTGGGCGAGCAGGGAGCGCGCGTGGCGCGCCTCGAACTGGTGCCAGCCCCAAGTGAAGACGTCGGGGTCGTAGTCGTCCTGGTAGGGCGAGGTCTCCTTGTCGCCGATCCACGCGCCGGTGATCGCGAGGTCGAGCTCGGACACGGCATACATGCCCTGGAAGTTGGTGTGGTTGACCTTGGGGTACAGCACCGCGAACTCGCGCATCTCCTTCTGGACCTCCTGCGAGAGGGTGAAGGGTGCGGCAACGAGCGCGCCGGTGGTGTTGACGAACGTCGGGTCGGTCATGTTGGTGAAGTCCGCGTTGATGCTCACGGGGGTGTTCGCGCGCTCCTGCAGGGCCTGGTACACCATGTTGGAGGGCATCGGGGCCTGGCGCATCACGTGGTTGGCCCACGCCTCGCGGTACTCGGCGGTGTCGGTGTAGTGCTGGGAGGTCTCGCGGTTGCGGGCACGGAACTCTCCGGCGGGCTTGGGCGCCTCGGCCCCGGAGGTGGCGACGACGTTGCCCGCGCCGGACCTGACGGCCTCGACCTGGGTGTTGAACAGCTCGTTCGCCATGGAGCGGCGCTGCGCGTCCCTCTTGATGAGGTCGACCTCCTCGGAGAGCATCTCGTCGGTGACGCCCTCGGGGAGGGTGTCGGCGTTCAGGAGGTCCATGACCTCCTGCTTGCGGGCCACGAACGCGTCGTGGTCCAGCGCCCTGTACTGGGCGGCGGTGTAAGTCACGAACATGTGGACTCACCTTTCTCTAGCGTCTGCGTTGGCTTCGGGGCGATGGGCGTCCCGTGACGCGGCTCTCCGCCGTCGTCCCCCGCACGTCGCGGCACCTCCTGCCGCTCTGCCGCCACTCGGTCGCTCCGCCGAGAAAGGCCGTGCTTGCTTATGTGCTGCCCTGTCGGGCGGTTCACCTAGATGTCTATGAGCTGGAGCGCGAGCATCCTGCGCTTGCGGCGCATGAGCGTCTCGTCTATGAGCTCCTGGCTCGGCTCCTCGTCCTCCTGGCAGTCGCGCTTCTCCTTCTCCTCCTCTGGCGGGACGTCGTCCTGGGCCTTGCGCTCCTTGGCACGGCGCTCGAGGGCGTCGGCGAGGGCGTCGAGCTCGTCGTCGGTGAAGGCTGGCTTCGTCAGCTCGCGCATCTCCTCCTGCTCCGGCTCGGGGTCGTGCTCGGCGGCCTGCTCGATCTCGCGCCGCTTGTCGCGCGCCTCGATGATGGAGTCATGAAGAGACCGAGCAGATATCTCGGTGCCGTCGTTAGCTGGGAATCCGGCAATTGGGCTCACGTCGTACAACTTCGCTATTTTGGTGATACGGGTGTGGATGACTCCTTGCTTGTCCTCTTCCCACTCGAAGCCGTCTTCAGCGATGGTGAAGCCGAACGACATGCGGTCGATGAGACCGTTGTTGATCGCCTCATACAGCTCCTCGCGGCCACGCTTGGAACCACTGAGGTCTGCAACGCAATGTCCGCCGTGGTCGTCGGTGGTTATCTGGAGAGAGCCGTTACGGTTCCTCGCATAGACAAATCCGTTGTGATTGAGTTGTAGGATCACGTCAGACATGTCGCATCCCACGAATGCCTGCGGGTCAATCTCCTCGTAGTAGTCAGGAAAAAGCTCATACGGCTCCCTGAAGGTACAAAAGTAGCCGCGTACGGAATACGACTGCTCTTGGCCGTCGGAGGACTCTCGCACCTCCGGCTGGAAGCTTTCGACAGCGAAGTCCCTGTACTGTCTTTCGCTCGGGCGGTAAGGCATCTCAGCCTCCTTCTCTAATAAAAAAGCCACCGTGCGGTGGCTGATTGCTAGGCTGCTTCGTCGGCGTATCGCCAAATGAAGCCATAAGCTTGCTTGTATTTACCTCGTGCGCAATTTCCGATGCTTGACGCCGCGAACCCAGTCTTCTCCTCGGCGTCTTTGAGGCTTTCGTAATGACCCAATAAATTGCCGTCGAAGTCGTACTGGTCGACTGGACACCTCTTTATCTTCGTGCTCTTGTATCGCGATTCGCTTACCTTGCGCCTAGTCTCTTCTGAGAGCTTACGTCCGGTTCGCGATTCTCGTATCCTTTGACAAGCATCTTCGGAATGATGTCTGCCGTACATCGGATTGCCGTCGCCAGTACGGTCGGCACTCATCTTTCTGCGAGCTTCTTTAGACATGCTGGTAATTGGTATCGTCCCATCCTCAATACCACGCTTTAATGTCTCGCTTATCCTTCGCCTCTGCTCACGTGTGACGACACGACCAGTGCTGATACTAATGAGTCGCTGTTTATGCTCCTCTGACATTGGAACTCCGAGACAACCGCCTCCGCCCTTTGTCAGGTTGTAGCCATGTTCGCTATTGAATGTGTCGTACTTGGCAATGTAGTGCTGCTCGAACAAATCTGCGACCTTCTTTGAATGGACGACGCAGAATATGTCGTGTCTGAAATTCTCCCAACCGTACTTTGCTATTGCTCTTGAGAAGTATGGCTGCTCCTTATATCCGTGCCCATGAGACCACCTAGCATTCAGTCTCTGGCACGTCTGCCCTATGTACCGCTTGCCGTTCGGCGCGGTGTGGCAGTAGATGTAGAACGGTCGCTCCGCCGTCATACACGCTCCCTATACTGAAAAAGGCGACCCTCCCGGATCGCCCTGTCTACTGCTTGCTGCCGCTGTGCTCGCCGCGACGTCAACCATCTGCTGAAGTGTCATCCGCGTCCCCCTCGGGCGGCTCGTCGAGGTCGGACAGGTCGTCGTCCCACCCGTGGTGCCAGCCCGAGTTGCCCCAGCCGCCGTGGCTGTAGCCAGAGCGGCCACCGGACTCCGCGATGATGTTGTTCTCCCTGTCCATGACGTAGTACTCGCCCCTGACCATGTAGACGTCCCCGTTGGGGTCCCTCGGGAGCTGGAATATGTCGCGCACCTCGTTGCGCGTCCCGGTTCCGGTGGTGGTGAGGAGCCCGGCGACCTTTATCTTCGCGTCGGTGGACGCGTACTCGAGGTAGGAGCTCGAGAACATGATCCGGTTGCCCTTGCGGATCTGCGTGTCCGTGAGGAGCATCTTCGTGAGGACCGTGCCGAGCTGGATGGCCTTGGTCTCGATGCACGACTCGTAGAACGCGTTCCACTGCTGGTCGGTGAAGTCTCCGTTGAGTATGTGCTCGTTGATGGTGAAGTAGGCGAAGAGGACCCTGTCTATGCGGGCGACCATGTCCTCGTCGGCGACGAAGCTCTTGTTGTCGACCTGCCTGATGTCCTCGAAGGTCTGGTCGTACACCATCAGGCCGGTCTTGTTGGACGGCCCGAGGTTCTGGTCGCTGAACCGCTTGCGCTTCGTCTCTATGTCGCGCTCGTGGACCATGCCGGAGAGCTTGCCGATGAAGCGTATGTCCGCGCCTGTCTTGAGCGCTATCTCCTCGGCCTGCCTCTGGGCGTCCATGAGCCGCAGCGTCGGCGTGAGCGGCTCGTTGCCGCCGCCGAAGAACTGGGAGTCGCGCTTGAACCTTGTGAGTATGCCCACGTGATAGAACGGGAACGCCTGCACGTCCCCGGTGTCGGTGTGGAACCGCAGCCACGGCTCCCCGTCGTACTCGATGACCTCGGTGTAGCTCGGCTTCATGGGCCACAGCGCGACGATGTTGCCGTCCCTGTCGTAACCCGGAACGATGTACGAGGTCGTGTCCAACAGGAGGTTCGTTATCACCGCCTTGATGAAGTCGGGCCACGTCTGCATCTCGTTCGGGTTGGACGTGAACAGCCTCTGCACCCTCGGCAGCGACCCGCCCGACCCTTCCGGGGTGACGAACTCCGGCTTGAGCTTCGCGCAGTGCGTGGATATGCACTCGACGATCGCCCTGGTCTGGGCCTCCTCGTACAGGCTCCCGTCCCATGACGCGAATCGCGGCGCCCACTCGGTGAACGTCTTGTATCCCTGCGTCACGGCGACGTTGTCCTTCTTGCCGTTGAGGATGTTCCTGAGAGGCTGCGGGACTATCTTGTCGAGTAGTCCTGGCATGGCGTCCCTTCGACGAAACAAAAAAGAGCCTAGCCTATCGGCATGGCTCTCCCATGTGTCCCATACTAGCACAAACAAATATATTTGTTAACCATTATTTTAACTTTCCACAAGTGCGTCGCCCTCGGGCGGCACCCACCCTATCGACGACAGGTAGCCGTCCTTGAACTTGTTGAACGCGGCGAGCGAGTACAGCTCGGCCATGAAGCCGTCTATCTTCTGGTGCGGCTGCAGGTCCTTCTTCTGGACCTGCACGTTCTCCTGCGGGTCGACCCTGACCTGCACGGACTCGCGGTTGTGGTGCAGGCACGGGTTCGGGCATATGACCCTGTGCGCCTTCAGGTCGAGCTCGTGCTCCCTGACGAGCGGCGATATCGCCTTCATCGTCGGGGGCACGGGGAGCGTGCGGCTCTCGCCCACGAACCTCCTCAGCTTGTCCTGCTCCAGGTCGCCCACGTGCCACGAGTCGTACCCTATGCAGTATGGGTACATGCCCTCGTTGACCAGGTCGCTCATGAAGTCTATGGCGCACTGGATGCCCACACGGTCGCCCTCGACGATGTCGACGTAGTGCCACGTGGTGTCGCCGAACTTCTGGCCCTGCGACGACCAGAAGAGGTACGGGACCCTGTCCTTCTGCTTCGCGTCGGTCTGCGTGTTCATCATCGCCGAGGCGATCCAGAACTTCGCTATCTCGTATATCCTGTCGTCGCCCGGCACCTTCCACCTCGCCACGCAGCTGCACAGGTCGTAGCGCACGGCGAGGTCGAGGCCGATGCACACGTACGGCGGCACGCCGATCGCGTCGAAGTCTATGGGCGTGTTGTTTATGCAGTCCGCCGGGTTCAGGAACGCGCTGTACGACCCGCTCCTCAGGCAGAACTCCTTCGTTATGACCGACGGGAGGCGTCGCGGGGACTGCTGCGCCTGGCGCACGCGCTGCACGAGCCTGTCCGCGTCCTTTATCTTGAACAGGCCGGGGTTGCTCTTGAGCCAGACGGTGTGCCGCTCGTCGTTGAGCCCCTCGACTATCTCCCTCTGGTCGTCCTGCGTGTACAGGAGCGGGAGCACCCTGTCGTCCTCGATGCTGCCGTCGAGGACGCCGTGGCAGTACTCGATCCTCTCGTCCCAGATGCCGTCCCTGATGTAGTTCTCGCTCGACAGTATCCACGTCATGGGCTGCCTCCTGGCGGACATCGACTCCTCGATGTTGTCGAGCAGCGCGCCGTTGTCCTCGACCGCGGCCAGCTCGTCGTAGATGAGGGCGCTGCACGAGAGGCCGTCCTTGCCCCTCAGCGGCGCCGACGACAGCGCGGCGAGCATCGAGCCCGTCACGTCGTAGTTGAGCGCGGACCTGCCGGTCTTCTGCGAGATCCCGCGCCGTATCCTCTTGGAGAGCATGGCGCTGTGGAAGGCCATCGAGTCGGCCGCGCCGAGGGCCTTCCTCGCCTGCGGCTCGGTGGTGGCGCAGCAGTAGACCTCCGCGCCCATCTCGCCGTCGCCCATCAGGTGGAACAGGCCGAGGCCGGATATGAGCGACGTGTTGTGCGTGGCGGTGTAGCTCCTCCCAACGAGGTAGAGGTGGCTCGGGTTGTCTATGGCGATGCACTTCGTCGGCTCGTCGGGGACGCGCTCGATGGAGACGATCGACTTGGTCCTTAGCGCGCGGTCGACCGAGACGTAGAAGCAGCCGGCGTGCTCGTGCGTGACCGCGAACACGCCGATGCTGGCGTACAGCTCGGCGACCCTCTCGGAGAGCTCGCGCGTCTCGAACACGGGGCTGGTGATGCCGACGCTGCGGCACTCGTCCTCGATGCCGCTCGCGACGGCCATCCTCTGGCTGACCGACGCGGTGAGGTACGCGTCGGGAAGCGTCGCGCCGCGCCTGCCCATTATCGAACGGCCGACGTCGTACGGGTGCGCCTCGAGACGCGCCGCGGGGTATTCGACTGGCTTGCACAGCGGTACGTGGTACCTGCCCGGCTCGAACCCGTCGAGCATCTCCTCCGTGGTCATGTCCCTTGCGTCACCGGACAGCACCGCATACTCAAGGGTCTTGCCCTTCCCGACGACGGTCCAGACGTGGTCGCCGGTGGCCTTCACCTTGGACCCGTCCTCGAAGGTGACGAGGAACACCGGCTTGTCGTAGAACACGTCGGACTCGGCTGTCACGAGAGACGGCCTGCCGTCCTGGCCGAAGACGCGGTCGCCTGTGTGAATGTCGGCGATTCTCCTCCATCCAGACGGCGTGGCGACCTCCGTGTCAACTCCGAGGCACTTGCCGTTCTTTCTGCCGAGTTCGAACACCACCTGCTGGAACTGCCTGAGCAGGTTCTCGTCCACGAACCCGTAGGCGAGCTCTATGCACGCCCTCTGGAACCGCTCCATGACGAACGGCTGCCACATCTTGTCGCCCTCGGGGATGACGCAGAAGCGCTCTATGAACTGGACCGGCCGCAGCGCCTTGTCGACGTCGTAGTGGAACCCGTGGTACTCCTCGTGGAACCTCGGCAGCAGGATCTCCGACAGGCGCCGCATGTTGGCGGACGCGACCTCCCTGCCGTCGTATATGTCCGTGAGGTACGCCTCGGCGTCGGTGACGCCGTTCTCGTCGACGTACCTGCTAGGAGTTGATGAACCGGTCGAAGTCATCGTATCCACCACCGTCCTCGGCCGCGGCGCTCGCCGCTGCCGGCTTCAGCAGTCCCTTGACGACGTTGGTGAGCGTCGCGTACTTCGCCACTATCTTCAGGTACACGTCGAGGTTCGCGTTGGGCACGACCTTCACGTGGCGGTTGTTCTTCGCCCCGGTCATCTCCTGTCGGGTCAGGCCGTCGGTGTGCAGGACCTCCTTGCAGCCCTCCATCATCGCCTCGAGCGTCGCCATCTCTCGCAGGTTCACCGCGAGCAGCTCGAGCGGGAGCCCCTCTATGTCGCTCGACAGCGTGCTCTTCAGCTCCTCGGTGCGGGCCTCGATGCCGGACGTGTCGTACCTCGGGTTCCTCGGCCTTGCCATCAGTCGTCCTCCCAGTCGTCGGGCTCGCACTCGTCCTGCTCCTCGTGGAAGTCGCACGTCCACGGGTCGCACCCGTAGCGGCACGTCCAGAGGTCCTCCTCGCAGTCGTAGCGCGAGTGCGCGCACGTCTCGCAGCCCATCAGCCCTCCTCGCCGTCCCCACGGCGCTCGAAGTCGCCGCACGTCCACTCCGGTGACATGAACCTCCGATGGAGCTTGCACACCGGCAGCTCGGTCCCCTCGACGTCCATGTGCTCGCAGTTCTGGCAGCACTCCCCCATGCCGACCTCCCGTCGTCCCTTGCGACACCGACCTACCACCGACGCCTGCTGGACGAGTGGACGTTCCTTCTCTCGTCGACCGTCTCCGTGAGCTGCATGATCTGCGCGGCGAGCGTGTCGTTGCCCGTCGGCACGACGCGTCCGTCCGCATCGAACGTGACCCTGCTCTCCCGCCTGCCGGAGTGGTAGAAGGCGTGGCAGTCCTGGCACACGCGCATGAGGTTGTCGTACGCGAGCGACACCTTCGGGTCGCCGACGTTCTCCGGTGTGAGGTGGCGTATGTGATGGATCAGCTTGGCCGGCCTGAGCTGGCCCATGCGGAAGCAGCGCTCGCACATGCCGGGCGGCACGACCGCGTTATCTTGCACGGTCGACTTTTCACCATCGTTGTCGATAAAGTAGTAACTTGCACCGTCGTACTTGACAACGTGTCCTGACGTGTCGACGGGGAGCGCCATGTAGTTCTTGGAGTTTCTCCTCCAAGCGGCGCTGTGGTAGAACGATGTCGCGAATCCTTGTGCCATGCGGGCGAGTCCGATCCGGCCAGATGGGCCAGTCAAGGTGCCCGTCACTCCGCTGCGGCACATGCTGTTCGTATGCCTGTGTTATACCACAAACGGTGCGCGTATATAAGTTCTCCAAATTTTAATTTCAACCATTCTCCGCACGCTATCCGAACTGGTTCGTCACCTGCGGAAACACGTGCGCGGATCGTGCGGCCGGTTGGCATGGCGGAGGGCAGGGACGGCAGCGGCGGCTGGCGAAATGGTACGCGACCCGAGGCTAGGCCCGCACGGTGCCGCGAAGATGGGCGGCGGATGGCTCGGCGGCTAGTCCGGCGTCTGCGTTTGCCCAGCTAGAATGGCATATGGGAGCGTAATCTTTCAGAATTCCTGAAAGATTACGAGACTGATTTTATATCGCGCGCGATTATTCTAAAATTTAGTATTTCGCAAAAAATCGGCGCGTAGAAAAAAAGAGGTGGGCAG